>OGDN01000287.1_pt1 | contig 106112 bp, 82 predicted proteins | sample 1570271 | NCBI WGS metagenome assembly OGDN01 (sample SAMEA4384481, study PRJEB24528) | human gut metagenome
GTTTGTTTGGTACTCCTTTTGGCATAGCAAAACACCCCACTTGTTAGATAGTATACCATACTGTCTAACAAATGGGGTGCAGTTCATTTATGGGAAGTCCGGCGATTTTTTGTTTTATCCGTTTCGATGTTTTAAGCGAAAGTATGCGACCAAGTCTTCTCATGCCAGAATCGCTCTTCTCTGCCGCTCCACAATTTCGGACAGCCGGTTCAGCCGTTCCTCCGGCAGTTCGATGTCCGAATGCGGCCTGAATCGAAAGCCGTCCAGGTTTTTCAGCTCCTGCCGGATTTCATCGGTCAGCATGCCGCGTGCCGTCTTGATAAAGTCCACGCCGATGCGCGGACGGCACTTGCCGATGTACCAGTCCAGATTGGCCAGCTGATCTTCGTCCAGATCGAACAGCAGACTGCGGTTGTGGTCAAAGACCGGCGCAGGCTTTTGAATTTTCATCGTCTGATTGTCGAACAGGAAGCCGAAATTGCCGAGATGGCGGTCTGTGTTGAGAATGAGCGCGTCAAGTACGAACATACGGCGGAGCGCGTCCTCCGCGCCAAACCCAGTATACAGCCGCAGCAGCTCGGAAACCGTTGTCTGCCGATCGGGAAAGTCGCTGATTTTGATGAGTCCGGCCTGCTCATCGGTAAACAGACGGCACTTGGATATCAGTCGATGATGGTAGAAATCCAGGTCGTAATCCACAGCCTGTGGACAAATCTGTGCCGCAATCTGGCACGCAAGGAATTCGGACAGCGGCTCGATTTCATAGGTGTCGCTGCCGCCCTTGTAGAGATAAATTTCGTCCGGTTCGCGCACCCAGCATTTTGCGTAATAGCCGTCCGTACCGAACTCCGGCGAGGTGGAGGACAGGGACTCTACGCTGATCACGCCGCTGAAAGCCGCCTGCGCGATGAGGGCATCAAACTCGTTTCGATATAGGGAAACCTTGTCCCAGCCAAACGTTTCCGACTCTTCTTTCACCCAAAACGTATCGTTGAGCGACAGCGCATGCGTCACACGAAGAAAGCCCTCCAGACCGATGCAGCCGTACTGCTCCAGAAGCTGTTCAATGTGCTTGCGGTGCTTGGGTGCCCTACGCTTCTCAAGCCACGCCGTCAGCGATTGCAGACCGAGCGGGCGCAGCTCGGTCTGCCACTCGTTCAGAACCGCGCTTTCCTCTCCAAATTCGTCCTGTATACAGGAGAACAATGCCCACGGCTCGTCTTTATTCATTAAGATGTATCGCATAAGGCGCCCTCCTTTCGCACTTTGGTGAGGTAATTATAGCATATTGAACACAGAATGGCAAAAGGAGCATAGCATCCGCCAGAGCTGCAATGTAATTGATAAATTGTGCCATTCCGCAAAAACCTGTTTTCCTCATCAAGAACGAGGATGGCGATCTTGGTGTCATAGATTCATTCTCCGTGCGTAGCCGCTGAACTTCTGCGTCCTCTGCGCTCTATGGCAAATGCCTCCGGCCCTTTACTTCAAATCGACTCGCTGTTTCGCAGTAACTCAACTTTTCTTTCATCATGTTTTGCACGACCAGTTTCTTAAGGCAATACCGCATAATTGAACAAGAGCGATTTGCGAATAAATTTTGCGTACTGATGAGGCGCGGTTTCGCAGCAATACTTGCCGTATTGCAAGAAATCGCAACAAAATCAGAATACAAAATTTCCGCAAAGCGCCGCTGCTTTAATTGTGCGGTGTTGCCTTAAATTCTGGCGTGTCCCGTTTATTCATTTTTTCCTCTTGCATAATAAATCACTCCATCTGTTAGATAGTATATCATACTGTCTAACAAATAGGGGTGCAGTTCAACATATGTCCCCCTTCTTTCTCATTCCTCTGCTGCAGTTCCTGAATATGCGCGGACACCAGCATGGCAACCGCATAGTGACCAACAACGTTAACCGCTGTTTTCCGCATCAACCTATGCACAGCGCAAAGGGTATTGCTTCCCCTCTGAAACCTTTCAAGCGTAGTATATTTGCTCAGATACATGTTAATCTGCTGCAGTAAATCTGATTCATCGTTGGGTTTTCGATCAAGATCAGCAGGCAGATAATCTATAGCACTCCGAGGCGTAAAAGAACGCAGAATATCGTTTTTTAGGCATGGACGCATTTCCTTAACAATTTCCCATTTGATATCCTCGAACATTTCTTCTCTATCTTCGTCTTCATCTTTTCGGCAATTATTTGTAAACTTATGAACCAGCTTTTTGTAATGTTCAGACAGCACCCGTTCCTTCCCATACAGCGGGTAATACGGTGCTGAATGAAAGAGTAACAATCTTTTCGAGTGTAAAATACAGTTCTTTATACAGAACCAGATGTTTTACCAGTACATCCTCTACTCTCTCCAGCAAGTGCTCTGACGCTTCACTTATGACAAAAGTTTCATACACATTATCTATTAAAGAGTACTTCAGCAGTTCCTCTTTATCGTGCTTATTCCCGTCTCCCTTAACTTTATATATGGCATTTAATACGAACAGCAATGGCAGTGCAGGGTAAATATATGGTGTCGAAAAAACTGCGTTACACCTTGTCTTACTGCAAACTGTTCTCTTCTTTACAGGCACACCTTTATACAGTAGTTCGTTATCAAATCGCCGATAGCAATTATTGATATCCTCCGTAATTTTCTTTATTAGGTTTTCTTTTCCATTATCCTCATAGTCATGCTATTTATCGCTCGTCTCTGAACGGCTCAGCAGATGCACCATATTACTGATCACCTGAAACAAGTAATCATTTTCATCACGAATTTTAAACAGCAGTTTGTAAGACTTCATGTCAGCTTCATCATCATAGCTACGCATGTTAATTTTTGTAATATCTTCTTCAGTCCCAAAAACAAGTCTCGTATAGAGAAACTGAAGCTCATCCGAGCTCAAGTCTTCTCTTTTTCCGGGCTCAGTCAGAAAATCTGTAAGAATACAGAAATTCCTATCTTTGTACCCAGTAATGAGGAAAAGAGCAACACCTGTCACCTGGGAACAGATAAAAAGGGCCGCATTCTGCCGCGAGTATTGCGGATCGACGTACAAACGCTGCGTGACAACGCCGAGAAGTATGACCTTTTCGAGCAGTAGGCATACGAATAAGCCTATTTTTAGTATAGCCCCTGCGGCATCGAGCCGCAATGCAGGCGCGGTTCCGCAGGTGTCTGATACGGCGAAATCCGGTTATCCCGAACTGTCGTATATATAGTATAACAATGGAAAGAATATACAATACGCCCACCATCTACACAAACCAAAGGAGGTCAACCCTTATGTTCAAGCCCACACCCACCTGTCCCCTGCCCGACATCCGCGAGGCACGCATCGACCCGACCCTGCCGGTGAACGAGCGCCTGCGCCTGTTCGCCTCGTCTGTCAGCGACCCACACCGCTTCCGCGTAGGCGACACTGCGGTTGAGGTGCTGTTTGATGACGGCGCACCCAGTCTGCAATCCTGCCTGACCAACCTGTGCAAGCGACTCCAGTGATGGTAAAAGCCGGATAACCGAAGCGAAGCCTTGCGGCACGCCGTGTGCTGTGATACACTATACGTGCAAAACACAGCCTGCGGCGTGCCGTCCGTTTTTTAGGAGGCACTCAATGGCACGAAAAAGTAAATACGACCCCCAAAAGTTATCCACAGTCCTGTGGAAACCCGCGCTCTATATCCGTCTTTCCCGCGAGGACGGCGACAGCGAGGAGAGCAACAGCATCATCAGTCAGCGCGAGCTGCTGACCGAGTTTGCAGATACGCAAACCGACATGACCGCGTCCCGGCTGTACGTTGATGACGGCTATACCGGCACCGACTTCGACCGGCCGGATTTCCGGCGCATGATGCACGACCTGCGCGCCGGCATCGTCAACTGCGTGATCGTCAAGGATCTGTCCCGACTGGGACGCAACTACGTCAAGGTCGGCGAGTACCTTGAGCACACGTTTCCGCTGCTGAACGTGCGGTTCATCGCGCTGAGCGAGCGCATCGACAGCGTTGCCGACCCGCGCTCGGCGGACAGCCTGATCGTGCCGTTCCGCAACATCCTCAATGACGAGTACGCGCACGATATCTCCAATAAAGTCCGCGCTTCGCTCGATCTCAAGCGCCGACAGGGCAAATTTATCGGCTCATTTGCGTCCTACGGCTACCGCAAAGACCCGAACGACCACAGCCGGCTGCTGATTGACGAGCCGGCTGCCGCCGTTGTCCGCGATATTTTCAACTGGTTTCTCGCCGGAACAAGCGTACTCGGTATTGCCAAAAAGCTGAATGCTAAGGGCATTCCGAATCCATCTGCCTACAAACGGCAGCAGGGCATGAACTACCGCCATCCGGCCTCGGACAAGCTGGACGATCTGTGGCCGGACAGTTCGGTTCGCCGTATCCTGCGCAATCCTCTCTATACCGGCACTATGGTGCAGGGCAAAAACCGCATGAAAAGCTACAAGCTGCATGTCAGCGAGGCCGTGCCCAAGGAGGACTGGATCACTGTCGAGCAGACACACGAGGCTATCATCTCAAGCGAGCTGTTCGCCAAAGCGCAATCCCTGTTCGCCCGTGATACGCGCACCTCACCAACACAGCCCAAAGTCTACCTGTTCTCCGGTTTTCTTCGCTGCGCGGACTGCGGCAAGGCAATGAATCGAAAGCTGATTTCCCAGCCGCATCGCGACTATTACTACTATATCTGCTCGACGTTCAAAAAGCAGCACAGCGGCGCCTGCACGAAGCATACCATCCGCAGTGACCGGCTGGAGCAGGCAGTATTGGAAACGCTCCGTCACCAGATTGCTCTGGCGGTCGAGATGGATGAGCTGATTGCCGAGATCAACCGCAGCGGCACGCGAAACCGTTCCGTTAAGCCTCTGCTTGACGAGCGGGCACAGCTTGAAACCGAGCGCGAACGCATCGAGCAGATGAAGCTGTCCCTGTATCCGGACTGGAAAGCCGGAGATATTTCGCGTGAGGAATACCATCGGCTGAAAGAGCAGTTTGAGCAGCAGCAGGCCAAACTGGACACACGTCTCGCGTCCCTGCAAGCGCGCATTGACGAGGTGCAGAGCGGCGTGGACGAAACCAACTCGTTCCTGTCGCAGTTCGTCAAATACCGCAGCCTGCAAACGCTGACGCGCGAGGTCGTTGTCGAACTCATCGACATGATTTATGTACACGAAGGCGGTAAAATCACGATAAAATTCAAGTTTTCCGACGCCTATGCGGCAGTGCAGGACTATATCCGCAAGCATGGAAAGACCGCATAGTCCTAAAACACCATCTTCCCCCGCTGCTGCCGACACCCTTTCCGCACTGCTGGAGGATTTGGGTGCCGAGCCGCGGGACTTTGACTGCATCGTCACCGGCGACCTCGGTCACATCGGTGCGGACCTGCTGCTGACGCTGCTGCGCGGTGACAGCATCGACCTGTCCCCGGTCTACTCGGACTGCGGCAGCCTGATTTTCGGCGACGAGCAGGACGCGCATGCAGGCGGCTCGGGCTGCGGCTGCTCAGCGGCAGTTCTCTGCGGACCGCTGCTGCGCGATATGCATCGCGGCAAAATCCACCGGCTGGTGTTTGCGGGCACAGGTGCGATGATGAGTCCGACCTCGGTGCAGCAGGGACAGCCGATTGCAGGTATCTGCCACGCCGTTGTACTGGAAAGGAGCGAAGCATGAACTACCTGAACGCTTTCTGGGTCGGCGGACTGATCTGTGCGCTGTGTCAGGTGCTGATTGACAAAACCAAGCTGACACCGGCGCGTGTTCTCGTTTCGCTGGTGGTGCTCGGCGTTATCCTGCAGGGGCTCGGCTGGTATCAGGCAGTCGTGGACTACGCAGGTGCAGGCGCGACTGTACCGCTGCTCGGCTTCGGATACTCGCTGGCAAAAGGCGTTGCCAAAGCAGTTGCGGAAAGCGGCTTGCTCGGCGTGTTCACCGGCGGCGTGACCGGTGCGGCAGGCGGCATTGCCGCCGCGATCGTGTTCGGCTGTCTGTTCGCGCTGCTGTCCAGACCGCAATCAAAGTCGTAAAAAATAACACTCCCGCTCGGAATCCACCTTCCAAGCGGGAGCGTTTTTGCAGCCAATTCTTTCTTTATCCGATTACGCAGATCACGGTCATTACCATGGCGCATACCACCGCAGCCGCGCTGACAGTGCGTACCTTGCTTACCGCGCCATCGGCCTGCTGCCGGTCTTCACCCAACAGCCATGCCGGTCGGAAATAGAACAAGATACCGAGAACGAACAATACGCCTATGCTGACCCAGTCATAGATTTGCATTTTCAATGCCCCATTTCTTCATTTCCGTAACCCAATACTCTCTCTTCATTTCTCTCTCCTGCTTCCGTCTGCCGAAAGCTGCGGCACTAACCGACCGGCTGCAATCCGTCGGTATCTGCCGCTCGCGCACCTGCGTCTGTATACGCGGTGCAAACCTGCTCATCGCCTGTCTCTGCAGGTGATTCTTTTTTATCAGGTTGATATTATTTTATCACATCCCGCTGAAAATCTCAATGTTTCTGCGGCTTTACAAAACACTTTCTCCAATTTAACCAATTTCTTTTTTATGTTTTTGGCAAGAACCCTTTATTTTTGTGCACTTTATCTGTATCTATCTCCTTGCTTTATTGCATATTTTCGAGTATACTAGGAAAGACGAACTTTATCCCGCAATTGGGAAGGAGGAACTTTTTCAAATGCTGTACTCCAAAAACAAAAAACGCGGCTTCACGCTCGTGGAGCTGATCGTTGTGCTGGTCATTCTGGCGATCCTAGCGGCGCTGCTCATTCCGGCACTGACAGGATATATTGATAAGGCGAAAAAAGATCAGGTCATCGCGGAAACGCGAATGCTGCATGAGGCGGTGCAGACGGAGATGTCCGAACTATATGGTTCTTCAAATTGGAAACTTAATTCCTACACCACACTTGCAAACAGTACAGGTACAGTAATTGGTAACAATTCTAATGGTAATCCTAATAGTTATGATTTGAAAGCCAACTACGATAAAATTGCAAAACTTTCCGAAGTACCTTGTCTGCAGGAAGGCGGTTCTGGACAATTTCTCGTTCTTATCAATAGTAAGGCACAAATCCACGCGATTATTTATCACTCCGACCGTGGCTATCTCGGTCTTTACTTTAGTGATACCAACCAATATAGTGCCTATAAAATTGGTGAAACCGCTGAAGGCGGTAAAATAAGTGATAACATGTTCCGTTCTTATTATAGTTCGGTTTATTATAATGCCGCCGTTGATGCAGTGCCCGACTCCAACGGCAATTACAACGACAAGAACTATTATTGGTGGTCTTGCACCGGCATCCGCGGTATGCTGAACATCAGCGAACTTGTTTTCCCATCATAACAAAATCCCCGCCACTCGGCGGGGATTTCCTTTACCATATGATATTATGCCTCAAACCCATCAGGAAACACAACGGTCAGCATCCACTTGAACGCCTCTTCGCCGTAAACGGCGTGCGGCACCTTTGCGGGCATGACGAGCGTTTCGCCAGCCTTGACGATATGCGGCACACCGCCGACCGTAAAGCGTCCGGTGCCCTCGAGCACGGTCACCATTGCGTCGCCGGTGGAGTCGTGCGTGCCGATCTCCTCGCCCTTGTCAAACGCGAACAGCGTAATGCTGACCGCCTTGTTCTGCGCCAGTGTCTTGCTGACCACCTGTCCCGACTGAACGGAAACCAGCTCGGCGAGCCTTACAACGCTCTCGTGGTCGATATTGCGGATGAACTTGTCCATAGCTTCTCCTCTTTCCTGTCGTTTGCTTTATGCGAACAGTATACCACGCCAAGCCGCCGATTTCTGTTGTCCGCACAACATTTACAGGAAAATCGAATTTTCCTTGCGCGCTTCGGTGCGGAATTGCTCGAGCATAGCGGTGTGCGACAGGAAATCCGGATCATCAAATTTCTTTGCACCGCTCGGGCAGTAAGTCGTGCAGGCACAGCATTTAATACAGGTGCCCGGAATATTAGACGGGTCGTTCGGGTCAATCGCACCCATCGGGCAGATTTTCGCACACAGACCGCAGTGCTCGCACAGCACCATCGCCGTAGTCGGCTTGGCCTTGAGGAACTTTGCGGGCGTTTTGTCGGTCTTGAGCGGCGTGTAGTAGGCTGCCTGCGCGTCACCCGGTACCTTCGGCGGCTTGATCTCTCCCCCGCTTCTCAGCTTGAGCGCCGCACCCTGAGCCAGCATACGCAGCTCACTGAGGTCAGCCGCGTCCGGACGGCCTGCCGCCAGCTTGTCCGAGAATACATGCCGGCACAGAAAAGCTCCGCCTGCCGCCGGTTTGAAGTTGTTTTTGATCAGCAGATCGCACATTTCGGCAAGCGCGTTGTCATACGCTCTGCCACCGTAGGTGACAAGTGCCACCGCCGGTGTACCCTCACCGTGCAGGCAGCGAGCAAAGTCCGGCGAAATCTTGTTCGGCAGCCGACCGGCATACACCGGACAGCCGAATACCACCAACTCATCCGGGGCAAACTGATACTCCTGCGCACGGTCAGACGGCGTGTTGAGTGATATGTACCGGCACTCTGCCTTAAACAGACGCGCCAGTTCATCCACCGTTGTTTCAACAACGGTCTTTGTGCTTCCTGCCGGACTGAAATACACACCCGTAACTTTTTTGATATCCATATCCTTTTCGTCCTCCGCTTTACGCTTATTCTACAATTTCAATACGGAATACGTTGATCGTGTCCACATCGGGGCAGCAAAACACCGCCGTGCCGTCCTCCTGCCCGGGAAGATGGCCGCCGTAACGCAGAATGTCGATGTATGGGAACGCAACGTGCATCGCCATCGGGCAAAGCTGCCCGCGCTCGATGTCGAAGTCGAAGCTGTCGCCGATTTTGTGCCCGCGGTGACAGCCGTGCTTGCCTTTTCGATCGATCAGCGTAATTTTGATCTTGGGTCTGCTCATTTGCGCCACGGCTCCTTACCCTGATGCAGAATTTCCATCTGGCACAGACGCATCGCGTTCAGCGCAGTATCGTGCGACTCCGGCGTGACGCACGCGCACAGTGCCGCGTCGATCACGATGTTTGCCTCCGGGAATGCTGCCTTGCACAGCATGGCGTTGGAAATCACGCAAATGCCAGTGCATACGCCGACAAATTCGATCTCCTCCGGCGGCTCGTGCAGAGCGCGCAGCGCGTCCACAAGCGCCACCGCGCCGAAGGTCGGCTTGCAGATGATGCGGGACGCCGGAATGCCATCCACAGCGACAGCAATGGCATCGTCCAGCGCATGACCTTCCGTTCCTTCGATGCAGTGCGGCACCGGCAGATGACGCCCTTCGTTCGTCTCCATGTAGTTCGGCTGGTGGGTGTCCAGCGTGACGAACAGACTCTCACGCGGTGCATTTTTTGCCTTCTCTGCCACATAGGGCACGATGGCGCGCGCTTCAGCCGTACCGAGAGGGCCGCTGATAAAATCCTTCTGCATATCCACTACGATAAGAATTTTCATAAATTATGGTTCTCCTTTGTGTAGTGGTTATAGTATAGCACCTTTTGCGGAGTTTTCAAACGAAAATTGCGTGAACAGCGGTACGCGCTGTCCGAGGCACGCGACCCGCGAAGCGGTACGTTCCCTCTGGGCGAGGATTTCTCGGCACCCGCTGTCCGGTGTGCCCGAACCGCGCAGGCGGTTCGCCTATCTGAGCGAGGTGTTGCGCCGTGGTACAGCGAGACGTTGCGCCGTCCGGCGCGGGGACAAAAAGGAAGGGACACCCATGGTTTCCCTTCCTCTTTGAACTCCTGCCTTTCCTTCAGAGGGTTTGGGCGCAGATGGTAGACTGCGTAAGCGTGGAAAAAGAGTACGTCAGAGGATTTTTTCTTCTGCGTGGTATCCTCACATTCGCATTTCGGATAATTCACTGCTACACATACCGGCTATTCTACGCAGGGCGCGGCACAAGGTGAATTGCCCGAGGGGCAAGAGAGGGTACTCTGGAGTATGACAGTGCCGCGCAAACCGTTTTCTATTGCAAATTGGCTACAACCGCAGGATTTAGATAATCTGCACAGGTAAAAGGGTAGAAACCGTAGGTGTCTACCCTTTTTGTTCCCGCGCCGGACGGCGCACGTTCCCCGCACGCCGCAGCGTGCGAAATCTCTCGCCCAGAAATGGCGAACCTCTTTACCCGATGAAATCCTCCACCCGGTCTGCCGCCCTGTGCATCGCATGCTCCGCCTTATGCGCCGCGTGCTTGGCATTCCGCCGCATCGACGGATTAAGCATCGCGCCGGCCGCTACCATCGAAACCACCGCGCCTGCCATCGCTCCGGTTGCAATGCCGGAAACAAAAGGTGAAATTCGCATAAAAGATCTACCGCCTTTCATAAAGTTTATAGAATCAGTATGCCCGCTCGTCCCTCAAATTTTGCACAGCAAAAAAATGCTTGTTTGGCACAATCGACTATTTACAATCGCATGCTCATATTATATAATATATCTAACAATCCGCCTTTAAGGTGCGGCCCGTGAGCCGCGCAAGGCAGAAAACAGTGCATACGCCGTCAGCCGTAGGACAAGGGGGACAGGTGTAGTATTTCGTGCGGCTTTCTGCTAATTGTTGTGGCGGAGAGTCATTTTTTTACAATTTTTGAAGGGAGGCGGCAGATTGACCGAACCGAAGATCATACTCGATCAGGATGGCATTCGCCGTGCACTGACCCGCATCGCGTTCGAAATCGTAGAAAAAAACAAGGGCGCGGAGCACCTGCTGCTCGCCGGTGTGAAAACACGCGGTATCTATCTGGCACAGCGCATTGCTGCCAAGCTGGGCGAGGTCGAAGGCACGGCACCTCCTGTGCTCGAGCTGGACGTTACGCCGTGGCGCGATGACGTGCCGCGCATGGACGCTCCTCTGCCCGATCTCGATCCGCGCATTGCAGGCGCGACCGTCATCATCGTGGACGATGTGCTGTACACCGGACGCACCGTGCGTGCCGCCATCGAAGCCATCTCTCACCGAGGACGCGCCGAGCGCATACAGCTGGCTGTGCTGGTCGACCGCGGTCACCGCGAACTGCCGCTGCGGCCGGATTATATCGGCAAAAACCTGCCTACCGCGCGTGATGAACGCGTTTTTGTCCGCCTGACCGAAGTGGACGGCGAAGACAGTGTAAACATACAAGCTCGCAATCCGTAAAACAACATCGCACCTGAGAAAGGAAGAACCGAATGTCTATCCAAACCTTAGTAGAAAAGATCAAGGAAAAAGGCAACCCGACCGTAGCCGGCCTGGACGCTCGACTGGAGTACATCCCGCAGCATATTTCGGGACGCAACATGATGCTGCACGGCGAAACGCTGCGTGCTGCCGCTGAGAGCGTCGTAGCCTTCAACTGCGGCCTGATCGACGCACTGTGCGACATTGTTCCGGCCGTAAAGCCGCAGGCTGCGTATTACGAGCTGCTCGGCTCCTACGGTGCGATGGCACTCAAGGAGACCATCGACTACGCACACGCCAAGGGCATGTACGTTATCGGCGATATCAAGCGCAACGACATCGGCGCTACTGCAACCGCTTACGCAGAGGCATACCTCGGCAAGACCCGTGTCGGCGACACCGAGATCGCACCGTACGGCTGCGATTCGGTTACCGTAAACGGCTACCTCGGCACCGACGGCGTGGAGCCGTTCCTTAAGGAGTGCCGCAGCCGTGAGAAGAGCCTGTTTATGCTGGTCAAGACCTCTAACCCGTCCTCCGGCGAACTGCAGAACCGCGACATGGAGGGCAAGCCGCTCTACGCCCGCATGGCCGAGATGGTAGCAAAGTGGGGCGAGGGTCTGGATACGCCGTGCGGCTACAACCAGATCGGTGCCGTAGTCGGCGCAACCTACCCGGAGGAACAGAAGATCATCCGTGAGCTGCTGCCGAAGTCCTACTTCCTCGTACCGGGCTACGGCGCGCAGGGCGCAACCGCAAAGGACATCGCCAATGCGTTTAACGACGACGGTCTCGGTGCTATCGTAAACTCCTCCCGCGGCATCATGTGTGCATGGAAGAAAACCGGCAATAACGGCGAGGACTATAAGGAAGCCGCCCGCGCAGAAGCCATCCGGATGCGCGACGACATCGTAGCGGCGATTAAATAATATAAACCGCGCCATCGGCGCGCATTAAAATAGAATTTGCCTTGCAAATTCATAAAAACCTGGAGCACGTATCAGCGCAGCGCGAATGAACTCGCGCAAGGCGAGCGCCGGTTTTTATACAAGTACGGAGCAAAGTTTCGCTCGTCGGAACTTTGTGCAGTTCTGGACATATCCGCGCTTTCAGCGCGGTATGTCCCCTCGATTGAAACCGTGGTTTCAATCGAAGAATTAAGGAGCGTGTGGATATAGTGAAAAAAGCATACTTACTGCTGGCGGACGGCACTCTGTTCGAGGGTACCGCAGTCGGCTACGAAGGACAGAGCATCGGTGAGGTCGTATTCAACACCGGCATGGCAGGCTATCAGGAGGTTCTGACCGACCCGTCCTACTACGGTCAGGTCGTTACCATGACCTACCCGCTCGTCGGCAACTACGGCATCAACTTTGAGGATTATGAGTCCCGCAAAAGCTGGGTTTCCGGCTTCATCATGCGCGAGATGTGCGAATATCCGTCCAACTGGCGCTGCAAGGTAACGCTCGACGAGTACCTCAAGGCGCAGAAGGTCGTTGGCCTTGCCGGCATCGACACCCGCCGTCTGACCCGCAAGCTGCGCGGCGAGGGCGTTATGAACGGCGTTATTTACACCGAGGGCTTTGAGCCGGATGAGCAGACCATTGCGGAAATGAAGGCTTACGTTGTAAAGGATGCGGTTAAGACCGTAACCTGCGACGAAAATATCGTTTATCCCGCTGACGGTGAGACCAAGTACCGCATTGCCCTGTTCGATTACGGCGTAAAGTACAACATCGAGCGCGAGCTGTGCAAGCGCGGCTGCGAAGTCACCGTTGTTCCGGCGTACACCAAGCCGGAGGACGTAGTCGGCAAGTACGACGGCGTGATGCTGTCCAATGGCCCCGGCGACCCGGCGGAGAATGTCGAGATCGTAGCAAACCTCAAGAAGCTGCTGAAGTCCGATATGCCGATCTTCGGCATCTGCCTCGGTCACCAGCTGCTGGCACTGGCTATCGACGCAAAGACCACCAAGCTGAAGTACGGTCACCGCGGTGTCAACCATCCGGTAAAGGACATCGACGCAGACCGCACCTACATCACCTCGCAGAACCACGGCTATGCCGTTGTAGGCGAATCGGTTGACCCGCAGATCGCCCGCGTGCGCTATGTCAACCTGAACGACGGCACCGTTGAGGGCCTCGAGCACATCGACCGCCCGGTATTCACCGTGCAGTATCACCCGGAGGTATGCCCCGGCCCGATGGATACCTCGTATCTGTTTGATAAGTTCATCGAAAATATTGAAAAGTCGAAAGGAGGCGCTCAGTAATGCCGCTGCGCAAGGATATTCATAAGGTAATGGTACTGGGCTCCGGCCCGATCGTTATCGGTCAGGCTGCCGAGTTCGACTATGCAGGCACGCAGGCCTGCCGCGCACTGCGTGAGGAGGGTCTGGAGGTTGTTCTGGTAAACTCCAACCCGGCAACCATCATGACCGACAAGGCTATGGCGGACAAGGTTTACATCGAGCCGATGACCGTCGAAGCCGTTCAGGAGATCATCAAAAAGGAACATCCGGACTCCCTGCTGCCCAACCTCGGCGGTCAGACCGGTCTGAACCTCGCCATGGAGCTGTGCGAGAACGGTTTCCTTGATAAAATGGGCGTAAAGCTGCTCGGCGCTAATCCGACCACCATCGCAAAGGCAGAGGACCGCCAGATGTTCAAGGACACCATGGAGAAGATCGGCGAGCCGATCATTGCCTCCAAGGTTGTTCACTCGGTTGAGGATGCGGTTGATTTCACCCGTGAGATCGGTCTGCCGGTCATCATCCGTCCGGCGTACACGCTCGGCGGCACCGGCGGCGGCATTGCCTACACCTGGGAGCAGCTGCGCGAAATTGCGGCCTCCGGCATCATGTACTCGCGTGTTGACGAGATTCTGGTCGAGAAGTGCATCGCAGGCTGGAAGGAAATCGAGTACGAGGTAATGCGCGACCACAAGGGCAACGCCATCACCATCTGTAACATGGAGAACGTTGACCCGGTCGGCGTACACACCGGCGACTCTGTCGTAGTTGCGCCGTCGCAGACCCTGTGCGACAAGGAATATCAGATGCTCCGTACCTCCGCACTCAACATCATCACCGAGCTGGGCATCGAGGGCGGCTGCAACGTGCAGTATGCGCTCAACCCGGAATCCTTCGAGTACGCCGTAATCGAGGTAAACCCGCGTGTTTCCCGTTCCTCTGCACTGGCTTCCAAGGCAACCGGCTACCCGATTGCAAAGGTAACCGCAAAGATTGCAGTCGGCTATGGCCTGGATGAGATCTCCAACGCCGTTACCGGCAAGACCAAGGCATGCTTCGAGCCGACCCTCGACTACTGCGTTGTCAAGTTCCCGCGCTGGCCGTTTGACAAGTTCGTTTACGCGGACAACACCCTCGGCACCCAGATGAAGGCCACCGGCGAAGTTATGGCCATCGACAACAGCTTTGAGGGCGCACTGATGAAGGCTGTCCGCGGCTGTGAGATCAAGCTGGACAGCATGATTGCCCCGCACATCCAAAAGCAGTCTGACGCCGAGATTAAGAAGGGCGTGGCACGCACAGACGATCAGCGTCTGTTCCACATCTGCGAGGCTCTGCGCCGCGGCATCATGACCATTGAGGAGATTCACGACATCACCACGATGGACGTGTTCTTCCTGCATAAGTTCCAGAACATCATCGACATGGAGAAGGAGCTGGCTGCAGCTGACAAGATCGACTCCGATCTGTATATCCGCGCCAAGAAGATGGGCTTTCTCGACAAGACCATCGAGCAGCTGTCCGGTAAGGACATTTCGGACGTTAAGCGTCTGCCGGTATACAAGATGGTTGATACCTGTGCCGCTGAGTTCGAGGCAGAGACCCCGTATTACTACTCCACCTACGATGAGGAGACCGAGGTTGCACCTCCGTCCGGCAAGAAGAAGATTCTGGTACTTGGCTCCGGTCCGATCCGTATCGGTCAGGGCATCGAGTTCGACTACTGCTCGGTTCACGCTGTCTGGGCGCTGCAGAAGCTGGGCTGCGAGACCGTTATCATCAACAACAACCCGGAGACCGTTTCCACTGACTTTGACACCGCAGACCGTCTGTACTTCGAGCCGCTGACACCGGAGGACGTTACCGGCGTTGTCGAGGCCGAGAAGCCGGATTACGCTATCGTACAGTTCGGCGGTCAGACCGCCATCAACCTTGCGGCTCACCTTGAGAAGCTGGGTGTTCCGATCCTCGGCACGCCGGCATGGTCGATCGACGCCGCTGAGGACCGTGAAAAGTTCGACGTTATCCTCGAAAAGTGCGGTATCCCGCGTCCGGCAGGCCACACGGTTATGACCGAGGAGGAGGCTGTCAAGGCGGCTGACGAGCTTGGCTATCCGGTTCTCGTTCGTCCGTCCTACGTTCTGGGCGGTCAGGGCATGGAGATTGCCTACAAGGAGGCCGATGTCCGCGAGTTCATGCAGGTTATCACCCGCAACAAGGTTGAAAACCCGGTTCTGGTCGATAAGTACATGATGGGCCGCGAGATCGAGGTCGATGCCATCTGTGACGGCGACGACATCCTCATCCCGGGTATCATGGAGCACTTCGAGCGCGCAGGCGTTCACTCCGGCGACTCTATCTCCATCTATCCGTCCATCAACATTGAGCAGAAGCACAAGGACACCCTCGTTAAGTACACCGAGGCTCTGGCAAAGAACCTCGCTGTTCTCGGTCTGGTCAACATCCAGTTCGTTCTGTACAACGATCAGATCTACGTTATCGAGGTAAACCCGCGTTCGTCCCGTACCGTACCGTACATCTCCAAGGTCACCGGCGTGCCGATGGTCGATCTGGCTACCCGCTGCATGTTCGGTGAAAAGCTGAAGGACATGGGCTGCGGCACCGGTCTGCATCCGGAAAGCGACCACTATGCGGTCAAGGTTCCGGTATTCTCGTTCCAGAAGCTGCGTGATCTGGATACCCAGCTTGGCCCTGAGATGAAGTCCACCGGCGAGGTTCTGGGCGTTGCCAAGACCTTCCGCGAGGCACTGCTCAAGGGTCTGACCGGCGCAGGCTTCCAGATGAAGAAGAAGGGCGCTGTCCTGATCTCGGTCCGTGATTCGGACAAGCAGGAGGCAATCCGCATCGGTGAGCGCTTCGAGGCTCTTGGCTTTGATATTTACGCTACCAGCGGCACCGCAAACGTGCTCAACCGTCACATGGTCGCAACCAACTCCATCCGCAATGTGGATGAGCCGTCCCCGAACATCATCGACCTGATCGAGTCCGGCAAGATTGACTACGTTGTTGCTACCTCGGTCAAGGGCCGTCATCCGGAGCTTGGCTCGGTACACATCCGCCGTACCGCGGTAGAGCGTGCAATCCCGTGCCTGACCTCGATGGATACGGTTTCCGCGCTGCTGCGCTGCCTGGAAGGCGATATTAAGATTGAAAACTGCGAAATGGTTGATATCAACACCATCTGATTGCAGTGAAATAAAACAGAAACCCGAAGGGAGGAACTTCGTAAAGAAGTTTCTCCCTTCGGGTTTTATAATCCGCCGGAGTAGATGCGCCGTATGAACAGCATCCGGAAACGCGCAAAGGAAATGGAAAAACATTTTAGCCTCTTGTATAGCGTAAGAAAACAGAAACGGTGCAGTCAATAAGACTGCACCGTTTCGAAAAATGTTAAATTGAGCTGCAAAGCTGTTATACGAGAAAAATTAGTCCTCGTCGTCGATCTCCAAGTAATCCTCAAGATCCTTGAACAGTGCGGTCGGATCAACATCGTCCTCAAGAACGATCTGAAGCGGCTCGTTCAGGGACAGCAGGAACATACCGAGCAGGCTCTTTGCGTCTACCATACCGCTCTTGCCGTGAATCCAAATATCAAAACCGTAACGAGTTACGATCTTGTTGATCTTCTGAATGTCGTCCGTATTCTTTACACGGATACCTCTGGTCATAATAACTACCTCCTGAGATTGTACTTCGTGAAACCCTTTTATGTTAGTTTCATTATAGCATAAAACAGCAGAAAGAAAAGAGGTTTTTGTAGATTTTCTCATTTTTCAGCGTTTTTCGCTTAACATAAGCACAATTTCTCAATTATTTAGGCACTATTCACAGATTATAGACTGTATGTTTGTGCACAGTGTTGAGTCTCTCAATCGGATGATTCGTGAGAAGCGACAAAAAGCTGTACAGAAAATCGTATATTCTGTCAGGCAGGATTTTACTTGCCCAGTGCAACAGCGTGATCCCGCTGTGACAGGCGGCCTTTCCCTGCGGTATGCAGCAACAGCACGGCGGCGATTACTGCGGTCAGCACCTCTGCGATGGGGAACGCCAGCCACACGCCGGCCGGCAGCAGGTGCGCGAACAGCCATGCCGCCGGCAGCACAAAGATCAGCTGGCGCAGCAGCGACACGAGCAGCGACTGCACACCGCCCTCGGTGGCCTGGAACACGCCCTGTATGGCAATGTTTGCACCTGCGAACACAAAGCTGACCGCCAGCACACGCAGACCGATCACGCACAAGCCCATCGTGCCTGCGGACAGTGAGAAAATACCTGCCAGCGGCTGCGCCAGAATTTCTACAGCCGCAGTGCAGACCAGCATGAGAACGATGGTGTACATCAGACCGCAGCGCACGCCCTCGCGGATGCGTTTCGCGTTCTGCATGCCGTAGCTGAACGACACAATCGGCGTAATCGCGTCACGCAGACCGAACGCCGCGAACAAAACGAACTGCTGAATTTTGTACACAATGCCATAAGCGGTGACATACGAACTGTCCAGACTGCCGAAAATCAGATTGACACAATAATTCATCACGCTCATCGCGCCCTGTGCTATGATGGCCGGTACGCCGATGGAGTAAATCTCGCCGACGATACTGCGGCGCAGACACAGAGCCTTGCGGCTGAACGGCAGTTCCCTGTTCAGCCGGAAATGGAACACGGCCGCCAGGGCCAGAGACGCAATCTGACCGAGCACGGTCGCCCATGCCGCACCTGCCACGCCCAGTTTCGGACAGCCGAGCAGACCGTAGATCATGATCGGGTCAAGCACGATGTTCGTCAGTGCGCCTGCCACCTGTGCGATTGTAGAATAAAGCGAACGGCCGGTCGCCTGCAGGGTTTTCTCAAACACCGAGAAGAACAGAATGCCGAACGATGCCATACAGCAGATGCGCAGGTACTGACTGCCCATCGCCAGAGCGGTCGGGTCGCTCGTCTGCGAGCCGATGTACGCACCCGCACCGAACGCGCCGAACAGCAGGCACACCGCATAAATAATCCCCATGAGCGTCAGCGCATTGCCTGCCGCTGCCCCCGCCTTCTCCCGGTCACCTTGACCAAGCGCGCGCGCAATAAGCGCATTTGCGCCGACACCGGTGCCGATGCCGACGGCGACCATCATCATCTGCACCGGAAACGCAAGTGTCAGCGCGTTGACCGCGATTTCACCATTTTCCGCTATGTTTGCCACAAAATAGCTATCCACAATGTTGTAGACCGCCTGCAGCATCATGGATAGTATCATCGGTGTGCCCATCTGCAGCATGAGCCGTCCTACCGGCGCGGTCGCCATTCGTTTTTCTGCCTTGTTCCGATCCATATCGAAACCTCCTGATTGGATTTTCGGAGTCTTTGCGGAAAGCTGCCACAACCTGTCTTTTGCACAAAAGAAAAAAGTGCGTAAATCTATCTGGATTTACGCACTTCTGCTACTCGACTGCTTTATTTTATCAGCGTTTTTCGCACTTGTCAAGCGGTTAGACCGGATACTTCCGAAAGATTCCCGGTGCAACACCGACGTTCTTGCGGAAGCTGTGAATGAAATTCTCCTCGCTGTTGTAGCCGGTCGCGTAGGCGATTTCTTTGACCGACAATTCGGTGGACGCCAGCATATACTTCGCCTTGTCAATGCGGCGCAGCACGATATACTCATACGGTGAATAGCCGGTCCGCGCCTTGAACTGCCGTGAGAAATGCGATGGACTCAGGCTGACGGCTGCTGCCGCGTCCTGCACGCCGATCGGCTCGAACAAATGCCGGTTCATATAGCGGATGGCCTGTGCAATACGGTCGCCGCCTGCGGTGCTCTCGGTGGTCTCGTCCAGCAGGAGCAGGCACAGCAGCCTGTGGATCAGCTGTGAGCACCGTGCCTCGCTCAGCCGCGCGTCCTCGGCGCAGGCGCTCCGCAGAGAATCCAGCATTTGCGCAATCTCCGCCGGTGCGACCGGCGAAAATGCCCTGCGGCCGCGTGCCTGCAGGATTTTCTGATAGAACGCGCGGGCATTCAGGCCGTTGAACAGCAGCCAGGTGAACTCCAGTCCGTCCGAGGCGGCATAGCTGTATGGCTCACGGCAGTCGAACAGCACGATCTGTCCGGCTCCGGCGATGGCAGGCGTACCGTTCAGCGTCAGCTCCATTGCGCCATCATGCACAAAAAACAGCATGATATTTTGGTTGTGGTCACCCTGCAGGGCAATTTCCGACCGGTGATTGAAGGAATACCGGCTGTTGCAGAAGTAATGTCCGAGCCGCGTCGGGTAATAAAAAAGCTCCTTTGCAAGCGAAGACGGTGTAAAAAAGTACCGTTCCGAGGTCTGATGGACACCTAATTCGGGAATCAGCATAGCGGTCACTCTCCTTGCCTCTATCCTATCAGAAGTATCCGTTTGATGCAATAGCGAATAGCAGGATTTCGCAGGTTTAGGGTGATTTGTATCATTGGCAAGACGGCAGAAACGCTTTATAATAGAGCCATCAAACAGGGAAGCCACCCTTGATATGGCAAACAGACAAGGAGGATCATTCTTATGAAAATCGCATTTGACGTTGACGTTCTTGCCAAGCAGATGTCCATCAACGATTATGTTCACAAGGTAGCTGACTGGGGCTACAAGTACATCGAGCAGTCCCCGCATCCGCGCATTAACCCGTTCTACAAGCACCCGCTGTTCTCCAAGGAGTGCCAGCAGGAGTACAAGCAGGCTCTCAAGGAGACCGGTGTAGAGATTTCCTCTTTCATCGTTGTTTACCGCTGGTCCGGCCCGACCGAGGAGCAGCGCCAGCACGCAGTTGCAAACTGGAAGCGCATGATTGAGATCGCGGTTGACATGGGCGTACCGGTCATCAACACCGAGTTCTCTGGCGACCCGAACCAGCAGGAGATCTGCAACGGCATGTTCTTCAAGTCTATGGAGGAGCTTCTCCCGATCATCGAGCGTGAGGGCATCCGCGTAGAGTGCCAGTCCCATCCGTATGACTTCGTAGAGCTGAACGACGAGGCCTGCGACATCGTTAAGTCCTTCCGTTCCAAGAACCTGGGCTACGTTTACTCCGCATCCCACGGCTTCTTCTACGATCAGGGCAAGGGCGACGTTCGCCACATGCTGAAGTACGCCGGCGATGAGCTGACCCACGTTCTTCTGGCTGACACCTGGAACCAGACCAAGGACTGCCGCTACATCGTAAATCCGCCCTGGCTGAACCAGCACGGCCGTGCTGACTACACCATCCATCAGCACACCGCTATGGGTGAAGGCGAGGTTGATTTCGACGGCATCTTCGAGACCCTGCGTGAGATGGACTTCGCGAACAAGCAGCTGAAGCCGGACGCACCGAAGGTTGGCGGCGACAATATCATCTGCGTATCCTACTTCGGCTTCCCGGAGAAGATGGATCAGCAGGCTCCGGAGGCACTCGACCGCATCAAGCACGAGCTGCTGTAAAGAATACTTCCTGAATACACAAAAGGACTTGAGTTTTCACTCAAGTCCTTTTGCCATTCGGCAGACAAAAACGGACAAACCGCTTTGGTTTGTCCGTTATATTTTTATTCTCCGCAGCCGGGACAGTCGGAACAGTCACCGCACTCGATGCCTTCCGCGGCCTTGCGGTCCTCGTAGGCGCGCAGCGTGCCTTCGGTTATGTGGCTGAGAGCCGCCAGCCGCTCATTTACCATATCCCACAGGCACATCGGCAAATGGTCGCGGTGTCCGCGGTGGATAGTCACGCACTCGAAGCAGTTGCCGTGATGGCGGCACGCCTCCTTACACGGGCAGTGATCACCGGATTCGCGCACCTGACGCAGAAATTCCAGCTTGATCTTGAGCGCTTCTTCCTTCTTGCCCTCGCGGTCAAGGTCGTTCTGCAGGATGGCCAGCTCGTTTCCGTCTATTTTCATAAGTATCGCTCCTCTATATATTGCACTGTATTGCATTTTCATCATAGCAGAGTTTTGACAGTTTCGTCAAAGCAACTTTATCCAAAACCGTGTTTTCGTGCAGTTATACAGATTTTCAACACTCATTTTATCTATTTTGCCATTGACAAAAAGGACAAAATAAAGCCCTCATTCACAGACACATGAACGAGGGCTTTTACTTCCAAATCTCCATAGATCCTCTTTTCCCGACAGGATATTTCCCATCGCATTTGGATTGGTATTCGGTTGTTTTTTCGGCATCTTTCGATCTTACGTTCGCGGAACCGCCCGGCTAAGGTTCGTTTACTGCACAAACTACATAGTCCGTTTGGTTGCCTTTCCTACATTCGGGAACTCTATTTCCAGTGGGTGATGCGTCACTGCTCGGCGGAAGATGTGATACAGCCTGCCTTGTCGAACCGGATTTTACTCGGACTTTGATATTATCTCGTTCCGATACGGTATGTCTATGCTGCAGATACTCATCAGTATGCCCATCGGCGGGTGCAGCATCCGGCAGGTATCGTAAGATACTTCGTTTTGTTCGCCGGCGCATCAAATATCAGGGTTCTGTCATGTATGAACCTTACTTTCCTGCTGCCTCGATCCGCTTGACTGTCTTAGTATGCCATGTACGGATAGTTAAATTCACGAGGATAGCTTCCCCAAAGTTACCGTTGTTGTTACCTTTGCTTAGAAGCCGATCGCGCTTTTCAGGCGGTTCAAATTGTGGAATTGGAACTCGCTCATTTTTTCAGCTATCACCTTGATCGTTTCGGTCACAGCGCCGCGGCGAGTCCCGCGAACTGGTAAGATGCCTCTTCTGATACCATTGGACTCACCTCTTTCGTGGGTATCAAACCGGATTGACATCCTTCAGATTAGATGAAGGTTTGCGCCTTTTGGAGTAAAACCCCTGTTTTACTTTGCCTTTGGTGTTTGCCTTTATCTTTTCTGTGTCATTATAATATCATTAATATTGCACAACGTCAAGCGTTTTTTACGACTTTTTAGATTGCATATTGCACAACAAAAATCCGTTCATTTCGGTGATTTGGCTCTTTTCTCCAAGTGTGGAATTTGGTATAATGAAAGTGTTAGGGCTTGCGAAGCGAGCGGAATCTGCGCTGACGCCGCGCGGGCGCGGCACGGGTATGTCGCGCAACTCGTTGGTCTGGATATAACGGATGACACCTCCGAGTTACAATTATCAGTAATCTTTGCCGTAGGGTGCAACGTCCTCGGCACACCGTTACTTTCTGAACTGCACCATCTGCATCGCAGGGGCGGTCATTGGCCGTCCACGCAACGTGAGGACATTGCTTAAGGCAACACCGCAAAACTTATTTGCAAATCGCTCTTGTTCAATTATGCGGTATTGTCTTAACTCCCACTTGGTAGGAGCTCTTCACTCTAATTTCTAATCACTAACTACTAATCCCAAAAGGAGGCTATTGCAGTGGAAAACTTTAGCTTTTATATGCCGACACGCTTATTTTTCGGGGCCGGATCGGTCAAGCGTCTGGCCAAGGCACGTCTGCCGCAGGGCACGGGTCTGATCATCACCGGCGGCACCTCCACCACCAAACTGGGTTATGTGGCCAAGGTGGCGGATACGCTGGCGGAGGCCGGTCACCCGACCGTGGTATACAACAAGGTACAGCCGAACCCGACGATCGAGGGCGTGCGCGAGTGCGCTGCGCTCTGCCGTGAGCAGAACATTGCATTTGTTGTCGGTCTCGGCGGCGGCTCGTCCATCGACACGGCCAAGGCGGTTGCCATTATGGCGACCAACGACGGCGACTGGTGGGACTACATTCACGGCGGCACCGGCGGCGGCAAACGCATGGCCAATGCCGGACTGCCGATTGTTGCCATTCCAACGACCGCAGGCACGGGCACGGAGGCCGACCCGTTCACGGTTATCACCAACGGCGAGGAAAAGATCGGCGGCGGCGGCGAGAAGTGCTTCCCGACCATTTCGATCGTCGATCCGGACTTTATGATGACCGTTCCGCCGCATCTGACGGCATACCAGGGCTTTGACGCATTCTTCCATGCGGCCGAAGGCTATCTGGCTAAGACTGCAAGCCCGATGAGCGACATGTTCGCGCTGCAGGCAATTGCGCTGATTGGCAAATCGCTGGCAACAGCTGTTAAGGACGGCGGCAACGCCGATGCACGCGCGGATGTGGCACTGGCGAACACGCTGGCAGGTTTTGTCGAAACGCTGTCGAGCTGCAGCGGCGAGCACGCCATCGAGCATGCGCTGAGCGCGTTCCATCCCGATCTGCCACACGGCGCGGGTCTGATCATGCTGTCCAAGGCATACTGGAGCCGCTTCAAGGACACCTCGGCTGACCGCCTGCAGGCCATTGCACACGCACTTGGACGTGCGGACGGCGATTTTCTCGCTGCGCTGGCTGAGCTGCAGCAGGCGTGCGGCGTGGACAAGCTGCGCCTGTCCGACTACGGCGTAAAGCCGGAAGACGCAGGCGAACTTGCTGACAACGCAGCAAGCACCATGGGTGCCCTGTTCCGTGTCGATCCGCGCACGCTGTCCCGCGAGGAAATTATGGACATCATCACCGAAAGCATTTAAGCGAATACGCTGAGAGCGGACCGATTGGTCCGCTCTTTTTTCGATAACGGCAGTTGCTAACACATTTTCGCGCGATAGTGCATATTAAGGCAACACCGCACAATTAAAGCGGCGGCTCCTCGCGCAGGCTCCGGTCGCGCTGCCGCGGTGCTTTGCGGAAATTTTGTGCCCTGACTTTGGCTTCGGTTCCTTGCGCGAGTTCCGTCCGCGCTGCCGAAGTTTCACGGTAATACATCAAGTATTACCGCAAAACTGTGCCTCGTCAGTACGCAAAATTTACTCGCAAATCACTCTTGTTCAATTATGCGGTATTGCCTTGAATAGCATTTGCATTGCAAATGCCAGCCCGTAGGCCTCTATCCTTAAAAATATTTAATGAGAGCAAAAGTCGGGGCGTGTACCGCGCAGCGCGGCCAAGAAGCCGCGCAAGGATAGCGCTGACTTTTTGACTTTGAGAGGGAGAAAGTTTCAACCAACGGGCGGAACTTTCGGACGACTTTGTGTCGTTTGCGTTACATCTGTGTTACACCGCTTGTATTGCCGCCAGACCATGCTATAATAGTCACAGAGTATGATATACGTCATACATCTATTAGCTTGCGGCTCTGCCGCAGACAAGGAGGTACACTCTATGAAATTTCAACAGGTAATGGCATTTTTCCTCACCGGTGCAGTGGCACTCTCCATGAGCACCACCGCGCTCGCTGCCGACCTTCCGGATAACGTTGATACCACCGTATCCGCCACACAGGCCGCCGATAAGCAGGAAAACAACCTTTACACCAGGAACGACAAGGACCTGACCGATGCCGAGTTCGAGCAGAAATACGAGCTGCCGGAGAACTCGTGGTTCACGCCCGCAGTCCGCTATGTGATTGAGAACAACATCATGCTGCCGGCGGGTCATATCGACGGTAAAGAATATTTCCCGTGGTTCAATCCGGCGGAGAACCGTTATGCGGTTGCCAACGCGATTTATAACAACGCAAAGCTCATTGACCCTGAACTGACTGCATCCTACGCGGGCATGGCCATCAAGGAAGCACCTGACTACAACCAGATTTATGAATCTGATCGTCCCGGCATGACATTCTGCTTTGAATCCGGCATTATGACCGGTGACAGCCAGCACTACCTGCGTCCCTATGACTCCATCTCCCGTCAGGAGTTTGCGGTAGTGCTGCAGCGCTACATTACGCTGCTCGAAAAGGCCGGAAAGATTACGGTTTCGACTGATACGAGTGTGAATACCGCGTTTACCGATGCTTCTTCGCTCGCTCCGTGGGCGAAGGATGCCGTTGCGTTCTGTCAGACCAACAAGCTGATGAACGGCGACAATCACGGCGCATTCAATCCCAAGGGACAGATTAAGTCGGTTGAGCTGGCACAGGTGCTGTACAACCTGTCTCAGCAGATCAAATAATGTGCAAAACCACCTGTTATCACTGATAACAGGTGGTTTTTCTATGTCTTTGGGGCGTCAATTTCACGTCACAGTTTTCAGTCAAAACGCGAATTATCAAAATACGGTTTATCTGCTATAATGCAGATACCGAGAGACAGCTTCCGCGAAAGAGGTAACAGCTCATGAAAAAACGCATTGCATTCCTGCTGATCGTTCCGCTGCTGTGCGTGCTGGCTGCAAGTCTGAACATCAGCTATATGCCGACCGGCGGACTGCTTTTTGTCAGCAGCACGCCGGACGATGAACTCACTGTCTGGCAGAAAACCATGCCTGATGGCACCAAAATCGCCGTTTACGACAGCGAAACCTCCATCGTATATGCGAAATACCACGGTTTGGCATACACCATCACCGAGATTCAGAAACCTGCGGACGGGCATTGGCTGCCGGAGTCCATTAAGGTCTACCGCGGTTCGTACACCTCTCCCGACAACACATAAGAGAACAGCCTCAGAGCGTGATTTTTGCACGCCTCTGAGGCTGTTTTATTTCATTCCATGATGGAAAATTCAATTTCTTCGACGGTATAGCCGTCCTCGATGATAGTCGGTGCGCGGAACAGGTCATCCTCGAGCGTATGCGGCAAATGCACCAGACACAGGTGCAGCACACTGCCGCCGCCCTCTCTCTGCGTGAGCAGCAGCCGTCCGCCGTGCGCCTGCGCGATTTGATTGACGAGCGGCAGGCCAAGACCAAGCGGTGTGCCGCCGCGCACGAGCGCCCGGTAATCGTCCATCGAGGTGGTGCGCCGCCAGCCGGAAAGCAGGTCATCGAACTTCGCAGGGTCCAGTCCCGGGCCGGTATCGGCAACCGCAATCGTCACAAAATCCCGCGTATCGGTCAGCGAAACCGTGATTTCGCCGTCCTCCGGTGTTACGTGCAGCGCGTTTGTCAGCAGGTTATAGATTGCCGTACGCACCAGTCTCGCGTCAATGAGCGCGTCTGCGTGCTCCGGCACCTGTACGATGAATTTTGCACTGCCCGCAGGCGCATGCGTCTCAGCCTGCTGTACGGCATCGCGGCAGAGCGCTGACAGGTCGCAGCGCCGCAGAGAAAGCTGCTCGGTCAGCAGCGGGTCGTGCAGTAAATCCGAGTGCGTCAGCAGCCGGTACAGCCGCATACACTGCCGCCGCAGCCCGTCTGCCAATGCAGGATCCTCCACCTGCTCTGCCTCGGCCATCAAAGCACCCAGATAACGCGAGCTTTTGTCCTGAATGACCCGCAGGCTGCCGTCATAGGCGGCACGATCGCGCCGCAGATATGCCAGCAGTGCACCGCCGCGGTGCGGGATCATTTCGACCGTGTAGACCGTTCCGTCGATGTCCTCCTCTGCGGTGCAGGCAGACTGTGTATTTATGCACCGGAGCAGTATATTCCGCGTGCTGCCGCTCAGGAACGGATCCAGCTCCTCCATCGGGTGCAGACCGGAAAGCTGCTGTGCCGCGTCGCTGCACCGCTCGATACGCAGCGTATCGCTCACTGCGAACAGCGCCGCATGCCGCAGCTCGGTGCGCAGCAACAGCTCGCGGACTGCGTTGCCGTCCAACTGCGAAAAAAATGCGTCTTCCATCATTATCCTCCCAAAACACCGTGTAATTTTACCTTTGTACTGTGGGAAAGCTGCTGTCATTCTCGATCGTGTTTTCCTGCGTCCGGTATATGCTGCGCGGTATTTGGCATACTAATCTCTGTCTTCGCGGATGTGAAAAAACAGCACGGCGCGCGCTGTGCTTTTCTCATCCCGAAAATCGGGGGATTATACAAACCGAATCCCCATATTTTGTACGATGTGTTTATTATACCACTGCCGCTACTGTCATTGCAAAGAAAATTATACAAAAATACCGGGCAGAATGACAAAAAAATCACAAATATTACACCTTGCGGCAAACTGCGCATTTAGTGTATAATAAAAACATCAACAGAGAACTTCATCAAAACATTTAGGAGGAACACTGTAAAATGGGTATCAAAGTAGGTATCAATGGCTTTGGCCGTATCGGCCGTATGGTTTTCCGCGCTGGTCTGAAGAACCCGAACATTGAGTTCGTAGCGGTAAACGATCCGTTCATGACTCCGGACTACATGGCATACATGCTCAAGTATGACACCATGCACGGTCGTTACGACGGCACCATCGAGTATGATGACAACTCCATCACCGTTGATGGCAAGAAGGTTCAGTTCTTTGCAGAGATGGACCCGAAGAACATTCCGTGGGGCAAGGTTGGCGCTGACTACGTTGTAGAGTCTACCGGCGTATTCCTGACCAAGGAGAAGGCACAGGCTCACATCGATGGCGGTGCTAAGAAGGTTATCATGTCTGCTCCGTCCAAGGACGACACCCCGATGTTCGTAATGGGCGTTAACCAGAACACTTACACCAAGGATATGACCTTCGTATCCAACGCATCCTGCACCACCAACTGCCTGGCTCCGATCGCTAAGGTACTGGACGAGGCATTCGGCATCACCGAGGGCCTGATGACCACCGTACACTCTGCAACCGGCACTCAGAAGGTTGTTGACGGCCCGTCCAAGAAGGACTGGCGCGGCGGCCGTGCTGCTTGCGGCAACATCATCCCGTCCACCACTGGCGCTGCAAAGGCTGTAGGCAAGGTTTACCCGAAGCTGAACGGCAAGCTGACCGGTATCTCCATGCGTGTACCGACCCTGGACGTTTCCGTTGTTGACCTGACTGCTAACCTGGCTAAGCCGGCTACCAAGGAAGACATCTGCGCTGCTATGAAGGCTGCTTCCGAGAAGCCGCTGTCTGAGGGCGGCCTGAAGGGCGTTCTGGGCTACACCGAGGATGCTGTTGTATCTTCTGACTTCCTGGGCGACGAGCGCACCTCCATTTTCGACGCTAACGCTGGCGTTTACCTGACCGACACCTTCGTAAAGGTTGTTTCCTGGTACGACAACGAGTGGGGCTACTCCAACAAGCTGCTGATGCTCATCGAGCACATGGCAGAGGTTGACAACAAGTAATTGCTGCCCACTGGCGTATAAAATGTTTTCAAAAAGCTCTTGTTCTTCGGAACAAGAGCTTTTTTCTTTCTCTCCGGCTTGACGGCACAGGCATATCATGCTATACTTAGTTCAAATTTAGACTATCTATTTTTGAAGCAGGTGATATACATGAATCCCTATATGGAATTTACGCACAAGACCGATCTGGCATACAGCGCAATGTGCCGACCGCTGTGCCGCGAACTCAAGCTGACACAGACGGCGTTTGACATCCTGCTGTTCCTTGCCAACAACCCCGGCCATGACACCGCCAGCGACATCGTGGAGCTGCGCCGGATCAAGGCGAACCTCGTATCAGTCAACGTCAACCGGCTGGTCGAGGAGGGCTATCTGCGCCGCGAGAGCATCCCCGGCGACCGCCGCAAGACCCGTCTGATATGTACCGACAAGGCGCTTCCCATCATCGACCGCGGCCGCGCATTGCAGGCGCAGTTCATCGACCGTCTGCTCTCTGGCATGAGTGATGAACAGCGGCAGGCGTTTGGCGATGCCGTCGGTGTCATCGACCGCAATCTCGACCAGCTCTTGCAGGAGGTACACTGATATGACCCTGCTTTTCACGGTTATTGTTACGTTTTTCGCAGGCATGGGCGCTGGCCTCGGCACCGGCTTCGCGGGCATGAGCGCCGCCGCCGTTATCAGCCCCATTCTCATCACCTTTCTGCACATGGACCCGTATATGGCGGTCGGCATCGCGCTCTCGTCTGACGTACTGGCGAGCGCCGTTTCGGCCTATACCTACGGCAAAAACAAAAATCTGGATGTCAAAAACGGCCTGCTGATAATGCTCAGCGTGCTTGTATTCACCGTGGTCGGCAGCTATATCGCCAGCCTGCTCCCCTCGCGAACGATGGGCAGCTTCTCGGTGTTTATGACGTTCCTGCTCGGCGTAAAATTCATCGTCCGTCCGGTCATGACCACCAAAGAGGCGATGATGAACGTGTCCGCGCGCAAACGAGCTGTGCAGTCCATTGTCTGCGGCGTGCTGATCGGGTTTATCTGCGGCTTCATCGGCGCGGGCGGCGGCATGATGATGCTGCTCATCCTGACCTCGGTGCTCGGCTACGAGCTGAAAACCGCCGTCGGCACCAGCGTGTTCATTATGACGTTCACAGCGCTCACAGGCGCGGCCTCGCACTTCGCCATTGGCGGAATGCCTGACCCGCTGATCTGGGCTCTGTGCGTGATCTTCACGCTCGTGTGGGCACGCATCGCTGCCGTGTTCGCCAATAAGGCCAGCCCGAAAACGCTCAACCGCGCCACCGGCGTGATTCTTGTCGTGCTCGGCCTTGCTGTTATGTTATTCTCCAAAATCGCATAAACAAACCCCTTTCCGCTCTGTCGGAAAGGGGTTTTTCAGTTGAAAATTGAGAATATGGATATTTTTTTGCCTGAACACAAATTGGTGCTGGAACATGATGGGTACTATTATCACAGCAGTATGGCGGCCAGAGAGAGGGCAGAACGGAAAGACCGCGCCCTGCGAGATGCGGGATATCAGGTGCTTCGGATCTGTGACAGCCGGGAGCTGGCTGAGCCGGTTGTATTGCAGAAGACGAAAATTCTGTATCGGTTTGATGAGCAGGACAGGCATCTTGACCAAATGATCGCCTCTGTATTTTGCTATCTTGATTTACAGCCGCTCGATTTTCATCACCGGCGGGATCAATATGCAATTAATCAAATGTATTTTCATGAGCGAAAGAAACGCACTCTGGCGGTAGAATATCCTGCAATCGCGTTGGAGTGGAGCACCCGCAACGCCGACAAGCCTGATACTGTATTCAGCGGTTCACCTCGAAAAGTTTGGTGGCACTGTCCAAAATGTCAGCAGGAGTATCGAGCCACGATCGCTAACAGGACCAAGCGCCGCTCAAACTGTCCGTTCTGTGCCAATCTTCAGGCGTATGAGAAAAACTGCCTGGCAGTGCTCCGGCCGGAAATTGCCGCAGAGTGGCATTCTGCGTTAAATTCCCCTCTGACACCTTATGATGTAGTGCCCGGCTCTGAAAAAAAAGTATACTGGATCTGTTCGGAAGGACATGTTTGGAAAGCAGCCATCTGTTCCCGCACCAATTCCCGAAAAAGCAGATGCCCCATCTGTCATCCGAGAACTGGGACGCGATGCGGCTTGGTGAGGCCGTCGGAGCCTGCGCTTATTTGAATCTGGCACCCCACAAAGAATTTGACGCTTTTGCCCAGTGAGATAGCAGGGCAATCCCATAAGAAATTTGGGTGGAAATGTGAAAAGGCCATGAGTGGCAATGCGAGAAGGGATATATCTGACAGAGTTCCATCAGCAAGCGGATTCGCGGGGATGGCTGTCCATATTGTTCCGGTCGGCGTCCAAGCAGAGCGTATTGTCTGCAAGCCTGCTACCCTGCCCTTGCTCCTATCCATACAGAGAAATTGAACATTCAATAAAGAACGTGTGTTCTCTTTACTGCAAATCATACTGCATTTTCGTATTTTTCGCAAAATCAATTCATCTATCGTGTTGATTTATGCATTCTTTCTCAACGGCAGTTCTCCCTCAAATCTGCGGCTGCACCTGCAGGAACTCCTCTGTTCCCTGTTCTCCGGTTTGCATTTTTGCCGGTTTCGTGGTATATTTTAATATATGCCGTATGACTTTGTAATCGGTCATGCGCGTCAATCTGCGAACACATCATACAAAGGTAGGGAGCAAAGATGAACGGACCTACATTACAAGTGCAGATGCTCGGGCAGTTTACCCTTCGATACGGCGACCGCACCATTTCCGACAGCGACGACCGTTCCCGCCGGGTATGGTCACTGTTGGCCTATATGATATATAACCATGGCCGCTCGTTCGCACAGGAAGAGCTGATCCATCTATACTGGAGCAACGGCGAAAAAAGCGCAGATCCCGGAAATGCGCTCAAATCAATCTTTCACCGCATTCGTACCGCGCTGGACAAACTGCAGCCGGGACTTGGCCGCCTGCTCATCCGCCGCAAAGCAGGACGATACTTCTGGAACAACGTTATACCGCTTTCCCTTGATATTGAGGACTTCGAGGCGCATTTTCATGCCGCCGAAGCCGCCGGAGACGACGATGTCCGTCTGTCAGAGTATCAGGCTGCACTGGCGCTGTATGCCGGCGATCCGCTTCCTCGCATGACCGATGAAATCTGGACCATTCCAATCGTGGCCTACTATCACAGCCTGTACACCCGTGCGGCAGCCGGGGCGATCGAACTGCTTGAAAAGCAGGAACGCACCGCCGAAGCCGTTGCGCTGTGCCATCAGGCGATTCATATTGAGCCGTATCAGGAGGACCTGTATGAGCACCTCATGCGTGGTCTGCTCCGCACCGGCGATATGAAGGGCACTATGTCGGTCTACGAGGAAATGAGCGAGCTGCTGTTTGCGCATTTCGGCGTTATGCCGTCCGAGACGCTGCGCACGCTGTATCGTCAGGCAACACGCACCGTAAACGACCGCACACTGACCATGGACGAGGTTTGCTCTCAGCTTGCGGAGCCCGCGCCGCACGGCGGCGCCATGGTATGCGAATACGACTTTTTCAAGATCCTGTACCGTGCCGAAGCCCGTTCGATCGCACGAAACGGCCATTCAGCGAATATCTGCCTGCTGTCGGTCTCCAGCAAGGACGGCGAAATGCTTGCACGCCGCAGTCTGGACCCCGCAATGAACAATCTGCAAGTGCTTGTCCAGAACAATCTGCGCCGCGGCGATGTGATTGCTCGATGCAGCATTTCGCAGTATATCATCCTGCTGCCGCAGGCGAATTACGAAAACAGCCGCATGGTTGCCGACCGACTGGTAAGCGCGTTTTACCGTCGGTATCCGCACTCGCCCGCACGGCTCCGCTATACGGTGCAGCCGCTGGCATAATCAGACTTTCAAAACAACTGCGTGCCGTCTATCCCACGCACAATAAAGGAGATAAACATGGGTAAACAAAGCTGGAAACCCGGCAACATGCTCAATCCCGTTCCGGCGGTGATGGTCAGCGTTGCCGATGAAGAGCACCGTCCCAACATCATCACGGTAGCGTGGGCCGGTACGATCTGCACCAACCCGCCGATGGTGTCGATCTCGGTCCGTCCGTCACGGTATTCTTACAATATTATCGAGAAAACCGGTGAATTTGTCATCAATCTCACCACCGAGAAACTGGCGCGCGCCTGCGACTACTGCGGCGTTGTCAGCGGCCGTGATGTAGACAAATTTGCGAAAACCGGTCTGACGCCCATGCCGGTCGAGCATGTCAGCGCACCCGCTATCGCGGAAAGTCCGGTCAACATCGCCTGCCGCGTGACCGAGAGCCGCGCACTCGGCAGCCATACCATGTTCATCGCCGAGGTGGTCGGCGTGACGGTTGATGATACATATCTGGACGAAAACGACCGGTTCCATATCAACGATGCGAACCTGATTATGTACTCCCACGGCGAGTATTTTGCGCTCGGAAAGTATCTCGGCAAGTTCGGATACAGTGTGCAGAAGAAGAAAAAGAGGAAGAAGTAAGGCGTTTTCAACTGCATACTGTTGACTGAAACTATCAAACCAAAATTTGTGAGGATTGAATCATGTGGAATGAATTAGGCATAAGTGGAGGAACTGCAATTATTATTTTGATTGCGCTGTATTTCGTTATCAAATGGGCAGTGAGAAATGGCATTAAAGAAGCCTACAGTGCTATCACCGGAAAGAAAACCGATGAAGATATCCAAAACGAAAAAGCGCTGAAAGAACTTGGATTAGATTCAGAAGATCAATAACTTCCAGTTTTCCGCACCATGCAACCCAAACAGCGCAAAACCGGCATCTTTCGATGCCGGTTCTTTTCATTTCATTTCTTTATCAAAGCGCTGTTCAGCCCAGCATTCTGCCGCGCAGCAGAATCGTGTGAATGTTCAGCTCCTCATCCAGCAGGAGCACATTGGCCAGCTTGCCCGGCTCGAGAGAGCCGTAATCGTGCTCAATGCCAATAGCGCGCGCTGGATTGGTGGACGCGGACTGAATCGCCTGACCGAGCGGAACGCCCATCTTGACCGCCGAGCGCACGCAGTCCATCAGGTTGGTTGCGGAACCCGCAATCGTGCCGTCGTGCAGCGTGGCGAGGTTGCCGCGCACGGTAACCGCCTGTCCGCCGAGCGAATACTCGCCGTCGTCGAGTCCGGTCGCCATCATGCTGTCCGAGATCAGGATCACGCGGTTCTCAAACAGCCGGAACGTCGCGCGAACGACCGACGGATGCACATGCACGCCGTCCGCGATGAGTTCAACCGCCACGTTATCGTTGTCAAAGGCCGCACCAATCACACCCGGTGCCCGATGCGAAAACGGCGGCATGGCGTTGTACAGATGGGTCACCTGCCGCGCGCCGTGCTTGAAGGCTTCGCAGGCGATGTCGTAATCCGCTGTCGTGTGCGCAATCGAGATACGCACCTCGCCTGCCAGCTCGTCGATCGTCTCCATCGAACCGGGCAGCTCGGGTGCCAGATCGCACAGCTTGAACAGACCGCCGGCTTTTTCCTGCACCCGGCGGAACATGGCCGCGTCCGGTGCATGCAGGTAAGCGCCGTTCTGCGCACCCTTTTTCGCCTCGGAGATGAACGGGCCTTCCATGTTGATGCCCACAAGCGCCGCGTCATTGCTCTCCACCTGATAGGTTGCGGCGGCTTCGGCAATCTGCGTCAGCTTGTCCTCGGGATAGGTCATAGTCGCCGGACAGATGGCGGCCACGCCGATCTGTGCCTGATACTTTGCCAGTGTGGAGATAGCCTCATGCGTGCCGTCGCAGAAATCGCGGCCCATGCAGCCATGAAAATGCAGATCGACCAGTCCGGGCACGGCGTACAAACCGCCCATATCCACCGCATCCGCGCTCACCTCTGCGGATGCAATCCGGTCGTCCGAGATGGACAGCCCGCCGGTTTTGAACGTGCCGTCCGGCTGATATACCCTCAAATTGCTAAATTCCATAACTTCTCTTCCTTTTTAGAGCAAATCGCCGCACTTAGACAGTGCCGCCTCGTCCGCTACAATGGAAACATCTGTGTGCAGCTGCAGGATGGATGCCGGAACCTGAGGCGTTACCGGGCCGAAGAACGCTTTGCGGACGGTCTCTGCCTTGTTTTCGCCCGAAACCACCAGCACGATGCGCCGTGCCAGCATGATGGTCTGCACGCCCATGGTATAGGCCTGCCGCGGCACGTCATCCGCCGACGCGAAAAAGCGCTTGTTGGCCTCGATGGTGGACTCGGTCAGGTTTACACAGTGCGTGCCCTTGGAGAAATACTCGTCCGGCTCGTTGAAGCCGATGTGTCCGTTCAGACCCATGCCGAGCAGCTGCAGGTCAATGCCGCCCGCCGCCTTAATGGCTGCATCGTAGCGCTTACACTCCCGCTCGGCGTCAAGCTGCGCGCCGTCCGGCAGATTGATGCGCTCTGCCGGCACATTCACCGCGTCGAAGAAGTTTTTGTGCATGAAATAGTGATAGCTCTGTTCGTGATCGGGTGTCAGGCCGCGGTATTCGTCCAGATTGAAGGTCGTGCAGCCGCCGAAATCCACATCACCCTTGTTATACCATTTAATCAGCTGCTCGTAAATGCCGATCGGCGACGAACCGGTCGCCAGACCGAGTACGGAATCCGGTTTGAGAATAACCTGTGCCGAAATGATGTTGGCTGCCTTGCGGCTCATGTCGTTATAATCCTTAGCGCGAATGATTTTCATGGAATACCTCTTTCTTCTGTCTCCGGAAATAGAAAGGGCAGGCAATGTGCCCGCCCTTTCCATTGCGCGGAGCGCAATCGTGATATGCAAACAAGATAGGTTAGTTAGATTGGTTGCGATTTCTTAACCATTCGGTGTTCCCACGCGGCTGTATTTCCAAACCGTGTGCGAGCACTTCAGGCTGCGTTGAATTGCTTTCAGTGTTACTTCAGCATCTTTGCCATTTCGTCGGCTACGAACTGGACCTTGGTGCCAATGATAACCTGAACTGCGGTCTGCGACGGACGCATTACGCCAGCCACGCCTGCAGCCTTGATCTTCTTCTCGTCGACGAGCGTGCCGTCCTTGACTTCCAGACGCAGACGGGTAATGCAGTTATCCAGAGATTCTACATTTTCCTTGCCGCCCAGACCTTCGAGGACTGCAGCTGCAATTGCGGTGAAGTCGTTATTTGCCAGCTTGGCATTCTTGTCAACCTCTGCGAAGTCGGCTTCTTCATCCTCACGGCCCGGGGTCTTGAGGTTGAACTTGGTGATCGCAAAGTAGAATACCAGATAGAATACAACGAATGCTGCGATACCCAGCGGGATGATCATCAGCGTGTTGTTCGCTGCCGGCAGGAAGGACGAGAATACGAGGTCGGTCGCGCCTGCGGAGAAGCAGAAGCCTGCGCGGAAGCCGACATAGTAGGTGATGATGGTGAAAATGCCGTACAGAGCTGCATAAACAACATACAGCGGGAAGCACAGGAACATGAAGCCGAACTCAAACGGCTCGGTAACGCCGCAGATGAATGCACAGATGGCAGCGGACAGGACCAGACCGATAGCAGCCTTCTTGTTCTTCGCAGCCTTGATCATAGCAAGAGCCGCACCGGCAATACCGAACATCATGCAGGGGAAGAAGCCGGACATATACATACCGAGGCTCCAGCCTACGTTTGCGGAGGTGTCGCCGGCCCAGTAGTGGGACAGGTCGCCCAGGCCGATGGTGTCAAACCAGAATACATTGTTCAGCGCGTGGTGCAGGCCGGTCGGGATGAGCAGACGGTTAAGGAATGCATAGATGCCGGCGCCGATACCGTCCATGCCGATGATGCCTTCGCCAACAGCTACCAGAGCGCTGAAGATGACAGGCCATACGAACAGCAGGACAACGGATACCGCGATGGAAACCAGACCGGTTACGATGGCAACGCAGCGCTTGCCGCTGAAGAATGCCAGCCAGTCCGGGAGCTTCGCGTTTTTGAAGCGGTTATAGCAGCTTGCGCCGATGATACCGGCGATGATAGCGATAAATACGTTCTGGATCTTGTCAAATGCCAGCGTTTTTACCGGATCATCCGCGATTGCGGGCATCAGCGTGGTAACAACGCCGGTGCTCAGCAGGTTGGTCATCATCAGCCAGGATACCAGACCGGCCAGTGCCGAGGTACCCTCGCGGTCGTCGGATAGTCCGACTGCAACACCGATGACAAACAGCCATGCCATATTGTCAATCAGCGCGCCGCCTGCCTTTATCAACAGGAAGCCAATGTTATACAGTGCACCGCTCGTGGCCGCACCCGGCACGCCCATAACGCCCGGAGCGATTGCGTAGCCGAGACCCATCAGGATACCGCAGATCGGCAGCGCAGCTACCGGCAGCATCAAGGCCTTGCCCAGCTTTTGCAGTTTTTTCATCATAAGAGTTTCCCCTCCTTATTTTGTGGACCGCCGAAGCGGCCGATTGTGTTGACGGATAGGAGAGCCGAACTCCGTTTCCGTCCCCCTATTTCACCGCCGTTCACACTCGGCGGAATGAAATCCTTACAAATTACTCTCGAGGAACGCCTGCATTGCGGCTGCAGCGGCCTCCTCGTCCTCACCCTCGATAGTAAGCTTTACGGTATCGCCGCCCTTAACGCCGAGTCCCATCACGCCCATGATGCGCTTGGCATCGACTTCCTTTTTCGGGCTGGCGATCATGATTTTCGAGGCAAACTTGCCTGCCTCCTTGACCAGCAGTCCGGCCGGCCGAGCGTGGATACCCAGTGCATCCGTAATCGTATATTCAATGGTCTTCATCGCAGAATTACTTCCTTTCCGTTACTTGGTTTCCAGATGCAGCAGTGCATCGCCTGCAGAAACCGTTTCTCCTGCCACGGATTTTACGTCCTTGAACGTATCCGGATTGCAGATTAAAACCGGCGTTACGATCTTGTAGCCTTCGGCCTTGATGGCCTCCGGGTCAAATTCGATCAGCGTGTCGCCCTTCCTGACCTGATCACCGGCCTTGCAGCAGGCCTTGTAATGCCTGCCCTCCAGCTGTACGGTGTCGATGCCAACATGGATGAGCAGCTCTGCACCGCCCGCCGTGGTCAGCGATACCGCGTGACCGGTCTCAAACATCACATCCACCGTGCCGTCCGCCGGAGCAACAATGCGTCCTTCGGTCGGCTCGATTGCAATGCCCGGACCGAGAATGCCCTGTGCGAACGTGGGATCGGGTACGTCCTCCAGTGCTACCACCTTGCCGGCAACCGGCGCCGTTATCTCGATGCCGCTGTCGCCGCCAAACAGATTTTTCAGTTTACCAAACATTTAGCTCACAACCTTTTTGATTCGGCAATACCGCATGATTGAACACGAGTGATTTGCGAGTAAATTGTGCGGTGTTGCCTTAAGTATGCCTGTTTTGTCCGAAAACATACAGAAAATAAAAAGAACCAAACTTCTGCACAGATACAACTTGCTCTTTGATAGCAACTTCTGCGAGAAATCTGGTTTTGCCCGCCGAAGCGGTAACAATCCATTTCAAACGGATACTGTTTACTTGTTAATTGCAGTATAACAAACTTTTCTCCCCTTGGCAAGAGCAACCTGTCGAATTAGTTACCAAATTTTCTCGTTGTTTTTCTGCACTTTGCACAAAAAACAAGTCCGTACTGCTTGTACAGCACGGACTCCGTGATTATTTTTTATCATCAATGTGCTCCATCACACGGGCGATGTGAATGGTGAGATACAGCAGCTCATTCTGTCCGGAATGGAAATTTTTCTCCCTCTGGACGTACGCGCGAATCTTGTCCGCACAGGCATACGCCTTCGGATACTTGAACCGCACCACATCGAGCAGATCGCCGTCCTCGTCGCCGTAGCCTTCTCCGCTGACGATACGCCGCGCGTAGAACTTGAGGTGCGTGACGAACCGGTAGTAATTGAGCGATTCACTGTCCGGACAAAAACCGTATTCGTCACAGACGATACGAAAAACCGCCTGCAGCAGATAGGTCATGTCGTAAATATCGCGGATTTCACCGCCGAGCTGTGCATTGACAAAGTGCAGCGCGATAAACGCTGCCTCATCATCCGTAAACTCCACGCCGGTCTCCTCCTTGACGATTTCATTCGCCTTGAGTCCCACGCGGAATTCGTCCTTGTACAGCTGCCGGATGTCCCACAGCAGCGGATTGGGCAGTACAATGCCTTCCTTATAGCGGTTGACGGCCGCCGAGATATGATCGGGCAGCGTAACGTAAATGCTGTCCGACAGCTCCTTGCCGAGCGCGATCTTCGCATGGTTGATAATGCGTTCGCTCATCAGGAAATGCGGCAGCGGAATGCTTGTTATCAGCTGCTGGAACCGGTCGGAAAGCTGATCCGAGTGCAGCGTGAACCGCTTTTCCACCTTGTCCGGCGGTGCTTCGTCACCTTCGCGGCGGCCGAAGCCCAGACCGCGCCCCATAAGCACAGTCTCCGCACCGTTTTCATCCAGCGCGACCACAACATTGTTGTTGAGTACCTTTTCTATTTTCACGTCCGCGCCTCCTGACCCGCACCGCAGCACGCATCAAACGCTTCACGCGCCGCACGGACTGCATTTTCGTCGCACTGCCACAAACTGAATCCGCTCAGTCCGGGCAGCCCCATCGGCACATTTTCGCGCCGAAACTGCATTCTGCTGTTTTCCACCCGCTTTGCGGAAAGATGGAAGGCATTCGCGCCTGTTTTCGGCTGCAAATCGCGGATAACATCGGCGTTTACGCCTGCACCGACCAGAATCTGCACGTCCTCTCCTGCTTTTGCAACCAGCGCGCGCAGCAGATCCGCGCCTGCGGTGCAGTCCGCCTGCTGCCCTGAGGTCAAAATGGTATCCACACCCAGCCGCTTTGCGGTTTCCAGTGCCGCAAACGGGTCGCGGCAGACATCGAACGCACGGTGCAGCGTCACACCGCAGTCGCCTGCAAGCGAAATCAGTTTGGCCATACGTTCCTCATCAAGATCACCCTCGGGTGTGAGCACGCCGATGACAATGCCGTCCGCGCCGAGCGCGGCAAAGTGCTTCACCTGACGGCAGAGCAGCTCAAATTCGCTTTCCGTATACAAAAAATCGCCGCAGCGCGGACGCAGCAGCACACGAATCGGTATGGAAACCCGTTCCCGTACCATGCGGAACAGATCCTCATCCGGCGAAGTACCGCCGATCATTAAATTTGCGCATAACTCCAACCGCATAGCACCGCCGCGCTCCGCGCTTACCGCAGACTCGACCGAGTGGACACAAACCTCCAGAACCGGTTTCATTTCCTGCTCCTCCTTCGAGACAAAATAACGCTTGGCAAATTATGTGATTCAATCCACACTGTTATCCGTTAATTATATCACCGAAAACCGCATAGGTCAACGCAGGTTTTTACAGCATTCTGCACAATAAAAATCAGATGTTTTCATATAAAATAAACCATCTCCCCGCTTCGTATGCAGAGAGGTGATTTGCAGCATTTTCCGCATAATGGCGGCTGATCTCGACCATGCCGCGGATACCGTCGATCGGTGTACGGATATCATAGCGCTGACAGATATTGGCCGTCCATATTCCCAAAAAATTCTCCGCGCTTTTGGCTGTTTCTTTTCTTCAGCTGAGCGGTCTTGTCAGTTTGTATAAAAATGCAAGCAAGTTTTGCACAAATCGGATAGTTTGCAGGAATTCGAGCATACTTATGCAAAGAGACCGCATATTTTGTTGTTTTTTTAACGATTTTGTGCTATACTGAATATACAGCCCATAAAATGGGTAATGCGCGCCGGAGCAGTTCCGCTGCACCGAGCCGACAGGAGAGGTGTTTTATGAACAGTATTACGACCCGCGTTTGGATCGCGGGAGCAAGCGGCAGACTGGGTTCCGCGCTTAGTCATCGTTTCGGCGGCAACACAGCATATAAGCTGGTAACCAGCGACCGCGATGTACCGGTTGAGGATGTATCCGTTGTCGGCCGTTTCGCCGATATTAACCATCCGGATGTCATCATTAACTGTGCCGGCCTGACCGACGTGCAGGCCTGCGAGGAGAACCCCGAAGAAGCGTATAAGATCAACGCCATCGGCGCCCGCAATCTGGCGACCGCTGCAAGACGCATCGACGCAAAATTCATTCAGATCTCGACCGACGACGTATTCGGCGGCGACGAAGCCAAGGCTTTCTGTGAGTTTGACGATCCCCATCCGACCACGATGTACGGCAAGAGCAAGTACGCCGGTGAAAAGCTCGTGCGTGAGCTGACCGACAAGCATGTTATCGTGCGTTCGTCGTGGCTGTACGGCGTCGGCTCGTACGACTTTGTTGACCGCGTGCTCGATACGGCGGCAAAGGAAGGCGCGGTCCATCTGCCGGAGGATGAGATTTCCTCCCCGACCTCGGCGAAAGCGCTCGCCGGCTTTATCGACTGCCTGATGCACAGCCGCGAGTACGGCCTGTTTCACGCATCGTGCGACGGCTCGTGCTCCCGTGCAGAGTACGCCCGCGAAATTCTGCGTCTCGCCGGCAAGGAAAATGTGCCAGTCACCTCGGCCTCCGAGAACACTGCGCTGCGTCCGCGCTTTACGCTGTTGGACAACATGATGCTGCGTATCACTGGTTTGTATCAAATGCCGGACTGGCATGACGCGCTGAGCGAATACATGGCCCACCGGAAGACGGGAGTAAATAAATGAATGAAGTAAAAGAGAAAAAGAAACTCGGTCTGACTACAAAGATCTTCATCTCGCTGATCGCCGGTGCGATTGTCGGCATTGCGCTCAATATGTTTGCAGCTGATGTGGATTTTGTGCAGAACGTGCTAGTAAACGGCGTATTTTATGTTGTTGGTCAGGGCTTTATCCGCCTGATGCAGATGCTGGTCGTACCGCTGGTATTCTGCTCGCTGATCTGCGGCGCTACTGCCATCGGCGACAGTAAAACGCTCGGCAAGGTCGGCGTAAAAATCATCGGCTTCTACATTTTCACCACGATGATGGCAGTTGCCGTTGCACTCGGCATCGGTCTGCTGATCAAGCCGGGCATGGGCTTGGATATGTCGCAGATCCAGACCGCCGAAGTCACCGCTTCTTCGGATTCGGTCAGCTTTGCGGAAACCCTGCTAAACATCATCCCGAAAAACCCGATCGGCGCACTGGCCAACGGCGAAATGCTGCAGGTTATCGTGTTTGCGCTCATCATCGGCGTTATCCTCGCCAAGCTGCAGGATAAGACCCAGCTGGTAACGAACTTCTTCCAGCAGGGCAACGATATTATGATGGAAATGACCATGATGGTCATGGGTCTGGCTCCCATCGGTGTATTCTGCCTGATCTCTAAGACCTTTGCCGGTCTCGGTTTCTCCGCCATGGTGCCAATGTTCAAGTACATGGGCGCGGTGCTGCTGGCGCTGTTCATCCAGTGCTGCGGCATATACCAGATTCTGCTGGCGCTGCTTACGAGACTCAATCCGCTGCGTTTCCTCAAGAAATTCGCTCCGGTTATGGGCTTTGCGTTCTCGACCGCAACCTCTAACGCCACTATCCCGATGAATATCGACACGCTGGAGGAAAAAATCGGCGTCAACCGCCGTATTTCGTCCTTCACCATCCCGCTCGGCGCGACCATCAACATGGATGGTACGTCCATCATGCAGGGCGTTGCCGTTGTATTCGTTGCACAGGCGTTCGGCATCCAGCTGACCCCTGCGGATTATCTGACCGTTATTGCGACCGCAACGCTCGCCTCCATCGGTACCGCAGGCGTGCCGTCGGTTGGTCTGGTTACGTTGGCGATGGTATTCGATTCGGTCGGTCTTCCGGTTGCTGGTATCGGTCTGATCATGGGTATCGACCGTATCCTCGATATGGCGCGTACTGCCGTTAATATCACCGGCGACGCTGTCTGCACCACGATCGTGGCGCATCAGGACGGCGCACTGGATAAGTCTGTATTTAACAAGAATTAAATCAAACTAACAGAAAAACCCCGTATTTCGTAAGAAATACGGGGTTTTTCTGGTGCCGCCAGCCGGAATCGAACCGGCACGGGTTTAACTCCGGGGGATTTTAAGTCCCCTGCGTCTACCAGTTCCGCCATGGCGGCGTGTAAATATTATACCAGAATGGATTCGGTCTGTCAAACCATGTGCGCCGCCGGTTTGAGGTTTTTTCAATCCCGCCTCTGCTGCTTTCCTGTTGCGTTCTTCCGGAAAAAGTTATACGATAAATATAATAGCTCTCCTGTGCAGAAATGAGCATACGATACGCTTTTCATGCCGTTCCGGCTATGCATTTGACGTACCAATTCGATGTCAGAGAAAAAATTTTTGAAACATGCGGAACAAACCATACGGAACAAACGTCTAAGCTAATATATGGCAATTCCCCCACCGCAGCAGCAGCCGTGCTGTCGATGGCATTTGTTATTGTCATATACAGGATAGAGAGTATAAGCATTAACAGTGAAAAGGAGGAAAAATATGAAACGGTTTCAGAAGGCGTTACTCGGTGTTGTGGTAAGCGGTGCATTGCTGTTCTCGGCACAGGCGGCGGAACTGCCCAGTTCGACACAGGATACGCTGCAATCGGCTATGACTAAGGTACAGCAGGAGATCAAGGATTACGGTCGGGTGAAAACGCTCGGCTTTACCGGCGAAAACTGCGAGATTATCCTCTCGAACCTCAACGCGAAACAGTATTTGGTTAACCTAACAGCTGACAGCACACACAAGTATGGTATTCTGGACAAAACGACCGGCAAGCTGGTTGTTCCTGTGGAGTACGATTATTACATTGCGCTTGACGGCACGGAAACACTGGTTAGCCAGTACGACGCTGATCATCACCCCAACTACTGGTTCGCCGATGAAACCGGCAAACTGACGCCGATGAAGCTGCCGTCCGGTTATGAGCTTGCGACGTATGAGCCAAACAGCAATGTGTTCGTGCTCTTCAAAAACGTGAAAAAGCCGGTATATGACCCGTATTCCGGCGATGGTCCAACCACACAGGTTGAGGATGTCACCTTCTGTGCTCTGGCCGACAAAGACATGAACATCATCCTCGATGACATCGACATGGTACCGGATTGGTACGCCGATTTCTTCATCGCAAAGACCGGCAGCACTAAGTGGGAACGTATTGACAAGTCAAATACGAGCGGCAACGGCACCTACGGTCTGTTTGACCCGAAAACCGAAAAATTTGTCGGCAAGCACGATTTTAACCAGATTTTCTGGTACGATCAGCACTTTATCGGCACACGCAGCAGAGGCACAAAATCTTATCTGCTGGATGGCAAGGGCGGCGAAACCCTGCTGCCCGCAAACGTCAAGGAGTACAGCAGCTGGGCCAAAACCGAAGTAGCTGCCGCAGGAGAGCACGGTCTCACCGAGTCATTCTCCTATCCCAGGCTGGACATTACCCGCGAAAACTTCACCATGCTGGCGATGAACCTGTACAACAAGATTTATCCCAACAAGGAGATTCCGGCTCTGGAAACCAAGTTCACCGACTGCAGGAACGACCCGAACGTGAACAATGCCGCCGCACTCGGCATTGTCACCGGCTACGAGGACGGCACCTTCCGTCCGTACAAGACCATCTCCCGTCAGGAGGCTGCCGCCATGCTTGACCGGCTGTATCAGGTACTCGGCGGCAAGACGGATGTGGTTTCCGAAAAGGCCTTCGCTGACGATGCCAAAATCGGCGACTGGGCGCGCGGCAGCGTTTACGCCATGCGCCAGACCGGCATCATGCAGGGCAAGGAGAACAATCAGTTCTGCCCGACGGACGGCTACACCGCAGAGCAGTCCATTGTGACCATCGAGCGCATGTATCAAATCATCAAATAACCAGCCATATCAAAAAGGACTTCGTTTTGACGAAGTCCTTTTGCTTACTCATAACGTCCCATGAAAATCTCGGTTACGATGCCGTTTTCGATGGTGACATGCAGCAGGTCCACCATCGTTTCGTCCCGTGCGTCCGGCGAGCCGTACAGATCGAGGAACCGTGCTTCGCTGTCTCCGACACGCAGTCCGCGCACGGTTTTGTGCCGCCAGAACAGCCACCGGCGGGTCAGTGGAATTTCATCCGGTGCCTCGGTGATGATAACGCGGTTGCGGCTCTTATCCCACCGTATCTGCGGAATGTGGCTGTCCCACAGGTACGAAAACGGCGTGTACAATACGCCATTCCGTTCCACACCGGAGACAGTGGTCTCAGCACCGTGCAGTGTGTAGGTTTTGCCGTCTGTCGTACCGCCAAGGCGCTCAACGATCTCTTTCAGCGGCACATACGGCTCGTTTTTGTACAGAATAACCGGATTCTCCAGCGTGATCGGCTCTCCGTTCTGCAGAGCTTCCCTACTGCCGATTTCCATGCTGAGCGACGTGTTCGTCCGCTCCAGATAGCCGATTCGCCAGACCGCCAGTCCAATCGCAAGCACAAGCGCTAACAGCGGCAGCCAGTATTTTTTCACAATACGCATGATTTTCCTCCCTGATTACGCCTTCTGCGTCATGCGCAGCATTGTGATGATCGACTGCTCGCAAGTATAGCCATTCTTCGGATCAAATCGATTCGCTCCTACGCCCTGCATGATACCGGTTTGCCTCATCGCATAGACAGAATCCTTTGCCCATACGCCAATACTCCCGTTGTCAGCATAGAGCGTAGGACTGGCTTCGATCTTTCCATACAGCACCGTATAAAGGCGCTGCAGGATAACCGCCGCTTCCTGTCGGGAAAGCTCGCGCGTGGGCTGGAAGGTGCCGTCCTCATAACCGGTAACAATACCGAGTGCCGCGATCTGACGTACTATGTCTTCATCGCAGTCGGAGAACGGCTGTGCCAGTTCAGGCAGATTGATGTTTGGGTTTACCGTCTGAATGGTTTGCCAAGCCAGCTTGCAGAATTCATCGCGGTGGATATTCAGGCGGTATGGTGTATGATAGGACAGTCGGAGTCCGTCTTTCTCCGCTTGTTCGACTATATTTTCAGCCCAAGTGCTGGGAACATAGCAGTAATTCGCCTGTTCGCGCTCATTTCCGTTGCTGTCCAACAGATACTCGGTCGTACCGTGACAGCCGAACCAGCGGTCATTTTCGTGTGATACCTCATCGTAGCGGCTGCTGCTCACCGTTTTGCCGCTGCGGTCGATGAACATATATTTACTGTTGAAATACAGCCGCGGCCACGGTCCGCCGTCCGGCAGATACCAGTCAGTCGCGCCCACGCGAACGGCGACAAGGCCGTTATAAAATAGTTCGCTATCACAAGAGTAATCATACTGACCAACGTTGTAATACTGGTCGATGCCGTCCTGCAGGACGGTAAAATCCGGTCCCAGCAGCGTGTACTGATGGAACGTGTACGGCATTGTGCCGCTATCGGTCCGCACAGTTCTGGGGACCGGGTACTGGCAAAGGACATATCCTTGATCATCGACTGCCAGTACATGACCGGTATGAGGAATGGATACATCGGTCAAGCTACCGTTCAGGTCACACAGCTGATACCTGCCGCCGGTCTCCAGCAGCAGCTGATTATTCGCAGCTTTCCACATGCTGCCGTTGAACAGCGGTGTGATGATCTTTCCGGCGGACAAATCGACTGCACAGATCCATCGGCTTCTATCGTCACTCGGGGTAAATATCAGCTCCCAGATGTCCTTTTCCTCGATCAGTCGACACGGAAAAACCTCGCAGCTGTCAATTTGCCAAGTTTTCCATGTCGGATATCCCGGATAACTGGTATCCTCTTCTGGTGGGCTTTGTTGAAAATGCGTGATCGCCTGCCGCGTAAGCTGTGTTTGCGATGCGGCATCTGCGGCTCCGGCACCAATCAGCATACAGCCGCACAGCACGAGTGCAGACAGCAAAACCATTCGTTTTTTCATGTTCCCTATCCCCTTGCCAGATGAATTTTATACCATATATTATATAACCTAACTATTCTGCACTGTCAACTGTGACATGAAAATAAATTTTTTGAGAGAACTTTGTCACACTTTTCCTCGTCTAACGGTTATAGTAAGCGAAGGACTTCACAGGCAGGAGGTATTTTTTATGAAACGATGGCGTTATTTATGTGCAGCCGCGCTGATCGCGGGCAGCATGGCGGCGGGAGCCGGTGCGGTATCGATACCGAGCACTGCTTTAACACAGTTGCAGCAGCAGTGGCAGGCAGATACTTCCGCAGATTATCTTTCCGCAGACAGCGGCCAATCCCGCATAGCAGCGTATGCGCTCGTGCCAGAAAAAAATCTGTACAAAATTTATGCCAACAGCTTGTACGGTATTGCCGATTTGAAAACCGGAAAAATGATCGTTCCCGCAGAATATACCACAATCGATGTACTGTCAGACGGCAGATTTCTGCTGACTCGTTATGAAAACCAGGCTTCTTCGTTCTATTATGCCGATGCGAGCGGAACGGTCACACCGATTCAGACGCCGGTCAAAGGCACCTATTTCGGCATGGCAGGCGATGACTGTTTCTTCATCGGTGTCTATGCGAAACGTCCGCTGACGGCTGCAGTACAGCAGCCTGCCGAGCAGTATGATATTCCGACACTTGTGCTGCTCGACGAAAACATGAAGGTTATCCGCGATGATATCGACGGCGCTTGCGGTGCTGCATCCACGCCGCATTTTACGAATGGCTTGATGCCAATTCAGACCGGCAGTACTTTGTGGATTGGTTCCCGAAAAGGAGCAATCGGCAACGGAACGTACGGTTTGATTGACAAAACCGGCCAGTTTGTCGGCAGGAACGGCTTCGACGAGCTCAGCTGGACGGACAGCCGCTACATCGGCAAGCGCGGCACCGCGCTGTACCAGCTGGACGGCAAAAGCGGTGAAATCCGGCTTCCGGCTAACGCTTCGCAGGAAAGCAGCTGGGCCAAGGCGGAACTGGAAGCCGCTCGGGAACATGATATTTCGCTTTCTTTCTATTATCCCAGGCTGAATATCACGCGCGTGGATTTCTGCAGACTGGCGGTCAAGCTGTATCAAAAGGTGCAGCCGAATGCCTCCGCGGCTCCGGCAGCGGCCTTTTCCGATTGCGAGAACGAGAGTGTCTGTCTGGCAGCGGCGCTCGGTATTGTAACCGGCTATGATGACGGAACATTCCGACCGTACCAGTCCATCACCCGTCAGGAGGCCGCAGCGATGCTTGATCGGCTGTATACCACGCTCGGCGGCAAGGCCAGTGCTGCAAACGATAAACCATACGCCGATGATGCCCAGCTTGGCGATTGGGCACGCAGCAGCGTGTACGCGATGCGCGAGATCGGTATTATGCAGGGCAAGGAGAATAACCGGTTCCGTCCGAAGGATGGGTATACGCAGGAGCAGGCTGTTGTAACGGTGGAACGGGCGTTTCAGGCTGTGAAATAACTGTAAGCTACAGAATACCCCGATGCACATAGTGTATCGGGGTATTTTTATTGCCTATTATCTTTTCGGCGGAGCAGTAGTCTCTCGCACCACCAACTCTGCATTGACCAGTGTGACCTGTGCCGTCTTATCTCCATTGATAATCTCATGCAGCCGATGAACCGCCAGTTCACCGATTCGTTTCTTTTGTATCCGCATGGTTGTCAGCGACGGAGAGATCAGCGTACATACCAGCGAATCATCAAATCCCACGATAGAGATATCCTCCGGCACACGCAACGGCGAAGCAGCTAATGCCTTTAGTGCACCTGCTGCAATGATGTCATTGTACGCAAAAAATGCGGTTGGAAAATCATGCGTGCTATCCAAATATCGCTGAAAAACCTGACGCGCAGGCTCCACAAAAATCGGTACCGTAACAATATCCTGCGGACGCAGCTCCAATCCCAACCGTTTTTGACACAGATAAAATGCATTCTGACGTTCCGGAAGCGCACCAGTTGCTTCATCTGCAGTCAAAAATCCAATTCTGCGATGCCCCAGATCATACAAATACTTGAGTGCCTGATAGACGCTGCACATACTTTCCACTGTGACCGAATTGATTGGCTGTTCCAACAGCCGTGAATCCACAACAACCAGCGGCAGCGAAGTTTCGGTCAGCATTTCAGCATGAACAGGCTCAAATTCCGACGCAAAGAAAATGATTCCATCAGTATTTTGCAGTTCAGCATCCTTTAACAACTGCGGCAGACCTTCCAGATTAATATTAGTCACCGTAATGGTATAACCCAGAAGTTTTGCAGACGCATCTGCACCATCAAAAATCCGTTCATAAAAATCATCTACGGCTTCAAATAAATGACCGGAACCACGAAATCGAATAAATAGAATATTTCTTTTGTCATATCGTATATCTTCTTTGCCACGCACCGCATATCCGTGTGACAAAAGCAATTCTTCTACACAGGCCCGTGTGCTATCACTTACACCAGAACGATTATTTAAGACCAACGACACTGTTGCCGGGGAAACACCAGCCAGTTCAGCAATCTCCTTTAGCTTCATTCGGTTATACCTCCTGATTTCTATCTTTATCATACAATATCGCGTGTAAGAATGCAATAAATTTCAATCGACAGATTTTAAATAATTTTAGTTATTTTTATTACACCCTTCACATATCACTTAGGATTTTCCACTAATATCTTGTGTTCTATTTCGTATATTACGTCATATTGACAAATATACCACAGTATGATTTAATAAAATCACAAAATAAATTTAGATTATTTTAAAATATTTTAAAGGAGTTGATGATAGATATGCAAAAACAGGTAAAAGCAGCGGTTATCGAAGGTCCCGGTAAGATTTCCATTCAGCATTTTCCCTATCCTGATCTTGAGCAATATCAGGGTTCCGTCCTCAAGGTGACGCAATGCGGCATCTGCGGCACAGACAAGCATTCCTATCGCGGCGAAACAAGGCAAAACAGCGGTAGCGATACAGAATTTAACGTAGCATATCCCTACATCATGGGACACGAAGCAGTCGGCATTCTGGATGCCGTATCTCCCGGTACAATCCGAAAGGACTTTTATGGTGAAGAACTGCATCCTGGTGATCGCATTACTTTCTGCCCCGATATTGTCTGCGGCGAATGCTACTATTGCCGCACTGCACCGTGGTACCCGTGGTGTGAAGATCCTTCTCGCGAATGCTTCGGCAACACGATGTCCATCACACGTAAACCCAGCCTATTCGGTGCAAATGCCGAATATATGTTCATCCCGCCTAAAGCCTATCTGTATAAGGTTCCGGATGAATTGCCCGATGACCTTGCTGTGCTCACTGAACTGATGTGTGTTACCTACTCGCTCGATAAAGCAAAAGAAATGTTTGCCTTCGATGGAGAAGGCTTTGAATTTGGTGGTTCTGTAGTTGTTTTAGGCAGCGGTCCGCTTGGTTTGGCACATATCATCAAGGCGCGCATGCTCGGTGCAGGCACGATCATCGCAACCGATATTTCAGACTACAAGCTGAACCTGGCTAAGGAATTTGGTGCCGATATCGTATTGAATGTTCGTAATACTGCTGCCAAGGAACGCGTACAGATGGTCAAAGAGGCAACACATGGCTTGGGTGCCAATGTCGTATGTGAGTGTTCCGGTGTTCCTTCTGTTGTACCAGAAGGACTGCAAATGACACGCAAGTGCGGTGTATTCCTCGAAGTCGGTATGTATGTAGATATGGGTGGTATCCCAGTTAACATGGCAGAAGTAACCGGTAAAAACATCCGTATCATCGGCATGAATAATCACGCTGCTACCGGCTATCGTCCAACCATGGAAATGATGCTTCGTCATCAGAACAATTTCCCATGGGCGAAATTTATCAGCCATAAATTCAAGCTGGACGATTATGACGAAGCAATCCGTATCAGCCAGACAGACGAAAGCATGAAGGTCGTTATCGAAGCCTGGTAAAGCAATGATCATTCGGGTATGTGAAAATGATCTCATACCCGAACGTGGACAAGAAGGTGGTGAAAAGCATGGCGGAAGCATTGCGGCCGGAACCCATCGTCCGTTTCGAACATGTAACAAAAACATTTCCCGGTATCCGTGCTCTGGATGATGTATCCTTCAGCATTCAAGAAGGCGAAGTACATTGTCTGCTGGGCGAAAACGGTGCTGGAAAATCCACTCTGATGAAGATTCTCACCGGTGTCTATCATGCCGAGTCGGGCAGTGTTTATCTGCGTGGCAAAAAAGTTGAGGTCGGTGATATTCACCAGGCACAGCAGCTTCGCATCGGCACAGTATTTCAAGAAAATAGTCTGATCCCTCACATGACGGTTGCAGAAAATGTATTCCTGACGCGTGAAATCAAAAATCACGCCGGTTTGATCGACTGGAACCGTATGTACAGTGAATGTGTCCGCTGGGGAAAAGAACTTGGAGTCGAACTCGATCCGCATGCACAGGTCAAACGGCTTTCCGTAGCACAGCAGCAGATCGTCGAGATTGTAAAAATGTTCTCACAGGACCCGCAGATCGTTATTCTGGATGAGCCTACATCTTCCCTTTCCGATCACGAAATTGACAATCTGTTTGAAATCATCCTGCGCATGCAGAAAAAAGGAATCACCTTTATCTATATTTCTCATCGCATGGAGGAGATTAAACGAATCGGCAACAGTGGCACCGTACTCCGCGATGGTAAATTCGTCGCTTCCATCGACGACGTAAAAAGCATGGATATGGAACAGATCATCAAACTGATCGTCGGCCGCAGTCTCGAGGAACAATATCCAGCCCGCGAATCCCATATCGGTGATGTATTGCTTGATGTGCAGGGATTGAGCGTTAAAGGCTTAATTGAGGACGTTTCTTTTCAGGTACGTCGCGGTGAAGTTCTTGGATTTTCCGGTTTGGTCGGTGCAGGACGCACTACAACAGCCAAAGCCGTATTTGGTGCACTCAAAAAATCCGTAGGACGTATTTTTATTGATGGTAAAGAAGTCAGGATTCGCAGTCCGCATGATGCAATCCGCAACGGAATCAGTTTGCTACCCGAAAACCGCAAGGAAGAAGGTTTGATTCTAACCAAATCTATCGCATGGAATTTGGTCTTTGCTAGCCTACACAAATATAAATGCGGTCCATTCCTGAATGAGCGTAAGGAATATCAGGATGTTGCGCAGTATCGTGATATGCTTTCTATCAAAGCACCTTCTCTGGAGCGTCAGATCAAGTATCTATCCGGCGGCAATCAACAAAAGGTCGTATTTGCAAAATGGCTCTGTGCCGAATCCAAAATATACTTTTTCGATGAACCGACCCGAGGAATCGACGTTGGTGCCAAGAGTGAAATGTATAAAATCATCAATATGCTGGTTTCCGAAGGGAATGCGGTCGTTGTGATCTCGTCCGAGCTGCCCGAAATACTCGGTGTATGTGATCGGATCGCCGTATTCCATGAAGGACGCCTGACCGGTACACTAGACCGGGCCCAGGCCACACAGGAATCCATCATGCACTACGCGTTAGGAGGGCAGTAAATGGAACAGATCAAAAAAGCCTGGAATAAAATCAAGCGTGTAAATGGCATTGGTTCCCTGCTGCCGCTGGCTTTGCTTCTTGTATTCTTCGCTGTGACGACCAGTACCTTCTGGAGCACGAACAATCTGATGCAGATTCTCCGCCAGTCCGCCGTATACGTTATCATGGGTATCGGCATGACTTTCGTTGTATTGACCGGCGGAATTGATCTTTCTCAAGGCTCTCTGTTGGCATTGTGCTGCGTAACCAGTGGTCTGACTCTGAATGCTACCGGTAATATTCCACTATGTATCATCGTCGCTCTGGCAACCGGTTTGTTGGTCGGATTGATCAATGGTTTGATCGTTGCTTATGTGAAAATACCGGCGTTCATCATGACACTCGGATCAATGTATATTGTACGCGCTATTACGCTTTGGATCACTAATTCTGAACAGATTTCTGTCAAAAATGCTTCATTTTCTTTTATCGGACAAGGCTTTATTGCCGGAATTCCTGTTCCCGTTTATGTATTCATTATTATCGCAGTTGCCGCCTATGTTTTTCTTGCACATACTGCGACTGGTCGTTACATCTTCGCCGTTGGTTCCAATGCCGAAACTGCACGGCTATCCGGTGTAAATGTTGAACGAACCACTATCCAAGTATTCGTACTTTCCGGTATTGCCATTGCACTGGCCTCAATCGTATATCTCGCCCGCTTGACTGCAGCACAGCCGACAGCCGGTCAGAGTTATGAGATGGAAGCTGTTGCAGCTACTGTTATCGGTGGTACCAGCATCGCCGGTGGTGAAGGCGGTATCTTTGGTACCGTAATCGGTGCAGTTATTGTAACTGTTATCCGCAATGGTCTGGTACAGCTCGGCGTAGGCAGTTATTTTACCACACTAGTCGTTGGCGTCATTATCATCGCAGCTGTTTCTTTAGATGTAATCCGTACTCGAATTGCAGCAAACAAATAACTTACACAAAAATGGAGGGAATCCGAGATGAAAAAATTTTTAGCAGCAATGTTATCTACCACTATATTGTGCTCTGCCATGGCCGCATGCGGCAACCAATCCACCACTCCGGATACCGACGATACTGCTAAGAGCAGCAGCTCGTCCACTTCCACCAATGTAAAGGGTACGATTGCTGTTGTTACTAAAACCATGAATAACCCCTTCCACGTCACCTATGGCGAAGCCATCAAGCAGGCCGGTGAAGCCGCCGGTTACGAAGTACTCGTCTCCGGACCGGACGCTGAAACCGATGTTGATAAGCAGATCAGTTTGATTGAAACCTATATCGAGCAGGGTGTTTCCGCGATTGTCACCTCAGCTTGCTCGTCTACTGCCATTGTCGATGTAATTGAACAGGCAGACGCCAAGGGAATCCCCGTCTTTCTCGTAGATTCCGGCGCAGACGGCGGACCATATGTGACATTTATCGGCACAGACAACTATGCAGGTGGTCAACTCGCCGGTGAATGGGTCGGCGAAAATGTTGATTCCGGAAAATGTGTTATTCTGGACGGTAATTCCGGCAACGATGCTACCACCAAGCGTGTAAAGGGATTCTCTGAGGTAATCACCGACAAGTATCCGAAAATCGAAATCGTTGCTTCCGATTACGCAAACTGCGAAATTTCCAAGGCTATGGAGGTCACTGAAAACTTTCTTGCCGCTTATCCCGATCTAAAGGTTATCTTCTGTGCCAATGATAATATGGCAATTGGTGCAGGTCAGGCAGTTGCCGCAGCAGGTCTGCGCGATCAGATCAACATTTGTGGTTTTGACGGTCAGCCTGATGCTGCGCAAGCAATCATCGATGGTGAAATCGACGCAACAATTGCACAGAAGCCTGCGACTATGGGAAAAATGGTCGTTGACGCGATTGAAAAATACGAGGCAGGCGAAACGGTCGATAAGGAAGTAGATACCGGCTGTGATGTCGTTACCAAGGATAACGCCAAGACCTACCTCAACTGGCAGTGAATTCTCTCTTCTATCTCTCTTTTTTGCTTTACTATTAACCATAGGGAGGGGCTGTTGCATGACAGCCCCTCCCTATGGTTTTCCTCTCATTTTATTTCCATATTTTTACTTATTCGATGTATTTCTAATTCTCTTTAAAAGTTCATATTTTTGTTATTTTCCGTTTTTTATTGCATACAATACAGTTTTAGATTCTCTGTACTGCAATCTCAAAAAGGTTCTTGCACTGGTACTGGCGTTTGCTTGTGCATTCACCATGTTTGCTGGTGCAGCGTTCACGGATTCGGCCGACATTAAGGTTGACACCGAAGTCGTGGACACTCTGGTATCGCTGGGCGTAGTTAACGGCTACGACGATGGCTCTTTCAAGCCGAACGGTACCGTAACCCGTGCGGAGATGGCGAAGATGATCTACGTTCTGCGCACCGGTAATTCTGACGCTTCTGCGTACAACGACGACAAGACCTCTTTCACCGACATTGGTTCCCACTGGGCACGCGGCTACATCAAGTACTGCCAGTCCCTGGGCATCATTGCTGGTAAGAGCAACACCAAGTTCGTTCCGAACGAAAAGGTAAGCGCTCAGGAAGCTGCTAAGATGCTGCTCGTAACCCTGGGTTACGACGCTCAGAAGGCTGGTCTGGTAGGTACCGGCTGGGCATCCAAGACCAACGCACTGGCTGACGAGAACGGCCTGCTGGAGGACGTTAACACTTCCTTCACTTCCGCTTGCCCGCGTCAGTACGCTGCACAGCTGATCTACAACACCATTTTTGCTCCGACCGTTGTTCTTCGTGATGGCGTTTACACCAACGAGACCTATACCGGCGCTGACAACAAGACTGTTGGCGAGAAGTACATGGGTCTGAAGACTTCTATTGGCACTCTGAACGGTGTTGTTAAGGAGTCCAACAAGGACACCTACAAGCTGACCCTGACCATGACCACGGCTAACCAGAAGGACTCTGACAAGTACAAGGGTGACTATGTTTCTTCTTTCACCAAGGTTGCTAAGGACTACTCTGCTCTGACCAACCGTGTTGTTAAGGTTCTGTTCAAGGCTTCTGACGAAGTTTACGGCGTATTCGTAACCGATGACAGCTCCGTTCTGAACGGCGTTGTTAACGACTACGAGATCAACGGCGGCAAGCTGAAGTTTGATGGCACCAAGTACACCATCCTGAATCAGGGTGTAACCACTGGTAACGACCAGGAAGCTAAGGTAACTGAGGATAACACCGCTACTCAGAAGACCATCACCAGGTATGTAACTGACGCAACTGCAGCAACTAAGGCAGCTGACGTTAAGACCGTTCTGAATGATGACGACAAGGTTATCAGCATGGACGTTACCAAGTACATGGTTGGTAAGGTTTCCTACGTTGGCAAGGATTACGTAAACGTTGTTTACAAGGCAGGCTTCGGCGTTGCCAACTTCTCTGGCTATTCCAAGCTGGACAAGGATTCCTGCAACTCTGACGTTTCCGGCCTGAAGAAGGACGACTACGTTATCATCACCAACAGCAAGGTAAACTCCAAGCTGGACGCTGTTAAGGCTGACGTTGTTGAGGGTAAGATCACTTCTACCCGCGATAACAAGAATGACATCCGCATCGACAACAACTGGTACACTTCTGCACTGGCTTCTGGCGATGCTTCTAAGATTGCGCTGAGCAACACTGTTACTGTAGTAATCAAGAGCGGCTACGTTGTATACGTTGACGATTACAAGATTGGTTCTACCGACGTTGCTCTGATGATCGATGCAGCTAAGACTTCTGGCGTTGGAAAGAAGTGGCAGGCTGATATGCTCTTCCCGGATGGCACCCGCAAGACTGTTGACATTGATGAGGATAAGTCTGATATCCTTTCTAACGGTGCGCTGGTATCCGGCCTGAAGAATAACTCGGGCGATGTTATCCCGACTCTGGTAACCTACTCTCAGTCTGGCAGCAAGTACGAGCTGGATCAGATTGTAATGGTTAACTCCAAGTATGCTGGTTACGATAACCATACTACGATTCCGGCAAATAGCTATGTTGATGACGGCAAGATCAAGAAGGCTGACAAGTCTACTCTGTCTTACATCAACGCTTCCGCTACCGTATTTGTTAAGTATGGTTCTGATGACTACAAGGTAGTTACCGGCGACAACATGAAGAACTGGAGCGACAAGAACATCTTCTCCGGTGATATGCTGACCGATGATTCTGACGGTTACGCATACGCTAAGGTTGCATTTGTAAACACCAACAAGAATCCGTCTTCCGCTGACAAGACCTACGCTTACATCTTCGGTGTTGAGAACAACGCTAAGGATGCTAACAACAACGAGTACGTTGAGTACAACGTTTGGAACGGCACCGCGGCAACCACTCTGAAGGTTAAGCAGTCCGCTGGTTCTGCTTACGCAGAGGGCACCGTTGTTGAGTATACTCTGGATTCCGACGGCTACGCTGATTGCGACACCTACGTATACAAGACTAACCTGAACCGCGGCGCTCTGACCGGCTTTGCATGGGACGGCAAGGGCAAGGACGGCAATGTAACGATTGCACGCAACGGCAACAAGAACGATATCATTCCTCGTGAAATTGACAAGGACGATACTATGGTACTGTTCGTTGATACCGACGCTAAGACCGGTGTTGCTGATGGCTCTCTCCAGACCGCTATCAAGAACTTCGATGGCTCTGGCAACGTTACCAGCTACCAGAACAACGTAATGTTCTACGCTAAGGACGGCAAGACTCTGGACGTTCTGGTTGTTGACGTTACCAACGAGCTGGACACCGACGTTTACCCGGACTAATCAACCTCTGTTGATTACATTCGCCTAATCGGCAAAATCAAAACCTCCGAGGAAAATCTCCTCGGGGGTTTTCTTATCCCCTCATCCACCAGCGATCTGCCGCCGCTCTGCGCCGTGCCGCAGGCCGCCCTTATTCCCTATCGCGCCCCAACTGCAAGCCGCTGTGCGCCGTTCTGACGCCCTTGCGCCCTATCCCTCATCCGCCTGTAAAAGCGCACAAAAAAGCCGCCCGGAAAACCGGGCGGCTTGCATTTTTGAGAAATTACTTGAGCTGTACGCGCTCACGAATCGAATCGGTTACGGAAAGCTGTACGCTCTGTGCGGAGTAGCCGGTGCACGCCACCTGCGCCACATAGCTGCCGCGCTTGAGGCTGAACGACGCCGTGCCGTCCGTGCCGGTGGTGATGCTCTTGCCGCCAACCGTGACAACCGCACCGGACAACGGTGCGCCGTACGCGTTGGTGACAACCAGCTGTACATTCTCGAGAATCTCGCCGGTCAGCTTGACCGTGCGGCCTGCAGAGATTTTGACCGTCTGCGTAACCGCCGCGGTAAAGCGCGAATGCGTTGCCGTTACAACGTACGAGCCGCGCTTGACATAAACGGTTGCCGTGCCGTCCGAGCCGGTGGTCAGCGTCTGCGCTGCCGTGCCGCTCTCCGCGTCCGAAGGCGTGAAGGTGACGGACGCACCCGAAATCGGCAGACCGAGATCATCAACCACGGAAGCCGTCAGCGCGTAAGTGGTAACGTAGTTGACACGCAGCGTCGGGCTTTGACCCTTGCTCATCACAAAAACGAAATCCGCATAGGATGCGCCGCTCTTGCCGAATTCCGCAACCGCAGACTTGTTGATCGTGACCTTGCTGCCCTCGATCTTGTACTGCCAGTTCTCCTCGAGCGTCTTGCCGTTCGAGCGGATATTCTTGAGCTTTGCACCGTCTACCATGTTAAGCGTTACCACCAGATCGGCGTATCCGCCGGACGAGGTGTTCGCGTCAAAATCGATCGTGGACGGCTGTACTTCGTTCACCGGCGCGGTATCTACCACACTCAACGAGCAGGTAAAGGACGAACCCTGATTGGGTACGAATGTAACCGTATAAGTGCCCTTGCTCTTCTTGGCAAGCGTCTCCTTGAGCAGACGAATCGTGCCGTTCGTTGCATTATAGGTGTAATCCGTGCCGCGCTCGAGCACTGTACTGCCGATTTTGATGGAATCCAGACGCGTGCCCGCCGGAAGAACGACGTTTACCGTCTGATCGGCATGGTTTGCGGACTGCTCGTACTTATCAAAGGTAATCTGGCTCGGGCTGACTGCGCTCTGCGCCGAGTTGCTGACCGCCAGACCGATGGCTGCCTTGGAGCCGTCCTCAAAGGTCAGTTCTGCGGTGTAAGTGCCCGCCTTGAGCGTGGACAGATAGGTTTTGTACACGCGAATGCCGTTCTTGTCGCTCAGCAGGTTGTAATCCGTGCCCTGCTTGAGATTGGTGCCGTTGACCGAAACACGGGTCAGATCGTTCTTGTCCGCGTTGAAGGTGAACTCGTAGGAGAACGCGATCGCGTCCTTGTTGTTCACGTCAATAGACAGCGTGGACGGAGAAACCGAAACGCTGGTGGACGCCGCAACGTCCTTGCCGGCAATCTTCGCGGTAACGCCGCTCGCCAGCTCAACGCTGGTCGGCTGCATGGTCAGCTCACAGCCGTTGGAGTTGAGCACCGCCTTCTGGACCGAGCCGCCGCCGGTGACAGTGGTTCTTCCGTTCGCGGTAAGCGTGCTGATGGAGGTACTGCCGGTCGTCAGGATGGTGCCGGTCTGCTCATTGGCAACGTCCCAGACAGCTGCATCCAGCGTCAGGCTGACGCTGCTGCCGTTCATTTTAAGATCGGAGAAGCCGCCTGCAGTCGCTGCCAGATTGCTCTCGGTCAGCGTTGCAGAGGTTTTTACCTCGGTAGTGCCGATGTTGGTGTTGCCGGTCGCAATGACCTGCGGGGTCAGTCCGGTCGGATTGGAGACGACCATCTCAAGTGCGGAAACACCGTCCAGCGTTACATTGCCGCCGCTGACGATGATATCGCCCGCAACGGTGACATCCTCAAGCGTTACATTGCCCGCCAGAACGCCCTCGGTGATGTACAGATTACCCTTGATATCCGCATCGGCCAGCGTGCACGGTACGGAAATCGTAACGTTTTTGGTATCGCTCTTGAGCGTAGCCTGCGAGTACACGTTGCCGTTCTTATTCAGCGGGGTGCCCATATAGCCGTACAGCATTTTGGCGATTTCGCCTCGGCTGAGCGTGCCCTGCGGCTTAAAGGTACCGTTCGTGTAGCCGTTGATATAACCCTGCTTGACCGCTTCCGCAACGTAGGATTTGCTGTAATCGCTCAGCTTGGCCCGATCAGAGAACATATCCAGCGCAGACAGGTTAGCCGTCGGCGTGTACTTGTGCAGTCGGCCGAGGATGGTTGCCGCCTGCTCACGGGTCAGCGTGCCCTCCGGTGCCATACGGTTGTTGCCGACACCGTTGATATAGCCCTGCTTGACCGCAATCTGCACGGTTTCGTAGAAAATATCGCTCGAATTGACATCCGAGAAGCTGATATCCGCCTTTTCGGTAAAACCGAACGCGCGGTTGATGTATCGCATGAACTCCCAGCGCGTTACCTTGTCATCCGGGCCGTAGTTGCCCGTGCTGGCAGACGGATTGATAATGCCGTTTTCATGCAGCTCGGTAATGTAGGACTTTGCCCAGTGGCCATCAATATCCGAAGCCGCAAAGGCAGCCGGCACGGTACTGACCAGCAGCGCCGCTGTCAGTACGGCGGAAAGGACTTTTTTCAAAGCTATCACCTCTTATTATAATTTACCTTTATTCTACCATTCTTTTGTTTATTTGTGTACTGTTATTTTTATCTCGAGACAGGGCTTTTGTCTAAAGAGACGGCCTGCTGCCGGTTTTGGTTTCGCATTTTCGCAGAATTTTCCGGTATTCTCACAGAACGTACAATTTCTGCTCTGCCGTTTTGTATATCATTACTCCGCTTCATGGAATCTTTTCACAAATTCGCGCAAAACCCCTTGCATTGACAGCCGGATATTGTATAATTTAGATAGTGGCAATCCGTCGGTTGAAAGCGGCGATGCGCCAACTAACACGATGAGGTGATACCAATGGATTATATGTCGGAATACAAGCGTTGGCTGGACTGCTCTGCCCTCTCTGCGGACGAGCATGCCGAGCTGGCTGCTGTTGCAGATAATCAGGAAGAGATCGAAAGCCGTTTCTTTGCGCCGCTGTCGTTCGGCACGGCCGGTCTGCGCGGTGTACTGGGCGTCGGCCTCAACCGCATGAACCGCTTTACCGTCGGTCAGGCTGCACAGGGTCTGGCAAACCTGATCGTATCGAACGGTCAGGCCGCAATGGACCGCGGTGTTGCCATTGCATACGACTCCCGCCATTTCTCGGCCGAGTTCGCCAAGCAGTCTGCGTGCATCATGGCCGCAAACGGCATCCAGTCGCTGCTGTTCGATGAGCTGCGTCCGACCCCGGAGCTGTCCTTCGCTGTCCGTCACTACGGCTGCATCGCAGGCATCAACATCACGGCTTCCCACAACCCGAAGGAATACAACGGCTACAAGGTTTACTGGGAGGACGGCGCACAGCTTCCTCCGGCCGAGGCAGACGTGGTTGCCAGCGAAATGGCAAAGACCGATATCTTCACCGGTGTAAAAACTGCAGACTACGATGAGTCCGTCAAAAACGGTCTGATCCGTATTCTGTCTAAGGAGACCGACGAGGCTTACCTCGGCGAAGTCATTAAGGTTGCGGTAAATCCGGACTGCGTAAAGCAGGTTGCCGATGAGTTCAAGCTGGTGTACACGCCGTTCCACGGTGCCGGCTACCGTCTGGTGCCCGAGATCCTGCGCCGTCTGGGCTACAAGCACATTATCTGTGAGCCGGAGCAGATGAAGATCGACGGCGACTTCCCGACCGTTAAGAACCCGAATCCGGAGTACAAGGAAGGCTTTACGCTCGCCATCGAGCTGGCAAAGCAGAACGATGTTGATCTGATCATCGGCACCGACCCGGACTCCGACCGTACCGGCATTGTCCTCAAGGACAAGTCCGGCGAGTATGTCACCCTGTCCGGCAATCAGGTCGGCGTGCTGCTCACCGATTACATCATCACCGCAAAGAAGCTGACGAACACCATGCCTGCACATCCGGCGGTGCTCAAATCCATCGTTACCACCGAAATGGCACGCGCGGCGGCTGAAAAGAACGGCGTTGAGTGCTTCGACACCTTCACCGGCTTCAAGTTCCTTGCCGAGAAGATCAAGCAGTTCGAGCAGGACGGCTCGCACGAGTACATTTTCGCGTTTGAGGAATCCTACGGCTACCTGTGCGGCGATTACGCCCGCGACAAGGATGCCGTTACCGCTTCCATGCTGATCGCCGAGATGGCGGCTTACTACCGTACCCAGGGCAAGACCCTGTACGACGCAATGGAAGAGATGTACGAAAAGTACGGCTACTACTGCGAACAGACCATTTCGATCGTTATGCCGGGTGTTTCCGGCCTGCAGCGCATGAAGGAGCTCATGCAGGAGCTGCGCGACAAGCCGCTGACCCAGATCGGCACCCACAAGGTCGATTACACCCGCGATTACATGCCGGGCACCCGCACCTGCATGGCAGACGGCAAGTCCGAGCCGATGGAGCTCAAGGGTCAGAACGTGATGTACTACGAGCTCGAGGGCGGCACGACCTTTATCATCCGTCCGTCCGGCACCGAGCCGAAGGTCAAGGTTTACATCATGGCCAAGGGCGAGAACAAGGCCGAGGCCGCAGAAAAGGTCGAGGCTCTGACCGCTGCAGCAAAGGAAATCGTAAAGTAAGCCATCTGCAGTAAAAATCCAGCAACGCTGAATGCAGCCGAATTCCGGTTCGGCTGCATTTTTCCGGAATCACCTTGATTACCGAAATTATTATACCTTAATTATTTTAGGGGAACAAAAATATGATCAAACGCATTATTTCCTGTATTGTAAGCACGGTCATCGTGCTCGGCGCCACTATCGCGTATGACCGCACGCCTGCATGCCGCATTGCCGTGATGGAGCAGGTGCCGACACAGCTGGCTTCCGTTCTGCCGCGTGCTGACTCCTACGAACTGGAGCTACGCACGGAGGAAGGCAACCGCAGCTACACGGTCAACTGCCATGACAAGGACGGCAACACCTTCCGCTCCTACACCATGCAGACCGTGGAAGGCGAGGAAGAACCGCTCAATTTCACCTACACGGACTACACCTACGACGAAAACGGCAACTGCACGGATGCTATCACCACCGACAAGACCAACAACTCCACCTCGGAGTATCGCCGCAGCTATGACGACAAAAACCGCGTTCTGCGCACGGAAAACTACGAGGACGGCGAACTTTCGGTCTCCTCCGAGACGGTTTACACCGAGGTTGATAACGGTCAGTCCTCTGCCGTCAACACGGTTTACGACGCAGATGGCAATGAGCTGATGGTCGTCCGCATGGGCATGAACACCAACGGTGATGTGCTGTCCTCCCGCACCTACGAGGGCGAGGACAATATCACCTCCTCCACCGACAACCGCTACGACAGTCAGGGACGGCTCATCCAGTCGGTCACCGTAGACGAGAGCGGCATCGTGTTAGAAGTGCTCACCGTGTACTCGGTGGACGGCAAAACGCAGACCACCCGCTCGACCATCGAAGGCGGCACCCTCTCAACCGATACCCGTACCTTTGATGATAACGGCAATCTGGTCTCCATGCACCAGACCGACAGCGACGGCTACGCAAGCGATACCACTTATACACAGTTTAAGTGACCTGTCGCGGAACTTTAATCCGCAGCGAAAACCACCCATTCGGGTGGTTTTTCCTTTTTCGGACATACTATCATCAGCTATACATCGACCATTTCTCCCTATCTGTCGGCTTTCCGCTAAACTCCTGCAAAATTCCTGTCTGGATATTGCTTTTTCTCGGTCAAACGGCTATAATCGCTATATGCGTATCAAGACTGTGTCAACAGGGCACAGCTATAGAGAAATAGATCGGAGGTGCGCTATGCGCATCATTATTGTAGGCTGCGGCAAAGTCGGCTCGGAGTTGGCGGGACAGCTCAGCGCAGCCGGACACGACCTGACACTGATTGACCTGTCCGAACGCCGTCTGGATGAACTGTCCAACACATACGACCTTGCTACAGTAAAGGGCAGCGGCACCAGCTATCACGTTCTGCGTGAAGCCGGCGTGCAGGATACCGACCTGCTCATCGCCGTTACCACCCATGACGAAATCAACCTGCTTTCCTGCCTGATCGCCCGCAAGGCATCCGGCTGCCACGCCATCGCGCGTGTGCGCGATCCGGAATATGTATCCGACCTCGGCTTTATCCGCGATGAGCTGGGTATTTCGATGGTCATCAACCCCGAGCTGTCCACCGCGCGTGTTGTTTCGCGTCTGATCCGCTTCCCGTCAGCCATCCGCGTCAGCACGTTTGCCCGCGGACGCATCGAGCTGCTCGACCTCAAAATCCCGCACGAGTCCCGCCTGGACGGCATGGCGGTCTGCGAGGTCAATCCTCTGCTCCGCACGGACGTGCTGCTGTGCATGGTCCGCCGCGACGGTCAGACCTATATCCCGAAGGGCGACTTCATCCTGCACGAGAACGATAACATCACCGTCATCATTCCGCCGCACGAGCAGAACGAATTTTTCGAGAAGGTCGGTCTGCCGGTCAAGCGCATTTCCTCCGCAATGCTGGTCGGCGGCGGCAAAATCTCGTACTTTCTGGCGAAAATCCTGCTGGATTCCGGCATTGCAGTCAAGATTATCGAAAACAAACTTGAACGCTGCGAAGCACTGTCCGAAATGCTCCCGAACGCGACCATCATCTACGGCGACGGCACCGACCGCGACCTGCTCGACGAGGAGGGTCTGGCGACCTGCGAGGCGTTTGCGGCGCTCACCGGCATGGACGAGGAGAACATCCTGCTTGCGCTGCACGCCGGCCGTCATTCCCGTGCGAAGCTGTTCACCAAGGTCAACCGTGTGAACTTCGAGGAAGTCATTGCCAGCATGCCGATCGGCAAGGTGATTCGCCCCAAGCAGACCACCGCCGAGCTGATCAGCCAGTACACCCGCGCGATGCAGAACTCGATGGGCTCCAACGTGGAGACCCTGCATCAGCTGGACGGCGCAGAAGCGCTTGAGTTCCGTGTTGCGGCGCACCATCTCACCGGTGTTCCCCTGCAGTATATGCCGATTCGTCCGGATGTTCTGCTGTGCTGCATCAACCGCAGAGGCAAGCGTATCATTCCGCGCGGCCACGATGTGCTGCATGAAGGCGATACGGTTATCGTCGTTTCCACCTTCGAGGGCATGAACGACCTTCAGGATATCTTCCTGCCGACAGCCGGAGGGCGCGAAAAATGAATTTCGCAATCGTCCGCTATCTGATCGGCTGGCTGATGGGCATTGAGTCCCTGTTTCTGCTGCTGCCCGCGTTTACCGCGGTCATTTACCGTGAACCCGAGCTGCCTGCCTATATCGCCACGGCACTGATTTGTATGGTCGGCGCAGGCATTCTGTGTGAATACAAGCCGAAAAACACCAAGTTCTACGCACGCGAAGGCTTTGTGGCAGTCGCGCTATGCTGGCTAGTGCTGGCCGTGACCGGTGCCCTGCCGTTCGTGCTCAGCCGCGAGATTCCGTTCGCAGTAGATGCGATTTTCGAGGCCGCATCCGGCTTCACCACCACCGGCGCTACCATTCTCGGCGATGTGGAGGCGCTTTCGCATGCCTCTATGCTATGGCGCTGCCTGATGCACTGGGTCGGCGGCATGGGCATTCTGGTGTTCATGCTGATCGTCCTGCCGCTGGCAGGCGGTCAGACCATTTATCTGATGCGCGCGGAAAGCCCGGGACCCTCGGTCTCCAAAATATCGCCGCATATGCGCGATACCGCGCTTATCCTGTACGCGATTTACTTTGGACTGACCGTTCTGCAGATCATTCTGCTGCTGTTCGGCGGCATGCCGATGTTCGACGCCATCTGCGTTTCGCTCGGCACGGCAGGCACCGGCGGCTTCGGCAACTGGAATAATTCCATCGCGCACTACGACAGCGCCTACCTGCAGAATGTCATCTCGGTCTTTATGATCCTTTTCGGCATCAATTTCAACGCGTATTTTCTGCTTTTGACCCGTAAATTCAAGCAATTGTTCAAAATCGAGGAGATTCGCGTGTACCTCGGCGTGATTGCCGTATTTACCACGCTGATCGCCTTCAACGTGCGCGGCTGCTTCGGTTCGCTGCGCGAGAGCTTCCACCATTCCCTGTTTCAGGTTGCGTCTATCATCACGACCACCGGTTTTTCAACCGTGGACTTTAACCAGTGGCCTGCATTCAGCAAGCTGCTGCTTGTGCTGCTGATGTTCATCGGCGCGTGTGCCGGTTCGACCGGCGGCGGCATGAAATGCTCGCGCATCCTGCTGCTGTTCAAAGGCGTAAAGAAGGAAATGATGTCGCTGATTCATCCGCGTCTGGTGCGCGTGCATAAAATGGACGGACAGCGCGTCCAGCATGAGGTCATGCGCTCGGTCAACGCCTTTCTTGTAGCATATCTGATCGTCATTGCCACTTCCATCCTCATTGTCAGTCTGCACTGTGAGGATATGGTAACCAGCTTCACCTCGGTCGTTACCTGCATCAATAACGTCGGTCCGGGACTCAATCAGGTCGGTCCTGCAGCCAACTTCGGTGCACTGCACCCGCTGAGTAAAATCGTGCTGACTTTCGATATGCTCGCCGGTCGTCTGGAGCTGTTCCCCATGCTTCTGCTGTTTGCACCGGAAACGTGGAGAAGAAACCGATAAAAAAACTGCCGCTAAACGTATACCGTTTAGCGGCTTTTGCGATGTCGAACGACCACGAATCGTTCCGGTGCTCCACCGACACACCCGAATCATCGCGGCAGAATATGTCGAGATGGGGTTTTCCGGTTGCTCAGGGGTATCTATCTCTTTGGGTAACATAATGGTTTTCGGCATATCGAGCATGCTGAGCAGTTCCTCGGAAAAATAAAAGGAATTGCGGTCTCCCTGCTCAAAAATCAGATACGGATAGGGTTTCAGTTCATCGAGCGTGATGCACTTCCGGTCTGTGTTTCCCGCAGGATAAAACCGTACCGGTCCGCATCGTACTCCTTGACAACCTCGACGAATGCGTTCACCGCGAACGAATAGTGCTGACATGACACGCAGAACTTAGGCACGCGCTTTTTGCCCACGCCGAAGTGCTCCTGCATGATGTCTGCCTGCTCGAGCAGCATACGCGCAAACGAAAGCAGTACCGCACTCATCCGTGCTCTGCCCGCACGGTTCCGCGCACTGGCGGAAAAGTACGGCTGCGCCTTTCACCCCGGTTTTGTCAGGTGACAAAACCGGGGTGTTTTTTACCGCATTTTATCCACAGCCTGTTGATAACTTCTGTGGATTGTGTGTTATTTTTTGCAGAATTTACGCGTGTTTCACGCTGTTTTTCCTATCGGTGTATTTCGTGTCGAAAATCGGACATTTCGTGTATCCGGCCGCACAATGGGCTGCAAAGCTGCTATGATAAATGCAGGCAATTTTTAGTCTCTTTACTGCAGGCGCGGCTCGTTCCACTGCACCGCAGAATGAGAAAAGGAGGAATATACCATGAAATTCAAACGCGGCATAAGCCTTGCTCTGGCACTGGCGATCATCTCCGGCATGGGCGGCCCGCTTGATATCCGCGCAGCGGCGGCGGATACCGGCAGCTCGGACGCGCTTGCGGCGCTCGGCATTGATTCGAGCAAAGCGCCCGATGGCTTTAATGCCAACGACCCCAGCAACCCGTATGGCCGCAATACCATCAAGGTTACACCGGTGTACGAGCTGTATACCGTTGGTCTGACGAATGATGTTCTGCCGTCGGATAAAATCGGCCTGGGCAAGTGTGAAAGCGCAGAGAAATGCAATACAAGCGTTTCCCAGTCCAACCAGAAGGACAATACCCTTCAAAGCACGCTGTACGGCAATGATGATAACACATCTACCCAGGCTCAGCAGTTTTTGAGCGCTCAGAAGCAGACCCAAACTATTTCTGAGGGTAAAACCACCTCTACCGGCACATACGCACAGTTCCCGATAGGCAGCAAGGGCAATGACGGCTATGCCACCAAGGGCTATCTGACCGGCATGACTAATGCCACTACCAAGCTGAACGACAAGACCGATTACGCCATGGCAGACGTAGCCGCAGGCCATTTCACCTCGGCCAAGGACGCAAAGTCCTCGCAGACGGTCATGGTTTACGCCGGTGACCTGAGCGCGAAAGGCGGTCTGTACCTGCGATTCGGCAATGCGACAACCGGCGAGTACGGCAACCCGATCACGCTGCTCGACACCAGCAAGGAAATCGGCAACCCGACCCTCAAGGACAACTCCGAGACGGTTGACGGTGAAACGACCGAAGCCAAGCTGGTCGAAAACTTCGCGGAAAATCCGTATCAGCTGAAAAACTACCTGCAGGTAGCTACCGGCGACTGGGACAACGACGGTAAGGACGAGGTTGCGGTCTATGTGCCGGAGGTCGGCAATTCCCGCATTGAGATTTACGACCTGCAGACTGAAGATTACTCCAATCCCTCTAACTGGAGACAGGCGTGGACGTACTTCTTCCGTGAAGGCAGTGTCGTTTCCAACATGATCTCTCTCGTCAGCGGTGACGTCAACCAGGACGGCGTAGACGATCTCGCCTGCACCTGGGGTTACTACTACGGTCCGCAGCAGAACGCAGGCTCGCGTGCCGTTGTAATGTTCGGCTCCACGAGCGCGCACATGCTGCAGAGCTCTCAGGAATTCCCGCTGACCTATGAGGGCAGCAATCTGGTCCGCGCATCCTTCGCCTTCGGCGATATGACCGGCGGCGGCAAAACGCTGATTCTGGCGGCTCAGTCGGATGCCGACCTCAAGGCAAATAAGCAGAACACGCGCTATGTAGGCTTGTACGCATGGAACGGCGTCACCTTCAAGCCGTCTGTTTCGCAGAATTTCGATCTGTTCTCCAAGGATAAGGACAAAAACTATATTTACAGCGCAATGCAGAATCACATCGAAAACGGCACCGACGTTTTCCATTCTCTGCCGCTGTGCCCGGCCAATACGGCGATTATCTCCCGTCCGACCGCAGGCGAAAAAGGCGATGACGGCAAGACCAGCGATCTGCTGTACTTTGACAGCCTTGTTATCTCCTGCGATGAGAACGGTCTGAACATCAAGCAGGCGCTTGACAACACTCCTGCTATGCCGAATGAGGACTACGTCGAGTACGATGCATCCGCAGGCTCTGTGACCACCGCGGTGGATGCAAACAACAACACCGCAGGTTCGGGTACGCTGTTCACCCTGACGCAGACTATGTCCAAGGATGAGAACAAGCAGTCTGATAAGTACACGGTAGACGGTAAGGTTCCGCATTACGAGCTCCGCTACTACTACAAAAACTGGCTGCACAAGCTGTTCAAGATTCGCTCCTCCTACTGGGCGTTCACCGGTACATACGATACTGTAAACAAGGAAACAAACTCCACATACAACAAGCGTACTCCCGGTACAACCAGACTTTCGACCGTCAACCTGTTTGACGGCTCTCAGCCGGTAAAAACCGATGTCAACAGCTCGTACACGCTCTGTCTCGCCAACACAGACGACGATACCAGCTACATGACCTACACCGGCAAGCACTATTACACCTACTCCGACCCGCAGGTTCTGGCGGTACTGGCTTCGCCTCCGTACTTCTCCGATCTGCTCGACCGCGATGACCTGTCCGGCAACTACGCCGAGTCCTCCACCACCTACTCAAGCATGAAGGGCACCGAGAACGGCACCAGCTCCTCCTCTACTATCTCGGTCGGCGCATACGTTTCCTTTGAGCAGGAATTCTCGGTATTCGGCGTTAAGATCGGCAGCGTTGAGGCAGAAGCCGCCTTTACCTCCGGTTTCACCTACGAGACCGAGCACACCTCCTCGCTCGAGCAGTCCATCACCTATGAGACAACCTCCGGTGAGGACAGAGTGGCGTTCTATTCCATCCCGATGGAGATTTACGAGTATACCTCCTACATCCCGGACGGAACAGGCAAATACACGAAAGTAACCTCCACCGTTTCCATCCCGCACGAAGCCTCGATCGGTCTGATCGACCTGTCCGACTACGAAAACATCGCCGAGGATTACAGCGTTCTGCCATCCATTTCGGGCAGCGTGCTGACGCATACGATCGGTGATCCGTCCAGCTATCCGAGCGCACCGAGTGCAGGCTCCAAGGCTTATAACGGTGATCCGGCTAAGGTTGACTTCACCGCGGCAGGCGGCGGCTCCGGCATCACGCAGGAGATCAGCTTCTCCACCTCGGACAGCAAAAACTACACCAACACCACCTCTATCGAAACCAAGGCTGGTGCAGGCGCAGGCGGCGTAACCGCAGGCGTTGTGGCAGGTTCGGAACACTCTGCCGGCAAGGTGTCTGTCAACACCGCAGGCGGCTCGTTCTCCGGTTCGCTGCAGAACATGCCGATTGAAGCAAAACCATACGGCTACGGCATGAACTGGCGTATTTTCTGCTATAACTACCGCAGCGGCAATCAGGCGTTCCCGGTTGTTACCTATGCGGTAACCGAGCCGCAGGCTCCGTCTCCGCTGCCGGAGGATTTTGAGCAGGATGTTGCGAAAACCACCGATGATTCCGTCACCCTGACGTGGACCTACGACAAGATTGTTTCCGGTTTCCAGCTGTACCGCTACTACAACTTCCCGGACGGCTCCGGACGCAAGGAACTCGCATTTGTGCCGTTCACCGATGGTGAGCGTCACGATGACGGCACCTACACCTTCAGCTACACGGATAAGAACCTGTCTCCCTATACCGAGTATGAATATCAGATTCAGACCCGCAACAACAACAAGGCTGAGCAGCAGCGCAACAGCATTTACAGCGAACCGCTGACCTGCCGCACCAAGACCACAGCAGGCTATCCCGATATTTCGGTAACGATTAACGGCCATAAAGGCGAGACCACTCTGCCGATCTATCCGGATTCTCTGGCAACCGCAACGGTTAAGTATAACGGAGACAATAAAAATCCGGACGGCGGCAAGTACAACAGCGTAAGCTATCAGTGGCAGAAGCTGAACGGCGGTTCCTGGACCGATATTTCCGGCAGCGTTTCCGATACGCTGAGCATCGAAAACGCCGGTTCTGCCGACAAGGGAACTTACCGCTGCCGACTGAATGTGCTCTACTTCGACAACACTGCCCAGAAGGAGTTCAGCATTTCCGCTTACTCGCCCGAAATCAACACGGTTTACAGCAAACGCACACCTAAGTGTGAGCTGACGGTTACGGCAGAGAATGTACAAAAAGGCGACACTGCTCAGTTTGACCGCACGCTGCACATCAATGCTAAAATGAGTTCCGCGTCTGCTACCTCCACCATCCCGACCGGCACGCTCAGCTTCCTGATTCGCGGCACGGACTTCTCTACCACGGTTGCCGCAGAGATTGGCGCCAATGGCGTGGCCACCAAGGACGTTGTCGTGCCCGCAGACGGTGCTTACACGGTTACCCCGTATTATCCGGGCAGCTATGTATTCAAGGATATGAGCAGTGCGGAAGGCCAGATGGTTCTCGTTGGCGAGAACGCGACCGGCTATCAGCTGACGCTCACCAACGGCAAGGATAACAACAGCGTCACCCGCTTCACCTACGGCGATACGGTAACGCCGTCGCTCTCCCGCATGAGTAAGGATACGCATGGTCTGCAGAAGGTCACTAACGCAACCTTCAAGTATGCGGTTTCCGGTTCCAAGGATTCGCAGCCGCTGACAGAGAACAATAAGCTGAATGTCGGCACTTACACGCTGTATGCTTATATAAACGGCGAAACCAATCCGGTTGCGGAAACCGAGTTTACCGTTGTTCAGCGTGCCGTTACGCTGCGCGTTGTCACCCCGAAGGACGGTGTTGCACAGGATCAGGTTAATCCTGCCGACCCGAAACAGCTTTCTCTCACGGCAGACACGAAAAACATGACTGCTGATGAGATTACCGCTCTGCACCTTGGCTTTACCGCAGTCAACACCGCAGGCAACAAGGAAACGCTCGCGCCGAACATTCCGCCCAGCAACTACACGGTTTCTCCGTGCAAGACCACTGAAACCAACGAAACGCTGTACAACAACTATGAATTCACCTTTATCCCCGGTGTTTACACGGTAAACGGCCTGACTTACATCCTGACCCTCAAGGCTGAGGACTTCGGTGAAGGCACAAACAAGCACTCTGTCGGTTCTGCGTCGATCATTACCGCAGGTCTGAATGCCGGCAAGGCGGATGACGGCAGTGCAATCTCCAGCTTTACCGCCGACACCGATGTTACCCTGACGGCTGTGCCGGATGCAGGTTATGCAGTCGATTACTGGACCTATGACGGCAAGGAAATCGAGAACAGTAAGGAGAAGAGCTCGGTTACCATCAAGACCCTTGCAAAACCGGCATCTGTTTTGGTTTACTTCAAGACCACCAATACCAAACTGAATGCTTCCGTTCAGAATAAGCAGGGCGGTACACTCAAATGCACGGATGAAAATGGCTCCGAAAGCCTCAAGAATTTCCCGGCTTACATTGCCAGCGGTGCAAAGTTCAACTTCACCGCAACGCCGGATACCGGTTGGCACTTCAAGCAGTGGATTCTCTCGAAACGCGGTGCAAACAGCTATCCGTCCGGCGAATCGGACCCGACGAACGGCTCCAACACGCTCTCTGTTGAGGTTGGCGTGCAGGATATTGATCTGGCTGCCGTATTCGAGCGCGACAGCTACACACTGACGCTGGAAGGCGAACTGACCGCAAGCTATCAGACGGTTGATCCGGACGATACCTCCAAAACGCTTACCAAGTCTCTCAAGAGCGGCGAAAGCGTCACCGGTGATACGAAGATTACGGTAGCGCCCAAGGCAGGCTATGCTGCCGCCAAGGACGAGACCTATCAGGTGAACGGTACGGCTGTTGAAGCAGGAAAACTCAACGCTGACGGCAGCTATACCTTCCCCATCACTGAGAATACCAAGGTTTCGCTCAAGACCGACCGTGCCGCATTTGCGATTACCACACCGGAAATGGAGCATGGCACGATCATTGCAACCGTAGACGGCAAAGCTGTGGACGATCTGTCCAAGATTCCCGGCGGCAGCAAGGTTGAGCTGCAGGCACGCGCAGACCGCGGCTGGCATTTCAAGAATTGGGTTGTAAACGGTACTGACGCTACGGCAAAGCCCAACGGCACCTACACCATCAGCGAACTGGCCGGCGATCTGTCCATCAGCGCTGAATTTGCCCAGAGCGATTCCTACACCGCCAAGGCTACCGCTGCGGCCGGCAACGGCACCGTAAAATACACGCTGTATGATATCTACGGCAAGGAAGTTGAGACCGAGGCTATGCCTGCAGAGGGCGTAACCATTTATAAGGATGAGGAAATCACCTTCCATGCAGCGCCGAAGACTGGCTATCAGGTTGAACAGTGGGAAGTAAACGGCAAAAAGACTGCCGGAAACTCCAAAACCAATCCGGAAGGCAAAATCCGTGCGGACAAGAATATTACTGCAACCGTATACTTTAAGGTTACGGCAAGCTATCAGCTTACTTTCGGCACCTTTGATGCGAACGGCCATCTGACCGCCAAGATTGACGACACCGCGATTGACTCTCAGACCAAGCAGCCGAACAGCAGTGAAATCACCTTCACTGCAGCACCAAACACCCAAAAGATGGTCGAAAAGTGGACGGTTACCCAGGGTGACATTACCGCAGCAGAAAACGATGCCGCGGTACAGGTTGATGGTGTAAATCTTGTCGATCCAATTTATATTCACACACTCGATGCCAACCAGACTATCCGCATTCACTTCACCGACCTTGTGCAGTACAACGCAGCAATCACCGGCACGAACGGCACCGGCAAGTTCACCTACACCACACCGATTCAGCCAACCGACACCGGTGCAGTCAACAGCACATCCGCTCAGGTTCGCAAGAACGGCACGCTCAAGCTGACGCTCACGCCGAGCACAAACTGTGTCGGCACCGCCGAAGAAATTAAGTCTGAACTCCAGAAGGCGGCTCCGAATGCCGTTGTTTCCGTAACCGAGAAGGACAGCAGCTTTGAAGCGGTTATCCGCAACGTAACGGAAGCTCTGACGGTCAACACCGACAATCTGTTCCACAAGACCTACGCAATCACGACCAACACGGCCGAAAACGGCAGCGTTTCCGCTTCTGCGGCACGCGCCAAGGCCGGCGACACGGTAACGCTCACTGCAACACCCGCAAGCGGTTATCAGTTGAAAACCCTGACGCTGACACCGGAGACCGCACTCGACAAGACGGTTTCCGCGTCCACCCTGACCTACACCTTCACCATGCCGGCAAATGACGTTACTGTCACCGCAGCCTTTGCCGCCAAGCCGAGCAGCGGCGGCGGTGCAGGCGGCGGCGGTGGAGCGGGCGGCGGCGGTGCTGCACCGGCTCCGTCCGACAACGGCTCGTCCTCCATCACTGCACCGGACGGCACCAAGATTTCCGCAACGGTTGCGGTAAAGAACGGCACCGCAGCGGTTTCTGCCGACAGCTCCAAGCTGACTGCGGTTTCCGGCAAGGATTCGCTGACGCTCGATCTGTCCGCAGACTCCACCGTACGCGCGGTATCGCTCACCGGCGATGTGGTAGCTGCTCTTGCCGGTGCAAAGAACGGCGCAGCGCTTATCCTGCCGAACGGCACGGTTGCACTCGACCGTGAGACGCTGACCGCACTCGGCAGCGCCGCACAGGCTGACGGTATGGCAAGTATTTCGCTCGCTTCCGCTGACAAGTCCTCCCTGACTGACGCACAGCGCAAATACCTGCCGAAGAACAGCACCATCCTGAACATTTCTGCGCAGGTACAGCCGAAAAACGGCACTGCAACCCGCGTTCACGCGCTGAACGGCACGGCTGCGATTTCTGTGGCATACACCCTCAAGAGCGGCGAGAACGCCGATCATCTGGTTGCATACTATCTTGCTGAGGACGACTCGTTTGAAAAGCTGCCTGTCATTTATGATGCAGCGACCGGAAAGGCTACCTTTAAGACCACCCACTTCTCCACCTTCGTTATCACTCACGAGTACAGCAGCGACTTCTCCGATGTCAACCTGCGCAAGTGGTTCTACAACGAGGTCAACACCGCACTCGAGAACGGCTGGTTCAAGGGCCTGACCGCGACTAAGTTCGGTCCGGATGACGGCATGACCCGCGCAATGCTGGTTCAGGTACTCTACCGCATGAGCGGCAGCAAGGCCGCTTCCACCGCACAGTTCACCGATGTGGCGGACGGCAAGTGGTACGCGGAAGCCATCGCATGGGCCTCCGAAAACGGCATCGTCAACGGCTTCACCGACGGCAGATTCCAGCCGGATACGCTGATCACCCGTCAGCAGCTGGCGGCCATCCTGTACCGCTACGATACCTATCGCGGTCATACGCCGCAGGGCAGTGCAGCACTCGATGGCTACGCAGACGCGGCTTCTGTCGAGTCGTGGGCTGCTGAAGCAATGAGCTGGGCGAACGGCAACGGTCTGGTAACCGGCGTTACCCCGACTACGCTCGTGCCGAACGGCACCGCAACCCGTGCTCAGGTAGCGGTTATCCTCAGCCGCTACACCGACCAGTAATCCCATCCGATCCATACCACCCAACGGATATGGTATGAACAACCGCCCTGTAAGGGCAGATAATACCGCCAGCGCCTGAAGACGCACACAAGCGACACCAATCGAAATATGGTGTCGCTTGTTTTTTCGCTTCTCACACGGAATACGCTCACGCGAGAACGAATCGAACAGCCGCGGCAGAAATTCCATGCCCATATGTCAGCTTTTTTCCGGCGTGATATACTCTGTCAATCAAATCACAAGTACTTCCAATCTCACGGCCCCATCATATCGTACAACATGTTCTATATTTGCATAATACTGTTCAAATTCGACTCGTTTTGATTTACAACGTTGTTGAAGGGTGATATACTGAAATTACCAGATAAGATGCGCCGGATTATGCTTTGAGGAGATGCTATAATGACCATGAATGACCCGCTGCTCCGCACGGACAGCTATGCAAAAATCTTCCTGTACAACACCCATGAAACCGTCGCCTGTGTGCCGCGCCACACCATCCGCATGCGCGATAAAGTGCGCCCGGACAAGCTGCGCGAAGCCGTCGAGCAGGCACTGCTGCGCTTTCCGCACATGATGCTGACCGCCGAGCCGACCGAGACCGCGTTCCGCTACCGCCGAAACGTGCAGCCTGCCGTAGTGCTGCCGTTCGACGGCGTATCCACCCGCTACACCATCGGCTCCAAGGATACGAACGGATACTTATTTCTCGTCGGCTACCACGACAAGACCATCTATATGGAGTATCAGCACTCTATCTCGGATGGACGCGGATTCGAGGAGTTTATCCGCTGTGTACTGTTCCAGTACCTGAAAAACTGCGGTTTCCCGGTTGAGAATGACGGCTCTGTGCGTGGCATGGATACCCGCTGGTCTCCCGAGGAGAGCGCAAACGGCTACGAGCAGCTGGCAGACCGTGAATTTTCGCCGGATGGCATCTGGAAAAAGCCGGAGGCTGTTCATGCCCCCGAGGTACAGTGGGGCGCTGACGGCTCCGAGGTCGTCACCGAGGTGACGTTCCCGTTTTCGCAGCTGCACGATTACGCAAAGTCCATCGGCGTCAGTCCGCTGTCCGTACTGGCTCCGCTGATGATGAAAGCGTTTGATGATAAGTTTGGCGGAACGGACAAGCCGGTTATCGCGGAGATTCCGGTCGATCTGCGTCCGCTGCTGCCGACGCTTACCACGCGGTATTTTATTTGCTTTATCGATCTGCCGTATTTTCCGGAATACCGCGATCTGCCGAATGACGAGGTGTTCCGGCGCACGAAGGCGTTTTTGAAGGATCAGATGCAGCGCGAACAGCTGCTCTATCGTGCAAAAGCCGCCGCAGACCGCTGTGAATCGCTGCATGAGGCAGACATGCCGCTCGCGGAGAAAATGCAGGCGGCGCAGAAGGTCACGACCGATTTTGTGCTCGAGGACAGCTTTCTCATTACCAATGTCGGCCGGTTCGCCCTGCCGGAAAGCTGCCGTCCGTATGTGCTCGATTACGGCGCAATCCTGCCGTGCGCCGTGCAGCCGTTTGCGCTGCTGATCTCGTCGTATGGAGATAAAATGAAACTGTCCGTCGCGCAGCGCGATCACGATATGCAGGTTGTCGAGGATTTGTGCGCCGGTCTGCGGCAGCTTGGCATCCAGCCGGAGACACTCAGCTATCCGTTTGTAGTAACACGGTATAACGGACTTGAGTGCGGGATGTAAGTTCAAAACTGTAATTTCAAAAGCAAAACGCTCAGCTATCGTTTGATAGCTGAGCGTTTTGCTTTATCCAAGCCGCGCGACTGTATACCCGACATACAAACCGGCACCGGTCACAAGTGCATTCTCATCCACATCGAAGCCGCCGTTATGGTTGGTGATCATCGTGTGCGGCAAATCCGGATTGCCGGTGCCGAGATACGCATACGCGCCCGGCTTATACAGCTCAAACTCGGCAAAATTATCGCCGCTGAGCGACAGCTCACGGTCTGTGACAACGTGTCCTTCTCCGAGCAGCTCGTCCACAACCCGAGCAACTTCCTCGCACACCTGCGGATCATTGACGAGCGCAGCGGCAAAGTCCGTCCACTCGACTTCCGCCGTGCCGCCGTACAGCGCCGCAATGCTCTGCGCGGTCTCACTGACCTGTGCACGGACGCGGTCGCGGCTCTCCTGCGAAATGGTGCGCGTTGTGCCCTCCATTTCAGCAAATGCTGCCACGGCGTTGTAGGTCGTGCCTGCATTCAGCTTGCCGATACCGATGATGACCGGCTCGGTCGGTGAAGTGCGGCGCGTAACCAGTCCCTGCACTGCCACGACAATCTGGCTGGCGATGTACAGCGCATCTACGCCCAGATGCGGCGTGGAAACATGCGTGGACTTACCGTGCACGCGAATGCGGAAATGATCGACTGCGGCGTTGTTGATGCCCGGTTTGAGTCCCACCGTGCCTGCCTCCAAATCATACGCGGTGTGCAGACCGAACACGCGCTCGGCACCATCCAGCACACCGGCTGCGACAAACGGCTTTGCACCTTTTCCGATTTCCTCTCCCGGCTGAAACACAAGACGGACCTTTCCGCTGAACGCGTCTCTGTTCTCCGACAGGATTTTCGCGGCACCCAGAAGGCAGGCAGCGTGCGCATCATGGCCGCAGGCGTGCATCACACCGACATTCTCCGAACGGTATGCACACTCATGCGTTTCCTCGATGGGCAGCGCATCGATGTCCGCCCGCAGAACGAGCACTTTTCCGTTCTCCTTTTCGCCTTTCAGCGTGCCGAGCACGCCGGTTTCGCCCACGCGCGTGTGCGGGATGCCGAACCTGTCCAGCTCTTCCTCGATGCGCTGCGCGGTGCGGAATTCCTGCAGGCTCAGCTCCGGATGCCGGTGAAATTCCCGGCGGATGGATACGATGTAGTCCTTCGTTTCCGCTGCGGCTTTCTTTACATCCATGACGGCTTTTCCTCCTGTTTATCGGTGTTTCGGTTTGATTTTATCACGCAGACCTTCCAGACGGTTGAGTGCATCGAGCAGCGTCTCGTCCTTCTTGGCAAAATGCAGGCGAATCAGGTTGTTGACCGGCTCACGGAAGAAGCTCGAGCCGGGAACCGCGCCTACACCGACATAATGCGCCAGATCCTCGCAGAACGCAAGATCGCTCTCGTAGCCGAACTCGGAAATGTCGAGCAGAACATAGTACGCGCCCTGCGGGTCGGTATGGGCGATTTTGAGATCGTCCAGACCCTTGAGGAACAGCTCCTTTTTTTGTGTGTACTTGGCCTGCAAGTCGTCGTAGTAGTCCTGGCCCATCTTGAGACCGGTAACAACAGCCTCCTGCAAGGGTGCTGCTGCGCCGACGGTCAGGAAATCATGCACCTTTTTCGCGCGGTCGATAATCTCCGGTGGAGCGATGATATAGCCCAGTCTCCAGCCGGTAACCGAGTACGTCTTGGAAAGCGACGAGCACGACAGCGTGCGCTCCCACATGCCCGGCAGAGTGGCAAAATAAGTGTGCTTGTTGGGTGCGAATACGATATGCTCATACACCTCATCGGTGATAACATAGGTGTCGTATTTCTCTGCGAGAGACGCGATAATCTCCAGTTCGGCACGGGTGAACACCTTGCCGCACGGATTGGACGGGTTACACAGAATGATGGCCTTCGGGTGCTGACGGAACGCGTCCTCGAGCACATTTGCGTCAAAGTGGAAATCCGGCGGCACGAGCGGCACATAGATAGGCTCTGCGCCGGACAGAATGGTATCCGCACTGTAGTTCTCGTAAAACGGGGAGAAAATGATAACCTTGTCACCCGGATTGGTGACCGTCATCATCGCAGCCATCATCGCCTCGGTGCTGCCGCAGGTCGTAACGATCTCGGTGTTCGGGTCGATCTTGCGGCCCATGAAATAGGTCTGCTTGGCGGCTAGCGCTTCGCGGAAGTTCTGCGAACCCCAGGTGATGGAATACTGGTGGTAATCCTCGTAGGCCACCTGCGCCAGACGGTCGAGCAGCTCCTTCGGCGGCTCAAAGTCCGGGAAACCCTGCGACAGGTTAACCGCGTCATACTGCATGGAAACGCGCGTCATGCGGCGGATGACCGAGTCGGTAAAGCCGGCGGTGCGTTCAGATAAGCTCTGCATGGTTATTTTCCTCCCACAATGTAAGATTTCTGATCGTTCAGTATATGTTTCGGGTCGAGCGCGGTCTTGATGGTGTTCATCACGGCGAGATTCTCGTGCGCGGTCTCCCGCAGGAAATACGACCGCTTGGAAATGCCGATGCCGTGCTCACCCGATGCTACGCCGCCGTAGGAATACGCCTTCGCGTATGCCTGCTCCATGTTGTCGTGCAGTTCACGCTCCCAGATCTGCTGGTCGCGGCCGTCGCGCACCACGCACAGATGCACGTTGCCGTCACCCGCATGACCGAACGCGATCATACGCACGCCCGAGGACGCTTCCAGCTCGTTGATATAGCGCACGAAATCCGCCGTGTGGCTGATGGGCACAACGATGTCCACCGGCTCCTGTTCGGACACAGCCTCGACCGCCATAACGAGCGCACCGCGCACCTTCCAGATGTCGGCGGCCTGCTCCGCGCTGCGCAGCACGATGTAGTCGATGGCGCCGTTGTCAAGTGCAAGGCGGCGCACGCGCTCGATATTCGCGTTGACCTCGCTCTCGTGGCCGTCAAACGTCAGCAGAATGTACGAGCCCGCATCCGGGCGCGGATATTGCACGCCGGAAAAGCTCTCACCGAGGGCTACGACCTTGCGCTCCATGAACTCGACTGCGGTCGGGTTGGCATTTGCCTGCAAAATCGTCAGCACGCTGCGGATACCCGTGCCGAGGTCGGCAAACGGAACGAGCACGCTCACCGAGGCTTCCGGTCTGGGCAGCAGGCGCAGCAGGCACTTGGTAATAACGGCCAGCGTGCCCTCCGAGCCGATGAGCAGGTGCTTGAGCGACAGTCCGCTCGCATCCTTGACCTGCTTGCCGCCGACTTTCAGCACCGTACCGTCCGCAAGGACGACCTCCAGCCCGCGCACATAGTCGCGCGTTACGCCGTACTTGACTGCACGCATACCGCCCGCATTGGTGCTGATGTTGCCGCCGATGCTCGACGCCTTTTCACCCGGATCGGGCGGGTAAAACAGGCCGCGTTCCTCGACGTAAGCCTGCAGATCCTTGAGCAGCATACCCGGCTCGACGGTGACCGTCATCGTGTCGCGGTCAAGCTCGAGCACACGGTTCATGCGGGATACATCCAGAATGATACCACCGAACAGCGGAATTGTCGAGCCTACCAGATTGGTGCCTGCGCCGCGCGGCGTGACCGGGATGCCGTTTTCGTTGGCGTACCGGAGCATGCCGCTGACTTCCTCGGTCGATAGCGCGAACACGAGTGCATCCGCTGTGCCGGTGCGGCGGCCGAGCGCGTCGCTCAGGTACTCCGCCGGAATATTTTCCTCGAAAAGCAGGCGTTCGCTGTCCGGAATGATCTCCCGCAGCGCCTGTTTGTTGATCTGCATTACTGTTTCCTCCCTGCCGAAAATACCGCCGGTTGTTTCCGGCGGCATTAGGAATAATTATGAATTACTTGTCTGCCAGCAGATCCTGATCCCAGCCTGCCTTGATGAAGTAGCCGCCGAACTGGTCATTGAATACTGCCTCGGTCTCATCGGACTGGAACGCTGCTACGACCTTCTTGTAGGTCTCCAGCTTGTCCGCATCCTCGAGGTCAGCGGAACGCGCTGCGATCAGGTTCCAGTACTCCTCGATGTCCAGCTGGTCATCCTTGTAGATGGCGTCCTCAGTCTTAAGGCCGAAATCCAGTGCGTAGTTGCCGTTTACGACAGCTGCGGTAACGTCAGCCAGCGTGGACGGGATAACATTTGCCTTGAGCTCCTCGATGGTGATCTGCTTATTGTAGGTTTCGATGTCGTCGATGGTCGGATTGAAGTCTGCGCTGTCCTTCAGCTTGATCAGACCGGCAGCTTCCAGCACCTTGAGCGCGCGGCCGCCGTTAGTTACGTCATCCGGAATGGCTACGGTGTCGCCGTCCTTGAGCTCATCAACCGACTTAACCTTGTCGGAGTACAGGTTCAGCGGGATAATAAAGGTATTGCCGATATTCTCGATCTCGTAGCCGTAGTTGTCGATCTCGCTCTGCAGGTAAATGCGGTGCTGGAATGCGTTCAGGTCGATCTCACCGTTCGCAAGTGCATTGTTCGGGGTAACGTAGTCCGAGAACTGTACGAACTCGAGGTCGATACCCTCGTCAGCCAGCTTTTCCTTGGCCGGCGTCCACAGATCCTCATAGATGCTGCCGACTACGCCGAGCTTTACGGTTACGGCATCACCGGAATTGCTGTCGGATGCCTGTGCGTCATCGGAAGCTGCGCTGCTCGAGCCGCCGCAGGCGGTCAGGGACAGGGCGAGGGTTGCTGCGGACAGGGACAGTGCGATGATTCTTTTGAGCTTCATTGGGATTACCTCCGTTTATGATGTGAATTTTTTAATTGACTGATGTTAGAGAGTGAGCGACAGCTGATAATTCTCGCTCATGGTCTTGCAGGATGCGTTGAACTTCTCCTGCTCCTCGGGAGTCAGGTGCAGCTCGATGATCTCTGCGATGCCGTCGCGACCCACGATAGCAGGCACGCTGGCGTAAATATCGTGCTGACCGTACTGGCCGTTCAGCAGAACGGAAACCGAAAGAACGCGGTTCTCGTTGTAGAAAATAGCGCGGACGACCTCTGCGGCGGAAGCACCGATGCCGAACTCCGTACACTGCTTGCCGCGCAGGATGGTCCAGCCGCCTTCACGGCCTGCGTCAGCAAGCGCATCCAGGTCGAGTTTGCCGAAGGTGTCCGGATACTCCTCGCGCCATTGGGAAAGCGGCTTGCCTGCAATCGTGACAGCCGACCATGCGACCATCTGGCTCTCGCCGTGCTCGCCGAGCGCGTAAGCGGTGATGGATTTCTGGTCAATGCCGATCTCCTGCGCGATCGCGCGGCGCAGTCTTGCGGAATCCAGCGTAGTGCTGGTAGAGAAAATGCGTTCCGGCGCCCAGTTCAGCGTGTGCTGAATGTAATGCGCGATAACGTCTGCCGGGTTCGAGATACTGATGATAATGCCGTCAAATCCGGATTCCTTGATAGATTTTGTTACATCCTTCAAAATGGCGATGGTCTGTCCCAGGGTGTCCATTCGGGTCTGATTGCCGGTCGGCAGCGGGCCTGCCGCAATGATCATGATCTGCGCGTCCTTCGCGTCGCTGTAGTCACCCGCAGTGACCTTGGTGCGGACCGGAAGGTAATTGGTCGCGTCGGTCAGGTCGAGCGCCTGTGCGACTGCCTTTGCGCGGTCGGAGTCAATGTAGACAATCTCGTCTGCCAGACTCTGCGAAATCAGTGCGTAGCCGACATGGGAGCCGACATGGCCTGCACCGACGATAACAACTTTACGATTGGAAATACTCATGTCAGACACTCCTTAATGCGTGTTCTTCTTGACGACCTTGCCGCCAACGAACTCCATAATGCAAACGATGATGACGAGGACCAGCACAGTGACGTTGGTAACGTCCAGCATGTTGCGGTCGTGGCCGTAACGGATGGCGAAGTCGCCCAGACCGCCGGCACCGACGACACCGGCCATTGCGGTCAGGTTCAGCAGGCTGATGGCTGTGATAGTCGTGCCGCGTGCGATGGCGGCAACGCTTTCCTTCAGGTAAACGCGGAAGATAATCTCCAGCGGTGTGGAGCCCATCGAGAGCGCCGCTTCGATGAGACCGCCGTCCAGCTCGGCAAGTGCACTCTCCACCTGACGGGTGAAGAACGGCACCGCACCGAATACCAGCGGTACGATAGCGCCGCGGACGTAGATTGCCGTACCCATAATCGCACGGGAAACCGGCATTACCCACGTCAGCAGGATGATGAACGGGATGGAACGGAACAGGCTGACCAGTTTGTCCAGAATCTGATAGACGACCTTGTTCTCCAGAATGCCGCCCGGCTTGGTGACGGTGATGAGCACGCCCAGCGTCAGCCCGAGCACGAACGAGATCGCGCCCGACCAGACCACCATGAGCAGCGTGTCACCGATGGCCGCGTAGAAGTCCGGCAGCTTTGCCATTACGTTCGGAATGATGTTATTCAGAAACTCTTGCATCCTTGATGACCTCCACTCCTACGTTTTTCTCACTGAGATAAGCGATTGCCTGTGTGATTTGATCGCGGCTGCCGCTGATAATGGCTACCGTGCCGCCGATCGGTGCATTCTGCACGATGGCGATATCGGAAAAGATGATGTTGAGCACAATATCGAATTTGCGCGATACCGTCGAGATGAGCGGCTCGGATACATTGCGCTGAATGTAGCTCAGGCGCACGATAAGCTCGCCCGGATTGAGCTTGACGACCGGCGAATCCTCCGCGATGAGTTCTTCGATCTTGCGAAGATTGGATGTCGTGTGGATGAAGTTCTTGGTGATGTCCTCTCTCGGGTTGGCGAAAATGTTGAACACCTCGCCGGACTCGACCACCTTGCCGTGCTCCATAACGGCTACGCGGTGGCAGATCTCCTTGACAACGGCCATCTCGTGGGTGATGATGACCACCGTGATGCCGAGGGTTTCGTTCAGGTGCTTGAGCAGCTGCAGAATCGCCTTGGTGGTCTGCGGATCGAGTGCCGAGGTAGCCTCATCGCAGAGCAGCACATTCGGGTCGTTTGCCAGTGCGCGAGCGATTGCTACACGCTGTTTCTGACCGCCGGACAGCTGCTTGGGATACGCCTCCGCCTTATCACCGATGCCGACCAGATCAAGCAACCGCTGTACTTTTTCCTCGATCTGCTGTTTGGAAAGGCCGCTGCCGCGCAGCGGATACGCTACGTTGCCGGCTACGGTGCGCGATGGCATCAGGTTGAAGTGCTGAAAGATCATGCCAATCTTCTTGCGGGCCTGCCGCAGCTCCTTTGCCGAGAGCGACAGCATATCCTGACCATCTACGATCACCTTGCCGGAGGTCGGCCGCTCGAGCAGATTGATGCAGCGCACCAACGTCGATTTACCCGCACCGGAAAAGCCGATCATACCGAAAATTTCGCCCTTGTCAATCGTCAGCGAAACATCCTGCACCGCATGAACGGTTCGCTTGCCGCTCACAAACTCCTTCGAGATATGTGACAATTTTATCAAGAAAATTCCTCCTTATTCCTCTTAAATGCGCAAAAAAGCGGGAAGCTCGCAGCTCCCCGCTTCAGAAAATGCAATGAATCCGCAAGAACGCGCAGCGTCAGGCAAGACGATTCAAAGTAATTTCGTATTCTGTCGGTCAGGCAGCATCTGAGCATAGTACAGCATGTTCATACACATTCGACCCGACATTCGTGCGTTTACGATGAACATTTTGCTCGCTCCCTTCCGATTCCCTACTGGATTTGTTGGTTATAGAATAGCACAGTTAATACCCCAGTGTCAACCTCGGAATTGTGGGAATTTCGTTTTCTGGCGGTTTTGCCAGTTTTGTACAAATCAAGTCAGCGAAATCTATGGGATTTGACTGATATTTTCAGCAGTTTGCTGTAATTCAAGGCGGTCTTCTTGGCAGGCATATTGGGTGTTGTACTTTTTATCGGACTTTACCTGTTATATACTGTATATAACAATTCAATAGAAGGTGATCGCTATGGATAAAAAATTCTATGCACATACTCGCCCGATCAATGAAAACGGCGTTGAACGTACAGAATATCAGCTTCTCTCCGATCACGAGCGCGGTGTCGGCACGCTCTGCGGGCAGTTTGCCGAAGCATTCGGTGCACAAGCTGAAGGTCACGAGGCCGGTGTTCACCATGATGACGGCAAAGCAACTGCCGCATTTCAGCATCGTCTTCTGGATAATGGTCCAAAGGTCGATCATGCAACCGCCGGTGCACGAAACATCATGTTGTCAAACAATCTGCTCTTAGCCGCTTGTGTCATGGGGCATCACAGCGGTTTGCCGGATTTAGGCAGCATAAATGACCCGGAAGGCACGCCCACCTTCACCGGCAGAATAAAAAAGTGGGGCACTCCCGCTATTCCGCCGCTCGACCCGGGTTACCCCATTCCGCCGGTACGTCTGCCGCAGCGTCCGGTCACCAAGCCGTCGCTTTCCGAGTCATTCCGCACGCGCATGCTGTACTCCTGTCTGGTGGACGCGGATTATCTGGATACCGAGCGATTCATGAAAGGCGATATGCCGCGCGGCACCGGAGATTCGCTTGAAACCCTGCTCACCCGCTTACAGGCCAAGCTAAACGCATGGGACAACCCGACTTCTGCGCTGAACAAGCTCCGTCAGCAGATCTTGCAGGCGTGCGTTTCCGTCGCAGCCAATCCCAAGGGCATTTACACGCTTACGGTTCCGACCGGCGGCGGTAAAACGACCAGTTCTCTCGCATTTGCGCTGCATCACGCCGTTGAGCACGGTATGAAACGTGTGATTTATGTTGTACCGTACACCTCCATCATCGAGCAGAATGCCGATGTTTTCCGCGGTATTTTAGGCGATGAAAACGTACTCGAGCATCACTCCGGTGTACAGTTCGAGAACGATGAGGAAAACGGCAATCCCGATCCCAAGGCACTGGCCGCCGAAAACTGGGACAGCCCGCTCGTTATCACAACCGCCGTTCAGTTTTTCGAGTCGATGTACGCTAACCGTTCCTCACAGTGCCGCAAGCTGCACAATCTGGCGAACAGCGTGATTATTTTCGATGAAGCGCAAATGCTTCCGCTGTGCCATCTGATGCCGTGCGTCGCGGCCATCGGCGCTCTGGTAGAGCAGTTCGGCGCAACTGCCGTGCTGTGTACGGCTACCCAGCCGGTACTCGGCGATTTGATTCAGCGATTCGCACCGTCGCATACGGTTTCCGAGATTTGCCCGCAGATTCCCTTCTATTTCGACAAATTCCGCCGTGTAACGTTCCGGCAAGTCGGTGTCCTCGAGGATGACGCACTCGCCGAATTGCTGTGCGCACATGAGCAGGTCCTTTGCATCGTCAATTCCCGCAAAGCGGCGCAGTCCATTTTCTCGAAATTGCCGGAGGAAGGCAGTTTCCATCTGTCCACATTGATGGTTCCGGCACACCGCCGTACGGTGCTCGAGGAAATCCGACGCCGACTAAATGACGGTTTGCCCTGCCGTGTCGTATCGACTTCTCTTGTTGAAGCCGGTGTTGACATAGATTTCCCCGCCGTTTACCGCGAACTGGCGGGTCTGGATTCCATTCTGCAGGCCGCCGGACGCTGCAACCGCGAGGGCAAGCGTGCCGCAGAGGACAGCATTGTTACTATTTTCCGCCGTACGGAGAAGGCTCCGCCGCTGTTTGGACAAGCCATCGGCGCGACAAATATTGCACTGGATAACAATGCCGATCCCGCTTCTCCGCAGACAATGGAAAACTATTTCCACGAACTGCGCAAGCTGAACGGTTCCGCGATTGACAAAATCGGCGTGATCGACGCGTTTGAGCGTGGACGCGGCGGCTCTCTGTATCCGTTCCGCACGATTGCCGAGAATTTTCGCATGATCGACAACGACACACGCACAGTTTATATTCCGTGGAAGGACGGTTCTGAACTCATCGAGCGGCTTTGCGATGGTGCGTGCTCTAAAAAACTGTATCGGCAGCTTGGGCAGTACGCCGTGCAGGTGTATGATGCGCATTTTCAGGCACTGTACGACGCCGGTGCGCTTCAAACCGCCGATGAAACCGATGCTCTGGACGACCGCAGTGCTATTCTGCGCGATCTGTCACTGTATGATGAGAAAACCGGTCTGTCGCTCAAGGCAGACAGCGGTCAGGCGTTTTTCGGGTAATTTTTCGTGTAAAAAGGAAAACGGGAGAATGTGGTAACATTCTCCCGCGCTTCCCCGCGTACAGCGTATAATTTACAGTATTTCTACCCACACCGTTTTGTTATCGGTGACAGCTAAAATATATCAAAATATTGCACTATTGTCAAATGTCTGTAATTATGAGCTTCCATTCTAAACTCCAAGACATATCAAATCATTTCGTTTAATTTACAGTGAAGAAAATAGTTATTGACATTATCTTCAAAACAGTGTATGATAGGCTTAACAGAACAGGAGCGCTATTTTCCAGTTTTGTAATTTATTTTGAAGCCCTGTCGCACATCTTGTTCTCTGTTTATTCCTAAATTGTGAGCGACAAGGCTTCGTAAAGGAGGGAAATACTCAATGTCCATTAAAGTAGAAGTCAGCGGACCATACGCTCTATTCAGCCGTCCAGAAATGAAAACCGAGCACGTTTCTTACGACTGCATGACACCCTCGGCGGCACGCGGGTTGCTGGAAAGTATTTACTGGCACCCCGGTCTTCGCTGGATCATCGACCGCATTCATGTCTGTGCGCCGATCCACTTCACCAACATCCGCCGAAATGAGGTGAAGGACACCATCAACGCGCGTTCAGTCAAGGCGTGGATTGCAAAACCCAAGGGTGAGCTGTACCTTGCTGCATCAGAAAGCATTCAGCAGCGTGCCGCCATGGTGCTGCGCGATGTCCACTATGTCATTGAAGCACACTTTGAAATGACCGACAAGGCTGCGCCGACCGACAATCCCGGCAAGTTTCAGGACATTATGAAACGCCGTCTGCGCCGCGGACAGTGCTACAGCATGCCCTACTTCGGCACACGGGAATTTCCGGTAAAGTTTGAGCTTTGTGAACAACTTCCGCCTTGTCCGGAGGAACTGCTTGGTGAGCACGATCTCGGCTGGATGCTGCTCGACATGGATTACAGCGATCCCGCCAATATCACACCGATGTTCTTCCGCGCCAAGCTGATAGACGGTGTCATGGAGGTTCCCCCGATTCACAGTGCGGAGGTGGTCAAATGATTTTGCAGGCGCTGACGCAATATTATGATGCCCTCAATGCCCGCGGTGAAATTGATGCGCCCGGCTGGGGCAGACCGAAAATCAGTTATGCGCTCCAGCTGCGGGACAACGGTGAACTTGCCCAGGTTATTCCGCTGCTGCACGAAGCAGAGGCAGGCAAAAAGAAAGTACTCCGACCGCGTGAGGATATTCATCTGCCGGCGGCAGTCAAGCGTTCTTCCGGTGTCACGTCCAACTTTATGTGGGATAATTCGGCATATCTGCTTGGCATAGACGCAAAAGGCAAACCGGAACGCAGTCTGCAATGCTTTCACGCCGCTGCCGAGCTGCACCACAAGCTGTTAGGCACTGTGGACTCTCCTTTCGCACACGCAATTCTCTCCTTTTTTGATACATGGCAGCCTGCCGAAGCTGCACAGCACCCTGCTCTTGTCGATGATTACGACAAAATCATTTCCGGTGCCAATCTGGTATTTTATGTGAATAGGCAGTATCCGGCAGATGATCCGGTCATCTGCGCTGCATGGCAGGCGCATTATGACAGTGACTCCGATGCACCCAAACAGCAATGTCTTGTCACCGGCGAACTGGATGAGATTGCCGCCGTTCATCCTGCCATCAAAGGTGTGCGTGATGCGCAGTCCAGCGGCGCCGCACTCGTGTCGTTCAACGCACCCGCCTTCTGTTCCTACGGTCACGAGCAGAACTACAACGCACCTGTTGGCAAGCACGCTGCATTTGCTTATACGACGGCGCTCAATCACCTGCTGGCTGACCGCGAGCATACGCAGTACATCGGCGACACCACCGTCGTTTGCTGGGCGGAGACTGCAGAACCGCAGTATACTGATTTTTTCAGCTGCCTTATGGGCAATAACACGCAAAGCTGGTCGGATAATGACTTATCCGCTGCGCTCAAACACCTTGCAGACAGCGAACCGTGTCAGGAATTAAATCTTGATCCTGAACGTGCGTTCTACATTCTCGGTCTGGCACCGAATGCCGCGCGTCTGAGTGTGCGATTCTTTTATAAAAACACGTTTGGTGAATTGGTGAAGAACGTTAACGCGCACTATGAACGTCTGAAAATCAAGCGTCCGGCGAAGGCGCCTGCCGGCTTTTTGCCGCTGTGGCAGCTGCTTGCCGAAACCGTCAACCAGAGTGCCCGCGACAAAAAGCCGAGTCCGGTTATGGCCGGTGCGACTGCCCGCGCTGTCTGGAACAACGACCGTTATCCGGCGGCACTGCTGAACGGTATTATGCTCCGTATCCGCGCAGATTCTGAGGTAAACTGGCGGCGTGCTGCAATCATCAAAGCATATTACCTGAAAAATGAGGACGAAAATTGTCCCAAGGAGGTCTTAACTGTGAGCCTGAATGAATCCAGCACCAATATCCCTTATGCGCTCGGACGGCTGTTCTCGGTGTATGAAGCCGTACAGCAGGCGGCAAATCCGGGCATCAACGCTACTATCAAGGATAAATACTTCAACTCCGCTTCGTCTATCCCCGCGACTATCTTCCCTATTCTTGACAAGCTCTGTCAGAAACATCTGCGTAAGCTGCGAATCGATCAGCAAATTTATTTTAATAAGCAAATCGGCCAGATCATGGATATTCTGCACGAAGAGTATCCCGCTCGGCTGAACCTGCCGCAGCAAGGCTCGTTTGACCTCGGTTACTACCATCAGACACAGAAGCGTTACACTAAAAAGGAGGACAAGTAAATGGAACCCATCAAAAACCGCTATGAATTTGTAATCTTTTTCGACGTGGAAAACGGCAATCCGAACGGCGATCCGGATGCGGGCAACATGCCGCGTATCGATCCGGAAACCGGCTATGGTCTGGTGACCGATGTATGCCTCAAGCGCAAAATCCGCAACTATGTGGAAATGGCCAAGGAAGGCGAATCCGGCTACCGCATTTACGTCAAGGACGGTGTACCGCTCAACCGCAGCGATGCAGAAGCCTGCGCTTATGTCGGTATAGCGCCGGACAAGCTCAAGGATGCAAAGAAGAAGGACGACCAGCTGGACAGCAAACTGCGCGACTTTATGTGCCAGAATTTCTACGATATTCGCACATTCGGTGCGGTTATGACCACCTTTGTCAAGGGTGCACTCAACTGCGGACAGGTGCGCGGTCCGGTGCAGCTTGGCTTTGCCCGCAGTGTGGATCCTATTGTTCCGCAGGAAGTCACGATCACCCGTGTTGCCATCACCACCGAGGCTGACGCGGAGAAAAAGGGCACCGAAATGGGCCGCAAGTACATCGTGCCTTACGGTCTGTACCGTGCGGAAGGCTATGTTTCCGCAAATCTCGCCCGCAAGACGACCGGATTCTCTGAGGCTGACCTTGAACTGCTGTGGACGGCAATCATCAACATGTTCGAGAACGACCATTCGGCTGCTCGCGGCAAGATGGCTGTACGCCAGCTGATTGTGTTCAAGCATGATTCCGAGCTTGGCAACGCACCCTCGCACAAGCTGTTTGATCTGGTTCATGCCGAGCACAACGAAGGCGTGATTGCGCCGCGTGCGTACACGGACTACACCATCACGGTTGACGAAGCCAACCTGCCGGACGGCGTGACCTGCAAGGTGCTGGGGTAATCTACGCCGAGGAGGACTTCCTCCAGCTCTCCGGTTTGCAGCATTTCGCATTCTGCCGTCGGCAGTGGGCGCTCATCCATGTGGAGCACCAGTGGGCGGAGAATTACCGCACGGTGGACGGCTCGATTCTGCACGAAAAAGCGCACGGCGGCGGCACGGAAAGCCGCGGCGACCTGCTGATTGTTCGTGCCATGCGTATCCATTCTGCGGTACTCGGTGTGTCCGGTGAATGCGATGTGGTGGAATTTCATCGCTCGGAAAACGGCGTTGCCCTGCAGGGACGAGACGGACTGTGGTCGCCGTTTCCTGTCGAATACAAGCGCGGCAAGCCCAAGCCGCACGACGCGGACGAGCTGCAGCTGTGCGGTCAGGCGATGTGTCTTGAGGAAATGCTGTGCTGTCAGATTTCCGACGGTGCGCTGTTCTACGGTGAACCGCGCCGACGGACGCCGGTTGCATTTACAGACGAACTGCGGCAGCGTGTACGCGACAGCCTTGCCGAAATGCACGACTATCTGCGGCGCGGCTGCACGCCTAAGGTAAAACCGCAGAAAGGCTGCTCGGCCTGCTCGCTCAAGGAATTGTGTTTGCCCGAGCTGATGAAGGCGAAACCTGTCTCCGGCTACCTGAAAGGAGCGATGGAGGAATGAAAAAGCTGCTTAACACGCTGTTTGTCACCTCAGAGGACGCATATTTAACGCTCGATGGCGAAAATGTTGTCGTCAACCGCGAGAAGCAGATAACGGCTCGTTTCCCGCTCCATGCCCTCGCCGGAATTATCAGCTTCAGCTATGCAGGCGCGTCTCCAGCGCTCATGGGCGCGTGCGCAAAACGCGATGTGAGTCTGTCATTCTGTACGCCGAGAGGGCGATTCCTGGCACGAACCTGCGGCGTGAGCAACGGCAATGTACTGCTTCGACGCACACAATACCGTACGGCGGATGACCCACCACAAGCCTGCCGTATTGCCCGCATGATGGTGTTCGGCAAGATTTACAACGCGCGGTGGAGCATTGAACGCACCTGCCGCGACCACGCCATGCGCGTGGACACGGAAACGCTCAAAGCCGCCTCCGCCAAGCTGAAAGCGCTGCTGCCGCAGGTGCAGGCAGAGACTGATTCAGGATCTCTGCGCGGACTGGAGGGCGCAGGTGCGGCCATCTATTTCGATGTATTCGACCGGTTGATTCTCAACCACAAAGACGTGTTTTCGTTCACCGGACGCTCGCGCCGTCCACCGCTCGACCCATGCAACGCGCTGCTGTCGTTCGCCTATTCCCTGTTGGCGAACGACTGCGCCGCTGCGCTGGAAGCCGTCGGACTGGACAGCTATGTCGGTTTTCTGCACACCGACCGTCCGGGCCGGCAGTCTCTTGCCGCCGATTTGATGGAAGAACTGCGGCCGTGCTTTGCAGACCGTTTTGTGCTTTCGGCTATCAATCTCGGCAGGTTTTCCGCGAAGGATTTTGAAGTGCAGGAGAACGGTGCGGTTTATCTCTCAGAGAACGCCCGCAAAACCTTTTTACAGGGTTGGCAGGAGAAAAAGCGCGAGGAAATTCGTCACCCATACCTTGAGGAAAAGCTGTCTTGGGGTATGGTGCCCTACGCGCAGGCACTGCTGCTGGCGCGCTATTTGCGCGGCGATCTGGACGATTATCCGCCGTTTTTGTGGAAATGAGGTGCCGAATATGCTGGTTGTGATTACTTATGACGTCAACACCGAAACAGCCGCCGGGCGCAAACGCCTGCGGCAAATTGCCAGACAGTGCGTCAATTATGGACAGCGTGTGCAGAATTCCGTGTTTGAATGCCTGATTGACGCGGCTCAGTGCCGTATGCTGCAGCAGAAGCTGTGCTCCATTATGGATGATGAACTGGACAGTCTGCGATTTTACTATCTCGGCAGCAAGTATGAGAATAAGATTGAGCATTTCGGCACGAAACGCGGCTATGAGCCGGAAGGCGTGCTCATGGTGTAAGGCGGTGCGAAGTGTAAGCGAACCGAAAAGCGTCGGCGCTTCGCACCGGAATTTCCGATAGGATATATACCATACTTTTATCGGATGTCAAATTTGCAGTTGTGTTTTGCACAAATCTGTGTAAAACTGTTATTGTAATTGTTTATTTTGCGAAGATCATTGGGAATAGTCTTGGTGATTTTTGCTGTCGCTCCCTTCACGGGAGCGTGGATTGAAATGCCTGCTGGGCACGAAATCACAGCGGATGGGCGAAGTCGCTCCCTTCACGGGAGCGTGGATTGAAATATTATGCGTCCGGTTGGATGAACCATGCTGACGGTCGCTCCCTTCACGGGAGCGTGGATTGAAATATCGCCCGTGCGATTGATTGCCAGATGGAGCGAGAGTCGCTCCCTTCACGGGAGCGTGGATTGAAATGCCGTTCGGCGGGATCGGCAGCGAACCGTACATCGTCGCTCCCTTCACGGGAGCGTGGATTGAAATGATGGTATTGATTATCGGTTCTTGAAGCCGATCAAGTCGCTCCCTTCACGGGAGCGTGGATTGAAATTCGGTCATTATAACACGCCGAGAGAGGACACACGTCGCTCCCTTCACGGGAGCGTGGATTGAAATGACAAACCTTGTGATGCTGTGCCCGGACTGTCATCGTCGCTCCCTTCACGGGAGCGTGGATTGAAATATTGCGGTGTTGAAGTCCCACGCTATCTGTGGTAGTCGCTCCCTTCACGGGAGCGTGGATTGAAATGACTATCTTATCCCGGAGCTGTACCGGGTACTGATGTCGCTCCCTTCACGGGAGCGTGGATTGAAATTGAGGTGATGGGGAATGAACGGGCACATTAAGCTGTCGCTCCCTTCACGGGAGCGTGGATTGAAATAGCGCATCGAGAGCGGCGAAACTAGCCCGCACGTCGCTCCCTTCACGGGAGCGTGGATTGAAATAGTACCACAGTGAGGTTGTCATCTGGACTGACCCGGTCGCTCCCTTCACGGGAGCGTGGATTGAAATGGGAATGTCATCGCTTACGGCAATCTGGTTGCCGGTCGCTCCCTTCACGGGAGCGTGGATTGAAATGCTCTCGGCTTAAAAGCCGGAGTGCAGGCTGCAAAGTCGCTCCCTTCACGGGAGCGTGGATTGAAATGGTGACAGCGATGGAGATTAAGCCTCGTGAAATGGTCGCTCCCTTCACGGGAGCGTGGATTGAAATAATCGTTATGTCTATCGTGGCAGCACTGGTACTCGTCGCTCCCTTCACGGGAGCGTGGATTGAAATATGGGTGCATCATTCCCGGCGGATAAGTTTTCCGGTCGCTCCCTTCACGGGAGCGTGGATTGAAATGCGCTGGCGCTCGGCGCGGCAGTCCGGGCAGTACCAGTCGCTCCCTTCACGGGAGCGTGGATTGAAATCGGATTGGTGCGTCTGCGCCTGACGGCTGGGCGCGTCGCTCCCTTCACGGGAGCGTGGATTGAAATGCGCGCTGCGTCCTCAAGAAATACGAGGTAATCGCGTCGCTCCCTTCACGGGAGCGTGGATTGAAATGTTATATGTGATTTCCAGCTTGCGTACATAGTCCGGTCGCTCCCTTCACGGGAGCGTGGATTGAAATTCTGCATCTGAAAGTGCCGAAAAACGTACTGGAAGGTCGCTCCCTTCACGGGAGCGTGGATTGAAATTCTTTTGGGACAAGAAAGGAGGTAGCACGTGGGACGGGTCGCTCCCTTCACGGGAGCGTGGATTGAAATCGAACAATGCTGTGCTGCTGCAACAGTTCGGCAGGTCGCTCCCTTCACGGGAGCGTGGATTGAAATAACTACGGACATTTCACCATTGCGGATAATCTTTGTCGCTCCCTTCACGGGAGCGTGGATTGAAATGATTGCCATCAGCGGTGCCGAGGGTTGCGGGGATGTCGCTCCCTTCACGGGAGCGTGGATTGAAATCAGCTGTCGCACACGCGCTGGATCAGGTCAACGGTCGCTCCCTTCACGGGAGCGTGGATTGAAATCGGATTGGTGCGCCCTCCGGAGAGGGCAGGGCGGTCGCTCCCTTCACGGGAGCGTGGATTGAAATAATGCTCTGTATAACCGGCTGGTGGGTGGTGCTAGTCGCTCCCTTCACGGGAGCGTGGATTGAAATGGCTCAATCGTCCAACACCTCCCACTCGTCCGCGGTCGCTCCCTTCACGGGAGCGTGGATTGAAATACCGAGTTATCCGGTAATGCCAAAAGCAACCAAGGTCGCTCCCTTCACGGGAGCGTGGATTGAAATCTGGCCGCCGGTCGCAGTCGCTCGTTGCAATTAACGTCGCTCCCTTCACGGGAGCGTGGATTGAAATTCTAATCCCGGTGATATGGCAAAGGCTGGTGATGCGAGTCGCTCCCTTCACGGGAGCGTGGATTGAAATATCGCTGACCTGACCGCAAACAAACTGGAAATGGTCGCTCCCTTCACGGGAGCGTGGATTGAAATTCCCACTCGCGCAGCTCGCAAGTTAACGTCCACGTCGCTCCCTTCACGGGAGCGTGGATTGAAATCCCTCTTTTGCGTTGTGATAATAGCGATGGTAGCGTCGCTCCCTTCACGGGAGCGTGGATTGAAATAGCTTGTCGCGGGTGCTCGTGGTAGGGCGGCAGTGTCGCTCCCTTCGCGGGAGCGTGGATTGAAATAAACACCCACCGCCCGTGCACCACCGGCGCAACGTCGCTCCCTTCGCGGGAGCGTGGATTGAAATAATCGTCTTAACCCAGCGCGCCAGCACAGACACCGTCGCTCCCTTCGCGGGAGCGTGGATTGAAATGCGCCAGTCCTGCAGCAGCTGCGCTTGTGATATGTCGCTCCCTTCGCGGGAGCGTGGATTGAAATGACTTGGCGACGACCATGGAAACCAGCGTGCAGACGTCGCTCCCTTCGCGGGAGCGTGGATTGAAATTGCGCTGTACTCCAACAATGAATACTTGCGCTGATCGTCGCTCCCTTCGCGGGAGCGTGGATTGAAATAACGCCTTGCTTGCCTCAAACCAGTGAGAACGCGCAGTCGCTCCCTTCGCGGGAGCGTGGATTGAAATGGGTGTGGTGCAGCGCTGCATACATCGTGTCGCAGGTCGCTCCCTTCGCGGGAGCGTGGATTGAAATCGGCGAAAACTCCTGATAGAAATCTACGTTTTCGTCGCTCCCTTCGCGGGAGCGTGGATTGAAATATTTTTCCCTGCGAGGACCGGTGCGGGCGTCGCGTCGCTCCCTTCGCGGGAGCGTGGATTGAAATAACTAACTTATCAGTCGCCCCAACCCGATATCATGTCGCTCCCTTCGCGGGAGCGTGGATTGAAATGCCTTGGTCTTGTCGGCCTTGCGCTGCTCGGCCTGTCGCTCCCTTCGCGGGAGCGTGGATTGAAATAAAAGTCGCGCCCTCCAGTGGCATCTTGGTGTCCTTGTCGCTCCCTTCGCGGGAGCGTGGATTGAAATGTGTTGGGTACATTGACCTCTCGGATGAGCTGCGGTCGCTCTCTTCGCGGGAGCGTGGATTGAAATGAGGAAATCAATGTCTGTGGCGATCCGGCTACCGTCGCTCCCTTCGCGGGGGCGTGGATTGAAATGGCGGTGGTGTTCGGGGCTTCCTGCTCTCTGACGTCGCTCCCTTCGCGGAACGATGGCGATAGCCGCACCACCATCCTCCCGCCCAACCTCGCCCCAGTCCCCCACCCTTACAATCTTTCACCCACCCCGACCAAAACATTTGCACATGTCATGACACATGTGCTATAATAACTCCAATACCGCTATTGACAGCGCCGCACAGATTGCTACGGCGTTTTGCCGGGAAGGAGAAAAATCAAATGAAAGCATACTTTGACAGCATCGAAAAGGAGGTTCCAGAGCAATTACAGCAGGTTTTCCTTAATCGCCGCGATACAGCTGTCATTACGATCGACATGCACGATGGACACCTGTCAACCGATCCGGACTGTCCATGTCCATCTCCGCGAGGACGCGAGATCATCGAACCGCTCAATCATTTCATGAACGAAGCACGCGCGCTCGGTCTGCCAATCATCCATGTCCGCTCAACGCTGCGTAAGGGCGGCGCAGACGAAAAACTGTTTCCGTCTGCGTGGCGCATGGTGTTTCCGGTTACGGTCGGTGAGATTCCCAACATCGCAGAGCACGCCATCGAAGGCACACGCTGGAACAGAATGTCTATCGATGTACACGACGAGGACTACATGGTAACGACCAAAAAGCGCCTGAGCGCGTTCTATCCGACCGATCTGGAGCTGCTGCTGCGCAACCTCGGCATCCGCCGCGTGGTGCTCACCGGCTGCATGACCGACTGCTGCGTTATCAACACCGCCTTCGATGCCGCAAACCGCGACTTCCGCGTCGTCGTGCCGCGCGACCTGACCCGTGGCTCCGAGCACCTCGAAGAGCCTGCGCTGCGCATGATCTCGCTGCATCTGGGACTTGTCGTAGATTCGGATGCGCTGCTCGATGAGTGGCGTTCGCAAAAGTAATTACTCAAGGCAATACCGCACAATTGAACAAGAGCGATTTGTGAGTAAATTTTGCGTTCTGACCAGGCGCGGTTTTGCGGTAATACTTTGTGTATTACCGTGAAATCACAACGACGTCAGGGCACAAAATTTCCAAAAAGCGCCGCGGCAGTAGGACCGGAGCCTGCACAAGGAGCCGCAGCTCTAATTGTGCGGTATTGCCTTAAAACAAAAGAGAAAACAAGGTGACACAAAATGAAAATCGGCAGAACAGAGAAAATCTGGCTGGCGTCTGTGCTGTTCTTCTGGGTATTCTATAATTTCCCGGGATTCCCACCCTACGGCAGCGAGACCGCCTGCATCATACACGGTCTGATCAGCTTTGTCGGCACGGTGCTGTCCGTGTATATCGGCTGCAAGCTGACCGAAAAGGAGTATCCTCTGATTGAGGATGAGGAACAGGATGAAACGGCTGAGGATAATACGCCTGCCGCTTCCGAAACGCAAAAAGAATCGGACAAATAAAGGATAACAGAGAAAATGACAACACAGGGTTTACTTTCAGGCAAAACGGTATGGATCGTTTTTGCGGCATATTTTCTATTTTTGATCGCTATCGCACGCTACACCACATGGAAGGAAAAACGTGACGCAGGCAAGGTCGATCTGCAGGGCGGCCGGTTCAAGTGGCCGGTCATGGTCATGACCTATATCGCCTCCTGCATGAGCGTCTGGGTATTTTTCGCAGGCCCGGGCGCGTATTACCGCTACGGACTGGGCTACTTCTTCTCGGAGATGTGCATCTACTCCATGTTCCCGATCATCTGCTACTTCACGATGACCAAGGTATGGCTGGTCAACCAGCAGAAGCACTTCACCACCCCGGCGGATTTCTTCTTCTGCCGCTACAAGTCCAAGGCGCTGACCGTTATCATCGACATGGTTTACATTATCTGCGCCGTGCCGTTTATCTCGGCGGTACTGGTAGCCGGCGGACGCGCGGCTGAGGTGGCCACCGGCGGCGCGGTATCCTCGCAGACGTTTACACTCATTTGCGGCATTATCATGACGGTATTCGTCATGCTCGGCGGTGTAAAATCCACCGCACTGGCGGATGCTGTACAGGGCTGGTTCTTTATTCTGGCGTTGTGGGCAATTATTTTCGTAACGCTCAAGATCGTATTCAACGGCTCGATCATCGAGGCGTTCCAAACCGTCCGTGTGCAGACGCCGGACTGGTTCTCCTACCCTGGTCCGATCGGTATCTGCACCTATCCGTCGCGCGTCAGCTATCCGCTTGCGTGCGCGTTCGGCTACACGCTGCTGCTGCCGCAGGTCTTTGTGCGCTCGGGCTATTACAGCGCGGGTCTGAAGGACCAGCGTCAGATGGCTTTCCTTGCACCGTTCCTGCAGATCATTGTCTGGGGCGGCACAATGCTCATCGGTCTGGTAGCACTGGCTGCCATGCCGAATCTGACCAGCTCGGAGACCGAACTGGTTATCCCGTATATGTGCAACATCATCGCGGGCACGCACGGTCTGCTCGCGCAGATTTTGATGATCGTGTTCCTCATCGGCGTACTGGCGGTCGGTCTGTCCACTGCAAATGCGCTGCTGATGGTTATGTCCTCTATCATCTACAAGGATCTGCTCGTCGGCATCGGCCACTGCAGGTTCAAGGCCTCCGAGACCTCGGTTATCCGCGTGGTAATTCTGCTGTTCGGTGCCGTAACGGTTGCCGTATCGCTCATGCACTGGGAATACGTCTACAATCTGATGATTTTCGCGGACTCCCTGGTCGAATCGCTGTTCCCGGCGCTGGTATTCGGCATTTACTGCAAGTGGGCAACCCGAAAAGCCGCTATCACCTCGATTTCGGTCGGTGCGATCATCATCTGCCTGACCTTCTTCGTCTGGGATCTCGGCTATGTGTGGTACGGCACGATTGGTCTGGCGACCGCGTTCGTGCTGATGTATGTGGTCTCTAAGCTGACAAAGGATGACCCGAAGGACAGCGAGGACTTTTACGAGGCGCTTGACTCCGGTCACAGACGCTTCATGCGCATCAAAGCAAAAATCAAGTAACAGCAGGAGGGCGAAATCCTATGCTACGATTTACGCTCAATGGCACACAAATTGAAGTGCAGGACGGTGAAAACCGCACCCTGCTCGAATATCTCCGCAATGTAAAGTGCATGAAGGGCACAAAAGAAGCCTGCAGCACCGGTCACTGCGGCGCGTGCAGCGTACTGGTGGACGGCAGGCTGACACGCTCGTGCGTGACGCTCGTGCACCGATTGGACGGCAAAGCCGTCGAGACCATCGAAAATGCACCGAACGACACCATGCTGCAGGTGATTCAGCACTCGTTTCTTGATGTCGGCGCCGTGCAGTGCGGCTTCTGCACACCGGGCATGGTAATGGCGACAAAAGCGCTGCTGCTGCACCATCCGGCTCCGACCGAGCCGGAAATCTGCGATGGACTGAAAAACAACTACTGCCGCTGCACCGGCTATGTCAAGATTATCGAGGCGGTCAAGCTGGCAGCGGTGCGGCTGCGCGGGGAAGATCCGGATATTGACAGCTTCCGCAGCCATGAAAGCACGGTTATTGTGGTTGGTGAAAATCAGGTCGTGCCCGAAATCACCGGTTCCGCGGTCGGCAAGTCGGTCTGGGATGTGGACGGCATGGACAAGACCGGCGGCAAACTGAAATTCTGCGACGACCTCACCGCTGAGGACATCGACGCGGATATCCTGCTGCACGGTGCATTTGTCTGGGCGCCGGCACCGCACGCAAAGATCAACGCAGTGGACTACTCCGCCGCCGAACAGGCGGAAGGCGTGGTGCGCATCGTGACGGCGGCTGACGTGCCCGGCATGAACAAGGTCGGCACATGGACGCCGGAGCAGCCGGTCTTTTGCACGGATGAGGTGCGGTTTCTCGGTGACCATCTCGCGCTGGTTGTCGCGGATACGGCGGCGCACGCGAGAGCGGCCGCCAAACTGGTTAAAATCGACTATGAGGAGCTGCCCGGTATCTACACCATGGCGGACGGCTACCGCAAAAACAGCTTCATCGTACACACCGGCCGCGTCAGCGGCGATGTGGAACAGGCCAGACAGCGGACGGACATCGTCAAGCTCAATGTCTCCAAGGATATCGAGCCGCAGGAGCACGCCTGCATGGAGCCTGTTTCGGCCATCGGCATGGTGCAGGACGGCAAAACGATCCTCTATTCCTGCACACAGGCGCCGTTTGAAATCCGCAGTATGCTGGCAAAGATTCTGGACAAGCCGGAGGAGGATATCCGCGTTATCGTAACGCCGCTCGGCGGCGGCTTCGGTAAAAAATGCGACTCATTTCTCGAAGCACCGGCGGTTGTTGCCGCTCATGCCTGCGGCAAGCCGGTCAAGATTACGCTGACGCGCAAGGAGGATTTGATCCTCACCACCAAACGCCATGGCTACCATACGGATTACGAGATCGGCTTTACGCCGGACGGCAAGTTCCAGTATCTGGACTGCCGCATGTTTTCGGACGGCGGCCCGTACGAATGCGAAAGCTACGGCACGCTGATGACCGGCGCGCTGATGAGCGGCGGCCCGTACATCATTCCCAATGTCAAGGTGGAAGGCTCAGCGATCCGCAACAACAATTTACAGGGCGGCGCGTTCCGCGGCTACGGCATCAATCAGGCGGCGATCTCCATCGAAACTGCGATGGACATGATGGCGGAAAAGCTGGATATCGACCCGTTCGAGCTGCGCCGACGCAATGCCGTCTATCCGGGTGCGACCTCGGTCGGCGGTGAGGTACTAAAATACAGCATGGGTATGATGGATACCATCAACCAATGCGAAAAAAGTTTGCGGAAAGCACTCAAAGAATACGAAGGCCAGTATCCCAAGGGCAGCAAAGTGCTCGGCTGGGGCATGGCCTCGGGCTTTAAGAACGTCGGCGTCGGCAAGGGTATTTTCACCGATGACGGTGCGTGCAAGCTGATTCTGCAAGGCGACGGCCGCCTGCACATGATCGTTTCCGGCACGGATATGGGGCAGGGCTTCCGCACCGCCATGACGCAGATTGCGGCGGAAACGCTCGGCATGGATATCGCGGGTATTTACATCACCAACGGCGACACCGAGCTGACCATCCCGACTGGCGAATCGGTTTCCGAGCGGCAGACGCTGTGCGGCGGCCGTGCGGTATATGAGGCGTGCGTCAAGCTCAAGCAGGATTTAGACAGCCGTCCGTGGCGGCCGGGCGAGGAACGCCGCGCGGAATACTATTATGCATCCGCCCCCTGCTTCGCCATCGGCGATTTTGAGGGCGCGAAAAAGCGCGGTGCAAAATACCGCAACTTTCCGGCATATGCGTATGCCACGCAGGCCGCTATCGTCGAGGTGGACAAGGAGACCGGCAAGGTTCGTCTGCTCAAAATCATCGCGGCACACGATGTCGGCCGCGCCATCAATCCGCATATCATCGAGGGTCAGATGCACGGCTCCTGCTCGATGGGACAGGGCTACGCACTGACCGAGGGTTATCCGACAAGGAACGGCTATCCGGTCAAGACGCTGTACCGTCAGCTGGGTCTGCCGCGTGCCGAGGATACGCCGGATTACGAGATTATTTTAATCGAGGACCCGGAACCGCAGGGCCCGTTCGGCGCAAAAGGCATTTCCGAGGTTGCGACCGTGCCCGTCACACCGGCGATTCTCAACGCCGTGTCGCGTGCCATCGGCGTGCGCATCAATAAGGTGCCCGCCACACCCGAGGTCGTGCTTGAGGCCATCCGCACCGGCAAGTGTGAGGTGCCGACCATGGAGCAGCAGCTTCAGGCGCTCGAAAAGGATTGCGAATGTCACCGTCCGTCGGGCGGTGTGCAGTGAAATTTCTTGTCGTTGTTTACAATGACAGTCGAAACAGCATCACCACCTATAGTGCAAAGACCCGGAATCTTTTTCGGAAGATTCCGGGTCTTTGCCGTTTTCACTTATTTTCCGTCTGTTTTTTTACCGCCTCTGCGATTTTGCGATACTCCGGCACATCCACGCCGTACTGCTCTGCCAGACGCACAACCTGATAAATCAAACCATCTACCTCGGACTGCTTGCCGGCTTCCATATCGCGCTGCATAGAGGTAGACGCGGTCGGTGCAAGTGCGTCCAGAATGCGCAGGTTGCGCTCGACCAGCTCCCCCGGCCTGCTCTCCAGCGGAATACCCATCTTGTCCGCCAGCGCAACGACCTCTTTTATCAGGCGTACAAAGCTGTCGCGCACCTCGCCCGGATGCTGCATTTCCGCAGCTTTCGCGTGATAATACTGTCCGCAGGCCGCATTCGGCGACACATACGCAAATTTGAGCAGCGTGTCGCGCTCGACATACGAAGAATAAACCGGGTCGATTCCGGCGTTTTTGAGGTCAGTCTCGACCTGCTGCAGCACCGGATGATCGGTCTTGTGGCTCGGCAGTCCGTACACGATACGGCAGATCGCACCGTGCTTCTGAATGACGCCCGGCGCAATCCTGTTGGCCGAAATGTAGATGCAGCCGTCCGTGACGAGCAGCTCAGGCAGCTCCGCCTGCAGGGCACGGCCCGTGCCGTAGATGTTGAGCACCGGAATAACTACCGTGTCCCTGCCTGCTGCCTTGCGGATGAACGGCACGGTATCCGCGAGAGAGTATCCCTTCACACACACGAAAATCACATCCGGCGCGGGAGCGCCCTGTTCCCTCGCAGCAAGAAAGCCGTCCATGTCGATTGCCTTGACCGGAATGCTCTCGCGCTCATTTTCTCCGGATACGAGCGTCAAGCCGTGCTCCTGCAGGACCGCAAGATGCTTTCCGCGTGCAATAAGCGTGGTATCCGCACCGGATTTGCTCAAATACGCGCCTACCGGTCCGCCAACGCCACCGGCACCGATAATCATATAACGCAGCTTCATCCTCTGTCCCTCCGATTGCTTTTTCTGCATTATAGCATAAAACCGGCAATGTATCCACAAGTCTGTGGATATCTCTGTGAAGCGCGTGATTCCCCGCTTCTGTCATTGCATCTGTTCCCTTTTCACGATATAATGATTTTATATATAACTTTCTCACCTGTCTAATTTGTTCGACAAAATTCGACAGCCTGCAAGGAGGTCATTGCACATGGCTGACAAACCCCAAAAGAAAAGCACCGGCATCGTCAACGCCGCCATTGGCGCGCTGGCAGTCGTGCTGGCTATATTGATTGTCTGGATGATGAACCTCGTTGCCAGTGTTCAGGGCACCGCGCGTATCGTCAACTACGCCGGACTCGTGCGCGGCATGACCCAGCGTATCGTCAAGCTGGAAATCTCCGGTCAGCCGCAGGACGGCATGATCGCAGATATTGACGCGTTTATCGACGGACTGCGCTTCGGCAGCGACGAGCTCAGCCTCGTGCGGCTGAACAATGACGCCTTCCAAAGCAAAATGCAGGAGCTGGATGACTATTTTCAAGCACTCAAGCAGGAGATCGGCCGCGTGCGCGCAGTCGGCTCAAATAACACGGACATCATTCCCATCAGCGAAACCTTTTTCGGCATCTGCAATGACGCGACCGGTCTGGCAGAGGCGTACGCACAGCGCAAGGCAACCTCGCTTTCCGCTCTGGAGAAGTACATCACCGCGGATATCGTTGTGCTCATGCTGCTGATCGGCTACCAGCTGTTTCAGGCGCTGCACACGGCTGCGATGAACCGCGCTCTGCAGCATAAGGTCTATCTGGATGCCGCGACCGGCCTGCCCAACAAGAACAAGTGCGAGGAGCTGCTCGACGATCCGACGCCGCCTGCACCAGAAACCGGCGTGTGCAGTTTTGATCTGAATAATCTGCGCCGCATCAACAACAGCATGGGCCATGAGGCCGGTGACGCATACATCCGGCGATTTGCGGTCGCGCTGCGTGCGGCCATGCCCGAGGAGCATTTTGTCGGCCGTGCAGGCGGCGATGAGTTCCTCGCGATAACGCACGGACCGGATGCCGATGCGCTGCAGAAATTGCTCTCCCACGTCCGTAAACAGCTTGCCGAGGAGTCCCGACAGCATCCGGATACACCGCTCAGCTATGCGGTCGGCTTTGCGCTTGCATCGGACAATCCGGACAGCAATATGCGCGATCTGTTTGACCTTGCGGACAAAAACATGTACATCAACAAAAACCACGTCAAGCGCGAGGAAGCAGCCGCCGAAAAGCGGCTGGATTTTCAGCTGCTAAAGCAGGTCAACCGCCTGCACCGCAGCTTTTCCGACTGCCTGTACTGCGATGCGCGTCTGGACACCTACCGCACCATCCGCGCGTGCGAGAGCTTTTTTCTGGCATCGGACGGCAGCTACACCGGCGCCGTCGAGCAGATTGCCGAGGAACAGGCTGCTAAAAGCGAGCGCAGCCGCGTCCGTTCTGCGCTGCAGCTTGACGTACTGCAGCGCAGCCTACACAGCGCAGAGGATACTCTCGAACTGCAGTACAACGCGGCCGAGGAAAGCCGCTACAGCCGTTTGACCGTTCTTCCGATTGACTGGGACGAAGCCGGTGTGCTGCACCACTTTATCCTCGCGTTCGAGACCATCCGGCTGAACGCCGACCAAGCCATCGACCCGAAGGAGCAGCTGACGCTGTACTACGAGCAGCTAAAGCAGTCTATCCTTGAGAACGACAGCTATGTGGACGCGCTGCTCGATATGGCGGGCACAATCTACACGGTAAACCTCACGCGCGACACCCTCGAGCGCAACATTTCACCTGCGGGCAAGAGTGATTCGGACCGGGCGCTGTTCCTCGACTACCCGCTTCCCTGCTCCTACCGCGACTACTGCGACGAGTACCGCAAGCGCGTCACACCGGCAACACTCGGCAGCTACCGCACGGCAGATACCAGTGCCCGTCTGCTCAAGCGCTTTGCCGCCGGTGAAAAACACATCACGGTGGAATACTGCGTGCAGGAGGATGACGGCGCTATCCGCTGGGTACAGAAAACTGCGCTGATGACGCAGACCACCGTGTTTGATCCGGAAATCAATGCCGAAACGCCGATGGTCACGGCGATTATCCTGCTGCAGGATACCTCGCAGATGCACGCCCGCGACGAGCAGGAGAACGCCCGTCTGCAGGCCGCCTTCGATGAAATGCGTATTGCGAACCGCACCAAAACCGAATTTCTCTCGCGCATGAGTCACGATATCCGCACACCGCTCAACGGCATTATCGGTCTGCTGCAGGTGGACGAAACCCACTTTGATGACAAGGCGCTGCTGCTGGAAAATCACAAAAAAATGCAGATTTCCGCCAATCACCTGCTGTCGCTCATCAACGATGTGCTGCAGATGAGCAAACTGGAGGAGGGCACGACAGTCCTCACGCATGAGCGCATCAGTCTGGTGGAGCTGACCCGCGATATCATTACCATTATCGTCGGCCGCGCCGAAGAAGCCGGCATTGAGTGGGAGTACGAAAAGGACAAATGCATCATTCCGTACCCGTATATTTACGGCAGTCCGCTGCATCTGCGGCAGATTTTCCTCAATATTTACAGCAACTGCATCAAATACAACCGTCCCGGCGGTAAAATCACCACCCGTACGGACTCGCTCGGTGAACAGGACGGCAAATGCATCTACCGCTGGACGATTTCGGATACGGGTATCGGCATGAGTCCGGACTTTGTTGACCATATTTTTGAACCGTTCACGCAGGAAAAGCAGGACGCGCGCAGCTATTATCACGGCACCGGTCTCGGCATGACCATCACCAAGGAGCTTATCGACCGGATGGGCGGCTCGATTGCGGTCACGAGTCAGCTTGGTGTCGGCTCCACCTTTGTAATCACTTTGCCGTTTGAAATTGCACCGTCTCCCGAGCAGACACCGGACGCACATGCCGCGCCGGATATCAGCATTGCAGGCTGCAGATTGCTGCTCGTCGAGGACAATGCGCTCAACGCCGAAATCGCACAGATTCTGCTGACCGACGAGGGAGCAACCGTAACCGTCGTCACGGACGGCAAACAGGCTGTGGAAATCGTGCAGAACAATCCGCCGGACACCTTCGACGCGGTTCTCATGGATATAATGATGCCTGTGATGAACGGCATTGACGCTGCGAAGACCATTCGCTCGCTCAACCGCCCGGACGCGAAAACGCTGCCCATCATCGCCATGACCGCAAATGCCTTTTACGAGGATGCACAGAAGTGCCTCGCCGCAGGCATGAATGCCCATCTGGCAAAGCCGCTGCAGATGAAGAAGGTCAAGCAGACAATCGCCGAATGGGTGAAAAATAACCGATCTGCAAAAAAGGACGCGTAAAGCGTCCTTTTTGAGGCTGTCAAAAAACTATCGTTTTTCGAGCAGCCTCTCGCTCGAAACCACGCTTTCGAGCGAATACTGAAGAAAAACCGCGCCCTGCGGGCACATTTTTTCTTCCCTTGTATAAATTCCGAGATACATGCTCCCGGAATTT
>OGDN01000289.1_pt1 | contig 105667 bp, 90 predicted proteins | sample 1570271 | NCBI WGS metagenome assembly OGDN01 (sample SAMEA4384481, study PRJEB24528) | human gut metagenome
ACACCCCACTTGTTAGATAGTATACCATACTGTCTAACAAATGGGGTGCAGTTCAAATGCAGAGATGACGGTTTTTGTTACTCTTTTACAGTATTTGCAGTCAATGCCGCGTCAAACTCCGGCCAGCACCGCTTGAGGATAGCCGGTTTGCCCTCGACGTTGATAAAGCAATGGCGGCTGTCGCCGGTACAGCGCAGCGTGCCGGTCGCCTTGTCGTAGACATCATAGTGCAGCATCATGCGTACGCCGTTGTACTGCGTGATAGATGCTTCGATTTGCACGGTTTCGCCGAATTTCGACATGGTTTTGTACTGGCAGGAAACCTCCAGCACCGGACCGCTGTAACCGGCCTCTTCAATGCGGTCGTAGCCGAAGCCGAGCTGCTCGAGCAGATCCACGCGCGCCTCCTCGAACCAGCGGATGTAGTTCGAGTGGTGGACGATGCCCATGCCATCGGTTTCATAGTATTGGACTTTGTGCTCACAGGGGTTCATAAAAACACCTCGTTATTGGAAGAAAGTGAGTTGCGAAGTTTTTGGATTGCAAGTTTGTTCTTTGGCGTTAAAGAATATTTGGATAGATCATGAAAAGACAATTCATAGGAGCTGTTATAGAAACCACGCTCTGTATAAATTTCTGTTGTAGGTGCTCCTGTTATAAGTAATCAAGATTATTGTAGGAAACGGCACAAAGATGCGAACAAAATGAGTCGTTCGCATATACAAAGATCAAGCATTCGTGACTATTGACAGGATCAAACTCGGTTCGATATACGCCGAAAGAAAGTCTATTTCGCTGGCAAATATGAGCAAGATGACAATCGAACTGTGCGAGATCGGCAGTCTCTAATATAATTGGGGAAAATGCAGGAGTATCTCGTAGAATTTGCCGCCAATATGGGGATAAACTGATATACCCCAAAACGTCGTGCATGATGCTCTTATAGTATTTCTTTTTTTATCGCTTTATTTATTGATAGGAAAGCGCCCTCACCGAGGGCGCTTTCTGCACAGGCTTTACTTAAAGTATTTCACGCCGTTTGCAAACAGCGGCTGATACTTTTCGCCGTAGATATTCTTGCCGACAAACGGGCTGTAACGCTCGGTGTGACCCATCTTGCCGAGCACACGGCCGTCCGGAGAGGTGATACCCTCGATCGCGCACATGGAGCCGTTCGGGTTCCACGCGATGTCCATGGACGGATCACCGTTCAGATCGGTGTACTGGAACGCTACCTGACCGTTCTTGATCAGGTCGTCGATGACGTTCTGCGGCGCTACGAAGCGACCCTCACCGTGCGAGAACGCGATGGAGTGCAGGTCGCCGACATTGCAGGAGGACAGCCACGGGCTCTTCACAGAGGCTACGCGAGTGGTGGCGTAGCGGCTCTGGTGGCGGCCGATGAGGTTGAAGGTCAGCGTCGGGTCGTCGCCGGTCATCTCATCACGGATTTCGCCGTAGGGAACCAGACCCAGCTTGATGAGCGCCTGGAAGCCGTTGCAGATGCCGAGCATCAGGCCGTCGCGCTTGTTCAGCAGCTCGTGGATGCTGTCCTTGATGCCTGCGTCACGCAGGAAGGACGCAATGAACTTACCGGAACCGTCCGGCTCGTCACCGCCGGAGAAGCCGCCCGGCAGGATAACCATCTGCGCCTTACGGATGGAGTTTTCGAGCTGCTCAGCGCTCTCACGGAGGGCATCCGCGGAGAAGTTGCGGACAACGACAATTTCAGCCGCGCCGCCTGCATTTTCAACCGCACGGGCGGTGTCGTACTCGCAGTTGGTGCCCGGGAATACCGGAATAACAGCCAGCGGCTTTGCACTCTTGACCGCCGGAGCGGCAGCATTGCGCTCGGTGAAGGAAACCTTGGTCAGATGCTCGTCGGAAGCAGCTGCCTTGGTCGGGAACACGCTCTCGAGCTTGCCTTCAAAGGCAGCCGTCAGCTCGTCAAGCGTTACGGACTCACCGGCAACCGTGATCTTCTCGTCGTCGGTGGTGTGGCCGACCAGCCAGTAAGCCGGGAGTTCGGATGCGGCTTCGATCAGAATGCCGCCGAAGTTCTTGAGGTACAGCGCGTCAGACGGGAAGGAATCGTCCATCTTAAAGCCAATTTTGTTGCCGAGCGCCATTTTGCACACGCCCTCAGCGATACCGCCGGTGGACAGCGCCCACGCGGAAACCGCCTTGCCGGACGCGATCAGGTTTGCGACCTCGTTCCACATAAACTTGAGCGTGGTGTAATCCGGCGTGCCGTCCTGATTGTACGGTGCATCGAAGAAGTAAACCGGATGACCTGCCGCCTTGAACTCAGGAGAGATGAGGCGGGAAGCGTCCTGCGGTGCGATTGCGAAGGAAACCAGCGTGGGAGGTACGTCCATATCGTCGAACGAGCCGGACATGGAGTCCTTGCCGCCGATGGCTGCCAGACACAGGTTCTCCTGTGCGGTGTACGCGCCGAGCAGAGCGGACAGCGGCTTGCCGAAGCGCTTCGGGTCCTTGCCGAGACGCTCGAAATACTCCTGGAAGGTGAGGTATGCGGTCTCAAAGTCACAGCCGGCAGCAACCAGCTTGGCTACAGACTCGATTACCGCGGAGGATGCACCGAGATACGGGTTCTGCTCGGTGAAGTAGGGGTCAAAGCCGAAGGCCATGACAGAGGCGGTTTCGCACTGACCGTTCAGTGCCGGCATGGTAGCCGCCATGACCTGCGTCGGGGTCAGCTGATACTTGCCGCCGAAGGGCATGAATACCGAGCTTGCGCCGATGGAGCCGTCGAAACGCTCGACCAGACCGCGCTCGAGGCAGATGCCGAGGGTAGAGGCGTGGTTCAGCAGCTTTTCCTTTTCGGAATTGCCTGCCGGAGCGCAGGAGATGGACGGAGTCGGCAGTGCGCCAACCTCTGCGTCAACGTGCTTGGAGCAGCCATTGGTGTTGAGGAAATCACGGGAAACATCCACGATCTTAACACCGTTCCAGGTCATGCACAGGCGGTTCTTGTCGGTAACGGTGGCTACGACAACAGCCTCGATATTCTCCTTGGCAGCTGCGGCAATAAAGGCGTCTACGTCCTTTGCACGGACAACGACAGCCATGCGCTCCTGCGACTCGGAGATGGCCAGTTCGGTGCCGTCTAGACCGTCGTACTTCTTCGGTACGGCATTCAGGTCGATGTCAAGGCCGTCGGCCAACTCGCCGATGGCAACCGAAACACCGCCCGCACCGAAGTCGTTGCAGCGGCGGATCATGCGGGTGACATTGCCGTCACGGAACAGGCGCTGAATCTTGCGCTCCTCAGGCGGATTGCCCTTCTGGACCTCAGCACCGCAGGTCTCAAGGGACTCCTCAGTGTGCTTCTTAGAGGAGCCGGTAGCGCCGCCGCAGCCGTCACGGCCGGTCTTGCCGCCGAGCAGGATGACGATGTCGCCCGGCTCGGGTACCTCGCGGATGACGTTCTCCAGCGGAGCCGCACCGACAACAGCGCCGATCTCCATGCGCTTTGCGACATAGCCCGGGTGGTAGATCTCGTGTACGAGGCCGGTCGCAAGGCCAATCTGGTTGCCGTAGGAGGAGTAGCCCGCAGCAGCGGTCTGGCACAGCTTGCGCTGCGGCAGCTTGTGCTCGAGGGTTTCAGAGAGCGGCACGGTCGGGTCGCCCGCGCCGGTTACGCGCATTGCCTGATAAACGTAGGAGCGGCCGGACAGCGGGTCACGGATCGCACCGCCGAGGCAGGTAGCAGCACCGCCGAACGGCTCGATCTCGGTCGGGTGGTTGTGGGTCTCGTTCTTGAACATGAGCAGCCAGTCCTCGTAGTGACCGTTCACGAGCGCCTTCACCTTAATGGAGCAGGCGTTGATCTCCTCGGACTCGTCGATGTTCTTCAGGTAGCCGCGCTTCTTGAGCACCTTAGCCGCGATCGTACCCATGTCCATCAGCGTTACCGGACGCTTCGCAGCCTTTTCCTCGCCGTAGACTTCTACGCGGGCAGCCATGTAGCGGTCAAATGCGTCCTGCACCATCTGATCTTCGAACTTTACGTCATCGATCTGGGTGAGGAAGGTGGTGTGGCGGCAGTGGTCGGACCAGTAAGTATCGACCATGCGAACCTCGGTGATGGTCGGGTCGCGCTTTTCGGTGTCGCGGAAGTAGGTCTGCAGGAACTTGAGGTCGTCCAGATCCATCGCCAGACCCATATTATGCAGCAGGTCAGAGAGAGCCGTCTCGTCCATGTGAGTAAAGCCGACAACCGATGCCACGCTGGTCGGGATAGCGTACTCTACCTTGAGGGTTGCAGGCTTAGCCATCGAAGCCTCGCGGGTGTCTACGGGGTTAATCAGATAGCCGCGGATCTTGTCCATGTCCTCAGCAGTGAGCTCGCCTTCTAGAACGTAAATTTTAGCGGCTGCAACGGTCGGGCGTTCGCCGCCGGTGAGCAGCTGGATGCACTGTGCGCAGGAATCGGCGCGCTGATCGAATTGACCGGGCAGCGGCTCTACCGCAAGGATGGTGTGAGCGCCTTCCGGACGGGGAAAGTCCTCGTCGTAGCACACATCAGCCATAGGCTCGGAGAATACGATGCCCTTTGCCTTCTCGTAGGTCTCAGGTGCAAGTCCCTCTGCGTCGTAGCGGCAGAGATAGCGCACATGAGTCAGGTTTTTGATTTCCAACAGGTCGTGCAGGCTGGAGAACAGGCTGCGTGCTTCGACATCGAAGCCGTTTTTTTTCTCGGAATAACAACGATTGACGCTCATGATCGTGTTCGCTCCTTTATTGCATGATACTTCTATTCTACATTTTTCACACAGATAAATCAATCGGTGAGGGCGACAAAATATTGTTGATTTCGATGGAGAAGTTTTCTATACCGTTAGAACAAATTAGTAATCAGGCATTCGTAAGCAGCGATTGATGGGGTGGTGCAGCCTTCTTCGTATGGTTACATCCTATTAAAAATGGCAGCCGCAGGATGTGACAAGATGCAGCAGTGGGAAGAAGATGAAACCGTGAGGTGATCTCCGCTCCTCACTCTTTTCTTTCAATTTCCAAAGAGGTGTGATATAATGTAAATCAAGAGGAGGGCGACTGTACATGCCGCCCTCGTATTCAAAAAGACGGCGCCGTGCAAACCGGTTGAACACACAGGCGCGTCTGGTATCAAATTATGCCGCGGAACACTCTGCGGTTACAGGAGGAACTGTTATGGAAATCAAGCTCTCACCGTCTATTCTGTCCGCAGATTTTGCAAATCTTGCACGCGATATTAAAATTGCCACCGATGCCGGTGCGGAATACGTTCACGTTGACGTTATGGACGGTCACTTCGTGCCGAATATCACCATCGGCGCTCCAGTGGTTAAGGCGCTGCGCAAGGCAACCGACAAGGTGCTCGATGTACATCTGATGATCTCGGACCCCGATCAGTATCTGGACGACTTCATCAAGGCCGGCTCGGATATCATCACCGTACACTACGAGTCCAACGGTGATACGCTTGAGCAGCTGAAGAAAATCCGCGCAGCCGGTGTTAAGGCAGCCTGTGTTATCAAGCCGAAAACCCCCGCTGAGGTGCTGTTCCCGCTGCTGCCGTACTGCGATATGGTGCTCATCATGACCGTTGAGCCGGGCTTTGGCGGTCAGGGCTTTATCCCGGAGTGCATGGACAAAATCAAGGCTGTTCGCGCGGAAATCCAGAAGAACGGCTATAAGTGCGAGCTGGAGATCGACGGCGGCGCAAAGCTGAACAATACCGCCGACATCGTAGCCGCCGGTGCAGACGTTATCGTAGCAGGTTCTGCCGTGTTCGGCGGTGACATTGCAGCCAATGTCAAGGGCTTCCATGAGGTGTTCAAAGAAGGCGCAGCCAAGGCAGCCTGGAGCAAGTAATCATATAAGTGTGAACAACCCCCAATCGTTAGTCTGTCTGACCGTTGGGGGTTTCCTAATAGAGATGAGGGATAAAATGAACGAACTGACAAAGCGAATCGTTTCGTGTGTGCTGCTGATGATGATCGGACTCGGGTGCTTTTTCGGTATCTCGGGATGGCAGTCCTCACCGGAGACGCACCGGACGAGCATTGAATACTTAAACGAAAAACAGGCGACTGTGATGAAGCTGACTGCAGCTTCCACGGCAGCGTCCGCAGCTGTTTCGGCTCTGCCGGGAGACACAGGCAGCGCCATCGCGGAAAAGCTGGCTGATCTCACGTCGGATTTTCTGATCGTGCTGTGTGCCATTATGTTAGAAAAATATCTGCTCACCATTACCGGATACGCGGTTTTTCGGTTTATTTTACCGGCAGCGTGCGTGCTGCTCATCGTTCGTCAGTTCCGGAGCAGTGAGATTCTGGCGAAACTCGCATTCAAGCTGGCACTGTTCGGCATGGCGGTTTGGCTTGCCGTTCCGGGCGGCATCACAGTATCGCGCATGATCGAGGCCACCTATGAAACCTCACTGTCACAGACCATTGAGGACGCGCAAAGTGCAGCGGATGCTATCGATACCAGTGCAGGTTCGGACTCGGATTCAGACAGCGAAAAGAACGGTTTTTGGTCGGATATCACGTCCTCGGTGCAGAATGCGGTCTCCGGCGTGACGGAAAAGTTTGAAAAACTGCTCAGCAATGTCATGGAGGCACTCGCTGTGCTGATCGTTACCTCGTGTGTGCTGCCGGTGCTCGTGCTGCTGTTCCTGCTGTGGATTGTGAAAATGCTCACCGGGATTGACTTCAATCTGCCGAAGCGGAAATCAACGGAGTAATTAAGAGTGGAGATCGGAGAGTAAAGATGACGTAGCGATTTACCCTTCTTCACATGATTCTATCTTGTTATTAAAGGTATACCATAGGGGACGCTGGCTTTGTGCATCGCCGCTAACCCATCTGCATAGACCTAAAGGAATGAATTTCAAATATTGTCAGACCTGCAAGGTCAATCCGTCTCAAACCGGCAGATGTAAGACCTTGTCGAAATAATAAAACCGCCTGCAAAGGCGGTTTTATTATGTATTTTCCATGGTAAATTGATGTTGCGGGTGTTATTTTACGCTGTGTTTCATCTGGTATATGCATACGCCTGCATTTACAACAGCCGCCAACAGGAACAGTACGACTGCGCAGAACCGAATAGCGAACGATGTATCCAGAAGGGCGCTGAAATCCTGTGCATATACGCGGACATTGTACTCAAAAATCTGTCCGAGCAGCGCCAGTGAGCACAAACCCATACTGACCGCTGCAAATGGCAGCGCGTTTTTTCGTCTGGCCAGTGCAATGAGCGGCAGTACAAGTGAAAGTATACCGCAGGTCAGGCTTCCCACAGAGCACATCACCGAAATTGAAATTGTAGTGGACATTTTTTGTCTCCTCCTTCCTTTGTGAGCAGTATAACACATTATGGGTGGAATAGAAAGGAAATATTACGCAGCCAATAAACCCTCACGTTAATTCCTAACGCTTAATTGCTAATTCAGTATTGACAGAACCGCCCACAGAGGATATACTGTATGTAGAAATTAACACACTATTAAAAAGTGTTTTGAAAAGAGGTGCACCATGGCAAATACAGGAAAACTCAAGCGGGAGAACACAGCTCTGCTACGACAGGCGATGCAGCATGGTTCTGCCGGCAAGAACGATCTTGCGCGGCTGACGCATCTCAGCTTTCCGACCGTCAGCCGCATTGTGGATGAGATGGTCGAGCGCGGAGAAGTGCAAGAAATCGGCACAGCAGCCTCCACTGGCGGACGCTGCGCCATGCAATACCGGCTGAACCCGCAGTACCGGCTGTTCCTGTGTCTGCGACTGGAGCAGGACACGCTGCACTGGTTTGTGTGCGACCTCGACGGTACACCGCTCGAACAGGAACAGCAGACCTGCTCCGGCGATGTGCGCGAACTTCTCGACACGCTTCTGATGCGTGTTAGGGCGCGTTACCCGCGGCTTGCAGCGGTGATGCTTGGCTTTGCCGGAACAATGCATAACGGCATCGTCACCGAGAGTTTCGGCTATCCTGAGCTGCGGGGCGTAAGCCTTAGTGCGTATCTTCACGATAAAACTGGTCTGCCGTGCATGGCGGCCCGTGATATGCAGGTCGTGGCTGCAGGCTACGCGGCGCAGTACACGCCCGCACCGAAAGCCGCTGTGTGCATTTACATCGGCAAGCTGGGTGCAGGCGCAGGTATCGTGCTGAACGGAAAGGTCTGGGGCGGTGCCGCAGGCTTTGCCGGCGAACTGCATTATCTTCCAATCGAACACAATCTCGAATACGCGCAGAATCACTTTGCAGGCGCGGATATAAGCGACTATTTCACCAAGGTCATCTGCGGCTGTGCGGCGCTCATCAATCCGGACAGGGTGGTGCTGTATGCCGATTCCCGTCTGACCGATAAGGCAGCGCGGATACGCGAAAGCTGTGCGCAGGCGCTGCCGGAGCAGGCTATGCCGACCATAGAGCTGTCTCAGTCCTTCGAGCAGGACTATACCCGAGGGTTATTTACCTTGGCGAAAAAGATGGAGGAAACCACATGAAATACTTTATTTTTGACATTGACGGCACGCTGATCGACTCCTCAAAGGTAGATCAGTGGGCCATGCACACTGCGCTTGCCGAGTTCGGCTATGAGTTCACCTACGAGCAGCTGATCTTCTCCTTCGGTATGCCGGGCAGACGAGCATTGGCGAAATTAAGCATTCCGGCCGAGCGGGTCGAGCCGATCATGGCTCGCTGGGAAGCGCTGGCGTATGACCGTCTGGACGAAATCCCGATGTACGACGGCATTCCCGAAACGATAGAGGAGCTCAGAAAATCCGGCTGTTCGTGTGGCATTGTCACCTCGCGGACACGTTTGCAGCTCAAGCAGGGGATTGAACCCATCGGCTTCACGCCGTGGTTTGATGAGATCATCTGCGCGGATGATGTCGAGCATCCCAAGCCTGCGCCGGACGCTCTGCTCGAGTGTCTGCGTCGGTTCGGCTGTAAACCCGAGGACGCCGTCTATATCGGTGACAGCGAATATGATATGCAGTGCGCGAAAAGTGCAGGCGTCAAGAGCGTCCTCGCCCTGTGGGGGTGCTCCGAGGCGGAGAAGTTAATGTCGGATATGAGGTTTGAACATCCGGCAGAGATTCTGTCGCTCAGATAAATATAATTGTATATGCTTAGGGGCGGACCAATGTGTCCGCCCTCTCTTTCTGGTCTGTTCCTTGTTGTGGGTATAGGCAAAAAGGAAACCCTTCCTCATTACGAGAGAGGGTTTCCTTTTGCACAGATTTACTCGGATTTATGCAGCAGATCCATAAATTCTTCGCCGGTGATGGTTTCTTTTTCCAGAAGAAAGTGTGCCAGACGGTGCAGGGCATCCATATTATTCTGCAGGATGCCGATGGCCTTCTCATGCGCGGTCTTGACGGTGGCAATCACTTCCTCATCAATTTTCGCAGCGGTCTCCGCCGAGCAAGCGAGCGCGGTATCGCCCGACAAATACTGATTCGTCACGGTCTCGAGCGCAACCATATCGAACTTGCGGCTCATGCCGTAGCGCGTGATCATCGAGCGCGTCAGCTTGGTGGCCTGCTCGATGTCGTTGGATGCACCGGTGGTAATCGAGCCGAAAATCAGCTCCTCGGCTGCACGGCCGCCGGTGAGCGTTGCCACCTTGTTCAGCAGCTCGTCCTTGCTCATCAGATTGTGCTCGCCCTCATCCACCTGCATGGTGTAGCCGAGTGCACCCGAGGTGCGTGGTACAATGGTAATTTTGGTGACAGGCGCGGAGTCGGTCTGCTTGGCAGCCACCAGTGCGTGACCGATTTCGTGATACGCAACAATCTCCTTCTCCTTGGCGCTGAGTACGGCGTTCTTGCGCTGCGCACCGGCAATGACGGTCTCGACGCTCTCATCCAGATCGGCCTGAATGACGCTGTTTCGTCCCAGACGAACGGCACGCAGAGCCGCCTCGTTGATAATGTTGGCAAGGTCAGCACCGGAAGCGCCGGAGGTTGCTCGGGCAATCGAGTTAAAGTCGATATTGCCGGACATGTGAACATCCTTAGCGTGCACCTTCAAAATTGCGATACGACCCTGCAGATCGGGCAGCTGCACTGGAATGCGGCGATCAAAACGGCCCGGACGCAGCAGAGCAGGGTCAAGCGACTCTGGACGGTTGGTCGCCGCCAGAATAACGACGCCCTTGGTGCCGTCAAAGCCGTCCATCTCGGTCAGCAATTGGTTGAGCGTCTGCTCACGCTCATCGTTGCCGCCCATGCCAGCGCCGTCGCGCTTTTTACCGATGGTATCAATCTCGTCGATGAACACGATGCACGGTGCTTTTTCGCTGGCCTGCTTGAACAGATCGCGCACCTTGGCCGCGCCCATGCCGACGAACATTTCGACGAACTCCGAGCCGGAAATGGAGAAGAACGGCACATGCGCTTCACCGGCAACGGCTTTCGCCAGCAAGGTCTTGCCGGTGCCTGGAGGGCCGACCAGCAGTGCGCCCTTCGGCAGCTTTGCACCGATGGAAGCGTACTTGTTCGGGTTGTGCAGGAAGTCCACGATCTCGGTGAGGGCCTCCTTGGCTTCATCCTGACCGGCGACATCAGCAAAGGTCTTGCCGGTCTCGGTCTCGGCGTAAATCTTGGCGTTGGATTTGCCGAAGCTCATCATGTTGCCGCCCATGTTCTTCATCATCTTTTTCTGCAGCCACTGACCGACCGCGATAATGAGCACAATTGGCACAACGTAGCTGATGAGCATGCTCAGCAGGGGAGAGGTCTGGGTCGGGATCTCAGCGGCAAACTTAACATTGGCCCCCAGCAGACGGCCGACCAGCTCGTCATCCGGGAAAATACCGGTCTTGTAGAGCGCGTCCTTGCCCTTGTCGTTCTTGGCCTCGAAGGTGATCTCCTGGTTCTGCTTGTCATAAGCGATGGTCTCAACCTGACTCTTGTCCACCATGGAGATGAACTCGTCGTAGCCGACTTCGGTCACCTGCCGCTGCAGCAAGCTTGGAAACAGCAGCCAGTTGAGCATCATAAGCACGAGCAGCATGACAGCATAATAGAAGATCAGCGGTTTTTTGGGATTTTTCGCCCCTTTGGGGTTGTTATTCATGTGAGTTTCGTCCTTTCGAGTAAATCGTTGAGGTTTCGCTGCATTTTCTGCATCACACTGCACAGGGTCTGCATTTCCTGCTCGGAGATGCCCTGCTGCAGTGTCAGCGCAAAGGTTTCACAGCGGTGATGGAGCGTTTTGGCGGCAGCGTGTCCTTCATCAGACAGGTGCAGATGCACCAAACGGCGGTCGTTCTCGTCGCGCACGCAGTAGAGCAGGCCGCGCTTCTGCAGTCCGTCTACGCTGCGCGTCACCAGCGGCTTGGAAACGTTCCACGCCTGTGCAATGACAGTTGCAGTGTCCTGCTCGGGCGCGTTGCGGTACAGAAACAGCAGCACGAACATCTCATTTGGCGTAAAGCCGCAGCTTTCGGTCAGCTCACGAAAGCAGCTGCGGTACAGCTGACCCGCGTGGAACGCATCGGCGGCAAAATCGTGGGGAGAGCCGGACATGCGGTGTCCTCCTTTCGGCAAACGGTTTACTTGTAAACTATAATAGACCGAAAGCGGGCGAACGTCAATCGCTCAAATGTGAACATTCTGAAAATTCAGGCATTCGCAATTCTCCATCCAAAACCCAAAAAGACGCCGAGAACCCTCTCAGCGTCTTTCTGCAGTTTACTTCATGGTACCGCGGGTGCCCCAGTTGGAGAACTCGGAGTACGTCAGGTAAATGCTGTCATCGTGCAGACCGGTGTGCAGCTCGACAGCATCAAACAGTGCTTCGGTCAGTGCCTTCTTGTTCTCAAACTCGGTCGAACCGTAGCAGCGAACATCAACGTACGCCAGCTTGCGCTTCTCGCCTGCAAAGTACATGGTGTGGTTGTCGGAAATGTCAACCATCAGAGCAGCCTCGGTCTTGCCGGGAATCAGGGAAATCTTCTGGCCGATGGTCTTCTTCAGCTCGTCCTTCTGCTCGTCGGACAGGGCCTTGGAAGTGGTAACAGCAATATACGGCATGGGTATATCCTTCTTTCTTTTGGATTGGGCAGTACGGATTGCCCGTGGTTTATTTTATTGTAGCATATCGGCCGCTGTTTGCAATATCGTAATCCTGCATAATTTGCAGTTGGGAAAGGCATTTTAAAATCAGCAGTTTTTGACAGTGTATTTTTAAATGAACTGTGAACTTTATCAAAAACAGGTGCACAATAAGTGGATTTGTGGTATAGTATTAACAGTGAAGAAGTACAGTCCATGATCGGGTGTTGCATATGAATATCAAGTGTACGCAAAATATTTACAAAAGTGCCAATGGTGTTTCCAATGTCACCTATTATATTCTTGTTCCCGAGGGAGTAGAGGTGCGCGGTATCGTACAGCTGTCTCACGGCATGTGCGAGTATTTTTCGCGCTATACCGCATTTGCAAAGTATCTCTGCGGACTGGGCTTCATTGTCTGCGGAAATGATCATATCGGACACGGAGCATCGGTCTCACGCACGGCGGATCTCGGTTTTTTTGCCGCTCGCGACGGCTGGAAGTATCTTGTTGAGGATGTCAAGCACCTGACCGACCTGATGCAGCGCCGCTATCCCGACCTGCCGTATTTCCTGCTCGGGCACTCGATGGGTTCGCTGATTGCACGGCTGTACCTGCTCGATTACGGAGAGAAGCTGTCCGGCTGCATTCTTATCGGAACAGTCGGCCCGATCGCTGCCTCCGGCAGCATCGTACATCTTGCGGATTCGGTAGCGCGCTCACGCGGCATCACCTATCGCAGCGGACTGCTGTCCAATCTGGTGTTCAAGGGCTTCAACAGGAAAATCAAGCAGCCGAAAACCGTGTTTGACTGGCTCAGCCGCGATGAGGCGGTCGTGTCGCTCTATCAGTCGGATGAAAAGTGCAATTTCGTGTTTACCGCGACCGGATTCCGCGACCTGTTTACGCTCATCACCAAGGCGAACAATCCGGTGACCTTCCGAAAAACGCCGAAGGACCTGCCGCTGCTGTTCATCTCGGGTGATAAGGACCCGGTTGGGCGGTACGGTGAGGGTGTGCGCCGTACGGTCAATCTGTACCGCGGCAACGGCGTGAGGAATATCGAGGTCATCTTTTATAAGGATGCGCGCCACGAGGTGCTCAACGAGCTTGACAGACTTGAGACCTTCGGAGATATTTCACGTTGGCTGGAGACACACCTTGCCGCAAGAGCTGCAAGGCAGGCTGTCGAGCAGGAGCCGGAAACGGCAGCGGAATAAAAATAAAACCTCTCTCAAAACGCTTGAGAGAGGTTTTTGTGCTTTTTAGGTGCGGGAAACCGCCTTGTTGTGCTGTCTGTCTTTGAAATACCGTGCATTGAGCACTGCCGAGACAACGAGCAGCACGCCTGCGATCAGCAGGATAGCAAAACCCCAGCGGATTCCCGTACGGTTAGCAGCGATGCCGATCGCAGCCGGAGCCATAGCCGCGCCAAAGCCATTGAGCGTAACGTAAATGCCCATGGATGCCGGATAGCGCGAGAACAGGTCTCCGGCGTTGGCTACCGTTGTGCCGTACATGCCGGACATGCATAGACCCAGACCGATCGTTGCAATCGTGAGCACGGGAAGCGTGGTTCCGGTGACGAGCAGCACGAGAAATGCCGCCATGCCGAAGCACATGACCGTGATCATCTGCCACGGACGGAATTTCGCAGCGATCACACTGCACGAGAAGCGGCCGATCAGCAGCGAAACCCACAGCAGGGAAGTGATGATCTGCGCAGCGTCTGCGGCGAGCACGCCGGAATCAATGTAAAAGCTGGTCAGCCAGCCCATCATGGAAGCCTCAACAGCCTCGTAGAAAAAGCAGAGCGCTGTGCACAGCCAGAACAGCTTTTCGCGGAAAAAGTCGTAATCGGTTGCGGATTTCTGCCCGGTTTTCGTGGATTTATCATCGTCCATCTTCATGAACAGGCCGAAGATAAACGAAGCTGTCAGCAGCACAATGGAAATCTCAAGCGCAAGACGCCAGCCGTTTTCACCGCCCAGCTTGTGGCAGGCGAGCACAGCCAGCGGAGCCACACACGCGCCGAACGCATACGCCGCGTGCATCATGTTGAGCGGAGTGGCACTGCCGTTCGCGTATTCGCTCATCACGCGGTTGTTGTAATCCGTGATAGCGCCCTTGGAAATGCCGGTCAGGAACATGGCCGCCAGCAGCCAGACCGGCGAGCCGTTGGTCAGCAGCATGACAAAGCCGACCGCGAATACATAATATAGGATGAGGTACGCGCGTTTGAGTCCCCATTTGATGGCGGCCAGACCGGACAGCAGGCCGATGCTGAGATAGCCGATCGACTGTGCGGACAGCAGCGTGCCGCCGATCTGGTAATCCAGCGCGTAGGCCGCGCGTAAATCCGGCAGCACAGAGCCGAGCATGATGGAGCTCAGCCCCTGTGCGAAATAAACGAGAAGCAGTTCCGCGACAACATAGCGCTTGCTGCGGCTCAGCGAGGATAGAAATGCTTTCATTGGTGTATCCCTTCGATTTGTGTGGAATATGCGGTTTTTTGACCGCGATTATTAGTATAATCTCCTGTGGTGCGATGTACTACTAAATTCTTGCGATTTACATCTGCGAAAAGATAGCGTGTTTCTGCGAAAAACTGCTGAAACAGGCTGCATGAGCGAAATCCTGTGCAGGGATGCTCGCAGCCTTTATACAATCTTGCGATTGGGCGCAAAGAAACAGCGAACCACTATATTATGGTTCGCTGTCTGCGAATTTGCTTGTTAGATGCGGCAGGCTTCAAGAAGCTCGTTCTTGCAGCTCCACAGTTTTTTGGAAAGATCCACGAAGTAGGTCTGCGGATTTTCGAAACGCTTGATCTGATCCCACAGGGTATCGACCTCACGGATGCAGTACTTGCGGATGTCCTCAACATCCGGACTGTTGTAAATGCACTTGCCGTGCTTGAACAGCTGTACGCGCAGCGGACGAACCGTATAATCGGTAACGATACGCTGCTTCCAGGTGTAGACCGGATGGAACAGTACATACGGCAGAGAAGCGTCGATCTGCTCGTCGTGCACGGTGAGTACGTCGCCGAGCGCCTTGCCGGTCTTGTTGTCGAACAGGCGGTACACCTGCTTGAAGTGCGGCGTGGTGATCTTCTCGACGTTCTCGGAAACCTTGATCTTCGGGATGATCTCGCCGTTTTCGTCCTCAACGGCAGCCAGCTTGTATACGCCGCCGAATACCGGCTCGGACTTGGAGGTGATGAGCCGCTCGCCGATGCCGAACGAGTCTACGCGGGCACCCTGCACGAGCAGGTCGCGTACCAGATACTCATCGAGCGAGTTGGACGCCATGATCTGCATATCCTCGAAGCCTGCGGCATCGAGCATTTTGCGTGCCTCGATAGAAAGGTAAGCAATATCGCCGGAATCCAGACGGATGCCGCGTGCGCGGATGCCCTTCTCTGCTTCCAGTTCCTTGGCGACACGGATTGCGTTCGGCACACCGGACTTGAGTACATTATAAGTGTCAACCAGGAATACGCAGTTATCCGGATAAATATCCGCATAAGCCTTGAAGGCTTCGTACTCGCTGTCAAACATCTGCACCCAGGAGTGCGCCATCGTGCCGCCGGCCGGAATCTTGTAGTCACGGTCGGACAGAACGCAGGCCGTGCCCTGACAGCCGCCGATGTAGGCAGCGCGGGCGCCGAGGATAGCGCCGTCGTAGCCCTGTGCCCGGCGGGAGCCGAACTCAAGTACGGTACGGCCCTCTGCTGCACGCGTGATGCGGTTTGCCTTGGTGGCGATCAGGGTCTGGTGGTTGATGGTCAGCAGGATCATGGTTTCGACAAACTGTGCCTGAATCATCGGACCGGCCACCGTTACGAGCGGCTCACCGGGAAATACCGGCGTACCCTCGGGTACGGCCCATACGTCGCATTCAAACTCAAAATCGCGCAGATAATTGAGGAAGGACTCCGAGAAGCACTTGCGGTTGCGAAGATATGCAATATCCTCTTCGGAAAAATGCAGGTTATTGAAGTATTCAATCAGCTGTTCCACGCCTGCCATGATGGCATATCCGCCGCCGTCCGGTACACGGCGGAAGAACATATCGAAGTATGCGCGGCGGTTGCCGATACCCTTTTCGAAGTATCCGTTCGCCATCGTAAACTCGTAAAAGTCAGTGAGCATGGTTAAATTTCTTTCGGTCATTGCGAAAAACGCCCCTTTGCGCACCATTTTTTGTGCGCTTTTATTCATTCCGTGCAATCTGTCTTGACACAGTGCATTTATAATATAATAGTACGTTTTTACAGAAAGTGCAAGCATTATTTATCAAATTCAAATTCATAGTATGCATAAATATACAATAGAGAAAATAATTATAAATTTTGCTTGCCAAATGAGTATGGCGGTAGTATAATAAAACCATCGAAAAAAACGCAGAATGCGAGGTCGAAAAACATGGAAAAGAAATATAACAAAGTTGTTCTGGCATATTCCGGCGGTCTGGATACTTCGGTACTCATTCCGTGGCTGAAGGAGCATTACGGCTGTGAGGTTATCGCGGTTTCCGGCAACGTCGGTCAGGGCACCGAGCTGGACGGTCTGGAGGAGAAGGCGCTCAAGACCGGCGCGTCCAAGCTGTACATCGAGGATCTGACCAAGGACTTCGTTGATGACTACATCATCCCGACCATGAAGGCGGGCGCAACCTACGAGCAGTACCTGCTGGGTACCTCGTTCGCTCGTCCGATCATCGCAAAGCGTATTGTTGATATCGCGCTGAAGGAAGGCGCTGACGCGATCTGCCACGGCTGCACCGGCAAGGGCAACGATCAGGTTCGTTTCGAACTGGCTATTCATGCATTTGCACCGCAGATGGACATTATCGCTCCGTGGCGTTTCTGGGAGCTGAACAGCCGTGAGAAGGAGATCGAGTATGCGGAAGCACACAACATTCCGCTGAAGATCAACAAGGAGACCAACTACTCCAAGGATAAGAATCTGTGGCACCTCAGCCATGAGGGTCTGGATCTCGAGCTGCCGTCCAACGAAGCACCGATCAACAAGCCGGGCTTCCTCGAGCTGGGCGTTTCCCCGGAAATGGCTCCGGACAAGCCGACCTATGTTACCATTCATTTCGAGAAGGGCGTTCCGACCGCAGTTGACGGCGAGAAGCTCGAGTCTGTTGCCCTGATCGAGAAGCTGAACAAGCTCGGCGGCGAGAACGGCATCGGTATCCTCGATATCGTTGAGAACCGTCTGGTCGGTATGAAGAGCCGCGGTGTTTATGAGACTCCGGGCGGTGCGATCCTGTACGCAGCACATGCAAAGCTGGAGGAGATCACCCTCGACAAGGAGACCGCACACTACAAGAATCAGGTTGCTCTCAAGTTCGGCGAGCTGGTTTACAACGGCCAGTGGTATACGCCGCTGCGCAAGGCACTCTCCGCATTCGTTGACTCCACCCAGGAGACCGTTACCGGCGATGTTAAGCTGAAACTGTACAAGGGCAACATCATCCCGGCTTCCGTAACCTCTCCGTACAGCCTGTACTCCGAGGATATGGCAACCTTTAACGAGGATGACTGCTACGATCAGGCAGATTCCGCAGGCTTCATCAACCTGTTCGGTCTGCCGCTCAAGGTTCGTGCCCTGAACGATCAGATCCTGTACAAGAAGACCGGTGAGCATTTCCCGTCTGTTGAAAAGTAAGTAAAAGAAATCATAGGGCGGCACGCCCGTCGTGTGCCGCCCTATGAGTGTTTTGTGAGGTAACATAAATATGGCAAAATTATGGGCAGGACGTTTCCAGAAGGAAACCGATCTGGTGGTAAACGACTTTAACTCTTCCATCCTGTTTGACTGCCGTTTATATAAGGAAGATATCACCGGCTCTATCGCGCACGCTACCATGCTGGGTAAGCAGGGCATCATCGAGGAGCATGAGGCCGAAAAGATCGTTGAGGGTCTTAAGGGCATTCTGAAGGATATCGAGGACGGCAAGGTTGAGTTCTCGCTCGATTACGAGGACATTCACATGAACGTCGAGCAGCTGCTGACCGAGCGCATCGGTGATACCGGCAAGCGTCTGCACACCGGCCGATCGAGAAACGATCAGGTTGCACTTGATATGCGCCTGTACGTCAAGAAGGAGATCAAGGAGATCATCAAGCTGATCCTTGGCTTCATGAAGGCACTGACCGCAAAGAGCCGTGAGAATCTCGATGCGGTTATGCCGGGCTACACCCATCTGCAGCGCGCACAGCCGACGACCTTTGCACATTATATGATGGCGTATGCCAACATGCTCAAGCGCGACGTATCCCGCCTGCAGGATTGCTACGAGCGCATGGACGAAATGCCGCTCGGCTCGGGTGCATTGGCTTCGACCACTTATCCCATCGACCGCGACTTCGTTCGTCAGCAGCTTGGCTTTGCCCGCCTGACCGACAACTCGCTCGACGGCGTATCCGACCGTGACTACTGCGTGGAGCTGCTCTCCGCGCTGTCCATCCTGATGATGCACCTGTCCCGTCTGTCCGAGGAGATTATTTCGTGGTGCTCGTGGGAGTTTAAGTTTGTCGAGCTGGACGATGCGTACTCCACCGGCTCGTCCATCATGCCGCAGAAGAAGAATCCGGATGTCTGCGAGCTGATCCGCGGCAAGACCGGCCGTGTTTACGGTGCGCTGACCACCATGCTGACCGTACTCAAGGGTCTGCCGCTGGCGTATAACAAGGATATGCAAGAGGACAAGGAGGCTGTATTCGGCGCTATCGACACCGTAAAGCAGTGCCTTGAGGTATTTACGCCGATGTTCTCCACCATGACGCTGCGCCGCGACAACATGCGCAAGGCAGCCTCCCGTGGCTTTATCAACGCAACCGACTGCGCCGACTACCTGACCAAGAAGGGTGTTCCGTTCCGCGATGCGTACAAGACGGTCGGCCGTCTGGTCAACCAGTGTATCAAGGCTGATGAGACCCTCGAGACCATGACCATGCGCGACTTTGCAGCAATTTCCAACAAGTTCGGTGACGACGTATACGACGCACTCGACCTGCGCACCTGTGTTGCTGAGCGTAAGGTCATCGGCGGCCCGGCTCCGCAGGAAGTAACCCGCCAGATTGATAAAATTGACAAGTTCATCGCGGAGGTTGAGGACGATGAAGCCTAAAATTTACATCGACGGCAAAGAGGGCACAACCGGCCTCCAGATTTACGAGCGCCTCGGTGGCCGCGACGATATCGAGCTGCTGCTCATCGACGAGGACAAGCGCAAGGACACCGAGGAGCGCCGCAAGTTCCTCAATGCAGCCGACATTGCGTTCCTGTGCCTGCCGGATGCGGCGGCGAAAGAGGCGGTCTCGCTCATCGAGAATGATACCACCCGTGTCATCGATGCATCGACCGCGCATCGCACCGACCTGGACTGGGATTACGGCTTTGCCGAGCTGTCCAAGGCGCACCGCGAAGCCATCAAGAACTCCAAGCGCGTTGCCAATCCGGGCTGCCATGCAAGCGGATTTATTTCCTCGGTTTACCCGCTGGTAGCAAACGGTATCATTGCCGAGGACACCGCGCTCACCTGTGCTTCGCTGACCGGTTACTCCGGCGGCGGCAAGAAAATGATCGTGGAGTATCAGGACGAGAACCGCGATCCGCGACACGATTCTGAGCGCATTTACGGCCTGAATCTGCATCATAAGCACCTGCCGGAGATGGGCTACATCTGTGGTCTGACGCAGGCGCCGGTGTTCGTTCCGATTGTTGGCGACTTCTACAAGGGCATGGCGACTACCGTTATGCTCCCGGGCGTAGACGCACACCTTGTGCATGGAACGCTTGCCAAGCACTACGAGGGTCAGCAGCTTGTCACCGTGGCGCCGTTCGGCGGGGAAGAGCCGATGATCTACGCCAACACGCTGGCCGGTCACGACAACTTAAAGCTCATTGTCTGCGGCCACGAGGAGCAGACGATCGTCACCGCGCTGTTTGACAATCTCGGCAAGGGTGCTTCGGGCGCTGCCGTGCAGAATATGAATATCATGCTCGGTCTGGATGAAACGACCGGCTTAAACCTCTGATTTCAGCAGGAGGAAACAGTTATGAAGATTATCGAAGGCGGCGTTTGTGCCGCAAAGGGCTTCAAGGCGGGCAGCGTGCGCTGCGGCGTCAAGGAAAGCCGCACGAATGACGATACCGCAATCATTTTCAGCGAATGCGAATGCACCGCGGCTGCCACCTACACGATGAACCGCGTCAAGGCGTCTCCGCTGTATGTTACCATGGAGCACCTCGAGGACGGCGTAGCACGCGCGATCGTTGCCAATGCGGGCAACGCGAACGCCTGTGCACCGGACGGTATGGAGAACGCTCGCCGTATGGCGCAGGCAGCGGCCAAGCTGCTCGGCGTAGCCGAAACCGATGTTGCCGTTGCATCCACCGGTGTGATCGGTCAGCGCCTCAACATCGAGTGCATCGAGGAGCACCTGCCGGAACTGGTTCTGGAGGACAACGCCTCCGAGAAGGCAAATCGCGCCATCATGACCACCGACACCAAGCCCAAGACGGCGGCTGTTGAGTTCACCATCGGCGGCAAGGCCTGCCGTATCGGCGGCATCTGCAAGGGCAGCGGCATGATTCATCCGAACATGGGCACTATGCTGTCCTTCATCACGACCGACTGCGCCATCACGCATGAAATGCTGACTGATGCACTTCAGGAGAACGTAAAGAAGACCTACAACCGCGTAACGGTTGACGGCGACACCTCCACCAACGATATGTGCATCGTGCTCGCAAACGGCATGGCAGGCAATACACTCATCGAGTGGCAGGACGAGGAATATCAGGCGTTCTGCAAGGCACTCAACGAGGTCAACACCCGCCTGGCACGCCAGATCGCCGCAGACGGCGAAGGTGCAACCAAGCTGGTTACCTGCACCGTTAAGAACTCCCGCTCCGAGGAAGCAGCTGAGCGACTGGCCAAGGCCGTTGTCGGCTCCAATCTTGTCAAGGCGGCCATGTTCGGCGCAGATGCAAACTGGGGACGCGTGCTGTGTGCAATGGGCTACTCCAAGGCGCCGTTCCGTCCGGAGTACGTTTCTGTGGCGTTCGAGTCCGCTGCAGGCAGCGTAGCAGTCTGCGACAAGGGTGCTGCTCTGGATTTTGATGAAGATCTGGCGAAGAAGGTGCTCTCCGAGAACGAGGTTACCATTGCAGTTGACGTAAATGAGGGCGAGGACAGCGCTACTGCATGGGGCTGCGATCTTACTTACGACTACGTTAAGATCAACGGTGATTACAGAACTTGATTCTTAAAAACGAAGAAAACTCCCGATAAAGGAACGAATTAGTATGGATACTCAACTTGATGCGGAGCTGCGTGCCAATATTCTGGTCGAAGCGCTTCCGTATATTCAGGAATATTACGGTCAGACCGTTGTCGTAAAATACGGCGGCAACGCAATGATCAACGAGGAGCTGAAGGACGCGGTCATCCACGATCTGGTGCTGCTCAATCTGGTCGGTGTCAAGGTCGTTATCGTACACGGCGGCGGCCCGGAGATCAATGAAATGCTGGGAAAGATCGGCAAGGAGAGCAAGTTTGTCAACGGTCTGCGCTACACCGATCGTGAAACCATGGATATCGTCCAGATGGTGCTGTGCGGCAAGGTCAACAAGGATCTTGTAACCCTGCTCGAGAAGGCAGGCGGACGCGGCATCGGCCTTGGCGGCATGGACGGCGGTCTGTTTCAGGCAAAGCGCTTGACCGACCGCTCGGGTACGGATTACGGCTACGTCGGTGATATCATGGACGTTGACCCGGCTCCGGTCATCGATGTGCTGCAGCAGGGATACATCCCGGTTGTTTCGACCGTTGCACAGGGCATCGACGATGAAACCAACTACAATATCAACGCCGACACCGCAGCCAGCAAGCTGGCAGTCGCACTCGGCGCAAAGAAGCTGATCCTGCTGACCGACGTGCGCGGCCTGATGATGGATGTCAACGACCCGGACAGTGTCATTCACCGCCTGAAGGTGTCCGAGGTGCCCAAGCTGGTGCGTGACGGCGTGATCAAGGGCGGCATGATCCCGAAGGTAGACTGCTGCGTTGAGGCAGTCCGAAAGGGCGTTGAGCGTGCTACCATTCTGGATGGCCGTGTTAAGCATTCGATCCTGATCGAGCTGCTCTCCAAGGTCGGCGCAGGCACTATGTTTCAGTAATTGAGAATTGAAAATGGAGAATGGAGAATGATTCGCTCCGTATCTCCGGTAAAAGGTGATACCCTATGACTTACAATGAATTAAAAAGCGAAGAAAACAAATATGTAATGAATACCTACGGCCGGTTTCCGATTGCGCTGGACCACGGCGAGGGTGCGACTCTGTGGGACGTTGAGGGCAAGAAGTACATCGATCTTGCTTCCGGCATCGGTGTAAACTGTCTGGGTTATGCCAATCCGGCGATCATTGATGCAATCGACAAGCAGGCGCACAAGCTGATGCATGTTTCCAACCTGTTCACCACCGAGCCGATGGTTCAGGTTGCCAAGAAGCTGGTAGAAAAGACGCATCTGGGCGGCAAGGTATTCTTTGCCAACTCGGGCGCCGAGGCAAACGAGGGTGCCATCAAGCTGGCTCGTAAGTACTCGTTCGACAAGTACGGTGAGGGCCGCTTCAAGGTGTTGACGCTCATCAACTCCTTCCACGGCCGTACCGTAACCACGCTGAAGGCCACCGGTCAGGAGCGTTTTCACAACTATTTCTTCCCGTTTACTGAGGGCTTTGATTACGCGGTTGCCAACGACATCAAGTCGGTACGCGCAAAGGCGGACGATATGACCTGTGCCATCATGATGGAGCTGATCCAGGGTGAGGGCGGTGTCCTGCCGCTTGACCGCGAGTTTGTCAAGGAGGTAGAGAAGCTCTGCCGCGAGAAGGATATGCTGCTCATCATCGACGAGGTGCAGACTGGTATCGGCCGTACCGGCAGCCTGTTTGCCTTCCAGCAGTACGACATCAAGCCGGACGTTGTCACTATGGCAAAGGGTCTTGGCGGCGGCATGCCGATCGGCGCTGTCATGGCGGCGGATACCTGCTGCAACGTCCTGACGCCGGGCACGCACGCGACCACCTTCGGCGGTACGCCGATTGTCTGCTCCGCAGCAAACGTCGTGCTCGATACTGTCGGTGACGGCCAGTTTCTGATGAAAGTACGCGAAAAGGGCGAGTACCTGCGCAACGGCATCCTGTCCCTTGGCTCGCCAAATATCAAGGGCGTGCGCGGCATGGGTCTCATGCTCGGCATCATCGTTGAGGAAGGAAAGCACTCCGTGTTTGCCAATAAGCTGATCGAAAACGGCGTTCTGGCGATCACCGCCGGCAAAAATGCCGTTCGTCTGCTCCCGCCGCTCACCATTTCCAAGGAAGAGATGGATGAAGCACTCGCTATCATGGCAAAAGTATTTTGATAATTAGTAATTAACGTGATTATCGCACTGGTGCAGCAGCACCCAAATAATTACTAACTACTAATTATTCATTGCTAATTTGCAGAAAGGGTTTATTACAATGAAGCATTTACTGAAGCTGCTTGACTGCTCCACCGAGGAGATCATCGGTCTGCTCGATCTGGCGGATCAGCTCAAGTATGAGAAAAAGCACAACATTTCCCATCGTCACCTGGAAGGTAAGAGCCTTGGCATGATCTTCCAGAAGTCCTCCACCCGTACCCGTGTTTCTTTCGAGACCGGTATGTATCAGCTGGGCGGTCAGGCACTGTTCCTGTCCAATCGCGACCTTCAGATCGGCCGCGGCGAGCCGGTACAGGACACGGCCCGTGTGCTGAGCCGCTATCTGGACGGCATTATGATCCGCACCTACGAGCAGAAGGAAGTAGAGGATCTGGCAAACTACGGCTCTATTCCGATCATCAACGGTCTGACTGATTTCTGCCATCCGTGTCAGGTTCTGGCAGACCTCATGACCATCCGCGAGAAGTTTGCCGTTCTTGAGGGTCTCAAGATGTGCTACATTGGCGACGGCAACAACATGGCAAACTCGCTGATCGTCGGCGGCCTCAAGACCGGCATGAAGGTTTCCATCGCAACGCCGGCGGACTACCGTCCGGACGCTGAGGTTATGGCATTCGCAGAGCCGAATCCGAACTTCTTCATCACCGATGACCCGATGAAGGCTGCCGAGAACGCAGACGTTGTTATCACTGATACATGGGCGTCCATGGGTCAGGAAGCCGAGAAGGAAGTCCGCATGAAGGCATTCCAGGGCTATCAGGTCAATGATGAGCTGCTGGCTGCTGCAAAGCCGGGCTGCATGGTGCAGCACTGCCTGCCGGCCTACCGTGAGCAGGAGATCACCACCAAGGTGTTCGAGGAGCACGCAAACGAAATTTTCGAGGAAGCAGAAAACCGCCTGCACGCACAGAAGGCTGTTATGGTTACTCTGATGGGCAGCAAGGAAGACTGATTTCTGATAAAAAGCCGCTTTTCGCAAGGAAAGGCGGCTTTATGTTTTTTCTTGCTGAAGTGTTGACAAATCCCTTACCGGCGACTATAATAGCAGTATAAATAAATCAGTTCTGTTTCAGGGCGGAGTGAAAGTCTCCACCGGCAGTATACAGGCTTTGTGCCTGATAGTCTGCGAGCCGCAAGGCATGATGGGTTAGAATCCCAACCGACGGTTATAGTCCGGATGAGAGAAACAGATGTACCTATCGCTACGTCTGTATGCCTCTGGAGCAATCCGGGGGCTTGTTTTATTTATGGAACAGGACTCCTGAAAGGGAGAAAAAACAGCAATGACAAAAACCAGCAAAATCACCTACACCGCAATTTTTGCGGCTATCGCAACCGTACTGATGTACTTTGAATTCCCGATTCCGTTCATGCCGCCGTTCCTCAAGGTGGATCTGTCCGGCGCGGTCGTGCTCATCGGTGCGTTTATTTTCGGCATCGCTCCGGCGATCACGATGATCGGCATCAAGGACATCATTCATCTGACCCAGACCCAGACCGGCGGCTCCGGTGAGGTCGCAGATTTCCTGATGCTTTCCACGCTCGTTGTTATCGCCGTGTTGCTGTACCGCGGTCACAAGAGCCGCAAGATGGCTGTCCTCGGCTGTGCAGCCGGATCGGTCGCTATGGCCTGTGTCGGCATGCTGACCAACTATTTTCTTATCATTCCGTTTTATTCGCAGGTTATGCCGCTGCAGGCTATCTTTGATGCATGCAACGCGATCAACCCGTATGTGACCGGCATGCAGGGCTATCTGCTGCTCGGCGTTCTGCCGTTCAATCTCATCAAAGGCGCAATCCTGACTGCGATTACCATGCTTGCCTACAAGAAGCTGAGCGTGTTCATCAAGTCCAAGCAGATCGAATTGCACCACTCCAGACAACGTGTCGGCTAAGTAAAAAACGAAGGTGCTCTCCAGCAAGCGGAGAGCACTTTTTTTGTTCAATAATCGAAAACAGTGCGGTAGCATCTATGATTTCGACAAAGATCTGTATACGAATTGACAAAATGCGTGGCCAAGATTATATCACATGCGTGCATCTAATAGACTCGGTCCCGTCAAGATTTGTGCGCAAAATTGTTTGCAGGTTCTCCGGCTGAGTGAAGTCAGCCGGCAATGAAGGCGTCGTCCAGCGCCGTCTCCGAGTGCTTCATGTTCATATATTTTTTCTGCCCCACTGCGTGCCCGCCACATGGCGAAGCCAAGCGCAGACCAGCATCAGAGCAGAGTTGCCGTCAGGGAATGTCCCCACCACGCGGGTTCTGCGGCGGATTTCACAATTCAGCCGCTTGATCACATTGTTGGTGCGGATGCGCGTCCAATGCTCACTGGGAAAATCGCAGTAGGTCAGCGTCTCCTCAACTTGGCAGCCTCCTTCAGCTTCATGGCGCGCAGTTCGGCAACGACCGCTTTAGCCTTGTCGCGGGACGCCTTTTTGCTCTCCTGGGCGTGGATCGCCTTGAGCATTTTGCCACAATTTTGACCTTGGATTTAGGCACAACAGAGAAAACATTGCGATAGAAATGCACTGTGCAGCGCTGGTATTTGGCGTCCGGGAACACCTCGCCCACGGTCTCCAGCATCCCTATGCACTTGTCGCCGACGATGAGTTTTACGCCGTCCAAGCCGCGTCCGCGGAGCCACTGAAAGAAGTTGACCTATCTGGTCTTGTCCTCTTTCATTCGCTCGGCGGCGCCTAAAACCTCATGGAAACCGTCATCATTTACGGCGATTGCCACCAGAATCGCCTCATTTTCATACTCTCCGCCCCAGTTGCGGTGCAGATAGATGCCATCCATGTAGACATACGAATACCTACCGCCCTGCAATGGACGGTTCCGCCAGTCCTCAATATGGACATAGGCTGTCTTGTTCAGTTCACTGATGATGGCGGGCGAGACCTTGCTGCCCCACAGCGCCTCGGTGATGCCCTCTACCCGGTGCACGGAAACACGCTTGCCAGGTACATCTCGATGAGGGCCTCCTCCACGCTGCTCTCCCGGCGGCGATACCGCTCGATGATGGCGGTCTCGAAGGATACGCCCTTGAGTCGCGGCATATGGAGCGTGACGTCACCAGAGGCGGTGGTGAGATTCCGGTCATAGTGGCCGCTGCAGTAGCCCTGACGGGCCTCGCTGCGCTCGTAGTGGGTAGCCTGTGTCAGGGACTCCGTCTCCTTTTCCAGCAGCTCATTCAGGGTTTCCTCCACGCTGCTGCGGACCAATTCCTTGATTTTCCCCTTGATAATTTCCTCATTCAGCTGTACAATTCTCTCGGACATAGTTTGCTGTCTCCTTTCAGAATGGTGTGTGGTAACTTCATTCTACCAGAGCCTGCATGCTATGTCTTCTTTTATGCGATTTTCAATTTGCGCAACTTATTGTACATTATCTTTGTCCGTGCGCCGTGTCCATGTTTCCGCAGGTGCTACGATTACTCGCCATTGCCTGCCAAGCATGTATATTTTTGGACGATTACATCTCCGCGACGTTCACATCGCCGTCAAATGGTGGTTATTTAGTCATTACTTTGTATATTTTTTAGATTGACCGGAGCTTTAAAAAGTTGTAGTATGGACACATCTAGATGATAGATGTCATTTTAGAATCCACGTTTAAGGAGGAACACACATGACAAACAAACCCATTGCGATCATTGGCGCCGGTAATGGCGGACAGACCACGGCTGCTTGGCTTGCCAATCAGGGTTACAAGACCAGAATCTTTGATGTGATGGAGGATACCGTTGCAAAACTCAATGAGCTGGGCGGCGTGAATATTTATGGCAATACTGATTACCCCGGCTTCGGCAAGATAGAGTTTGCGACTACCGATATGGAGAAGGCAATTGAGGGCTGTGAGCTCATCCTTCTGATTCTCCCGGAGAACTATCACGATTCCATCGCTGTAAAGATGGCTCCTTATCTCAAGGACGGTCAGATCGTCGTGCTCAATCCGGCTTCCGGCTTGGGCGCGATCTCCTTCAAAAAGACGCTCACCGATGCCGGCTGCACTGCTGACGTGACGCTGGCCGTGACGTGCACGCTGCTGTTTGCCGCGCGCATTAAAGAGACGGGCGATGTTCTTGTCACCGGCCAGAAGACGGAGCTGAGCATTGTTGCGTTCCCCGGCAACCGCAAGCAGATCGTTGAGGACGCAATGTATCCCGTGTTCAGCCAGCATATCTTTGCCAACAACATCATTGACACGGCCATGGAAAACCTCAACCTGGCGTTCCATCCGGGCCCGACGCTGCTGTATACCTCGCTTATTGAGCGCGGCATCACTTTCGATTATTACAACTCGATGACGCCGAGCCAGATCAAGCTCATCAAGGCCATCGATAAGGAGCGCATGGAGCTGTGCAGCATTTACCATGTCGACACGCCGAACGTCGAGGACAGCTTCGCACGCATGTACAGCTATGAGGGCGATCTCTACGATATGCTGCGCAATGCCGAATGCTATAAGGGCATCAAGGGACCGAAATCGCTCAAGGTGCGTTATCTGCTCGAGGACATTCCGTACAACCTGCGTTCGCTGCAGGCACTGGGTCAGATCGCCAAGATCAAGACGCCGGTCATCGACGCCGTCTGCACGCTTGGTGAGACGCTTGTCGGCGGCGACATGGACGAGGGCTATACGCTCAAGACGCTGGGCCTGAGCGAAGATATGACGGTCGACGAGTTCCTGAAGCTCGTCAATGGCTGATACGGAATTCATCTTTCATCAGGAGGTATAAGAGCATGACAAACAAACCTATTGCCATTATCGGCGCCGGCAACGGCGGCCAGACGACGGCTGCATGGCTGTCCAATCAGGGCTATCAGACCCGAATTTTCGACGTGATGGAAGACACGGTCGCAAAGCTCAATGAGCTCGGCGGTGTCAACATCTACGGCAACACCGACTTTCCCGGTTTCGGCAAGATCCAGTTTGCGACGACGGATATCGCCAAGGCCATTGACGGCTGCGAAGTGATCTTTATCATTCTGCCGGAGATTTACCACGTCTCCATCGCGCAGAAGCTTGCGCCGCACCTTGTTGACGGCCAGATCGTCGTCATCGACCCGGTCTCCGGTCTGGGCATCCTTGCGTTTAAGAAGGCGCTGGCTGAGGCCGGCTGCAAGGCGGATATTTCCCTCGCTGCGACCAGCACGCTGCTGTTTGCTGCGCGCATCCAGACCACCGGTGACGTCTTTGTCACCGGCCAGAAGACGGAGCTGAGCATCGTTGCCATCCCCAACAGCAAGCGCGAGATCATCAAGGAGGCCATCTATCCGGTCTTCAGCCAGCACCACTTCATTGATAACAGCATCCAGCTTGCGCTCGACAACCTCAACCTGATCTTCCATCCGGGCCCGACGCTGCTGTACACCGCCCAGATCGAAAAGGGTGAGAAGTTCAACTACTACAATGACATGGTCCCCAGCCAGATCACGCTCATGAAGGCGCTCGATCAGGAGAGAATGGCGATCTGCGCGGCGTATGGCGTCAAGCTTCCGGACGCAGAGGCGGCTTTCGCGCTGGAGTACAGCTATGAAGGCGACCTCTACACGATGCTCAAGAACGCCGAGTGCTACAAGGGCATCATGGGCCCCAACAGCCTGCAGGTGCGCTACCTGCTCGAGGATGTGCCGTTCAGCCTGCGCTCTGTGCAGATCCTCGGCAAGATCGCCAAGGTTCCGACCCCGGTGATCGATTCTGTCTGCACGATCGGCGAGGCGCTCGTCGGTGATGTGATGGCGGAAGGCTATACTATGGAGGCGCTCGGCTTGAGCGAGGATATCGGCTTCGACGAATTCGTTGCGCTCTGCAACGGCTGAGTTAAAAGCGTGAAAAAAGCACGGCCGGAGTCAGACACCGACCGTGCTTTTTGTTATCGTTTTCGTGGGCTTCAGCCGGCGGAAGAGTCGTTCGTTTTCAGCCAGCGCTTTTTGTAGAAGAACAGCAGCAGAGATGCCAGAACGACCAGACCGCCGCCGATAAAGGTGCGCACGGTTGGGATCTGGTGCAGAATGAAAAAGCCCAGCAGCGCGCTGAAGAGAATGCCCATGAGGTTATAAATGCTCAGCTCACCGGCGGGGGCGTAGTGGTAAGACAGCGTCATCAGGATCTGGCCGAGCGCTGCCGTGACGCCGATCATGATGAGGTAGAACAGATCCGGACCGCTCGGCACGACGAAGGTCGGGATCATGCAGATGCCGGACACGATCGTGCTGAACGTACAGAAGAACATGACCACGCTGTAAGCGTTGACACGCCCCGAAAAGTAGGACAGCAGCGGATAGCACACGGCGTCGCACAGCGAGGTGCAGAATGCAGCCAGCAGCGGCAGAAACGCGGAATCAAACCGCGGGTTTGCCGCGATGTACGCGCCGGCGAAGGCAATCAGCATGGCCGGGATGTGCATCTTCGTCAGCCGCTCATGCAGAAACACGACCGAAACGATCGAGATCGTGAACATGGAGATGCGGTTCATGATGCTGACATCCGCCTGAAGCGCGTTTCTGGACGCGTAGAACAGCAGCATGACGGCAAGCAGTCCGAAGAGCGAACGCGCGAACATCTGCGGCCAGTATTTGCGCTCACCAAAGAGCGGCTGGTGGTTCTTGATGAGGATGAAGCTTGCCACGAAGATGCCGATCAGGTTGCGGAAAAACGTCTGCTCCCACAAGGATATCTCCGGCGAGTTCAGAGCCGCAAAAATCATCATAAAAGAAAAAGACAGCGTAGACAGCAGGGCGAGGATCACGCCCTTGGTCCGCTGCGTTTCACTGATTTTCAGTTGTGCCATGTTCTGGGGCCTCCTTATAAAACGAGCTGAAATTCAGTATAGCGCTGTTTTGCGACACAGTCAATTGTGCAATTTCATAAATATTTTGTTGTTTAAGATGTAAAAAACAGGCACGAAAAAAATGTGCATATTCGACAAAAATATATACAATTCCTGAAGGAATTTCGCCTGTAGGATTTGTGCCCTTTTTATTGACACATATAGACGCCTGTGCTAAAATTCTTTTATTGTTTGGCACGTTAAAGCGCTGCATTATTTTGGATGCGCGCCGCATGTGCGGAACATACCCTACAGGGCAAAGATAGAGAGTCAGAATTCGCAAGTTAGAAAGGAGAACCTACGTGAACTCAACCACGATCCTTATCCTGGTGGCAACGGTCGCAGTCATCGCACTTACATTGATCCCGACCTACATCATCTCCGGACGCAAAAAGACCACTCAGGCCGACTGGGAGGTCGCAGACCGCAGCCTTCCGCTTTATGTCGTCATCGGCACGCAGTTTGCCAGCGCAATGGGCGGCGGCATTCTGGTGGCGCATGTCGGCAATGCGTATGCCCGCGGCATCGGCCACTTCATCTATGGCGTGCTGGCGTCACTGCCGTTCATCATCATTATGGTGCTCGCCAAGTGGCTGCGCCGCAACAACTTCACCACCATTCCCGATGTGCTCGCGCACTTCACGAACGGAAATAAGCTCATCCGTATCGTCGCCGGTGTTATGACGGTCTTTGTGCCGTTTGGCTGGGTGACCTCCCAGATCACGGCCTTCGGCAATATCTACTCCAACCTGACCGGCATTGACTACACGCTGCTGTGCGTGCTGTTTGCCGTGTTTGCGCTGGCGTTTGTCATGCCGTCCGGTCTGAAGACCGTCGCATGGACGGACTTCATCTTCTCCTGCTTCATGATCGTCATGTGCATCGTCTGCGTTGTGTTCGTCACGGTCATGGGCGGCGGCGTCTCCAATATCGTCAGCAACCTCAACACGATCGACCCGTCCATGCTCAGCTTCTCGAGCTCCATCACCGATAATATCGGTGTGGCGACCTGTATGCTCTGGATTTTTGCTGTTCTGCCCGGCGGCATGACCAACCAGATCTACTTCCAGCGCGTCTGCGCCATCAAGGAAGAGAAGCAGGTCAACAAGTCCCTCATTCTCTCCGGAGCCCTGTCCCTGCTGAGCTTTGTCTGGGCTATCTACATGGGCCTCTCGCTCCGCTCTCTCAACATTGAAGAGATCGCCAAAGGCCCCACGGCGTGGTTCATGGGCAAGCTGCCCATCGGCGTCATGGCGCTGTTTGCAGCGCTCGTCTTTGCAACGCTGATGTCCACGACTTCCTCCGGCGTGCAGACTTCCGTCACCAATATCACCCGCGATATCATCTCCACCATCAACCCGAACATCCCCGACCGCAAGATGGTCACGATCTCGCGTGTGCTGTCGGCCGTGCTCATGGCCATCGCGCTGCTGATGTGCCTCGTCTGGACGGACACGCTCAACTGGCTGACCAATACCTACGCCTATTCTGCGGCGGCGTTGGCCTGCCCGGTGTTCCTCAGCTACGGCCTGCGCAATAAGCACTTCATCACGACGCCCGGTATCGTTGCCGGCATGGTGTTCGGTCTGGTCGGCTGCGCGGTCGCGCAGATTATGAAGACCTCCCTGAACTTCGCGTTTATCGGCATTCTCGTTTCCGCCGTTGCTATGGTGATCGTGAGCGCCGCCACGAAGAAGGGCACGATCGTCGCGGACGCCGAGTAATGCGCCCCCGGCGGATCTGCTGATCCGAAACAAAACAGAGCCCCCGCTTCCTGATGTGTGTCAGTCGGCGGGGGCTTTGTGTGCGTTCCGGCGGCCGATTGCCGAAGAATACGCATTGCGGCGGGGGGGGAAAACGTATTTTTTTCGCCATGTATCGCGGTGTTTACAGTTCTTTGATATATTTCTCATACGCGTGTGATAAAATACAACAATGAAATTCAGCAGCCTGGAAAGGTGATCGGTCATGAGACAACGGTTTGCAAAATGGATGATGGGCAGAAACGGTATGGATGCGCTCAACCGTCTCCTGTCCGTGCTGACGCTGATTTTGCTGTGCGTCAGTATGTTCGTGCATGGATACGCATCGCGCATTCTGTGGTCGCTGGCCGTGCTCGGCCTGATCGTGACCTATTTCCGGATGTTTTCGCGCAATGTCTACCGCCGCCAGCAGGAAAACGGTGCGTATCTGCGCCAGCGCTACAAGGTGACGAGCGCGTGGCGCGGCGCGGTCGACCGCTGGCATCAGCGGCGCGACTACCGCTTTTTTAAATGCCCCTCGTGCCGGACGCGCCTGCGTGTGCCGCGCGGCAAGGGCAAGATTAACATCGTCTGCCGCAAGTGCGGCACATCGTTCCAGCGCAAGACCTGAGGCGACGGCCGATGTTTGGATATGTGATTGCAAATCTCGAGGGCTTGACCCAGCCGCAGAAGGATCGCTATAAGGGCTGCTACTGTGGGCTGTGCCGGGTGCTCAAGCAGCGCCACGGCTTTTCCGGCCGCCTGACGCTGACATATGACATGACGTTTCTGGTGCTGTTGCTCTCGGCGCTGTATGAGGCGGATGAGGAGCGCGGCATGGAGCTGTGTCCCGCGCACCCGCTGCGCAGGCATTTTTACTGGCAGACGCGCTACACGGACTACGCCGCCGACATGAACGTCGTGCTGGCGTATTACAATTGCCGCGACGATTGGCAGGATGACGGCAGCGCGCTGAAGTATTGGGAGTCCGAGGCGCTCAGCCGTCAATGCGCCGCCGCACGTGCGCGCTGGCCGCGCCAATGTGCCGCGATCGAGCAGTGCATGACGCAGCTGGGCGAGATCGAACAGGCCGACACCGGTGATATGGACGCTGCGGCGAACTGCTTCGGGCGGCTGATGGGTGAGCTGTTTGTGACAGGGGAGCTCTGGGATGCCCGCCTGCGGCCGTTCGGCGAGGCGCTGGGACGGTTTATTTACTTGCTTGACGCGGTGATCGACCTGCCGGAGGACCGCCGCCATGGGCGCTACAATCCGCTGCGCGCTCTGCCGCAGGACGCGGATCTGTATGCGCTGCTGCGGATGCTGCTCGGTGAATGCTCGGCAGCGTTTGAGGCGCTGCCGGTCTTGCAGGATATCGAGCTGCTGCGCAATATTCTGTACTCCGGCGTATGGCTGCGGTATGACGCGGCCATGAAAAAACTTAAGATCGGGAGGAGCGCCGAATGAGAGACCCATACGAAGTCCTCGGTGTTTCCAGAAATGCGAGCGAAGAGGAGATCAAGGCGGCTTACCGCCGTCTGGCCAAAAAATATCATCCGGACCTGAACCCGGACGATCCGCGCGCGACGGAAAAAATGAACGAAGTCAATGCGGCTTATGACGCGATCAAAAACGGGACCGCCAATGCCTACGGCGCGTCCGGCGGCTACGGTCAGGCGGGCGGCTACGGCGCTTATGGCGGCTGGGGCGCGCAGCGCGACCCCGGTATCCGGCCGGAATATCAGGCGGCGGCGAACTACATCCACGTCGGTCACTTTGCCGAGGCGCTGCAGGCGCTCTCCGGTGTGCCGCTGGCCGAGCGCGACGCCAACTGGTACGCGATCAGTGCCATGGCGAACTCCGGCGCGGGCAACCGCGTGCAGGCGCTTGCAGACGCGCGCCGTGCGGCTGCGATGGATCCGGCCAACCCGGATATCCAGCGGCTGCTGCACCAGATCGAGAGCGGCGGCACGGCCTATGCGACCTATAGCGCAGGGTATCCGAACAGCGGCTTCGGCACCGGCAGCTGGTGCGCGGATATGTGCCTGCTGAACCTGTGCTGCAACCCCTGTTTTTCCCCCTGCTGCTGATCCATATGACGACCCCGGCGGAACGAGCGCTGTTCCGCCGGGGCTTTTTGCGCTCAGACGCCGGGAAAGGTTTTCAGATACCGCTCCGTGAAGGCGCTCAGCGCGTCAAAGTCCATACACGGGCGGTAGACGGCCTCCAGCTCATTGTGCAGCAGTGCCGCCATGTGCAGCTGTTCGACGGCGCGCTCGAGGGCGAGCTGCTGCTGGCGGGCGTCACTGCGCATGGCGCGGCGCAGCGTGCGCTGCCGCTCCGGATCGGGCAGAACATCGAGCCGGATATGGCGCTGCGACAGACCGCCCGGCACATCTGCGGCCGTCCCGGCGAGAAAGCCGACGCCGCGCGACGGGACGAGCACGGCCTGCGTGCGCGAGGGGATGAGCGCATCCGGACAGGAGATGACGTCCAGACCGCACCGGACGGCGTGCGTGCGCACGGTGTGCAGAAATTCTTCTGCCAGACCGCATCCGTCGTCGAGCAGGTACACGCGCGCGCAGTGTGCGGCGACGGTGTCCGGGAAGAAAATTTTCCCCTCAGACGTGACGGCGCTCAGAAACAGGCGGTCGCACCGGCCGGGCTTCGCATCCTTGGGCGACGTGCCGAATTCGCGCGTGCAGACGCTTTTGGCGCGCCGGCGCGCGGCCTCGCGATCCTCGGGGAAGACCAGGCCCGGCGTCGCGCGCGGATCGAGCGCAGCGGCCGCCGTCAGGTACTGCTGTGCGCGCAGACGGAACATTGCGCAGTCGGCGTTCAGGGCGCGGATGCGCGCCGGATCGAGCGCCTCCGTGCGGCAAAACGCGCCGAGGTCGAGATATTCGCCGCTCGCGCCGAAGAGCGCGGGCTCGACGGTGTGCGGTGCCGTGCCGTCAAAGAAGCCGGCGTGCTTTTGCGGGAAATACACGCCGTCGAGCGAGGCCGGGTCGCCCGCGCAGTGCAGCCAGACGACCGAGAGCCCGGCGGCGCGCCCCGCGTCGCCGACGCGGCGCAGGAAGGTGGACTTGCCGCAGCCCGGCCCGCCCTTGAGGATACAGAAATAGCGCTCCGGCGGCCGGAGGAACTGCCGGTGCAGCGCGTAGTAGCCCGCGCCGGTCATGGCGCTGAGAAAGTAGCGTGTTTCCAGTGCGTTGTTCATGGCGAAACCTCACATTTTCATGGTTGCTACAGCGTATGCAGCCGGCGCGGCCGTTGACAATTTCGCCCCGGGGTGCTATCCTTTTTTTCATCCTGACAACGGAGAGTTTCTATGATCAAGACGATATTATTTGATTTTGACGGCACGCTCTTTGACACCGGTGAGGGCATCCTGCGCAGCGTGCAGTATGCGCTTGAGGGCTTCGGCATCCACGAGACGGACACGGCGCGTCTGCGCAAGTTTGTCGGTCCGCCGCTGCTCGATTCGTTCTCGGAGCTGTATGCCATGACGCCCGAGCAGGCGCAGGCGGCGGTCGCACGCTACCGGGAGCGGTATCTGCCTGTCGGCATCTATGAGTGCACGCTCTATCCCGGCATTCCGGAATTGCTCGAGCGGCTGCGTGCGCACGGTTTTCGCGTCGCAGTTGCGACCGGGAAGCCCACGCCGATGGCGTGCTCGATCCTGCAGCGGTTCGATCTTGAGCGGCTCTTTGACTGCGTGATCGGCTGCGAATATGACGGCACGCGCAGCACGAAGGCAGAGGTCGTTGCGGCCGCGCTCGCCGAGACGCAGACCGCGCCCGAGGCGGCGCTCATGGTCGGCGACCGCAAGTATGACGTCACCGGCGCCGCTGCCTGCGGTGTGCCGTGCCTCGGCGTGTACTACGGCTATGCAGAGCCGGGTGAGCTGGAGGCCGCCGGTGCGGCGGCAGTGGTGCAGACCGTCGCGGAGCTGGGCGAGCGGCTGCTGCACTGGAACGAGGCATGATGCGAAAACTCCCTGCGGAATCTGAGTTCCGCAGGGAGTTTTCTGCTTTTTGTCAGGACACGGCTTTCCCGAGCACGCGCAGGGGAAAGGCGTCCGAGATCTCCAGATCGTGATAGGCCGGGTTGAGCGAGTGCAGCCAAACGCGCCCTCCGTCGCGCCGGAGCTGTTTGAGATAGGCGCTGCCGTCGTAGAGAAACACGCCGATCTCGCCGGGTGTGAGCGTCGGCTGCTGGTGCACCCAGACGGTCTGCCCGTCGTGAAAGCGCGGCTCCATGCTGTCGCCCGCAACGCGCACGCCGAAGTTCGCCTCCTCCGGCACTTCCGGGCCGACCGGCTGCATCTCATAGCTCTCGCCGTCGAGAAACTGCCCCGTCCCGGCCGAGACGGCCAGCGAGTACAGCGGCAGGCTGCGCAGCGCGGGCACTTCGGGCGCGGCGGCAAAGCGCTTGCTCTCGCGCAGCAGCGCGATGTATTCCAGCGCGCGGCGGCGCCCCTCTGCATTCAGTCCCGCAAGCAGACCGCCGGCATCCCCGCCGGAGAACGTGCCCGCGATATCATCCACGTCCAGCACGCGGCAGAGCGTCAGAAACTGCTGCGCATTTGGAAGCGTGGCGTCATTTTCCCACTTTGAAACCGCCTGATTCGACACCGGCATCCCGGCCTCAGCCATGGCCTCAGCCAGCGCCTGCTGGCGCATACCGTGTGCGCGGCGCAGGGAAGCGATCGTTTCGCCAAAGGTTTTGTACATATGCAGCACCTCAAACACAATATATCGCATCCGACGAAAAAACACAAGAAGAATATCCGAAAAAGATAAGAAAGCGCTTTAAATATCCTATAAAGAGATTTATAATAAAGGCAATCTCTTTGCAGGAGAACGCGAACATGGAACGCATGATCTTACATTCGGATATCAACGCCTGCTATGCGAGCATCGAGCTGCTGCGCCATCCGGAGCTGCGCGGTCGTCCGGTTGCGGTCGGCGGGGAGCAGGAGCTGCGCCACGGCATCATTTTAGCCAAGGATCAGATGGCGCGCGCCGCCGGTGTGCGCACGGGCATGACGCTCTGGGCGGCGCGGCAGCAGTGCCCGGAGCTGACGATCCTGCCGCCGGATTTTGACCTGTACTACGATTATTCGCGCCGTGTGCGGCAGGTGTATGCCGACTTCACCGACCGATGCGAGCCGTTCGGCATGGATGAGTGCTGGCTGGACATGACCGGCTGCGTCGGCCATGAGGACGCGCTGCAGACGGCGCAGGCGGTGCGGCAGCGTGTGCTCGATGCCACGGGGCTGACGGTGAGCGTCGGCGTGTCTTGGTGCAAGGTGATCGCAAAGCTCGGCTCTGATTACCGCAAGCCGAACGCCGTGACGGTCATTGACCGCGCGCGCTTTGCCGACATGGTCTGGCCGCTTCCGGTGGGCAGCTTGCTCTTTGCCGGGCGCAGCTCGGTGCGGCAGCTCGAGCGGCTGGGCATCCGCACGGTCGGCGCGCTCGCGGCGGCGGATGCGGATATGCTCCGGCAGCGCTTCGGCAAGAGCGGGGTGCAGCTGCACGCCTATGCCAACGGCTATGACCCCGCGCCGGTGCACCGGGTGGAGGATCTGCCGCCGCCGAAGTCCATCGGCAACAGCGCCACCGCGCCGCGTGATCTGATCTGCGAGGCGGATGCGCGCGCGGCGCTGCTGTCGCTTTCCGAGAGCGTGGGTGCGCGTCTGCGGCTGGAGGGGTATCAGTGCCGCACGGTGGAGCTGAGCGTGCGCACGGCGGACCTGCGCTGGTGCAGTCACCGCATGGCGCTGCGCCATCCGACGGATCTGACGAGCGAGGTGCTGGATGCGGCGCTGGCGCTGTGCGAGCAGGCGCACCTGTGGCCCGAGCCGCTGCGCAGCATCGGCGTGCGCGCGCTGGATCTCCAGCCTGCGTGCGCGCCGCATCAGATGGACCTGTTCGAGGACGCGGAGCGCCGCGCACGCGCGCGCCGGCTCGATATCACGCTCGACAATCTCCGCGCCCGTTACGGCAAGACCTGTGTCCTGCGCGGCCGCGCCTGCTTTGACCCGGCGCTCGGCCTTGTCCAGCGCGAGGAGCACGCATTTTTGCGCAAATAAAAAGGCACGCACCGTTTGGCAAAACGGTGCGTGCTGCTGTTTCATCAGAAGCCGAGCTTCATGCCGCCGGCGATCTTGTTGACCGTGGCGTCGGAGGCCGCCTCGTACTGGCGCAGCGCCTCGTTGACGGCTGCCAGCACCAGATCCTCGAGCATCTCGACATCATCGGGATCGACCGCTTCGGGCTTGATCTCGATCTTGGTGACCTCACGGTTGCCGTTGACAACGGCCGTGACCATGCCGCCGCCGGCCTTCGCCGTGAACTCTTTTTCCTCCAGCTCCTTCTGCATCCGCAGGAAGTCCTGCTGCATCTTCTGCGCCTGCTTCATCATGTTGGCCTGATTCATGCCGCCATAACCGCCGCGAAAACCGCCTCTTGCCATGTTTGTATCCTCCTGTGAATCAAAATTTTTTTATCGGATCGTTACGTTCGGGAAGCGTGTCAGCTCCTCGATCTGCCGCTGCTTGATCTGGGTCGCCGTGTCCATCGGCTGCATGACCACGTGGACGTTTTGTCCGGTCAGTGTCTGCACGGCCAGGCGGAATTTCTCCGCGATCTCGGGCTTGTTGAACATCGGGTAAGCCGGAGCTTTGTTCAGGTGCAGGGTCAGCGTGCCGTCAGCCAGCTCACCGGCCGCCTGCAGCGGGTCAAGCAGAAAATGATAGATGCCGACCGGCAGCTCGCGCTCCATGTATGCGCACAGCGCCTGCCAGTCAAATGTGCCCGCTTTAGCGGGCGCAGCTTCCGGCGCGGGTGCGGATACCGGCTCCGGGATCGGCTCGGGTTCGGGCTCCGGAACGGGTTCCGGGGTCGGCTCCGGAATGGGAGCGGGAACGGTCTCCGGCGGCTCCCATGGGGGAACATCGTCGTGAACCGGTTTTGGTTCGGGCTTTGCCTTCGGCGCGGAGACCGGCGGCGCGGGCGGCTCCCAAGGGGGAACGTCGTCGTGTACCGGTTTCGGCTCGGGTTTTGCCTTCGGCGCAGAGACCGGCGGTGCGGGCGGCTCCCAAGGGGGGACGTCGTCGAATACCGGCTTCGGTTCAAGCTTTGCCTTCGGCGCAGAGACCGGCGGTACGGGCGGCTCCCATGGGGGAACGTCGTCGAATACCGGTTTCGGTTCAGGCTTCGCCTTCGGCGCGGGCGCAGATGCGCGCGGCGCGGGGATCGCCCCGCTGTATACGGTCTGTTCGAGCTTGTCCATGCGCGCGCACAGCGTCGGCACATCGTCGCACAGCTCCGGCCGGCAGAGCCGGATCAGGCACAACTCCGCCGCGATGCGCGGGTTCGGCTGCGATGCCATCGCGCCGAGCGTCTGCTGGATGCTCTGAAGGTTTGCCAGCAGCTGCGCGGACGAAAACGCACCGGAGAGCTCCTCAAGCGTGACCGGGTCATATGCGCCGGAGAGCAGCTCCCGGCCGCCGCGCGGCGCAACGGCCTGCATGAGCAGGTCGCGCTGGAGCATGCTCAGCTCGTCGAGCAGGGCAGAGGGGTCTTTCCCATCCTGCCAGAGCTCACGGAACTGTTCGAGCGCGCCTGCGGTGTCGCCGGCGGCAACGCTTCGCAAAAGCTGCGCCGTGCGCAGGTTTCCGGCAAGACCGATGGCGGAGATGACCGCGTCGGTCGAGATGCATTCGTTTCCGCAGCACTGGTCGAGCAGTGTGAGCGCGTCGCGCATACCGCCGTCCGCCATGCGGGCGAGCAGCGCGGCCGCATCCGGCTGCAGGTTCAGATGCTCCTGCTGCGCGACGAAGTTCAGGCGCGCGGTGATCGTGTCGACCGGGATGCGCTTGAAGCTGTGCCGCTGGCAGCGGGACAGGATCGTCGCCGGGACTTTGTGCAGCTCCGTCGTTGCGAGGATGAACATGAGGTGCTCCGGCGGCTCTTCAAGGATCTTCAGCAGAGCATTGAACGCCGAGTTGCTGAGCATGTGCACCTCGTCGACGATATACACGCGCTTGCGCACGCTGGCGGGGGAAAACACCGCCTCATCGCGCAGGGCGCGCACATTGTCGACGCCGTTGTTGGACGCGGCGTCAAGCTCGACCACGTCGAGGATCGACCCGTCGTCGATGCCGCGGCAGGCGGCGCATTGGTTGCACGGATTGCCGTTGACCGGATGCTCGCAGTTGACCGCCTTGGCCAGGATCTTGGCACAGGTGGTCTTGCCGGTCCCGCGCGTGCCGATGAACAGATAGGCATGGGACAGACGCCCGGTCTCGACCTGCTTTTTGAGCGTCTCTGTAATATGCTCCTGACCGACAACGTCGTCAAACGTCTTCGGCCGGTATTTGCGATAGAGCGCCTGATACATCATTTGCGCGCGTCACCTCCGGGAACGGAAAACATAAAAAACGTGACCATTGACAAGACTGCACACCCACCTTTGAATAGACGACATGCCCGTTACCACAGCAGCCAGCTCGGGCTCGGCGCCCCCACGGCACACGGAGTGACCTGCTTAATGCTGCTCGGTTCCCCGCCTGACATGGTTCACAAGGCTCCGTTGCGCGGGACCGAACCTTCAACGCCGCTTACTGCGGGCAGACGACACATCAACCTATCCGGGGGCGGGAATTCATCCCTGCTATAGCGGATTGCAGGTACAGGACACCGCTGGCTCCCCGACTAGTGCAGCCTTGTCAATGGCCACGTGCAAGTATTCTACTACAAAAGCGGCGATTGCGCAAGAGCGGGAAGCAATTTTCTTTTTCGGGACTTTTTCGCACAAAAATGCGCCGGAAGAAAAAAAGGTCTTTACAAATGTGAAAAATGTGCTATAATGAACAAGCCTTGTGGGGGCGTAGCTCAGCTGGGAGAGCGTTCGGTTCGCATCCGAGAGGTCAAGGGTTCGAATCCCTCCGTCTCCACCAAACTTCAGAAATCCTCCCCGTGACCGTTGGGTCATGGGGGGGATTTTCTATTATTCAAAGAAAAGAAGCGAGATCACGCATCCGCTGATAGGAGGAATTCGCATGAAAGCACAGATCATCGCCGCACTGCTTTTTCTGATTCTGGGCATCGTGTTTGCCTGCGGAAAAGGCACATTTTTGATCGCAGGCTATAATACGCTCCCAGAGGAGAAAAAGGCACGGTATGATGCGCGCAAGATCCTGAGAGACATGAGCCGGATGATGTTTTCCTGCGTGGGCTGCATGGCGGTCGGGATCCTCGGCTCGATCGTGGACGCACCTTGGCTCGTGGTGCTCGGTGTTGTCCTGACGGTTCTGGTCATCGTGTTTTTTCTGATCCGCATCAACCGGGAGAGCAAGCGGTAACGCCTGCTGCACAAAAAGTCACCCCCGCGCTTGTCGCAATGACAAGCGCGGGGGTTTTTGCATGCGCGAGCGGCCGGGTTTTTGTTGGCATCAGCGTAAAGGCACGCGAGCGGCGTCATTCCTTTTCGCTGAGTCCGCGCTCAAAGCGGAACTTGGCCTTTTTCTCCGGCACCTCAACGGGATATTCCCCCGTGAAGCAGCCGGTGCAGAAGCCCTCGCCGCACTCGGCCAGCTTTGTTACGCTGTCGGTGCTGAGATATCCGAGGGAGTCGACGCCGATGATCTGCGCGATCTCCGGGATCGTGTGGCTGCATGCGATCAGGTTCTCGCGGGAGTCGACGTCCGTCCCGAAATAGCAGGGGTTGAGAAACGGCGGCGCGGACACACGCATATGAACCTCCGTCGCGCCGGCCTCGCGGACGAGCTTTACGATGTGGGCGCAGGTGGTGCCGCGGACGATGGAGTCGTCGATCAGTACCACGCGCTTGCCGCGGATGGTGGAGGAGATGGTGTTGAGCTTGATGTTGACGGATTTCTCCCGCTGGCTCTGCTCCGGCTGGATAAAGGTGCGGGCGATATACTTGTTTTTGATGAAGCCTACGCCGTACGGGATGCCGGACTGCTTGGAATAGCCGAGGGCGGCGTCCAGGCCGGAGTCCGGAACGCCGATGACCACGTCCGCCTGAACGGGGTGCTCCAGCGCCAGAAAGGCCCCGGCGCGCTGCCGCGCGGTGTGGACGCAGCTTCCGTCTATGACGGAGTCCGGACGGGCGAAGTAGATGTACTCAAAGACGCACAGCGAGCGGGGGCATTGGCCGCAGTGGGTGGTTATGCTGCGCAGGCCGCCCTTGTCCGCGATGACGATCTCGCCGGGACGCACGTCCCGCACGAACTGTGCACCGATGCCGTCCAGCGCGCAGCTCTCGGAGGCAAAGACCCAGCCGTCTCCCAGCCTTCCGATGCAGAGCGGCCGGAAACCGTGAGGATCCCGGACGGCGATCAGCTTCTGGGGCGACATGATGACCAACGAGTACGCGCCCTTGATCCTGTCCATGGCGGCAGAGACCGCCTCCTCGATGGAGGAGACCCGCAGACGCTCGTTGGTGATGGTATAGGCAATGACCTCGGTGTCGCTGGTGGTGTGGAATATCGCGCCGTTGAGCTCCAGCGCCTCCCGCAGCTCGGCGGCGTTTGTCAGGTTGCCGTTGTGGGCGAGCGCCATGCTGCCCTTGATATGATTGATGATCAGGGGCTGGGCGTTTTCGCGGCTCTTCCTGCCGGTTGTGGCGTAGCGGACGTGACCCACCGCCAGCTGGCCTCCGCCGAGCTTTTGCAGGCGCTCGGGAGGGAAGACCTCACCGACAAGGCCGAGGTCCTTATATCCCGATATGACGCCGTCGTCGTTGACGGCAATGCCGCAGCTCTCCTGTCCCCGGTGCTGGAGCGCGAACAGGGCGCTGTAAGTCAGCCCGGCAACATCCGTCCCGCCGCTGCTGTAAATGCCGAAAACGCCGCATTCCTCATGAATCTTTGAAAACATAGGCCCGCGCCCCGTTACGCGCCGAGCATACGGCGCAGGATCTCCTGATATGCGCCCTCCACATTGCCGAGGTCACGGCGGAAACGATCCTTGTCCAGTTTTTCGTGGGTCGTCTCGTCCCAGAGGCGGCAGGTGTCGGGGCTGATCTCGTCGGCGAGGACGATGCTGCCGTCGGGCAGGCGGCCAAACTCCAGCTTGAAGTCCACAAGGTCGATGCCGATGCCCTTCATGATGCCCTTGAGCAGGTCGTTGACCCGGAAGGCCAGCGCCTTGATCTGCTCCAGCTCCTCGGCCGTTGCCAGCTTCAGGGCCAGCGCATGGTAGGAGTTGATGAGCGGGTCGCCGAGACTGTCGTTTTTATAAGAGAACTCGATGGTGGGGGCGTCAAACACAATGCCCTCCTCCACGCCGTACCGCTTGGCAAAGGAGCCGGCGGAGATGTTGCGGACGATGACCTCGAGGGGGACGATGGTGACCTTCTTGACGAGGGTCTCCCGGTCGGAAAGCTCCCGCACGAAGTGGGTGGGCACGCCCTGCTCCTCCAGCAGCGTCATCAGGTGGTTGGTCACCCGGTTGTTGATGACGCCTTTTCCGGCGATGGTGCCCCGTTTTTCGCCGTTAAAGGCGGTGGCGTCGTCCTTGTATTCGACGATCAGCAGTTCGGGGTCGTCGGTGCGAAAGACCATCTTGGCCTTGCCTTCGTACAGCTTCTCAAGCTTCTGCATAGCAATACCTCCATGATAAATTGATTTTTTTGGCAGAATGTTTTTATACTGTGATATTAGACCGAAAGGATCAGAAAAACAATATTTTTTCAGGGCATTTTTGCGATTTCGGATGGTATCACAATGAGAGCGGGAAAATGCCGCCTTGTTTATGTTCGTTTTGCTCCCTCCCACGGTTTGGCACGCCGTGTGCCGGATGCCGTCCTCGCCGGAACCTGGACGCTGTGCCGCTGGATGATTGGCTTTATGCGCCGCCGGGAAATCCTTCGTCTCCCAGTCTCGGCACAGGGAAAAGAGGCCGCTGTGCGCCTCCCCTTATCGCTCGGATTTCTTTGTTGACGCGCAATGGTTGGTCGTGTCGTTTTCCCCAAAACGATTCTCCTTGCAAATGATTACGCATTTGAAAAAGGCGCATCCCGTCGCCTACGGCTGAGCGGCTCACCGCATCCCGGTTCGTTACGCAAAAACGTATGTGACACCACTCGACAGAACCGGTTTTGCGTGCTATAGTAAGAGAACAGTTTGTTTGGAAGGGATGTTTTCAGCAAGTGGAACGCAAAGGAAAGCAGAAAAAGACGGCGCGCAATGTTATCATCATCCTGTGTGTGGTCCTTGTGGCGGTGTCGATCCCGGTAATTATGGCGCTCAGGAAATCGCACAGCCAGCCCACGCCGGCGGAGACTACGCCCACGCCGACCGCGCCGCCGGCAGAGGAGACCGTCAGCGCGACGCCGTCGATCGAGCTCCCGCCGTATGGCGGCTATTCGTTTGACAACGACGAGCTGGTGCAGCTGTCCGACTGTGCATTTGTCGGCGACAGCATCTGCAGCGGCCTGTTCGTCTATGATGTACTGCCGAAGGACATGGTCGTTGCGACCGGAAACGTCGGCATCCGCAGCCTGCGGGAATATACATTTGATATCAACGGCGGTACGTATACCGCGCTCGAGGCGCTGAAGGTCATCAACCCGAAGTATGTCATCTTCTCCATGGGTATGAACGACATCAACATGACCAGCGAGGAGACGTACTGCCAGAACTACCTCAGCTTCCTTGCCGATACGCAGGCGGAGCTGCCGTCGGCAAAGCTGTATGTCGCGTCGATCACACCGATCGATGCCGGGTCGAACTTTGCCTCGAATGATAAGATCGACCGCTACAACGCCGCGGCCAAGGCTGCCGTCGAGCAGGCGGGCTATGGGTTTATCGATGTCACGACGCACCTGCGCAACGACACGGGCGGACTCAACCCGGATTGCGGCGGCGGTGACGGCATCCACGTCAACAAGCTCGGCTATTACTCGATGCTGACCGACGTGGCCAAGCGCCTCGTGGCCGACCGGCATTGAGCCAAACACAGGAAAAAGGAAAGGGCAAGCGCCCTTTCCTTTTTTGCTGTCCGGCGGGGCGTACAAAGGTGTTGACAAACACGCGCAGCGGCATTATAATCGGCATATACCGAAAATAAAAGCCTTGGAGGTGACGCTATGCCGAGACCACCGCGATGCCGGCGGATCTGCGATGCGCCGCAGGTCGACACCTTCTGCCCGCAGGGACATGAGGAGGCGGCTCCCATTCTGCTGACGCTGGATGAGTATGAGGTCATCCGGCTCGTCGATCTCGAGCAGCGCACGCACCAGCAGTGCGCCGCGCAGATGGACATTTCCCGCTCCACCGTGCAGGAGATCTATGAGAGCGCCCGGCGCAAGATCGCCGCGTGCCTTGTATATGGCAGAAAGCTCGTCATCACCGGCGGCAGCTACCGCATCTGCGGCGGGCAGGAGCAGGCGCGCTGCACACAGTGCTGCCGGACAAAAACAGAAGATACCCATTCGAATATGCAACAACACAAAGGAGAAGCAAACATGAAAATTGCAGTTACCTACGCAAACGGCCAGATCTTCCAGCACTTTGGCCACACCGAGCAGTTCAAGATCTATGAGATCGACGGCGACAGGATCGTCGCCTCCGAAGTGGTCGACACCAATGGCAGCGGCCACGGCGCGCTGGCGGGCTTTCTGATGCAGCACGGCGTGAACACGCTCATCTGCGGCGGCATCGGCGGCGGCGCACAGCAGGCGCTGGCACAGGCGGGCATCCGGCTCTTCGGCGGCGTCAGCGGTGATGCCGACGCAGCTGTCCATGCGCTGCTGGCCGGCAGCCTCGGCTACAACCCGAACGTCCGCTGCGACCACCACGATCACGAGCATGGTGAGGGCGGCCACACCTGCGGCGACCATGGCTGCGGTCATCACGGCTGCCACTGAGGCACGCGAAAGCTTTATACCATCGTTTTTGAAAACCGGAGTGGAAACGCTCCGGTTTTTGCTTTGCCCGGATGCGCCCGCAGTGCGATTTTTCCCCTTGCAGATGCGCGGCCTGTGCGGTATATTGTAATTTGTCAGACAGCATTTTGCCGCTGACGGAAAACCACGCGCGATAAGGAGAACAGACGCAATGGATAAGCAGGAATTGACACAGCTGCTGCAGCAGGTCGCCGACGGCGACGTGACCCCGGATGACGCGGCGCTCCGGCTGAAGATGCAGCCCTTTCAGGAGATCGGCGCGTACGCAAAGGTCGATTTCCACCGCGGCATCCGTCAGGGGGTGCCGGAGGTCATCTTCGGCGAGGGCAAGGCGAAGGAACACATCCTCGGCATTGCCCGGGAGATGCTGCGCAGCGGCCAGCGGACGATCCTCATCACGCGCCTGGCGGCGGAGGCGGCGGCCTACCTGGAGACGGACCTTCCGCTGCACTATGACAGCGCCGCCAGAGTCGGCATCATCGGCGAGCTCCCACCGCCCGGCGGCAAGGGGCGCATCGTCGTCGCGACCGGCGGCACAAGTGATATTCCCGTCGCGGAGGAGGCAGCGCTGACGGCCGAGGCGCTCGGAAACGCGGTCACACGCCTGTATGATGTCGGCGTGTCGGGTCTTCACCGGCTGCTCGCCAATCTGGACACGATCATGTCTGCGCGCGTTATTGTCGCGGTCGCGGGCATGGAGGGCGCGCTGCCGTCCGTCATCGGCGGCCTGGCCGACTGTCCGGTGATCGCCGTGCCCACGAGCGTCGGCTACGGCGCGTCGCTCGGCGGGATCGCGGCGCTGCTGAGCATGCTCAATTCCTGCGCAAGCGGTATGTCCGTCGTGAACATCGACAACGGCTTCGGCGCGGGCTATCTCGCCAGCATGATCAATCATCTCGACTGACGGAGGCGCCATGGAACTCTCTGATTTTTTCGCGCAGCATCCGAAGGCCGCGCTCGCGTTCTCGGGCGGGGCGGATTCCGCGTTCTTGCTCTACAGCGCCGCTGCGTGCGGCGCAGATATCATGCCGTATTTTGTCCGCTCGCAGTTCCAGCCGGCGTTTGAGCGCGCCGATGCCCGCCGGCTGGCGGCGGCGCTCGGTGTGCCGCTGCGCGAGCTGGAGCTGGACGTTTTGTGCGAGGATGCCATCGCCGCGAACCCTGCAGACCGCTGTTATTTCTGCAAGCGCCGTATCTTCGGCGCGATCTGTACGGCTGCTGCGGCGGACGGGTATCCCGTCGTGCTCGACGGCACGAACGCCAGCGATGACCGCGGCGACCGGCCGGGTATGCGCGCGCTCGAGCAGGCGCATGTTCTCTCGCCGCTCCGGCTCTGCGGTCTGACCAAGGCGGAGGTGCGCCGCCGCTCCAAGGCGGCCGGGCTCTTCACGTGGGATAAGCCCGCCTATGCCTGCCTTGCCACGCGCGTTCCGACAGGCGAGCTGATCACGGCTGAAAAGCTTTGTGCGGTGGAGCAGAGCGAGTCATTCTTGTTCGCGCTCGGCTTCACGGATCTGCGCGTGCGTCTGCGCGACGGGGGCGCGCTGCTGCAGCTTCCGGCGGCGCAGCACGCGGCGGCACGGGCGCGGTGGCCGGAGATCACTGCAGGGCTGTCCGAATACTTTTCCACCATCCGACTGGACCCGAAAGCGAGGGCGGAGAGCGAATGAAAACTTTGTATATTGACTGCTCCATGGGCTGTGCCGGTGATATGCTCACGGCGGCGCTGCTGGAGCTGCATCCCGATCCGGCGGCGTTTCTTGCCGGGATGAACGCGGCGCTCGGCGGCCGGGCGGTCGTGTCTGCCGCGCCGGATGCCAAGTGCGGCATCCGCGGTACGCACGTCACCGTAACCATCCGTGGGCAGCAGGAGGGCGCAGACTCGCCGCATGCAGAGCATACGCACGGCGGCGCGAGTGCGGCCGAGATCATGGCCTTTCTGGATGCTGTGCCGCTTTCGCGGCCGGTCCGGGAAAACGCCAAAGCGGTGTATGCGCGCCTTCTGGACGCCGAGAGCGCGGTGCACGGCTGCGCGGTCGAGCAGGTGCACTTTCATGAAGTCGGCGCGCTCGATGCGCTGGCGGATGTGCTGTGCGTGTGCGCGCTCATGGACGCGCTGCAGCCGCAGCGCGTGCTCTGCTCACCCATAAATGTCGGCAGCGGTCAGGTTTGGTGCGCGCACGGTGTGCTGCCTGTGCCTGCCCCGGCGACGGAGCGGCTGCTGCGCGGCGTGCCGGTCTATGCCGGCGGCGTGACGGGCGAGCTGTGCACCCCCACAGGTGCGGCTCTGCTGCGGCAGTTCGTGTCTGACTACGGTGCAATGCCGCAGATGTGCGTCTCCGCCGCTGGTTACGGCACGGGCAAGAAGGATTTTGCAGCGGCGAACGTCGTGCGCGTGCTCCTGGGTGAGAGCGGGAACGGCGATGAGCAGGTCGTGGAGCTGTGCTGCAACATCGACGATCAGCCTGCGGAGTCGCTCGCCTTTGCCATGGACGAGCTGCTCGCGCTCGGCGCGCTGGATGTGTATTTCACCGCCATCGGCATGAAAAAGGGCCGCCCGGGTGTTTTGCTCACTTGCCTCTGCCGCCCGGAGCAGCGGGATGCCATGCTGCACTGCATCTTTCGCAATACGACAACGCTCGGTGTGCGCGAGCGTACCTGCGCCCGTTACAGCCTCGCCAGATGCACGCAGACCGTGCAGACGCGCTTCGGTCCGGTGTGCGTCAAAACGGCGCAGGGCTACGGCATCACGCGCGAGAAGGCGGAATACGACGATCTGGCGCGGTGCGCGCGAGAGAGCGGGCAGCCGCTTGACGAGATCCGCGCCGCCGTCGCGCAGGCGCTGGGAGATCAGAATGAAACCGAATAAAACGTCTTGCATCCGCGCCGTGCGAATACGGTGCGGATGTGCGTTTTACCTATCAGAAGATTTCATCCGTGTGCGTCTTTCTGTGAAAGTCTACATATTTTGCACCTCATCAAGAAATTCCCTTGTCAGACGATCTCAGCGTGCTATAATCGACACATTATGAGGGCTTGCCTGTCGACGATACAGAATACCACAAGCGCCCATGAAAGGAGAAATTATGCATCCCAGACTTTCCAACAAAATCCTGCGTCCCGATTTTCAGGGCGAATTTACGGCAAGCATTCTTGCGGCAGCGGCCTCTCCCGAGCTGATTTCTTTCGCGGGCGGACTTCCGAACCCGGTCTCCTTCCCGGTCGAGGAGATGGACAAGGCGGCACACAAGGTGCTCGAGCATAACGGCGTCATGGCGCTGCAGTACAGCGGCACGCAGGGCTATCAGCCGCTGCGCGAGTGGATCGCCAAGCGCTATGAGACGATGGGCGTTTCCGGCGTGCAGGCCGACGATATCATCATCACCAACGGCTCGCAGCAGGTGCTGACGATGATGGGCGCGTGCATGCTCGACCCCGGCGACAAGGTGATCGTCGAGGACCCGACCTATCTGGTCGCACTGCAGTCGTTCCACTTCTTTGACCCCGAGATCCTGCCGGTCACCATCAACCCCGACGGCATCGACTGCGATGCGCTCGCGGCGGCTGTTGCGGCGAACCCGGACGTGAAGTTTGCCTACGTCATTCCGAATTTCCAGAACCCCACCGGCCTGAGCTACAGCCAGCAGGTACACGACCGGGTCGTGGAGATCTTCCGCGGCACGGACATTGTCGTGCTCGAGGATAACCCGTACCGTGAGCTGCGTTTTTCCGGCACCGCGACTGACAGCTTCGGCAAGGAGCTGGGGGAGCGGTGCTGCATGCTCGGCACGTTTTCCAAAATCGTCGCGCCCGGTATGCGCATCGGCTGGGTGTGCGTGCGCAACAAGGAGCTGCGTGAAAAGCTCCTCGCCTACAAGGCGACCGCCGACCTGCACACGAACATCTTCTCACAGCTCGTGCTCGCGCAGTACCTTGCGGACAACGACATCGACGCGCACATCGAAAAGACGAAGGTGCTCTACAAGCACAAGGCGGAGCTGATGATGGACTGCATGCGCAAGTACCTTCCGGAGGGCGTGGAGTTCACGCCGACCGAGGGCGGCATGTTCCTGTGGGCGAAGCTCCCGAACGGCATGTCTGCGGTCGATCTCTACCGCGTCGCGCTCACGAAGGGCGTGGCCATCTGCCCCGGCGACCCGTTTTATGAGAAGGCGCGCAACGTCAGCACCTTCCGCATCAACTACTCCAACAGCAGTGACGAGGTGATCGAAAAAGGCATCCGTCTGCTCGGCGAGGCCTGCGAGGAGCTGCTCGCAAAGTAAGATAACGCATTCTTTACACAAATCAAAACCGCCGCACCGTGGCGTCACGGTGCGGCGGTTTGCATATGGCAGCAGTTTATATGTAAGACCTTGTTCTGCGCATATCGAGCACCAGCTCCGTATCGTCTGTGCGCATCCGCTCCAGGATGCCGGTCAGTGTGTCCGGGTCGCGCGCGACCACGTCCAGCTCCGGCTGCGTGAGACCGACCAGCTGCAAAAATGCGACCCTGCCGTGCACGGTCTCGATCGGTGCGGCGGTCGTGTCGCTGACGATGGCCAGCGCCGTGATGGCCGAGTTCAGCTCCGGGTGCAGGGAACTGCCGTCGCCGGGGATGTATGCGCCCGGCTCGAAATAGTTGCCGGTCTCGAACGTGTAGCGCGCCAGCTGCGCCAGCAGGTCGAGCGCCCACGTGCCGGTCTCGGCATAGCTCTCGCGCACCTTGAGCGTGAGCTCATAGCCCCATTTGCTGTATTCCGAGCCAAAGGCCGCCATGCTCGGGTACAGCTCGCTCAAGCCGTAGGTGACGATGTGCTGATAGCCCTTGCCCGTGTCGTAGACGGCAAAGCCGTCGAGATATTCCTCGCCGCCGAGTGCCGCACGGTCGTGCAGCTCGCTCTCGAAACGCACCGGCTCTGCTTCTGGGTAGAGCTTTGCAAAGGCCGCGTCGATGGCGTCCCAGCCGGGCGCCCAGTCGGGGCGCTTTTTCATCCGCTTCGCGTATTCTTCTCTCGTCATGTCGTGTCCGCCTTTCGTCGATTTACTCCAGTGCCTCGTGCACGGAAAAATGGTTCTTGTGATAGCTCAGCAGCCCCTCGCGCTGCATCCGTGACAGCTCACTGCACATGGCGCTGCGATCGACGCTGAGATAGTCAGCCAGCTGCTGCCGGTTATAGGGAATGTCAAAGCTGTATCGCCCGGTGCGCTGCACGCACGCGGAAAAGTACGACAGGAGCCGGGCCCGGATGCCCTTCGGCGCGGTGTGCAGGATGCGCTGCGAGAGCAGCAGGCTTTTCTCTGCGCACACAGCCAGCAGATTCGAAATGAGCAGTGCGTGAAACGGGCAGGCGTTCGTACACGTCGTGAGCACCTTGCCGACGTTCAGAAACAGCACCTCGGTGTCCTCGGCGGCTGTCACGCTGATACGCAGCGGTTCCCCCGGAATACAGGCATAGGGTTCGGCAAATACCTCTCCGGGCGTGACGTGACCGAGCAGGCTGTGACTGCCCCAGATGTCATCGTGGCCGATCATGGCCATACCGGAGAGCACCATACCAAGCTGCTCGGTCGGTGCACCCGCAGCGAGAATGGTCTCGCCGCGCGCATAGCGCTTTCGCACAGCGCCGAGGCACTGCAGCAGCGGCTGCAGCTGCGCAGTGTCGATCCCGCGAAACAGGCGTGTGCTGGTCAGGGTAATGTTCATATTTTTTGCTCCATTTGTTGTTCTGACAACGGAATTGTGGCTTTTATTATGCTATCTTATCCTCAGAAAGTCAAGACCGCCGGGCGGGGGCCCGGACGATTTTTGGAAAGGGAAGGGATATTATGATCCGTAAGATCATCCACATTGACGAAGAAAAGTGCAACGGCTGCGGTGCGTGCGCGGCAGCGTGTCACGAGGGAGCGATCGGTATTGTAGACGGTAAGGCAAAGCTCCTGCGTGACGATTATTGCGACGGCCTCGGCGACTGCCTGCCGGCCTGCCCGGTGGACGCCATCCACTTTGTTGAGCGCGAGGCGGCTGCCTATGATGCTGCGGCCGTGCAGGCGAATATGCGCAAAAGGCAGGCGCAGAGCGCACCTGCGCACACCGGCGGCTGTCCCGGCAGCAGGATGCGCAGCATCCGCCGTGAGGAGGCCGCGCAGCCGCAGACCGCCGTGCCGCAGCCGTCGCAGCTTGGCCAGTGGCCGTGCCAGATCAAGCTCGTGCCGGTCAACGCACCGTATTTTCAGGGCGCGAAGCTGCTCATTGCGGCCGACTGCACGGCGTATGCCTACGCGAACATGCACAGTGAATTCATGAAAGGGAAGATCACGCTCATCGGCTGCCCGAAGCTCGACGCGGTGGATTACACCGACAAGCTCACGGAGATTATCCGGGGCAACGACATTCAGAGTGTCACCATCGTGCGCATGGAGGTGCCGTGCTGCGGCGGACTCGAACACGCGGCGCGTGAGGCGCTGCGCGCGAGCGGGAAATTCCTTCCGTGGCAGGTCGTCACGATCTCCGTCGATGGCAAGATTCTCGACTGCTGACCCGCTGCTCGGGCTCTGCTTGCATGCGCAGGCAGAGCCCGAACAAAGATTTTTCTTTCCATGAAAAATATGCGACAATAGGGTTGACAAATCCGAAAATATCTGTATAATATCATTTGTTCGTAGCGGAATTGTGTAATGGTAGCACACCGGACTCTGACTCCGTTTGTGAGGGTTCGAATCCTTCTTCCGCTGCCAACGCGAATCGCTCCCGTCTTTGACGGGGGCGATTTTTTTGCTTTTGCCCCTTTTCTGCCACCTCGCGGCAGCAGCCTGCGTGGATATGCAAAAAGACCCTGCCGAGAGGCAGGGCCTTTTTGGTTTCATAACAGTGCTTGGTTCACTTGTCCAAGTAGCTGGTCAGCAGCTCCTGCAGCAGCTCGTCGCGGTCAAGGCGGCAGATGAGGCTGCGGGCGTTGTTGTAGTTGGTGATGTACGTCGGGTCCTCGGAGAGGATGTAGCCGACGAGCTGGTTGATCGGGTTGTAGCCTTTGACAACAAGGGAATGATACACGGAAGTGAGGATCTCCTTCATTTCTGTTTTGTTGTCGATCGCGTTAAACCGTCTGGTTGCGTCTTCCATGTGAAGCCCTCCCTCATACAAGTTCTTGTGCCTATTATACCAAAAAACACAAGTCTGTAAAGCCACTTTTCAACCCTTTTCGAAAAAAGTTCTAAATAATTTCTTAATACCTTTTCGCTGCAGGGAACGCTCAGCGGATGGTCGCGTGGAACGTCTCCTCAAGCGCCTTGAGGACACTCTGCATTGTCTCCTCGGCATGGTCGTCGGTGAGCGTCTGGTCGTCGGCGCGCAGCGTCAGCGAGAAAGCGACGCTCTTATAGCCGGCCGGGATCGGCGCGCCGGTGTACACGTCAAAGAGTTCGCAGCCCTTGAGATACTGTCCGCCGGCGGCGAGGATGCACTGCGAGAGCTTGGCGACCGGGATGTCGGCGCTGCAGACGACGGCCACGTCGCGCGTCACGGCCGGGAAGCGCGGCAGCGGCGTGTAGACCGGTGTCGCACCGCGCTCGGCGAGCATCTCACCGAGCTGCAGCTCGGCCGTGTAAAACTCCGTGTCCACGCCGTAGTTTGCCGCCACGAGCGGATGGATCTGACCGAGCACACCCAGCAGCTTGCCGCCGGCATACACCTTCGCGCAGCGGCCGGGGTGGTACGACGGGTTGCTGCTCTCGGCTTCGAAGGTCACGCCCGTGATGCGCAGACCGGCGAGGATGCGCTCGACAGCGCCCTTGAGCTGGAAGAAGTCCATCCCGCCGCCGTAGCCGCCGAGACACAGCAGCTTCGGCTCGTCGGCCATACCGTCGGGGCGGGCAAAGTAGACTTTACCGATCTCGTACAGGCGCACGGCCTTGTTGCGGTAGTTGTAGTTGCGCGTGAGGATCTCGAGCATGGACGGCAGCACCGTCGTGCGCATGATGGAGGTATCCTCACCGAGGGGGTTGAGGATCTTCATGGAGTTGCGCAGCGGGGAATCGGCCGGGAGACGGATCTTGTCGTAGTACGAGGGGCTGATGAACGAATACGTGATGATCTCGCTGTAGCCGAGCGCGCGCGCCATCGCGCCGATGCTGCGCTCTGCCTGCTGCGCATCGCTGTAGCCGCCGCTGGTGGTCTGGCCGCGCATGAGCGTGCAGGGAATGTTGTTGTAACCGTAGAAGCGGGCGATCTCCTCGGCGATGTCGGAGTAGTGCTCCACGTCACCGCGCCAGGAGGGGACGATGATCGTCTCACCGTCGAGCTCGAAGCCGAGCGCGAGCAGGATGCGGCGCATCTCTGCCTCGGACACGTCCGTTCCGAGCAGACCGTTGACCTTTTCCGGCTCGAGCTTCACGGTCTTCGGCACGATGGGTTCGGGCAGCACGTCGATGGTGCCGCGCATTACCTCACCGCAGCCGAGCAGCTCCACGAGCTCGCATGCGCGATCCACGGCGGCGACGGTATTCATCGGGTCGAGCCCCTTCTCGAAGCGGCCGGAGGCCTCCGTGCGCATACCGAGCGCGGCAGCCGTGCGGCGCACGCTCGTGCCGTTGAAGTTCGCACCCTCAAAGACGACCATGGCCGTGTCGCCCACGATCTCGGAGTTGGCGCCGCCCATGACGCCGGCGACCGCGACGGGCTTCTGCTCGTCGCAGATGCAGAGCATGTTCGGCGTGAGCCTGCGCGTATTGCCGTCGAGCGTCTCGATGGTCTCGCCCTCGCGCGCGGTGCGCACGATGATCTGCTTGCCGCCGATGCACGAGAAGTCGAACGCGTGCATGGGCTGGCCGTACTCGAGCATGACGTAGTTCGTGATGTCGACGATGTTGTTGATCGGGCGCACGCCGCTGTTGCGCAGGCGCTCGCGCATCCACGCCGGGGACGGGCCGATCTTGACGTTGCGCACCATGCGCGCAGTGTAGCGCGGGCAGAGCGCGGGATCGTCGATGCGGATGCTGACATGGTCGCGGATGTCCTCGCCGCAGCCGGGCACATCGGGCGTGTGCAGCTTCAGGGGCTTGTCAAAGGTCACGGCGGCCTCACGCGCCAGACCGATCACAGACAGGCAGTCCGGGCGGTTGGGCGTGATCTCAAACTCGACCACGTGGTCGTCCGCGCCGATGACGGCGGCGATGTCGTCGCCGGGCTTCACGCCGTCCTCCTGCATGACCCACAGGCCGTCCTCGATGGCGTAGGGGTAGTCATGCAGCGTCAGACCGAGCTCCTTGAGCGAGCACATCATGCCGTTGGACGCCTCGCCGCGCAGCGTGCCGGCGTGGATCTGCTTGCCGTCGGGCAGCAGCGCGCCGTCAAGCGCGACGGGTACCAGGTCTCCGACCTGCTGGTTCTGTGCGCCGGTCACGATCTGGATCGGCGCATCGCCGCCCACATCGACCTGACAGACCCACATGTGGTCGGAGTTCGTGTGGCGCACCATCTCCACGATGCGGCCCGCAACGACATTCTGAATATTCTTGTGCAGATCCGTAAACGTCTCCACCTTAGAGCCGGAGAGGGTCATTGCCTCGGAAAAGTCGTGGTCGGACCAGGCCGAGCAATCTACGAATTCATTGAGCCATTTTCTGCTTAAAATCATGGTAGCCTCTCCTTTCTCAGAACTGCTGCAGGAAGCGCACGTCGTTTTCGAAGATCAGGCGCAGGTCGCTGATCTTAAAGCGGCGCATCGCCAGTCGCTCCAGACCCATGCCGAAGGCCCAGCCGGAGTAGACGTCCGTGTCGATGCCGCAGCCCTCGAGCACCTTCGGGTGGATCATGCCGGCGCCGAGGATCTCGATCCAGCCCTCGCCCTTGCAGGTGGGGCAGCCCTTGCCGCCGCACTTGTGGCACTGCACGTCCATCTCGCAGCTCGGCTCGGTGAACGGGAAGTGGTGCGGACGGAAGCGGGTGACGGTGTTCTCGCCGTAGAGCTTGCGCACGAGCGTGTTGAGCGTGCCCTTCAGATCCGCCATCGTGACGCCCTTGTCGATGACCATGCCCTCGATCTGGTGGAACATGGGCGAGTGCGTGGCATCGACCTCATCCTTGCGGTAGACGCGGCCGGGCGCGACCATGCGGATCGGCAGGGGCTTGCTCTCCATCGCGCGCACCTGCATCGGGGAGGTCTGCGTGCGCAGGAGGATGCGGCTGTCCTCGGTCAGGTAGAACGTGTCCGACCACTCGCGGGCGGGGTGCCCCTCGGAGGTGTTGAGCTTGGTGAAGTTATACTCGGCCTCCTCGATCTCCGGACCTTCGAGGATCTCGAAGCCCATGCCGACGAAGATGTCCTTGATCTCGTCGAGCACGATGTACATCGGGTGCTGGTGACCGAGCTCCGGCGCTTTGCCGGGCATGGTCACATCGAGCGTCTCGGCCTTGAGGCGCATCTCGAGCATGCGCGCATTGAGCGCCTCGCGGCGCTGCTCGAGCGCTGTCTCAAGCTCCGCGCGCACCTGGTTTGCCAGCTGACCCATGGCCGGGCGCTCCTCCGCCGACAGGCGGCCCATCTGCTTGAGGATGGCGGTCAGCTCCCCCTTTTTGCCGAGATATTTCACGCGCAGGTTTTCCAGCGCCGTGATGTCGTCCGCCTGCAAAATGGCGTCGACAGAAGCCTCGCGCAGCTTCTGCAGCATTTCTTTCATGCAAACAACTCCTTCGTTGCAAAGTTTACATAGTCGGTCGAGTTTATCGCCGGATGGGTATAAAAAAAACCTCCCGTCCCGCATACAGGGACGAAAGGAAGCTTCCGCGGTACCACCCGAATTCGGCGCACGTGCGCCGCACTCTCTGCGCGTTAACGGGCGGACCCGCCGGGGATTGGCCGGAGCTCACGGGCGAACGAAGTACGTTTCTCGCAGGACGCTCTCAGCCGGCGGCGTCCCTCTCTGGTGCGGAACCTTGGTACTATTTTCCCGATCCAAGCAATAAACTCAATAACAAAGCTATTTATACCACACTTCGCGCAACAAATCAATGTAAAAGGGGAAGAAAATTTGACGTGGGGATTTGAAAACGCTATAATATTTGCTGACAAATCACTGCGTTTCCGTTCAGGAGGCAAGCCATGCACCGCATCGAACCGTGCGCGCCGTATCTGCCGCGGCGCGCGTCCGACACCAATAAATATGACTATGGCCGCGTGCTCATCGTCGGCGGCTGCGTCGGCTACACCGGCGCGCCGACGCTGTGCGCCCATGCCGCGCTGCGCTGCGGTGCGGGGCTGGTGTCCGTCGGCGTGCCGGAGGCGATCTATGCGATCACCGCCGTGAAAAATGACGCGGCGATGCCGTTCCCGCTTCCGTCGGCCGACGGCAAGCTCACGGCGGACGCGCTGCCGGAGCTGCTCGAGCGGCTGCGCAGGAGCGATGTGTGCGTGCTCGGCCCCGGCTTGGGGCGGAATGCCGCGCTCACGGCGCTGGTGCAGGCCGTCGTTTTGCGCTCGGAGACCCCGCTCGTGCTCGACGCCGACGCGCTCTTTGCCGTCGCGCAGGATGTGGCGGTGCTCAAGCGCGCCCGCGCGCCCATTGTCCTCACACCGCACGACGGGGAGTTTGCCCGGCTTGCGGGTGCGGATGCGGCCGGCAGGGCAGAGGCGGCGTCCGCTTTTGCCGCTGCGCACGGCTGCACCGTCGTGCGCAAAGGGCCGGAGACGGTCTGTGCATTCCCGGACGGGGACACGGCCGTGCTGCGTGCCGGTAATCCCGGTATGGCCAAGGGCGGCAGCGGTGACGTGCTGGCGGGTATGCTCGGCGCGCTGCTGTGCCAGATGCCTGCGCGTGACGCCGTCGAGACTGCAGTCTGGCTGCACGGGCGGGCCGGCGACGTGTGCGCCGCACGCATGGGCGAATATGCCATGAACCCGACCGACGTGATCGCGGCGCTGCCGGAGGTCACAAAAACCATCATCCGATAGGAGGCAGTATGCAGCGCAGAAGCATCGCTGCACTGATGATAAGCCTGCTGCTGTTGTCCGCGTGCGGACACGGTGCGGGAGAGCGATCGTTTCAGACCTTCCGTGATACGCTCACGGGAAGCCTCGTCACCGTGACGGCGCAGGTGCACGCGGACTACGGCGACACGGTCGCGGACTACACGCTCACCTGCCGGGAGCTGGCCGACGGCTATGATCTCACGGTCATCGCGCCGGAGACGGCCGAGGGCGTCGGCGCGCACCTGCGCCGAGGAGAGAGCACGCTTACCTTCGATGATATCCTGCTGCCGGCGGGCGATCTCAACGCCGCTGGACTGACTCCGCTGACGGCGCTGCCCTATGTGGTGGATGCCGTCCGCAGCGGCTATGTCGATCTCACATGGCAGGAGGACGGGCTGCTGGTCGTGCAGCTCATTACCGACGACCATACGGTCGTGCGGCTGTATCTTGACGGCACTGTGCCGCAGTGCGCGGAGCTGTCGGTGGATGAACGCTCGTGCCTGTACTGCACGGTGGAACAATGGAATCTGGAACAAGGAAGTACGAACGATGAATCGCAAAATTCGAACATGGGTAGAGATCAGTCTCAATGATCTGGAACACAACTACCGCGAGATCAGCAGCCGCCTGCCGGACGGCTGCCAGATGCTCGGCGTCTGCAAGGCCAATGCCTACGGCCACGGCGCGGTGCGTGTGGCGCAGCGCCTGCAGCGGGCGGGCTGCCAGTGGATCGCCGTCAATTGCTATGACGAGGCCGAGGAGCTGCGCGCTGCGGGTGTGACGATGAACATCCTGCTGCTCGGGCCGCAGTCGGCGAACATCGCCGTCGACCTTGCGACCCTCGGCGTGACGCAGGCGGTCGGCAGCATCGAATATGCGCGCGAGCTTAACCGCTTCCTCGCTGGGACGGGGCTGCGCTTAAACGCACACATGAAGCTGGAGACCGGCATGGGGCGCACGGGCTTTGACGTGCATGATGACAGCCATCTCGACGAGATGCTCGAGGCGCTGTCGCTGCCGCACCTGAATTTCACCGGCGTGTTCACGCACTTTGCCGTCTCGGACGAAAACGGCGACCCGTACACGCAGCTGCAGTTCTCGCGCTTCCTGCACGCGATCGACCGCATGGAGCAGGCGAGCGGTCACCACTTTGCCATTCGCCATTGCGCCAACAGCGGCGCTGTGATAAACTATCCGCAGATGCACCTCGACATGGTGCGCCCCGGTCTGCTGCTCTACGGTGTGTTTCCGGCGGCGGAGACCGGCGGGCTCGACCTGCGCCCGGCGATGTCGCTCTATAGCCGCGTGTCCGAAGTCACGCACCACCACGCGGGCGACACGATCAGCTACGGCCGCACGTTCACCTGCCCGCACGATATGCGTCTGGCCGTGCTGCCGGTCGGCTATGCCGACGGGCTGCTGCGCAGTCTCTCCGGCAAGGGCGACGTGCTGCTGCACGGCAAGCGCGCACCGCAGGTCGGCCGCATCTGCATGGATATGTGCATGGTCGATGTGACCGACATCCCCGAGGTGCAGCCCGGCGACGTGGCGACCATCTTCGGCGCAGACCTCTCGGTGGCCGAGCAGGCCGAAAAGGCCGGCACGATCCCGTACGAGCTGCTGTGCGCCATGAGTCAGCGCGTGCAGCGCGTATATATCGACTGAGGTATAAATTTCGCTCCGATGGCGACAATAACTGTGCCCCTACATATCGACCGGGGCAAATATTCCATCGGAGATGAATGTTATGCAGCCAGTCAGACGCGGAGACATCTATTATGCCGACCTCAGCCCGGTGGTCGGCAGTGAGCAGGGCGGGATGCGCCCCGTGCTCATCATTCAAAACGACACCGGCAACCGCCACAGCCCGACGGTGATCGCCGCTGCGATCACGTCGCAGACCGGCAAGGCCAATCTGCCGACGCATATCTCGCTCGCGGCGCGCAGCTGCGGCCTGACGCGCGACAGTGTGATCCTGCTCGAGCAGGTTCGCACGCTCGATAAATCGCGCCTGCGCGAGCGCATGGGCCGTCTGGACGAGCCCGCGATGCATCAGGTGGATAACGCGATCGCCGTAAGCTTTGGCCTGCCGCAGTAAACGCCACGCCCAAAAAACGGAGGAACGGATATGAAGAAAAAGACGCTCATCACGATCGCACTGGTCGCTGCGCTGACCATGGTCGCCGCTGTGACCGTGTACGCGGTCGCAAACTACGGCTCGCGGGAAGACCCGCTCGTCACGTCCAGCTATCTGCAGGATGTCGTGCAGCCGCGCATGGAGGACGCCTACCGTTCCACGCTCAACGGTGCGATCGGCGAGATGGAGGAACAGTTTGCCGATCAGGTCGCCGCTGCGGGCGGTACATACGTGCTCGTGACGCTGGAAAACGGGCAGACGCTCACCGGACGCGCAGGCACGGAGGTGCTCATGCGCAGCGGTACCGCAGCCGTGACGCAGAGCGCCGCTGTGGATCTCACATCCGGCTCGACGGCCGCCGTCGGCGCAAAGCTCACGGAAAACCACCTGTATCTCCTGCAGGCGGACGGCGCGGGCGTTCATGCCTCGGCCGACACCACTGCCATGGTGCGCGGCAGCTACAGCGTCGGCTGATGCCCCGGTTCTAAACAGATCACTCCCGCGCATAGTCTGGTGCGGGAGTGATTTTTTATGCCTGAGTATCCGATCCTGCAGCAAAACAAGCCCATCGGCACGCTGCGCGTGACGCGCGAGGGGCTGCACACGGTGTTTTCCGCGCGGGCGAAAACGGATGCGCCCCGGCTGCGGCTCGCCGTGTGCGGGGCGCGCTCGCGCGCGTATCTCGGCCTGATGCTGCCGGACGGCAGCGGCGCGCTCACCCTGACCAAGCGGCTCACGCGGCTCGAGTGTGCGCGTCTGCCGCAGGAGATCCTGTTCGCGGCGGACGAGGCGTGGGACATTCCGTCCGAGCCCGAGCCTGCGCCGGAGCCGGCGCCGCAGTGTGCGGACGATGGCCTGGATGTGCTCTGGTATTCTGCGCCGGACGGCGTGCTCACGACGTTTGACGGCAAGCGGACGGTCATCGCCATCCCGGCGGACGCGCCGAACCTTCCGCGCGGCGCGCAGGCCGTGCTGCGGGAGATCGACGGGCGGCCGTATCTGATTTTTCCACGCTGAATTGCAATTCTGCCGCCGCCGTGCTATACTCGTGGCAAACAAATGCAAAGGAGCACATTGCGATGAGAATGAGCGATCTGATCGTGAAAAAACGCGACGGGCAGGCTCTCACGACGGAGGAGATCCGTTACGTGGTCGACGGCTATACCCGCGGTGAGATCCCGGATTATCAGATGTCTGCCATGCTGATGGCCATTTATTTTCGCGGAATGGATCGGCGCGAGACGCTGGATCTGACCATGGCCATGATGCACAGCGGCGAGACACTGGATCTCTCGGGCGTGTCCGGCGTGAAGGCGGATAAGCACTCGACCGGCGGCGTGGGCGACAAGACCTCGCTCGTGCTCGTACCGATGGTGGCGAGCCTCGGCGTGAAGATGGCGAAGATGTCCGGCCGCGGCCTCGGCCACACGGGCGGCACGCTCGATAAGCTCGAGAGCATTCCGGGCTTCAACATTGACCTGCCCATGGAGCGGTTTTTGTCTAACGTTGACCGTGTCGGCATGGTCATCGCCGGACAGACGGCGAACCTTGACCCCGCCGATAAAAAACTCTACGCCCTGCGCGACGTGACCGGCACCGTGCCGAGCATCCCGCTCATAGTCAGCAGCATCATGTCCAAGAAACTGGCTGCCGGTGCGGACGTCATCGTGCTGGACGTCAAGTGCGGCGACGGCTCATTTATGAAGACGCTGGATGATGCGCGCGAGCTTGCGACCGAGATGGTCGAGATCGGCAAGATGGCCGGCCGCAAGACGGTCGCCGTCATCACGGACATGGACGAGCCGCTCGGTCATGCCGTCGGCAACGCGCTCGAGGTCAGGGAGGCAATTGCGACGCTGCGCGGCGAGCATAAGAGTGAGCTGCTGGAGCTGTGCCTGACGCTCGGCGCGTGCATCCTCACGCAGGCGGGGCTCGCAGCCGATGATGCTGCGGCGCGCGCCATGCTCGAGCAGACGATCACGGACGGCTCGGCGCTCAGAAAGCTGGCGGAGTTTGTTGCGGCGCAGGACGGCGACCCGGCGGCGATCTATGACCCGTCGCTTCTGCCGGCGGCGCCGGTGCAGATGGAAGTGCCGTCGCCCGCGAGCGGCTATGTGCGCCACATCGCGGCCACGGACGTGGGCCTCGTGTCCATGCGTCTCGGCGGCGGCCGCGCGACGAAGGACAGCAGCATTGACTACGGCGTCGGCATCGTCCTGCACAAGAAGGTAGACGAGCCGGTCGCGGCAGGGGAGTCGCTCGCGACGATCCACGCTGCCGACGAGGCGGCCGCACGCAAGGCGGTCGCGGAGCTCACTGCGTGCTACACGATCACCCCGGATGCGCCTCCGGCAGCGCCGTTCATCAAGGCGATCATCCGCTGAAGACAACAAAAAATCCCGGAGCGACTGCTCCGGGAGTTTTTGCTGCCGGAAACCCGCTTGGGTTTCCGGCAAATCGGTCACGGATAGGCGTGCGTGCGCAGATACGTCAGCCACACCTTCATGCCCGCGGCATTGAGGTGCATACCGTCGCCGTCCTGATAACTCTGCGGCAGGAAGCCGTCATCGGCGACCAGACCGCTTGCCATGTCAAGATACTTCGCGCCGGTGCTCTCCGCTGCGGCGGCGATCCAGCCGTTGACCTTCTGGATGAGCTCGTTGGTAATGTCCTCGTACTGATAATTGGACGCGATCGGCGTCAGCGAGCAGCAGATGATCTTCGTGCTCGGGCTTTTGGCCTTGACGGCGTTGATGAGCGTGGTGTAGACCGATTTGATCTGCTCCTCGTTCGTCATGGAGATGTTGTCCGCACTCGGACAGATGACGAGATACGCGGGCTTGTTGACCTCGCAGATCTCGTCTGCGGGCACGTTGTTGCCGGTCGCGGGGGATTTGTATTTCGCCGTGTCGAGCGACGAAGCGGGCAGAGAACCGGTCTCCGGTACCCAGACCTGCTTTTTTGCGTCCTTGCCGGTGAGCATCGACTCCGTCTGGAGCACCTTCAGCGATTTGTCACCCAGAAAATAGATCTGGTCGACGTAGGTGCTGCCCTTGTCCTCCGTCTGCGCAAGCGCGGCGGACGACTGGATCGGCGTGATCGGATTGACCTGCGGCGTCGGCGTCGGTGTGACGGCGGCGGCGGGGTCGTCCTTCGGCTTGGAGGTATGCGTGTTGCCGACGGCGTTGGTGAACACCAGCACGACGGCTACCAGCGCCAGACACAGCAGGATCGCGCCCGACCAGAAGGTGTAGAGCATGTTTTTGTTCGTGTTTTTCATTGGGATCCCTCGCTTCCGGATAGACAAAAGAAGCCCGGGAAAGGGCTTCTTTTGCAGTTGCAGTTACGCTTCCTGTTCTTTCTTTGCTTCCTCGATGACCTTCTGCTGGACGTTGCCGGGCGCTTCCTCGTAGCGAACGAACTTGCACGAGAAGGAGCCGCGTCCCTGCGTCATGGAGCGCAGATCGATCGTGTAGGAGCCCATCTCCGCCATCGGGACTTCCGCCTCGACGGTCTGCATGCCGTCCTCCGCCGTCATGCCGAGCACGGTGCCGCGGCGCTTGGAGGAGATGTCGGACATGATGTCGCCAAGGTTGGCGTCCGGGATGGTGACCTTCAGCAGGCCGATCGGCTCGAGAATGGTCGGCTTCGCCTTCGGGATGCCGTCCTGATAGGCGAGGCGGGCAGCCGTCTGGAACGCCATATCGTTGGAGTCGACCGGGTGATAGGAGCCGTCATACAGCACGGCCTTCAGGCCGACGAGCGGGTAACCGGCGAGCACACCCTTCTGCACGGCGTTGCGCAGACCCTTTTCAACGGACGGGAAGAAGTTTTTCGGCACGCTGCCGCCGAAGACCTCCTCGGCGAAGATCATGTCGTCGGACTCATCCTGCGGCTCGAAGCGGATCCAGACGTCACCGAACTGGCCGCTGCCGCCGGACTGCTTCTTGTGGCGGCCGTGGGCTTCGACCTTGGCCTTGATCTTTTCGCGGTAAGCGACGCGCGCCGGCTTGAGCTCGGTCTCGACGCCGAAGCGGCTCTTGAGCTTGGCGCACAGCACGTCGACCTGAATGTCGCCCGCGCCGGAGATGACCATCTGGTGGGTCTCGGCGTTGTTGACGAGCGTGAAGGAGATGTCCTCCTCGTTCAGGCGGGCAAGGCCGGACGCGACCTTGTCGTCCTGTCCCTTGGTCTTGGGGCTGATGGCCATGGAGTAGCAGGGCTCAGCCAGCTTGATGGCGGGCAGCTCGACCTCATTTTTCGGGTCGCAGACGGTGTCGCCGGTCTTCCACTCCATCTTGCCGATGGCAACGATGTCGCCGCAGCAGGCTTCCTTGACCTCGGTGCTCTTCTTGCCGCACATGGTGTACATACGGCCGAGCTTGTCGGTGCTGCTCGTGCGCATATTGCGCAGAGACAGATCGGACACGACCTTGCCGGACAGCACCTTGATGAAGGAGTACTTGCCGAACTGGTCGGAAATGGTCTTGAACACGAACGCGCACACAGGGCCGTTCGGGTCGACGGCGAGCTTGCCGCCGTCTGCCGTGGCGACCTCACCGATGTCGGCCGGGCTGGGCACGTAATCGACGATCGCCCGCAGCACGCTCTCGGTGCCGATGCCGCTGCCGGCAGCGCCGCAGAGCACGGGGAACACGGTGCGGTCCTTCAGACCCAGACGAAGACCCTTGACGGTGTCCTCCTCAGAGAGCATCATGTCCTCGAAATATTTCTCCATGAGTGCCTCATCAGCGCCGGCGGCCGCCTCAAAGAGCGTCTCGCGCAGCGACTCGACCATGTCGGCGTCGGCGGCGGGAACGGCGATCTTCTCGGTCTTGTTGCCCTTGGTCTGATAGGCGACGTTGTGCACGAGGTCGATGACGCCCGTTCCGTCGCTCATCGGCGCGGTGACCGCGCAGACGGCGCTGCCGTACTTGTCCTGCAGGGCGGAGAGGACACCGGCAAAATCGCCGTGATCCTCGTCGGTCTTGGAGATGTAGAACAGGCAGGGGATGTTCTCGCTCTTGAGGTATTTCCAGCAGCGCTCCGCGCCGACGGCGATGCCGTCTTTCGCGGTGCAGAAGATCATGCCGGCCTCAGCCGCGCGCATGGCGCAGCGAGCGTCACCCGCAAAGTCGAAAAAGCCCGGGCAATCGAGGATGTTGATCTTGCAGCCGCCGAAATTGACCGGCGCGATGCTGGTCGAGATCGTGATCTTGCGCTTGATCTCCTCGGGATCGTAGTCACAGACGGTGTTGCCGTCGGCAGTTTTGCCCTGACGGTCGATCGCACCGGTCAGGTACAGCATGCTCTCGGCGAGCGTGGTCTTGCCGCTGCCGCCATGTCCGAGCAGGCACACGTTGCGGATGTTCTTGGTTTCGTAGCTCATGTAGTGTACTCTCCTTCTATATTAACTATCGGAAATTCCAACTCCGGAAGCCATGTGCTGTATTTAACACATGACTATAAAAGTATACACGATTTCGAAACTCTTGGCAATCATAAATATGAAAACTCAGCGTTTCAGGCCAAAATTCAGCAATATGACAGGAACGAGCCACAGGCCCATAAACACGAAGAGGTTGCCGACGGTGGCGGAATCGAACGCACCGATGGCGCACAGGGCAAACATCAGTATGACGCCGACGACCGTGCACAGCAGAGCGAGGATGACGCAGATGCGCACCGCCTGAAAGAGCTGTCGGCCGGTTCCGGCGACGCCGACGAGCGGACCGAGGCCGTCGCGCGCCACGATGCCCGCGGTCTGCGTGTAGTCCGAGGGCTCGGCGGCCGACATGGCGTAGCGCTTGGAGTACGCCGGGAAGTCAAAGCCGTCGGTGGACATCTTGAACTTCTGGCTGAGCATCAGCGGCGTGATGTTGAAGTCACGCACGGCGAAGATCGGCGCGATGCGCGTGCGCAGCAGGCCGAGGAGTGCGTTCTGCACCGACTGCACCGGCACGTACTTGATCTTGAAGCTTGCGACGAACAGCCCATTGATGGACGCGAATACGGCGTTTTTGACGTTGAGCTGCTGCGGCAGATGCACGCCCTTGAGGTTCATGAAGGCGCTGCTGCCGACGAGCACTTCCTCGCCGTTGACCAGTGCCGTCAGGCCGCCGCTCTCGTTGCAGGTGAACGAGTCGACCGGCATGAGCGCGCAGTTGTTGCGCTGCATGAGATCGGTGAACACGGAGGCGAGGCAGCTGCCGGAGGCGACGATCACGCTGCCGGTGTAGGAGATGACCTTGTCCGGGAACGCACCGTCGAGAATGCGGATGTCCTCGATCGAGATGTTGCGCGCGGTGAACAGATCCTTATCCGTCACGATCAGGTGCTTGCTGCGGCCGATATCGCTCGCACCGTTCCAGCCGGCGATGGCGCTGCCGGTCTGGGCGAGCTTGCGCGCGGCCGTCCGGAACGGGACGGCGAACGCGACCAGCGCCGCAAACGGCGCACACGGCGCGGTAACGGCGGCGAACACGTGCAGGATGTTGGCGTAGTTGCCGCTGAGGATCGTGGCAAGCAGGCCGAGGATCACGGATGCGGCGATGAGATACGGCGCGAGACCGGCATAGATCGTGTCGGCCGGGCCGGCCTCCTCGCTGCGGTGGATGAAGCCCGCCGTGTCGCGCTTGGACTTGAGCACGGTGATGCTGTCCTTGACGACCTCGCTGTCCGCGCTGACGGTGTAGGGGCCTTTGTCGACGGCGAGCGTGCGGAACGTGTACTTAAAGCCGCGGCAGGTGTTCAGCGCGCTCCACAGGCAGCAGGCGACGGAAAACGCGGACACGGCGCAAAACGGCAGACCCACGGCATCCGAACCGGTGACGGCCAGCACGACCGCATCCAGCGCGGAAAAGACACAGTTGAGAAACACGAGCGATTCCAGTCCCGGCGTGCGGCGCACGAGGTTGAAAAAGCCGTTGGTGATCACGTCCAGCCCGATGAGCATCACGGTCAGCTGCATCATCAGACACACGAGCGCGGCGACGGTCGGGCTGCTTTTGAGCACACCGAACACCGGCAGACCGAGCGAGATGTAGATCAGCGGGATGCACACGAGCATGGCCGCGCGGCAGCGAAAACGCAGGGATTTGACCTGACCGCCGTAATACTTTGCGGCGTCCTCCGCACTCGGCTCCGGGCCGAGCGCCTCCTCGGCGTCAGCCGAGGCATGCACGGCGTTGTTGTGCGCGCGCACGCGGTAGGCCACGGCAGCCAGCCGCGCCATGAGCGGGTTGAGCACCGAGTCCTGAAAGCTGCGGCGGGCGGGCGCGTCATCCTCGTCGGCGCGCGCGTAGTTTCTCGCGCGGGCGTAGGCAGCGTCGCCGCTCTCCGTGCCTTCCTCGGTGATGGCCTGAAACACACGCGTCGGCTCTTCCGGCTCGGGCTCGGGGTCATACAGGCCCTCGGGCACATCCGGCGGGGCTGAGACGGGGATGGATGCATCCTCCTCCGGCAGGTCGTCCTCGGGCTCGACCGGCTCATCCGGCACGACCTCCGAGAGCTTGGAGGCGAAGCCCTTGAGCCCCGAGAGGCCCTTTTGCGCCAGACGCTTGGCGCCGGCCTTCGTCTCGTTCCATTTTTCGATCTCGGCCGCGGTCGCATGGTCGCGCTGGCGTTTCGGGTGATAGCGCTTGACGTCGTGATCCTCATGCACGGGCTCGGCTTGCGCCTGTGTGCTTTCGGCATCGTCCAGCGCACTGTCGAGCTCGGCGGACATGAGAATATCCTCGGTCTCGGCGTCGGCCGCTTCCGCTTCCTCGATCATCTCCGCTGTGACGGGGCGGCTGCGGTAAGCCGGGCGCGGACGCGGCGCCGGCTTTTCCGTCTGAAAATCTTTATATTCGTCCAGAATGGATTCCAGGGAGAATTCCTCCGCATTCAGATCAAAAGAAATGTCCTCTGGCGAGCGATCAAATTCGTCCATATGGTCAACTCCTTTTTATAGTGAGGGGCACGGACGTTCAGCTGCGCTGGCGCAGCGCCTCATAGAGCAGCACCGCCGCGGCAGCGGATGCATTGAGCGAGGAGATCTGTCCGTGCAGCGGGATGCTGACGAGAAAATCACACTTTTCGCGCACCAGCCGGCTGATGCCGCTGCCCTCCGAGCCGATGACGATGCAGGCGGGGCCTGTCAGATCCGTCTTCCACAGCTCGTTTGAGCCCTCGGCGGCCGCGCCGTAGATCCAGAGACCGTTTTTCTTGAGCGTCTCGATCGCGGCGACCAGATTCGGCACCCGCGCGATGGCCATGTGCTCGAGCGCACCCGCGGACGCCTTGTCCACGACGGCGGTCAGTCCCGCGCTGCGGCGCTTCGGGATGATGACACCGTGCGCGCCGACGCACTCGGCCGTGCGGATGATCGCGCCGAGGTTGTGCGGGTCGGAGATCTCGTCGCACAGCACGAGAAACGGCGCCTCACCGCGCTCGGCGGCGACGGCGAGCATGTCCTCGATCGTGCTGTACTCCTTGACGGCGCACAGCGCGATTACGCCCTGATGTGCGTGCGTCTGGCTCATGGCGTCGAGCTTGCGGCGGTCGGCCTCCGTGACGACGATGCCGGCGCTGCGCGCTTTTGAGGCAATGTGTCCGAGCGTCTTGTCCACGTCGCCCTTGGCGATGAAGATCTTGTCGATCGTGCGGCCCGCGCGCAGGGCCTCGATGACCGCGTTGCGGCCTTCGATCAGATCATTGCGCGCTTCTGTTTCAAATTCTTGCATTTGTTCCATGTGATAACCATACCTTGCGACATAATAATACAGATATCATCATACCACACGCTGCGCCATTTAGAAAGCACAAATTGCGATTCCGGATATTTTTTTATGGACTTTGCGCCTGGAAGAAGGTATCATGGTCATACGTTGTTTTTACGGAGGAACCCCATGAGAAAACTGATGAACAAAATCGACCGGTTTTGCTATACACATCCGCGCTTCGGCATTCCGAACCTGATGCTGATCATCGTCATCGGCAACGCAGCCGTCTGGCTGCTGGCGCAGATGGATACGACCGGACAGATCGTGTCGCTTCTGAGCGGCTCGGCGCAGGGCATCCTGCACGGGCAGGTCTGGCGGCTAATCACCTATGTGTTCGTGCCGACGGAGTCACGGCCCATCTGGCTGCTGCTGATGCTGTATTTCTACTATTGGATCGGCTCGTGCCTTGAGCGCGAGTGGGGCAACGGCAAATTCACGATCTACTACGTGAGCGGTATGCTGCTCACGGCGATCTACGGTGTGGTGCTCTCGGCCATCCTCGGGCGCGACGTGGTCGTCTCGACCACGTACCTGAACCTGTCCATGTTCTTTGCCTTTGCGACGCTCTATCCGGATGTGCAGGTGCTGCTGTTTTTCATCATCCCGATCAAGGTGAAGTATCTGGCGTATCTGGACGCGGCGCTGTTCGTGTTCGGCGTGATCACGATGTCCTTCCCGCTGAACCTGCTGCCGGTGGTGGCGGTGCTCAACTATCTGGTCTACTGCGGCGACTGGCTGTTTGACTTCTTCCGCCCGTCGCACGTGCGCCAACGGCAGAAAACGGTCAACTTCAAGCGCGAGGCGCGGCGTATCCGGCGCGAGCAGGCGAACAAGCCCTATCACTACAAGTGCGCCGTCTGCGGCCGCACGGACGTGGACCACCCGGAGCTGGAGTTTCGCTATTGCTCCCGCTGCGTGGGCTACCACTGCTTCTGTCAGGATCACATCAATAACCACATCCATTTCACGGAGTGAGCGCCATGCAGACTTTGCAGCAGAAAAGAGAATACACCGTTGCGGTGCTCGACCCGGCGGGCAACGTCACGGCCATCGTCTGCTCGGACGTGCCGGCGGCCGAGCGTGCGCGCGTCGCGGCGCAGATCCTGCGTCTGCCGGAGCTGGGCATTGAGCAGGTCGCGTTTCTGGCCGCGCCGCGCAGCGGCGGAGAGATCCGGCTGGAGATGATGGGCGGCGAGTTTTGCGGCAATGCCCTGCGCTGTGCGGGCTTTTATCAGGCGCTGCGCAACGGTGCGCAGGGGAAAAGCTGTGTCTTTGCCGAGATCAGCGGGGCGGACGGCGTCCAGCCCGTCATGGCGGATACGGCGGAGGGCACGGCGTCCACGGTGATGCCGCTGCCGCTGTCCGTGCAGCCGGCCGGCTGGGCGGACGTGCAGGCGGCGCGCGTGACCTTTGCCGGCATCACGCACTTTGTCATCGACTGCGCGCAGCCGGACGAGACGCTCGTGCAGCGCGCCATCGCCGCCGCGCCCGGGGCCAGCGCCGTCGGGGCGATTTTTCTCGACCGCGCGCACGGCAGCATAAAGCCGGTCGTGTTCGTGCGCGAGACCGCGTCCTGCGTCGCGGAAAACAGCTGCGCCTCCGGCAGCGTCGCCACGGCCGTCGTGCTCACGGCGGACTTTGCCGACGGCATCACGGAGATCGGCATCGGCCAGCCGGGCGGCACGCTCGAGGTCGGCGTGCAGCGCACGGACGGCGCGGTGACGGGACTGTCGATCGGCGGCGCGGTGCGCCTGACGCAGACGCTGATCGTCACGCTGCCGGGACCGGCGGCAGCGCCGTGTTAATTCGTAAACTATGCTTGCATATTGGCGCATAATCATGTAGCATATTCAAAGATATTGAACAGGGCGCTGTGCGAAACACACCCGAAACTGCCATATTCGGAGAGGAGAATGTGTGATGAAATGTCCCCGCTGCGGTCATGAAATGACGCTGGATACCCATCGGAAATACGCACTGAACATGTGCTATGAGTGCGGCTATATCGAAGGCCGCCTGATCGACCCCGAAAAGAAGGGCGAGACGAACTTCGAGCGCCTGAAAAAGCTCAACTTCAACGAGATGCTCGCATTTCTGTCCAAGGGCCTCGGTATGGACGAGGAAAAACTTGCCGACTGGCTGGACGACGAGGTCGTGTGAACGCCAGACCGCATAACATACTGCACGCCGTGCCCGGAACGGGCGCGGCGTGTTTCCGTGCAGCACGGATGCGGCGGATTACCGATTCTTTTCTTGACACGATGGGAGTGCCACTGTATAATATCACGTGTATGGACAGCTTTTGCTTTTTGCGGTGCCTTGTTGCAGCGCGTTTTTTTCCACGCTGGTTCGATGAATTTAACCGCCGGGCGCCACAGTAGAAGCCGCTGTTTGTCTGCCGGTCACGCAGGAGCGTGGCTTTTCTCTTCCACGATAGTTAGATATATCTAATTTAAATTAGATAACTTTAATCGCAAGAAAAATCAATAGTAGGAGGATATCTTCATGCAGCAAATATGCAAACGGATGCTGTCGGTTCTTTTGGCGGTTGCCGTTTTGCTGTCACTGACCGTGACGGCGTTCGCGGCCGACGGCGATGCGGACACGGTGCTCACGGCGGCGGATTATGCCGCTGCGGATGCGCTGTTCGACGCGCTTGACGGCGTGGAGCAGACGGCGGCGCAGCGGGACGCGTCCACGGGCGGACGCACGCAGGCAATTTGCGACTATCTCAATGCACAGGACGAGGTCGTCTCCGGTTCGGTCGAGACGAGCGGAGACCAGGTCACCTGGTTGACGGAGCAGGGGATCGCCTGCGCCTATTCTCCCCGGCTGGAGCAGATCGCGGCCGCGGCTGAGCCTGTGGCAGATGATACGCCGGATGTACAGACACGTACCTATGCCGAGCGCGGCGCGCAGCATGGGCGCGATGTGTACCTGTTCCAGCCGTACTATGGCATTGACCGCAGCTTCACCGAACAGTATCAGAAGGAGGCCCAGCGTGTGGCGCAGGCATCCGAGGGCACATATCACTATTATAAGGGCGAAGCGGCGACGGTCGATACCATTGCGGATGCAATCATGGACGGCGGCGTTGTCATCTTCGATTCGCACGGTTCGACCGATTACGAAAACGGCGATGATTATACCTCGGGCGCCACGACGTCCTACCTCTGCCTGCAAACGGGCGATGGCCTGACCAAGGCGGATTACGACAGCGGTCACGCCGTCTACAGCAGCACAAGCAGCAGCATGAAGTTTTTCCTCGTGGACGGTACGGTCATTGCTGACCACATGGATGCGAATGCACAGGCCAATAACGGCCTGCTCTGGATGGCAATTTGCCTCGGCATGGCGACTGACGGTCTGGAAAAGCCGCTCATGGATCGTGGCCTTGGCGTTGTCTACGGTTACAGCCAGACGGTCTCGTTCGTTGGCGACTACACGTTTGAAGCGGCGTTTTTTGACAGCCTGCTCGGTGGCAGCGCTGTCGCCGAGGCGGTTGCGGATATGAAGACGGTCTGCGGTTCGTGGGACTATTCACCGCAGATCTGTCAGGCCAACAGTATGCCAAGCAGTTATCAGCTGACGACGCTGGATGAGGCGCAGTGCGGCCGCGCCGCATTCCCGATCGTTGTCTCCGCGGATGATCTCTATCCCGGCCACGGCAATGTTGATCAACTGCAGGACGTCAATTCCGGCTGGTCGCTGCTTGACCGCTACGCTCTGACGGCGGACACCGATACACCGGAGCGCGGCTCCGTGACACAGCGGGGCATGACCATTACGGCCAACGCCGGTACCGGCTACTACGCTTCCGGCTACACCGTCGTGCCTGAGGGCGCGGCTACGGTGCGCCAGGATGGCGACACGTTCCGCGTTTCTGCGCTGCGGCAGGACTGCAAGGTAACGATCCACTTTTCTGCCAAGACACCGGCGAACGTACATTTTGCGGTGCCGGAAGGTATGACACAGCCGGATGTCGCCGGTTATATCGGAGATCCGATCGTGCTGCCGCAGCCGACAGGCACGCCCGTGGCCGACGCGCAGGACTATCACTTTGTCGGCTGGACGACCGAGCCGGTCGAGGTTCCGGCCGTGAGTGCGCAAGTGCTCCGCGCGGGTGAAAGCTATGCCGTCACGGGCGCGGATACAACACTCTATGCGCTCTATCAATACTTTGCCACACCGGACGGGCGGACGCCCACCTTCTCCGCGGTTACGGCAGACACCGATGACTGGAGCGGGACGTATGTCCTGCGCGGCGGCGACAGCGTCCTGCGCTGTGACGGAAGTGTTTACGGGGCGGAGCTTGGCAGTGCCGCGGCTGCCGCACCGATCGCGAATACCGGCATTACCGTGGATGATGACGGCAATGTTTCCGGCGTTTCCGGTGCGTATACCGTACAGATTACGCGCGTGGCCGGTACGGAGCAGTACACGATTCGCCTCGGCGGGGCAATGTCATCGGTGTATTTGGGTTGCCGCTCAAACACCGACCAGCTCAATTCCGCCGTGGACGGCAGCAGCAGCTACGCCCGCTGGATCATCAGCTGGCAGGACGGCCATATTGTCATTCAAAATGCCCGGTTTCAGGCACGCAGTCTGCAATATTGCGCGGATAAGCAATACTTCCGCTGCGTCCGCAATACCCAGACGCCGCTGACGCTCTATCACGGCGAGGACAGCGGCCTGTGGTATACCACGGCACTGCATGCAGCGCACGAGCACCGGTATGCGGAGTCCGGCCGCCAGCCGGCAACCTGCACGGCGCCCGGTTGGGTCGAGTATGCCTGCACCGTCTGCGGCAGTACCTACCGCGACACGCTGGATCCGCTCGGTCATGCGTTCCATGACAAGGCTTCTGCAGTGTGCGCGCAGGCGGCGACCTGTACAGAGCCTGCACAGTATTTCGTGCAGTGTGACCGCTGCGATGCGGTCAGTGATGCGCTGACGGTGACCGTGGGCGAGGCGCTCGGCCATGCCTATGAAAATGGCGTTTGCATTCGCTGCGGTGCGCTGATGCCGGTCGCCCCGTTCGAGGATGTGCCGGACGATGCCTATTATACCGACGCAGTCTATTGGGCCGCTCGCTGTGGAATCACGAGCGGCGTCGGCGGCAGCCGCTTTGCTCCGAACGAGACGTGCACGCGTGCCCAGATTGTGACCTTCCTCTGGAACGCAGCGGGCAATCCGGAACCGGAATCCGTCTCCGTTCCGTTTACGGACGTGTCGGCGGATGCCTATTATTACAAGGCGCTGTGCTGGGCGACGGAAAATGAGATCACCTATGGCACGAGTGCCACGACCTTCTCACCGAACGGCATCGTGACGCGCTCGCAGGCGGTTGCGCTGCTGTGGCGCGTTGCCGGCAGTCCGGAGGCTTCCGAGGGCGAGACGTTTACAGACGTCCCGGAGGACGCGTATTACGCGGCCGCGGTGCGCTGGGCGGCAGCAAATGATATTACGGCGGGTACGGGCGGAGGTCGTTTTTCGCCTGTGGCTCCTTGCACACGCGCACAAATTGTTGCGCTTTTGTACAATCAAATGCATACCTGATATGCCGGAACCGGCCGGCGGAAAGGGAAGGTGAGGCTGCACACAGATTCGCTGAGACCATAAACCATGTACATACGATATTATTTCAGGAGGTAATCACCAACACATGAACAAGACATTCACCAAACGGCTCCTGTCCCTGGTGCTGCTGGTGGTCATGCTCGTCGGCTGCGCGCTCCCGGCCTATGCCGTGGACACCGGCGCAGACGGCGACCTGACCGCAGAGTACGCACTTCGGGGCGCGACCTACAAAGACGGTGTCTATGAGGGCACCGGAAAGGGCTATCGGGACGGCGAGATCAAAGTCAAAGTAACGATTGCGGACGGCAAGATTGCCAATGTAGAGCTTGTCAGCCAGGACAAGCAGTCTTACTGGGACTCGAAGGACGTTGCCTCGCTCTTTGACAAGATCGTAGAGGCCAATGGTACGGAGATTGACGGTATTTCCGGTGCAACCAAGAGCAGCAACGGTGTCAAGGCGGCGGTCAACGACGCGCTGAGCAAGGCGCTTGTCACGGAGCCGGAACAGCCGGAAGCCGGCGTTTTTGCCGCTGGTACCGGTGGAAAATCTGACCCATACCTGATCCGTACGGTCGATCAGCTCAAGGCATTTGCGGCTTCTGTCAACAGCGGTGAGACGTATGAGGGCCAGTACATCACGCTCGATGCAGATCTGGATCTGTCGGGTGAGAGCTGGACGCCGATCGGCGGCGCCAGCGGCAGCTTCTGCGGTTTCTTCAGCGGTGACAACCACGTGATCACCGGACTGACCATCGGCTCCAAGGCAGAGCCGTCGGCATTGGAAGACGCCGGACTGTTTGGCATGCTTGGCCGGGGCGGCGCAATCCGCAATCTGGGTGTCAAGGATGCGTCGATTGATACCAAGCCCGCCGATGTGGAGCCGGCGGTCGGCATTCTTGCCGCGTGCATGGCCGACAGCAGTGTTGTGGACGGCTGCTGGGCGACCGGCACGGTCAATGTGAACGCCAGCGGCACCAGCAGATACGCCTATATCGGCGGGCTGGTCGGTACGAACGGTGTTCAGAGTCTCGTCTGCAACAGCTGGGCCGATGTGCAGATTGCGGTCGGCACCGGCTGCACCGAAGCCGGCGCCGGCGGTATTGTCGGCTGGACGGCTAACAACTCCGCTGTGATCAACTGCGCAGCGTTTGGCAGCATTGAAAACAACTGCAATGCGCAGATGATGTACGGTGCCGGTGGTATTGCTGGTTATAGCAGCGGCGCGATCTATGCCTGCTATTCCGATATGACGCTGCATGCGGATGCGCAGTCTTATGAGGATGGCGCGGACGTTTCGATTGGCGGCATCGCCGGCGGCACGTCTTACATGGCTGCTGGCTATCAGTGCTGGTTTAACGAGGAAGCCGGGCAGACATATTACGGCGGCGATGCAGTCGCAGAGCCGGTTGCCAATGGCTATAGCGGCATCAACTATCTGCCCAGTGAGAATGAAAAATGCGAAGGCCTGACGGCGGCACAGTTTGCGGACGGTACGCTTTCCGCCAAGCTTGCGGCTGCACTTACGGAAGAAGCGCTCGCGGATGCGCAGGCCTATTTCTCCGGCAAGGATATCGACCTTCTCAACACCATCACAATGGATACCTTCATGAGCATGAGCGAAAACGGCTGGAACGGCTGGCAGACCGAAGGCGGCCGTCTGCTGCCGATCGGCGAGAGCGCCATTGCTCCGGCGGATCCGAGTGATTATTTTGCCGGTGGTGAGGGCACGCAGGCGGATCCTTACCGCATTGCGACGGCAGCGCAGCTTAGCGGCTTCGCAGCGGCTACGCAGGCGAGCAAGCTCGTCACGCGCAATCTGTATTTCCAGCTGGATGCGGACATCGCGCTCACGGATGCGTGGACGCCGATCCATAATTTTGCCGGTACCTTTGACGGCGATGGACACACCGTTTCCGGTGTGACCATGGGCACGGAGGCGGCACCGCTGGATCAGTCGTCCGTCGGCTTCTTTGACTCGCTCGCAAAGGGCGCGACGGTCAAAAACCTCAAGCTCACGGATGTGGCTGTCTATGTCAGCAGCAGTGCGGTGGCGAGACTTTACGTCGGCGGTCTGGTCGGCGGCGCGGACGCCGGGGCGAACACTGTGATTGATAACTGCTCGGTCACGGGCAGCATTGTTTCCGCCGCTTCGAGCAGCAGTGTGCTTGTCGGCGGTCTGGCCGGTATGCTCGGCAACGACAGTCGCGTGACAAACTCCTATGCAGACACAGCTGTCAGCGGAAGCAGCACAAAGTACGCGGTTGCTGCCGGCGGTCTGGTTGGTTCGTTCGGAAGCGGCAGCTTTGTCGGCAACTGTGCTGCGCTCGGCGATGTTGCCGTCAGCGGCAACAGCCTGCAGTATAATCGCAGCAAAGCGGGCGGCCTGATCGCCTCTTCCCCATACCTGACGGAAAACTGCTATGCCGCCGGCAATGTCACCATGACAAATGCCAGCAGCGAATATGACGCCTATGCCGGTATGCTGATCGGCGAACAGAGCGGCAGCGCCGTCGTGGACAGCCACTACAGCAGCAAAGCGGTATGCACCGTCAACGGCGAGCACAAAGATCCTGTCGCGGTCGGCAAGACGCCCGACAGCTGGTACAATGGCATCAACTACAACAAGATTACGGCGCAGGAGGACGTTACGAACGACGCTTTTGCTGCCGTCATGAATCAGGGCGTTTCCGCCGAGGGTCTCGCAGCGGCGGATGAATACCTCATCAACAGCGGCAAATTCTCCGGTTACACGGCCGAGGGCCTTGCGGCCATGCGTCCGGCGGCCTGGCAGAGCTGGGGCGCGGTGGACGGTAAGGTGCTTATCGGCGTTGAGACGCCGCGCGTCTTTGCTTCCGGCACCGGCACGCAGGCGGATCCGTTCCTCATTGAGACGGAGGCGCAGCTGCGCGCGTTCGCCGCAACCACCATCGGCGACAATGCAGTCGACTATGCGGGGCAGTTTGTCGCGCTGGATGCAGATATTACCCTCGCGGGAGCGTGGACACCGATCCACAGCTTCGCCGGTTCCTTTGACGGTCGGAACCACACCGTTTCCAACGTGACGGTCGGAACGGCAGTGGCACCTTATACGTTCGGTTCTGCCGGATTCTTTGACGTGCTGGCGGACAACGCGCAGATTTCCAATCTGCACCTGCGGAATGTCAATGTCTATTCGAACGCAGAAGACTCGCAGAGCTATCCGGCTGTCGCCTTTGCGGGCGGCCTGGTCGGCGGCGCGAATCGCACCGGCAATGATATCCGGATCGATCGCTGCTCGGTTATTGGTGGCCGCATCGCAGCCAATTGCGCCAGCGGTCAGGCACAAGCAGGCGGCCTGATTGGCTATGCCTATCAGGGCTGGAGCGTTACCAACTGCCTGACGGATGTTGCGGTTTCTGCGAAATCGTCCGTCACGTTTGCAATTGCAGGCGGTCTGGTTGGCTGCTCGCTGATGTCGCTGTATGCCAACTGCGCAGCGCTCGGCGATGTGACTGCGGACGGCGATAACATGATCGCCAATCTGAGCGGAAAGGCCGGCGGCTTTGCCGGACAGGCGGCCGGCGTGTTCCAGAACTGCTATGCAGCTGGAAACGTTACGCTGGTCAATACGGTGAAGGCCAATACACCAGCCGTTGGCGCATTTGCCGGCGAGCTGTCCATGGGTTATGCAGTCCGCTGCAGCTATAACCAGAGCGCGGCCCTGCAGGAAAATGGCGCGGCGCTGACGACTGCTGCTTTCGGCGTGTGCAACGCTAACAACAGCGCTACAAATCAGATTGTGGGCGCGGACACCGGCGCTGCAATCTTTGCCGACACGATGAACGAGGGACTGAACAAGGCCAGCCTTGCCAGCGACAAGCAGTGGCTGATCGACGAAGCAGGCCGCGCTGCATCCTGGCTGGAAGCCCGTTATCCCACCGTCTGGTATGGTTGGACGGCGGACAATGCCAAGACCGTTCTCAGCGACAAACCCTATGTGGAGCAGGAAGGCCCCGATGCGATCTTTGCCAGCGGCAAGGGCACTCAGGAGGATCCATGGATCATCCAGACGGTTGCGCAGCTTCGTGCATTCCGTGATTCCTTCCTGACGACGGGCTATTCCGGAAAGTATATTGCGCTCGGCGCGGACCTGAATCTGTCCGGAGAAGCGTGGACGCCGATTGGGCACACGGAGAAGGGCATGCGTCTCTTCGCGGGCAACTTTGACGGCTGCGGCCACAAGATTACCGGCATGACGATCGGCACGGAGGCCGCGCCTGTCCTCGATACGGCGAAGTGGATGTACTATGGCTTCTTTGCCGGCCTGACGAACTACGCCCGCGTGGAGAACCTCGGCCTGGAAAATGCCAGCCTTTACGTGACCGGTGAAGAGTCCGTGTTTGCGGGCATCATCAGCGGCTACAGCAATCAGTCCACCGTGAATCACTGCTGGGCGACCGGCACGGTCGTTGTCAAAACGCAGGAAGGTCAGTATCAGAACAACTGCTTTGCCGGCGGACTCGTTGGTTACAGCCAGGCCAGTGAGATCCTCAACAGCTGGGCCAATGTCCATGTGGATGCCTATTGCAACACGGCCAACGCGGAAGCCGGCGGTATTGCGGGCATGAACGCATTTGGCATCATTGCCAACTGTTACGCACTTGGTGTCATCTCCGGTGAGACCAACCGCAACGTCGATGACGGCGGCGTGATTTACCTCGGCGGCATCGCCGGCTGCCAGGCCGGCACCATTGCCAACTGCTACAGTCTGTGCGACCTGACCGCACGCTCCTGGACCAAGAACGTTGGCGCGATTGGCGGCATGGCTACGGCAATCAGCGAGAGCTTCGACAGCTACTACAGCGACAGTGCCAAGCTCACCATCGCTGAGCTGGCGATCGACCCGGTTGTCCCGTTCGGCACGCTGGTAGCGGCCGGTTACAATGAGGACGGCGACTATATGTCCGGTTCGCTTGTCAGCGGCGTTGCGGCGCTGCCTGCGGCCGATATGACGGCTCAGGCGCTCGTTGATCGTCTGAACGGCAACTTTGCCGAGTTCCCGGTTTCCGGCGATGACATTTCCGCGCCGCTCAAACAGTGGACGCTCAAGGACGGCGTCGTCACGTTCGGCGACACCGATGCGCAGATCACGTATGTTCCGGTCGAGCGGCCGGATGCTCCGGTTTCTTACGATTACAAGGACGGCGTGTACTATGGCCGCGATGAGAACAAGACGGTTGTTGTGCGCATCACCGTGGAGGATCAGAAGATCGTCTCCGCTGAAATCGTCAGCCCGGCCGATTTTGACGCAGCCAACGCTGCGGCGATTCTCGAGGCCCTGATCAACGACCAGACCGTGAAGGACACCGCGTCCGGCACGGACGATGACCAGACGCTCAAGTCGGCGCTGTCTGTTGCCGCAAGCAAGGCGCTGGTCGGAGACACGAGCGGCTACGATGCTGCGGATCCGTCGAGCATTTTTGACGGCGGCACCGGCACCAAGGAAGATCCTTACCGGATCGCAACGGCAGATCAGCTTCGTGCATTTGCAGCGGCGGTCAACGAGGATGAGCATTTTGAGGGCGAGTACATCGTACTCACTGCGGATATTATTCTCACCGGAACCCAGTGGATGCCGGTCGGCAGCGGCGGCGCGCACTACTTTGCCGGCATTTTCGACGGCCAGAACCACCGCATCTATGGTATGACCATCGGCAGCAGCGACGCGCCGACGGACTATGCCTCTGTGGGCCTGTTTGCTTATGTGGACGGCGGCATCATTCAGAATCTCGGTGTCGTGGATGCCAGCATCTACAACCGGCGCTCGGATAATTACCGCACCTATGCCGGCATCATTGCGGGTGTTGTGGATAAGACCGAGACCGGATGCGGTTCCATCATCAATAACTGCACGGTCTCCGGTACGATCTACAATCAGGCGCAGGATTGGAGCCAGATCGGCGGCATTGCCGGTTACTGCTTCGACAGCATCATCATCAACTGCGGTGCAACGGTCGACCTTACCGTGGTCTCCACAAACTCCAGCGCGTTTGCCGGCGGCATTGTTGGCATTGACGGTTTTGCCATTGTTGCCAACAGCTACGCCATCGGCAGCATCTACGCAGATGCCAATGTCAACGCTGCCACCATCGGCGGCATTGCCGGTATGCAGGCTGGTACGGCCGGCAACAACTACGCGGATATGAAGCTGGTCAGCAAAAATCATACCGGTGATATCGGCGGCATCGCCGGCCGCAACACGGCCATTGGCACCATTCTCTACGGTTATTACAACAAAGAGCAGGAAATGCGCTCCGGCAACACGGTGATCACGGAGGAGAAGCCGGTTGGCGTGAACGTGACCATGCTTGGCAATACCGGCGTCGTTGAAGAAACGGCTGTCATGACCGGTGCAGAGCTCAGAAGCGAAGCGTTCCGCGACCTGCTCAATGACAATCAGTGCGATCAAAAGCAGCTTCAGTCGGCGCTCAATGACGCGATTACGGGCTTCAAGCTGCTGGTTCGCTCGAACGATTCTCTCGTGATCGACACATGGATTCTTGACGGAATTGTGCGTCAGGAAGAGGCGCCGGCGATGACTGCGCCCGAATCGGTTGCGACTCCGGTTGTTGACCCGAACGGCGGCTCCTTCACCGATGCGCAGACAGTGACGATCACCTGCGCGACTGAGGGCGCGAGCATCTACTATACGACTGACGGTAGCGACCCGACAACGGAGAGCACGCTTTATACCGGCGCTTTCGAACTGACGGAGTCGGCGACGGTCAAGGGCATCGCCGTTAAGAACGGCTGTCTCAATAGTGAGATTGTCACAGTGACTTTTGAAAAGTCCAAGCCTACTATCGTCTTTGACGACGTGGCTGAGGATGCCTGGTACTACGACGCTGTCCAGTGGGCAGCGGGCGCAGGTGTCACAGTGGGCACGGGCAACGGCCACTTCTCGCCCGATATGATCTGCACCCGCGCGCAGGCGGTCATGTTCCTGTGGAACGCCGCCGGCAACCCGACGCCCAAGACGACGGACAACCCGTTCGTGGATGTTTCCGAGGACGCGTATTATTATCAGGCGATGCTCTGGGCCGTGGGCGAGGGCATTACAGTGGGCACGAGCAATAATTGCTTCAGCCCCGACATGATCGCGACCCGTTCGCAGATCGTCTCGTTCCTGTACCGCTATGCCGGCTCTCCGGCTGTGGAGAACGCGGCGTCGTTTACCGACGTCCCGGTGACGGCTTACTATGCCGATGCCGTTGCGTGGGCCATGGCCGAGGGCGTCACGGAAGGCACGGGCAACAACTGCTTTAGCCCGCTGCGCGACTGCACGCGCGCGGAGATGGTGCGCTTCCTGTACAACTACTTCGCCAAGTGAGCCGCACCCGGTAACGCGATCACCCAAACCTAAGCGTGAGCCGGCCGTTTCCTCGGAAACGGCCGGCTTTTTTGCGCTTTATATTAAATTCTTGATTCAAACAAAATTTCTTTCGTTTTTTCAACTTTTTTCGTTCAATGCGCGCCTTGACGCACGATGCGCCGTGGTGTTATCATCGAGCCATCAAACGCGAAGACACAGAGTAGTAAGCAGGAACGTCCTTTCAGAGAAGTGCCGGGTGGTGCGAGGCACAAAGCGTACAGACCTGCCGAACTGGCTGAACAGCGGCTGCGCTGAACGATGAGTAGGTGCAGACGGGTGCGCCCGTTATTGTGCAGGGATATGATGGTATCCCGGATAAGTGCGTTCCCGATCGCGGGGGCGAAGAAGAGTGGTACCGCGGAGGGTTTTCGGCCTTTCGTCTCTTCTGCCAGAGGGCAGGAAAGACGGAGGGTTTTCTTTTTTCCTGCCAGACCATCAGACTATGCTTTTGCAGGAGGAATGCATCATGAAAACCCGGACCAAGACCAGAACCATACCCAAGACCCCGTTTTTTGCCGCCTTCTCGGTCGGCGCGGTGCTGTTTTCCGCGCACGCAGGCGGCGGCTTCGCGACCGGCAACCAGGCCAATACCTATTACGTCGGTCTCGGCTGGGCCGGCATCGTGTCGGCGATCGTTGCCATGCTGCTGCTCACGCTCACGATGCGCGAGGCCATGATCATGTACAATTCCCGCGGCCTGACGAGCTACAAGCAGCTGTTCGAGACACTCTATCACCCCTTTGACAAGATCGAGTGGCTGTTCGAGATCTTCTTTTACATCATGGTGCTCATGGCCGTCGCGGCGGCCATCTCGGGCGCGGCGTCCGCGCTGCGGAGCTATTTTGGCGTGAACTATTATCTCGGCGTCGTGGCCGTCGGCTGCCTCGTGCTGCTCCTGACCATTTTCGGCGCCGCCATCGTCCGCGCAGCGTCCACCTATATGGGCATCGCCATCCTCGTCACTGCCATCACCATCTACGCCATCGGCATCTTCAAGAGCGAGTCACCGCTGTTCACGGTGCTTTCCGCGGACTTCCGAACGACCGGCTTTGCCAACGTCCCCAAGGCCATCTTTAACGCCTTCACCTATGCCGGCTTCCAGTGCGTTACGCTGCCGACCATGATCGCCTGCGGCACGACCATGCGCAGCAAGCAGGGCTGTGCCAAGGCCATGTGGATCTCCTTTGCCATGAATGCCGTTGCGCTCGTGCTGTCCGTGTTCATGCTCATTTGCTGGCGCGGCGTCTACACCGCCGTCGACGGCGGCACGACCATCCCCACGCTCACGGTCTGCAACGCCATGGGCATCCGTGCCCTCACCGCAGTTTACGGCGTGTGCCTCATGCTCTGCCTCATCTCCACGGGTGTGACGACGATCTTCGGCTTCGTCGCCCGCTTTGAGAAGCTGCCGATGTTCCGCGGCATCCAGTCCGCGCCGGTGCGCAGCGCCATCGTGTCCGCGTTCATCATCATTTTGTCCATGTCCATCTCCATGGCCGGCCTCACGAACATCATCAAGTACGGCTATGGCTACTGCGGCTATCTCGGCATCGCGGTCGTGGTCGTTCCGTTCCTGACCGTCGGCGTGTACAAAAACCGCAGGTATATCCGCGAGCACGGTCTTGTGCGGGGCTTTGCCGCCGCGCAGCCGGAGGCTGAAGCGGCCGAGACTGCGGAACCCGCCGCCGTTCCCGCTGCAGCGAAATAACATATTGCGAAAATCGCCCCGCAGCAGAAGCTCTGCTGCGGGGTGTGCTTTTCTCTCATGATTCTATTTATACTGCCGGTTCCCATTCGACCGTGTCGAGCATGGCGAGCACCTGCTCACCCTGCGCCGCGAACCACGGAGCGTTCGGGTCGGCCCAGGCAACGATGCCGCTGTTTTTTCCCTGATAGCTGAGAAAGGTCCAGTTTTTGTCGCCGTCATAATACCCGGCGGAGACGCTGTCTCCGGCGAGCGTCAGCGATTCTTCCTTCAGCCCCGTGCCGCACACGCCGAAGCTGTCCGACCAGTACAGCTGCACACAGCTGTCCGAGCCGCTGTCCGGCCGGATCTTTACACCAAAGTCGGTCCCCGAGCCGTCGAGCGTCCCTTCGGGGCAGATCTCATACTTCCAGCCGTCCGGAACCTGCACACGCAGCGTTCCGGCAGCGCCGGATACGGTCGCGGTCTCGGTGGGCGTGGGCGTTTGCTGCGGTGCGCCCGTGGTCTGAGTGCCGCAGCCGGCGGGGAGGAGCATCAGCAGCGCGAGGAGCAGTGCGGGGAGCAGTCGAGATCGTTTCATGGTCAGGCCGCCTTTCTATATAATTGTATGGTCAGACGGCCGCACAGTACAAATGTTCCCCCAAAAGCAAAAAACCTCCGGCGGCCGATGCATCGGCCGCCGGAGGCGTGGTGCGCCTGAAGGGACTCGAACCCACACGCTGAAAGCACGAGAACCTAAATCTCGCATGTCTACCAATTCCATCACAGGCGCAAACAGAAAGCGGCGGTATCGGCCGCCGCTCTTAAGCCTCTATTTTTCCACGGGGAGGTTCCCGAGGCGGAGCAAAACGCTGTATCCGCATACCGTCACATACGGTACATTTATCTTATCACAGCCGCCGCGGCTTGACAAGTGGGCAAACGAGAATGCCGCACAAAAACTTTACCGACGCAAATTGACAACGGTCTGAAAACCTGCTATCATGCATACGATTTTTTTCGTATGGAGGGGTGCGCAATGCGCAAGTATACGGCGTCCGTCATCGCGGCCGGCTGCCTTTGGGGGCTGATGGGACTGTTTACGCGCACGCTGGCGGCCTGCGGCGTGGACGCGACGGGCGCGATCGTGCTGCGCTGCGGCATTGCCGCGCTGCTGTTCGGCGCGACCATCCTCGTGCGCGACCCGAAGCAGTTTCGTATCCGGCTGCGGGATTTCTGGTGCTTTTTCGGCACGGGCATCTGCAGCCTCCTCTTTTTTACGTATTGTTATTTTCAGGCCATCACGATCATGGATCTGTCCACGGCGGCCGTGCTGCTGTATACCGCACCGTCGATCGTCATGGTGCTGTCACTGCTTTTGTTTCACGAACGCATCACGGCGCAGAAGCTTGTCGCACTTGTGCTGGCGTTTGCCGGGTGCTGTCTGGTGTCGCTCGTCGGCGGGGAGCACAAGCTCTCCGCGGCCGGTATCCTCTACGGGCTTGGCGCGGGCTTCGGCTACGCACTCTACAGTATCTTTGCCCGCTATGCGCTCGACCGCGGCTATTCGAGCAGCACGGTCAACTTCTACTCCTGCCTGCTGACCGCCGCCGGCGCGGCGATCCTCTGGGGCGCGGCGCAGCCGCTGGGCGTGATGTTCGCATCGTGGCAGGGCTTCGGCCTGTGCACGGCGCTCGGCATCGTCACGTGCTATCTGCCGTATCTGCTCTATACCTACGGCCTCACGGGGCTCGAGACGGGCAAGGCGTCCATTCTCGCCTCGTTTGAGCCGGTCGTGGCGACGCTCGTGGGCATCTTCGTGTTTCACGAGACGCTCACGCCGCTGAGCGCCCTCGGCTGTGTGTGCGTGCTCTCGGCGGTCGTGCTGCTCAATCTCAAGCGCCGGCAGAAAGCCAACTGAATCCAATAAAAACCGTCCGTTCCCGATCGGGAGCGGACGGTTTTTTGTGCGTGTGCTTAATGGTTATTGTAGGCCTCAATGCCCTTGGCCAGCAGCTCCATGGAGCGCTTGAGGGCGTCCTGATTGATGACGTAGGCCATGCGGATCTCGTTGACGCCGGTGTGCGGCGTCTTGTAGAAGCTCTCGGCCGGGGTGAACATGAGCGTGTCGCCGTTGTCGTCAAACTCCTCGAGCATGAACAGCTGGAACTTCTCGGCATCGTCCACGGGGAGCTTGGCCATGACGTAGAACGCGCCCTTCGGCTCGGAGTAGATGACGCCGGGGATCTTCTTGAGCCCCTCGACGAGCGTGTCGCGGCGGGCCTTATACTCCTTGCGCACGGCGTCGAAGTATTCGGGGCCGACGGTGTAGAGCGCGGCGGAGGCGACCTGGTCGATCGTGGAGGCGCACAGACGGCCCTGGCACCACTTCATGGCGTTGTTGTACAGCGCCTGATTGCGCGTGATCATGCAGCCGATGCGCGCGCCGCAGGCGCTGAAGCGCTTGGACACGGAGTCAACGACGACGACGTTGTCCTCGTAGCCCTCAAGCTGCAGCAGGCTCATGAGCTTCTCACCGCCGTAGACAAACTCGCGGTACACCTCGTCGCCGATGATGAACAGGTCGTGCTCTCTGGCGATGTCGGCCATGAGCCGGAGCTCTTCCTCGGTGAGGATGGTGCCGGTCGGGTTGCCGGGGTTGGTGAAGAGGATGGCGCGGGTGTGCTCGTTGATGCAGGCTTCGACGCGCTCACGGATGGCAAACCGGTAGTTTTCCTCCGGCGTCGTGGTGATGGGGCGGATGGTCGCGCCGGTGAGTGTGACGAACGTGGAATAGTTCGGGTAGAACGGCTCGGGGATGATAATCTCATCGCCCTCGTCGAGGATGCAGCTGAGCGCGATCTGCAGCGCCTCGCTGCCGCCGGTTGTAATGAGCACCTGCTTGTTGGTGATGGGTGCATCGATCTTGCCGTAGTAATTGACGACGGCGTCGATCATTTCCGGCACACCGTCGGACGGGGCATAGGCCAGCACCGGCTGGCTGAAGTTCTTGACGGCGTCAAAATAGGCCGCGGGCGTGGCGATATCGGGCTGGCCGATGTTCAGGTGGTAGAGTTTCTTGCCTTTTTTTGCCGCCTCGTTTGCGTAGGGCGCGAATTTGCGCATGGGCGAGAGGCCGCACTTTTCGATTTTGCTGGAAAATTTCATGTTGCTCCTCCGTTTTTATGGATATTTCTTGTTCCTTTTTGCTCCTAAGCAAATTCATGATAACGCATTTTTTCAGAAACTACAACTGATTTTTTGGAAAAAACCGGCCACAAATTTAACAATCGCGTCCCGCGGCGAAGCGCAAAGCAAAAGGCCGCCGCAGCATTGCGCTGCGGCGGCCGGTGCGTATTTGGTTTCGATGCAGGCTCAGACCTTGAAGTCCACGGAGGTCGCGCCCTGATCGTCCTGCTCGAAGGTGTAGTCCTTGCCGGGCAGGATGGCGTTGAGCAGGATGCCGACAATGGAGGAGACAGCCAGACCCGACAGGGACACAACGCCGATCTGGATGCTGCCGGAGTAAGTGATGCCGATGGCGAGCACGAGGATGAGCGCGGCGATGATGACGTTGCGGGTGTTGGTGAAGTCGACCTTGTTCTCGACGACGTTGCGCACGCCGACGGCAGAGATCATGCCGTAGAGCACGAGGGACACACCGCCGATGGTAGCCGTCGGCATGGCGGACACGAGCGCGGCGAACTTCGGGCAGAAGGACACGACGATGGCGATGCAGGCAGCGATGCGGATGACGCGGGGATCGTAGACGCGGGACAGGGCAAGCACGCCGGTGTTCTCGCCGTAAGTGGTGTTGGCCGGAGCGCCGAAGAGGGAAGCGAGGGTGGTAGCCAGACCGTCACCCAGCAGGGTGCGGTGGAAGCCGGGGTCGACCATGAAGTTCTTGCCGCAGGTGGAGGAGATGGCGCAGATGTCGCCGATGTGCTCGACCATGGTGGCAAGGGACAGAGGCACGACCGTCAGCACGGCGGACCAGAGGACGCCGCTGTCGACCGGGCCGGCAAAGAGGTGGAACACGCTGTTTTTCCAGAAGATTGGCAGACCGAACCACTTGGCGCTGCTGACGGCAGCGGCGACGGAGGCACGCTCCACGGGGTCAACGATGAGTGCGAAGATATAGGAGCCGAGCACGCCGAGCAGGATCGGGATAATCTTGGTCATGCCCTTGCCCCACATATTGAAGCCGATGACGATCAGGATCGCGACGACGGCGACAAGCCAGTTGGCACGGCAGTTGGTGATGGCGGAAGAGGACAGCGTCAGGCCGATGGCGATGATGATCGGGCCGGTGACGATCGGCGGGAAGTAGCGCATGACTTTCTTGACGCCGAAGACCTTGAACAGGGTCGACAGGATGATGTACATCAGGCCCGCGATGGCGACGCCGAAGCAGGCGTAGGCCAGCAGGTCATTATTATAGATCGCGGAGCCGTCCGGATTCGTCCCGATGGTGCGCACGGCGTTGTAGCCGCCGATGAAGGCGAACGAGCTGCCGAGGAAGGCCGGGACTTTGCCCTTGGTCAGCAGGTGGAACAGCAGCGTGCCGAGGCCGGCGAACAGCAGCGTGGTTGCGACGTCGAGGCCGGAGAGCGCCGGGACGAGGACGGTCGCGCCGAACATGGCGAACATGTGCTGGAGACCCAGAATGAACATTCTGGGCGCGCCGAGTGTACGTGCGTCGTACACCGGCTCGGTGCCGATGGATTTGTTGTTCATAGATTTTTTCCTCCCGTGAAAATTTAATCTATTCTTTATCCTCTCTCGAGGATGCAGACACTGTTTTCCCCGTCCGTCTCCTGCAGGCGGACGGCCACGATCTCGCTCTTGGCGGTCGGGATATTTTTGCCCACGTAGGTGGCCTTGATCGGCAGCTCCGAGTGGCCGCGGTCGATCAGGGCGAAGAGCTGGATGCGCGCCGGACGGCCGAGCCGCATCACGGCATCGAGCGCCGCGCGTGCCGTGCGGCAGGTGTAGATGACATCGTCGACCAGCACGACGGTTTTGCCCGCAACCGGGAAGGGGACATCGGTGCGGTTGAGCACCGGCGTATCCGCAGCCGGACTCAGATCGTCACGGTAGAGCGAGATGTCCAGCTCACCGACCGGCAGACGCACGCCGTCGATGCGCGCGATGTTCTCGGCCAGCCTGTGCGCCAGCGGCACACCGCGCGTGTGGATGCCGATCAGGCACAGATCCTCCGTGCCGTCGTTCTTTTCGAGGATCTCATGCGCGATGCGCACGAGCGTGCGGTCGATGGCGGCCGCATCCATGACCTTTGCCTTGCATTTGAGCTCCACAGCGATGCCTCCGTGCATAGAAAAACGCCCTGTCCGAGTCCAGACAAGGCGGCAGCGCAGGGAGAGCACATAGTGACTCCCACCGTGATTCCATTAGCCGTGACACCTTGCCGGTATCTCGTACCGACTTAAAAATATCATCCTGCGTAAAATACCACCATAGGCGACAGTTGTCAATAAGAAATTCACGATTTCGCCACAAAAAATATCCCTCCCGCGACAAACGGGAGGAATAAATCATAAATATTTACATTCAGGCCTTCTTGAAGCTGTCCTTGAGCGCGACGGCGCGGTTAAAGACGAGATGTCCGGGCGCGGAATCCTTGTTGTCCACGGCAAAGTAGCCGAGGCGCAGGAACTGGAACGCTGCCGGGGCCTCGGCACCGGCGAGCATCCGCTCGACCTTGCAGCCGGTGAGCACGGACAGCGAGTCCGGATTCAGGCACTCGAGATAGTCCTTGCCGTCACCCTCGGGGTCTGCGTCGGCAAAGAGGTTGTCGTACAGGCGTACCTCGGCGTCGGCGCAGTTGTGCGCATCGACCCAGTGGATCGTGCCGCGCACCTTGCGTCCGTCGGGCGTGTTGCCGCCGCGGGTCTCGGGATCGTACTCACACAGCACCTCCGTCACGTTGCCGTCCGCGTCCTTGACGCAGCCGGTGCAGCGCACGATGTACGCGCCCTTGATGCGCACCTCGTTGCCGGGGAAGAGGCGGTTGTATTTCTTCGGCGGCTCCTCCATGAAGTCGTCGGCCTCGATCCACAGCTCGTTGGAGAAGGTCACGTCGCGCGTGCCGGCGTTTTCGTCCTCGGGGTTGTTTTCGACGGCGAATGTCTCGCTCTGACCCTCGGGATAGTTTGTGATGCGCAGCTTCACCGGGTGCAGCACGGCCATGGCGCGCTGGGCGTGGAGATTGAGATCCTCACGCAGGCAGTGCTCCAGGAAGCTGTAGTCGACCGTGGACGCGACCTTGGACACGCCGATGCGCTCGCAGAAATTGCGGATGGACGCGGGCGTGTAGCCGCGGCGGCGCAGACCGCACAGCGTCGGCATACGCGGATCGTCCCAGCCGGAGACATAGCCCTCCTCGACGAGGCGGCGCAGCTTGCGCTTGGACATGACGGTGTAGTTGATGCCGAGGCGCGCAAACTCGATCTGGCGCGGCTTGCACGGCACGGACACGTTGTTCACCACCCAGTCGTAGAGCGGGCGGTGATCCTCATACTCCAGCGAGCAGAGCGAGTGCGTGATGCCCTCAAGCGCGTCCTGGATCGGGTGCGCGAAGTCGTACATCGGGAAGATGCACCACTTTGTGCCCTGCCGGTGGTGCTCGATGTAGCGGATGCGGTAGAGCACGGGGTCGCGCATATTGAAGTTGCCGGATGCGAGGTCGATCTTCGCGCGCAGGGTGTACTTGCCCTCCGGGAACTCGCCGGCGCGCATACGCGCAAAGAGATCGAGGCTCTCCTCGATCGGACGGTCGCGCCACGGGCTGACGGCGGGGGTGTTCACGTCTCCGCGGTACTCGCGGAACTGCTCCGGCGTCAGCTCGCACACATAGGCGAGCCCCTTCTTAATGAGCTCGACGGCGTATTCATAGTCCTTCTCGAAGTAGTCTGAGCCGAAGAAAAACCGGTCGTCCCAGTCAAAGCCGAGCCAGTGGATATCCTCCTGAATGGCCTCGACGAACTCGTTGTCCTCCTTAGAAGGGTTCGTGTCGTCCATGCGCAGGTTGCAGATGCCGCCGAATTTCTCGGCCGTGCCGAAATCGATGCACAGCGCCTTGCAGTGACCGATGTGCAGGTAGCCGTTCGGCTCAGGCGGGAAGCGGGTGTGGATAGTCTGGCCGGCGAAACGGCCGCCCGGCGCGAGATCGGCTTCGACAAAGGCTTCGATAAAGTTTTTGGTATCATCCATAGTGTTATTTCAACTCCACTTAATATTGCAGAAGTATTATACACGATTCGATTTCTGTTTACAATATCCAAAAAGAAATATATAATCAGGTAAAAACAACTGAATCGGAGGTAGGAACCATGTACGATCTGCTCATCATCGGCGGCGGGCCTGCGGGGCTGTCGGCGGCCATGACCGCGCGCAACCGGAATCTGTCCGTGTGCGTGATCTGCGGCGGCGCGGCTGACAGCGCGCTGTATAAGGCCGGGCATGTCACGAACTATCCCGGCGTGCCGGATGTGTCCGGACCTGCGCTGCTCGAGACCATGACGCAGCAGGCGCGCGACCTCGGCGCGGACTTTTTGCGCGAGCGGGCGCTCTCGGCGATGCCGATGGGCAAGACGTTCGGCGTCTCGGCGGGCAAGGAATTCGCGGAGGGCAGGGCGCTGCTGCTGGCGACCGGCATTGCCCAGCGCGGCACGTTTCCGGGCGAGGCGGAGTTTCTCGGCCGCGGCGTGAGCTATTGCGCCACCTGCGACGGGATGCTCTATCGCGGCAAGCGCGCGGCGGTCATCGGCCTCGCGGCGGACGCGCCGGAGGAGGCCGGCTTCCTGCGGGAGATCGGCTGTGACGTGCACTATTACGACGGAAAAAAGCACCGCTTTGAGATCCGCGGCGCCGAGCGCGCCGATACGCTCGTGGTCGACGGCACGGCGGAGCCGGCGGATGTCGTCTTTATCCTGCGCGCGGGCTTTGCGGCCGATACGCTCCTGCCCGGCTTGGCGACGGATAACGGTCACATCGTCGTGGACGATGACTGCGCGGCGAGCATTCCGGGCGTTTTCGCGGCCGGAGACTGCACCGGTGCGCCCTATCAGATCCCGGCTGCGGTCGGCGAGGGCAACCGCGCGGCACTTTCCGTTGTGCGCTGGCTCAGAAACGCTTGACAAACGGCGCTGCAGAGCCTATAATTTTTGCATCCATATGCGAAGAAGGGGAGGAGTAGTCTCCCGGCGGATGTCAGAGAGAAGGCGGTTGGTGCGAGCCTTTCGGATGCCGGAGATGAAGGTCGCCCCGGAGCAGCCTGCCTGAACGGAGTAGGGCGGCCGGGTTCTCCCGTTACAGAGACAAGAGTGTCATGCATCTGCGTGGAATTCAGGTGGTACCGCGGTTTCGATCGCCCTGAAACAGTTCGTTTCGGGGCGATTTTTTTGCGCCCCGGCAATCTTAGTTACTTTTGTGCAGAAAGAAGGAGTGGGTGAAAATCAAGATGCAACACTGGGACGCCGCTGACAAATCAAACCATTACGATGCAATAAAATTTGTGGCGACTTTTTTGGTCGTTTTGGCGCATGCATCCAGAATGTATACGGGAACCGGCGTGGTTATTCCATACAATGCCAGTGACGGACTCGATCATTTGACCAATATCATCTATTCGTTTCATATGCCGCTGTACATGTCGGTTTCCGGTATGGTATATGCGCTGTGCATTCATGACTATCAAAAATATCAGGACACCGCACGGTTCTTGAAAAACAAGGCGATTCGCCTGCTGATTCCGTATTTGTTTTTTGGTATTTGTTATGTAGCACCGGTCATGTGCCTCTTGGGCTTTACCGATCAATCCTATCTGCGCTACTGCTGGGACGGCATTGTTCTGGCGCACAATAACAGGCATCTTTGGTATATCCTTGCTCTGTTTGAGGTGTTTGTCGTGTGCGGCGCAGTCAAAGCTGTGGTGAAAAACGTGATGCCGCACGGTTCGCATACCGGCGGAAAGATTTTGCGGCATCCGATTGTGTGCGTCCTCACCATTGCGCTGCTGCTTGTCGTTTCCCATGAATCCGGCAGAGCGCCATATTTCTTCTCGCTGAGCAGCTGTGCATTTTATCTGATATTTTTCTACTTCGGATACTGTTTTCACATGCAGTATGACACCGTGATGAAGTATCTCAAGCATCCGGCGGTCATTGTAATTTGTCTGGCAGCATTGGTTGTGCTCAGCGAGCGGACGGCTTGGCATATGCGCATGATCAAAGCGCTGTTCGGCGGCTGTTTTGCCATCGGCGCAACATATTATATGCCCAGGCCCATCATGCAGTGTGCATGGGTCAAAAAGCAAATCAAGAATGGATTTGGCATTTATCTGTTTCATCCAATGATTATTTATGTGCTGTATGTCTGGCTGGGACAGCGGGATATACAGCCGTGGGTATTGTGCATTGGCATTGCTGCCGCGGCATATCTGGCATCGGATTATTTGACGCGGCTGCTGCGCCGATGCAGATTGGGCGTTCTGATTGGCGAAAAATAAATCCCACAGGAATGATATGGGAGGAAATTATCATGTCTAAGATAAATGAAGTTCAGCAGCAGATGATGGCTGCAACGAAGGCGAAGGATGCAGAGCGCAAGGCAGCGCTGTCGCTGCTGCTGTCAGCACTCAAGGCGAAGGCAAAGGACAAGCGTGCAGATCTGACCGAAGAAGAGGAGAACGCCATCATCCAGAAGGAAATCAAGCAGACGCGTGAGGCAATGGAAGCTGCTCCGGCTGACCGCGATGACATTCGCAAGGAATGCCAGTATCAGCTGGATGTCTATAAGGAATTTGCTCCGGCAGAAATGAGCGAGGAGGAAATCCGCAAGCCGGTGCAGGATGCTCCGGATCAGCTGGAGATTACCGCACCGACCATACGCGATAATGGACTGGTTATGAAGCAAAGGAGGAGAGCCATGAAAGAGCTTCCGAAGGTCTACGACCCCAAACAGGTCGAGAAGAAGATTTATGACATGTGGATGCGCGGCGGCTATTTTGCCGGCAAAGCCGATCCGGACAAAAAGCCGTTTTCCATTGTAATGCCGCCCCCGAATGTTACGGGTCAGCTGCACATGGGCCACGCGCTTGATGCGACGCTGCAGGACATCCTCACGCGCTATAAGCGCATGCAGGGCTATGCCGCGCTCTGGGTGCCCGGCACGGATCACGCCGGCATCGCCACGCAGATCAAGGTCGAGGAGATGCTGCGCAAGGAAGAGGGCCTGACCCGCTATGATCTCGGCCGTGATGCATTTCTGGAGCGCGTTTGGGCGTGGAAAAAGCAGTACGGCAACCGCATCGTCGAGCAGCAGAAGTCGCTCGGCGTGTCCTGCGACTGGGATCGCAGCCGCTTCACCATGGATGAGGGCTGCTCCAAGGCCGTGCGCGAGACGTTTTGCGAGCTGTACGAAAAGGGCCTGATCTATAAGGGCAACCGCATCATCAACTGGTGCCCGCACTGCCGCACCGCCCTGTCTGACGCCGAGGTCGAATATAAGGACATGCCCGGCGCGTTCTGGTATATCCGCTACCCGCTCAAGGACAGCGACGACTATCTCACCATCGCCACCACGCGCCCCGAGACGATGCTCGGCGACAGCGGCATTGCGGTCAACCCGGCGGACGAGCGCTACCAGCACCTCGTCGGCAAGACGGCGATTCTGCCGCTCGTGGGCCGTGAGCTGCCCATCGTGGCCGACGATTACGTCGAGCTCGATTTCGGCACCGGCTGCGTCAAGATGACGCCCTGCCACGACCCGAACGACTATGAGGTCGGTCTGCGCCACGGCCTGGAGCAGATCCTGATCTTTGACGAAGACGCCCGCGTCATCAACGGCGGCAAGTACAACGGTCTCGACCGTTATGAGGCGCGCAAGGCCATCGTGGCCGATCTCGAGGAGCAGGGCTACCTCATCAAGACTGAGCCCTACAACCACAACGTCGGCACGTGCTACCGCTGCGGCACAACGGTCGAGCCGATGACGAGCCCGCAGTGGTTCGTCAAGATGAAGCCGCTGGCCGAGCCCGCCATCGAGGCCGTGCGCGACGGACGCATCAAGTTTGTGCCCGAGCGCTTCAGCAAGACTTATTATAACTGGATGGAGAACGTGCACGACTGGTGCATCTCCCGCCAGCTCTGGTGGGGTCATCAGATCCCGGCGTGGTACTGCGATGACTGCGGTCATGTCACCGTCTCGCGCACCGACGCCTGCGAGTGCGAGGCCTGCCACAGCAGGAACATCCACCGCGATCCCGATGTGCTCGACACCTGGTTCAGCTCCGCACTCTGGCCGTTTTCCACCCTCGGCTGGCCGGATAAGAGCGCCGAGGATCTCAAGTTCTGGTATCCGACGAGCGTCATGGTCACGGGCTACGACATCATCTTCTTCTGGGTCGCACGTATGATCTTCTCCGGCCTTGAGCAGATGCAGGACATCCCGTTCCCGACGGTGTTCATCCACGGCCTCGTGCGCGACGATAAGGGACGCAAAATGTCCAAGTCCCTCGGCAACGGCATCGACCCGCTTGAGATGGCCGACACCTACGGCGCCGACGCGCTGCGCTTCAACCTCATCACGGGCAACAGCCCCGGAAACGATATGCGCTTCTACGTTGAGAAGTGCGGCGCCATGCGCAACTTCGCCAACAAGCTCTGGAACGCATCGCGCTTTGTGATGATGAACCTCACCATCGACAAAAACGAGCTGCCCGAGACGCTCGAGCTCGAGGACAAGTGGGTGCTCTCGAAGCTCAACACGCTCTCGAAGGAAGTGTGCGAGAACCTCGATAAGTATGAGATCGGCATCGCCGCGGCGAAGATCTACGACTTCATCTGGGACACGTACTGCGACTGGTATATCGAGCTCACCAAGCCCCGTCTCAACAGCGGCGACGAAGCGCGCGCCCGCAGCGCGCAGCAGGTGCTGCTGTATGTCCTGACGGATATCCTCAAGCTCCTGCACCCGTTCATGCCGTTTATCACCGAGGAGATCTGGCAGGCGCTGCCGCATGACGGCGAGGCGCTCATGATCGCCCGCTATCCGGAGTATACCGAGTCTCTCGCTTTCCCGGCCGAGGAGCGCGACTTTGAGATGGTCATGAACGCCATCCGCGCCGTGCGCAGCCGCCGTGCCGAGATGAATGTGCCGCCGAGCAGAAAGGCGCACCTGTTCATCACGACCGACCGGCAGGACGCCTTCCGCTCCGGCGAGATCTATATCTCGAAGCTCGCCTATGCCGAGCAGATCACCATCAGCAGTACGCTGCCGGCGGATGCCGAGCACATGGTCTCCGTCGTCACGGAGGAGGCCAAGCTCTTCATGCCGATGGCCGAGCTCATCGACCTCGACAAAGAGCGCGCCCGTCTGGAAAAGGAGCTCGAAAAGGCGCGCAGGAATTACGAGGGTCAGATGCGCAAGCTCTCGAACGAGAACTTCGTCTCCCGCGCGCCGGAGGCCGTCGTACAGACGGAGCGCGAGCGCGCCGAGAAGGCGAAGGCGCTCGTGGAAAATCTCGAGGCCAGCCTGAAAAACCTCGGCTGAGCACCCGCGTCCGACAAAAAACCACAGCGGCATTACGCTACAATAACACCGTATACGGCTTCGGCCGTATGCGGTGTTTTTCTTTTAGAATAGGAGGGACAAGCAGATGCGGATCATAACGCATGATGACGGCCGCTGCCTGACGCTGCGGCTGGTGGGCGAACTCGATCATGCGGCGGCGCAGACGGTCATGCCCGGCATCGAGGACGCCGTGGAGGAATATCTGCCGCGCCGCTGCGTGCTCGACCTGACGGGGGTGAGCTTTATGGACAGCTCCGGGATCGCGGTCATCCTCAAGACCGACCGTCTCCTGCGGCAGACGGGCGGCGCGCTGGCGCTCTCGGGCGTGCCGGGGCAGGTGCGGCGGGTGCTGGATGTTGCGGGGCTGACGAAGATCGTCCCGGTGCTTGACGACCGGGAAAAGGAGTGTGAACAGTGTTGACGCAAAAGAATTACATGAAGCTGGAGTTTCCGGCGCGCAGCGTGAACGAGGGCTTTGCGCGTGCGGCAGTAGCGGCCTTTGCCGCACAGCTCGACCCGACGCTTGCCGAGCTCGGCGACATCAAGACCGCCGTGTCCGAGGCCGTGACGAACGCTGTCGTGCACGCCTATCCGGACGTGCTCGGCACGGTGCAGGTGCGCGTGCGCATTCTGCCGGACGAGCGGCTGGAGATCGCCGTCAAGGATCACGGCGTCGGCATCGCGGACGTGGCGCAGGCACGCACGCCGATGTACACCACCGGCGGGGAGGAGCGCAGCGGCATGGGCTTTACCATCATGGAGAGCTTCATGGACACGCTGCGGGTCAAGTCTGTGCCCGGCCGCGGCACGACCGTGACGATGTGCCGCCGCATCCGCCGCCGCGCATGATCGCCGAAGAGACGCGTGCGCTGCTGCGGCGCGCGCAGGCGGGTGACGTACAGGCGGCGGAGCGGATGGTCGAGGAAAACACCGGGCTCATCTGGAGCGTGGCGCGGCGCTTTTTCGGCCGCGGCGTCGAGCCGGACGACCTGTATCAGCTCGGCTGCGTCGGCTTTCTCAAGGCCATGCAGGGCTTTGACGAACAGTTCGGCACGTGCTTTTCCACGTATGCTGTGCCGAAGATCGCAGGGGAGATCCGGCGCTTTCTGCGCGATGACGGCGCGGTCAAGGTCAGCCGCAGCATGAAGGAGCGCGCGCAGGGCATCCGCACGGCGCGCACCCGCCTTGAGCAGACGCTCGGCCGCGAGCCGACGCTCTCGGAGCTCGCCGCCGAGACCGGGCTCGAGCCGGAGGAGATCGCGGCCGCGGAGACGGCCACCGGTCCTACGGAATCCCTGCAGAGGGAAAACGGCGAGACGGGCTTTACGCTCGAGCACACGCTCGGGGATTACGAGCAGGAGACGCGCATGGTCGAATATGCCGACCTGCGCGAGGCGCTGCGCCGCCTGCCGGAGAGAGAGCGGCAGGTGATCGCGCTGCGTTTTTATCACGGCCTGACGCAGCAGCGCGCGGCCGAGCTCCTGCACATCTCGCAGGTGCAGGTCTCGCGGCTCGAGCGGCGCGCCGTGGAGCGTATGCGCGTGTGGCTGGATGCCTAGGCAGCCGGAGAATACTCCGGCTGCTTTTTTTACCTGTGCACTTGACAGCGCAAGATATGTGATAGTAAGATAATGCGTGTCATATATCTTGTGCTTTGCCGGAGGAGTCTATCTATGTACACACCCCAAGAGGTCGCGGAGAACTATCTGTCCGCCTGCCGCACCAAGGCCGCACTGCCGCTGGGGCGGATGTTTTTGCTTGCCTGCCTTGCGGGCGCATTCGTCGCGCTTGCGGGCGTCGCGTCCACGGCTGCCGCGGCGACGGTCGGCGATCCGTCGCTGGCAAAGCTCATCTCCGGCTGCGTGTTTCCGGCCGGTCTCGCCATGGTCATCGTGGCCGGGAGCGAGCTCTTCACCGGCAACAATCTCATGATCATGGGCGTTCTGGCGCGCACGATCACGGTGCGGCAGATGCTGCGCAACTGGCTCGTTGTCTATCTGGGCAACTTTGCGGGCGCGGTGCTCGTTGCGGCGCTGTGCGTGTCGGGGCACGTCTTTTCCGCGTTCGACGGTAAGCTCGCGGCGTCCGTTGTCGCCATCGCGCAGACGAAGGCGGGGCTGTCGTTCGGCGATGCGTTCGTGCGCGGCATCCTCTGCAACTTCCTCGTGTGCATCGCCGTCTGGATGGCCAATGCCGCAAAGACTGTCGGCGGGAAGATCGCGGCCGTCTTTTTCCCGATCATGGCCTTTGTGGTCGCGGGCTTTGAGCACAGCATCGCCAATATGTACTACCTCGCGGCGGGACTCTTCACGGCGGGGCAGACCGGCGCGGCTGCCGAAGGGCTGACGTGGGGCAGGGCGCTTATCGGCAATCTGCTGCCGGTCACGCTCGGCAATCTCGTCGGCGGCGGGCTTCTGGTCGGCGTGAGCGCGTGGTGTCTCTACCTGAAAAAGGAAAGAAATAGTGTTAATTCCTGAACATTGCCGTTAAATTTCAGATAACTGGCAACTTGTCCAGAAATACGCGCGGAAATTAGACACGTTCCACAAAGCCAAACAACGTTTGTTGACGAATTCGCGCGATTGTGCTATGATGATAACCGTTGAGATTTGAATATTTGAATGGATATATTTTGATTTTTAATACCCATTTGCACATTTTGAATACCCCTCGAGGGGAGGAGCTTTGTTTTGAAAAAGATATACGTTATGATCGGCAACTACGGCAGCGGCAAGAGTGAGCTTGCGCTGAATTTTGCTTTTAAAGCGGCTGAAACCGGAAAGACAGAACTCATTGACCTGGACCTGGTCAATACTTACTTCCGCCTGACTGAGCGCGGCAAGCTCGTGGAGCAGAAAGAGATCCGTCTCATCTCCCCGAACTATGCCTGCTCCGGCGTGGAGACGCTGTCGCTGCCGGCGGAGGTCGCTTCTGCATTTGCCATGAACTGGGACACCGTCGTGTTTGACGTCGGCGGCGACGCCGTCGGCTCCACCGCGCTCGGCCGTTATTATGAGGACTTTCAGGACTTCATGGCCATGGGCCCGGAACAGCTGGAGGTTCTGAATGTCGTCAATATCCGCCGCCCGCTTGCCGGCACGGTGGAGAAGATCATCGACCTGCAGCAGCAGATGGAGATTCATTCCCACCTGAAGATCACCGGTATGATCAATAACACCAACCTCGCCACCATGACCACGCCGGCGGAGCTGCGCGACGGTTATGAGATGCTGCGCGAGGTCAGCGACCGGACAGGCGTTCCGGTCATGTATACGACCGGCAAGAAGGAGATGCTCGACATCTTCCTGGCCGAGGGGCACGACCCGAAGTACATCGGCAAGCCCGTCCCCATCGACATCATCATGAAGCGCGACTGGGACAGCTATATCCACAGCTTGTCGGAGAAGAAACAGGCGTAACCCGCGCATGCGGTTTACATAGGCAATTTCGCAAAACAGAACAGAAAAGAGGTAGCAAAAATGGTAAAGGTGACCATCAACGAGAATCTTTGCAAGGGTTGCGGTCTCTGTGTCAGAGCTTGCCCGAAGGGTGTCCTGGCGCTGGCGAAGGACAAACTCAACGCAAAGGGTTATCATCCGTCCGTCGTCGCGAATCCGGAGGCCTGCATCGGCTGCGCTTCCTGCGCGCGCACTTGCCCGGACGTGGTAATCAGCATTGTGAGAGATTAAGGAGGTACATCGAAAATGGCATTGACGCTTATGAAGGGTAGCGAAGCTATCGCTGAGGCTGCGATTCGTGCAGGCGCGCGTTACTTCTTCGGCTATCCGATCACTCCGCAGACGGAGATTCCTGAATATATGTCCGCACGTATGCCCGAAGTCGGCGGCTGCTTCCTGCAGGCCGAGAGCGAAGTTGCGGCTATCAACATGATCTATGGTGCAGCCGGTGCCGGTGCACGTGCGCTGACCTCTTCCTCCAGCCCCGGTGTCAGCCTGAAGCAGGAAGGTATTTCCTACTGCGCAGGCGCGCAGCTGCCGGCTGTCATCCTGAACGTCATGCGCGGCGGCCCCGGCCTCGGCAACATTCAGGCTTCTCAGGGCGACTACTTCCAGGCTGTCAAGGGCGGCGGCAACGGTGACTATCACCTGCTGACCTACGCTCCGGCATCCGTGCAGGAAGCGATCGACATCATGATGTACGCCTTCGACAAGGCTGAGAAGTACCGTATACCGGTCCTCTTCCTCGCCGACGGCATCATCGCGCAGATGATGGAGCCCGTGGAGATGCCCGAGATGGTCGACTACAAGATCGATCCCGAGAAGAAGCCCTGGGCTTGCACCGGCTGGAAACCGGGCGACGATCCGGCCAAGCGCGGCGTCATCAACTCCATCTACATCGATACCGAGACCCTGTCCGTCCACAACGACGAGCTGCAGGCCTGCTATCGTGAGATCACTGCCAACGAGCAGCAGTGGGAAGAGTACAACCTCGAGGGTGCTGAGTATGTCATCACCGCTTTCGGCACGGTTGCGCGTATCGCCAAGTCCGCCATTGCCGAGCTCAAGGAGCAGGGCATCAACGTTGGTCTGGTTCGCCCGATCACCGTCTGGCCGTTCCCGTACGACGCGGTCAAGAAGGCTGCCGAGCTTCCGGGCGTGAAGGCTGTTCTCGACGTCGAGCTCAACGAGGGCCAGATGCTTGAGGATGTCAAGATCGCGATCAACGGCGCGAAGCCGATCGACTTCTTCGGCCACCTCGGCAGCCAGATGCCGACCACCGATGAGATCGTCGCGAAGATTATCAGCATGAAGGAGGGCAAGTAAATGTCTGTTGTTTTTGAAAAGACCAAACTCCTCACGGACAAGCAGTTCCACTACTGCCCGGGCTGCAACCACGGCATTATCCACCGTCTGGTCGCAGAGGTCATTGATGAGATGAATCTGGACGGCAAGGTCATCGGCGTCGCGCCGGTCGGCTGCTCCGTCTTTGCGTATGATTACTTCAACTGCGATATGTACGAAGCTGCTCACGGCCGTGCACCCGCAGTCGCCACCGGCGCCAAGCGCGTCGTCGGCAAGGACACCCTCGTCTTCACCTACCAGGGCGACGGCGACCTCGCGTCCATCGGCACCGCTGAGATCGTTCACGCTGCGCACCGCGGCGAGAAGATCTCCACGATCTTTGTCAACAACGCGATCTACGGCATGACCGGCGGCCAGATGGCTCCGACCACGCTGGTCGGCCAGAAGACCACCACGAGCCCCTACGGCCGTGATGAGGACTGGTGCGGCGCTCCGCTGAAGGTCTCCGAGATGCTCGCTGAGGTTCCGTGCTCCTACTACATCGAGCGCGTTGCCGTCAACAACACCCCGAACATCGTCAAGGCGAAGAAGGCCATTTCCAAGGCGTTCCATTACCAGATGGAAGGCAAGGGCTTCACGATGGTCGAAGTCCTGTCCGCCTGCCCGACGAACTGGGGCCTGAGCCCGATCAAGGCGATGGAGTGGCTGGAAGAGAACATGATTCCGTACTACCCGCTCGGCGTTAAGAAGGACAAGGGGGCTGAATAACATGAAGAAAGAATACATTTTTGCTGGCTTTGGCGGTCAGGGCATGCTCCTGATCGGTAAGTTCCTGGCTATGGCCTGCATGCTCGACGGCAAGCACGTCTCCTGGCTGCCCTCTTACGGCCCCGAGATGCGCGGCGGCACGGCGAACTGCTCCGTCATCGTCTCCGACGATCCGGTTGCTTCCCCGCTGGTCGACATGGCTGACTGCGTCGTGGCGATGAACCGTCCGTCTCTGGACAAGTTCGAGAGCCACGTCAAGCCGGGCGGCGTCCTCGTCATCAACAGCTCCATCATCGACCGCAAGGCCGAGCGTGATGACATTCAGGTCGTCTACTGCGACGCCAACGGCATTGCCGAGTCCGTCGGCAACCCGAAGGGCGCGAACGTTGCGATCCTCGGCGCTCTGATGGAGAAGGCTCCGGTCGTCTCCAACGAGATCCTCGGCGAAGCGATCCGCATCGAGCTTGGCGAGAAGAAGGCCAAGTTCCTCGAGGGCAACATGAAGGCGCTCGAGGCCGGCGAAGCCGCTGCAAGAGGCTGAGCTTACCCATAACGAAAAAAGAACCGATCTGCGGATCGGTTCTTTTTTTATTGCTTGTCCTTTGAGCGAAACAGCATGGCGACGAGCAGCCCGAAAAAGATCGCCGCGCAGATCCCGGCAGCGCCGGCCGTGAAGCCGCCTGTAAACGCGCCGAGCACGCCGCGTTCGGCGACGGCCTTGTGGACGCCGCCGGCCAGCAGGTTTCCGAACCCGGTCAGCGGCACGCTCGCACCTGCACCCGCCCAGCGCACAAACGGCGCGTAGACGCCGACAGCGCCGAGCAGCACGCCCGCCACCACATACAGCGTGAGGATGCGCGCCGGCGTCAGCCGCGTCTTGTCGATCAGCACCTGACCGATCATGCACAGTGCCGCGCCGGCGAAAAATGCCTTCAGATACTCTGCGATCATGCGTTCACCTGCGTTTCTATGGCCACGGCGTGACAGATGCCGGGGATGCTCTGCCCCTGCATGGACGCTGTGGGGGACATGAGCGCACCCGTCGCCGCGAACAGCAGCCGCCGGATCTGCCCGCCCGTCAGCAGCTTCATCAGATGCCCTGCGAGCACGGACGCGCTGCATCCGCAGCCTGAGCCGCCCGCGTGCACGTCCTGCGCCTCGAGATCGTAGATCATCAGTCCGCAGTCGTTGTACCTGCCGGTGAGATCCACGCCGTCGTCCGCAAACAGCCGCGTCACGACGGCGTGACCGATCTTGCCGAGATCGCCGGTCACGATCAGATCATAGTCGTCCGGCGTGCGCCCGGTGTCGGCAAAGTGCGCGCGGAGCGTCTCATAGGCGGCGGGCGCCATCGCAGCGCCCATGTTGTTCGTGTCCGTAATGCCCGCGTCCACGATCGTCCCGGTCGTCGCCATGGTCACGCGCGGTCCGTTTCCGGCAGCCGCGAGGATGAGCGCACCCGCACCGGTCACCGTCCACTGAGCGGTCGGTGGACGCACGCCGCCGTATTCCAACGGAAAGCGGTACTGCCGCTCGGCGGAGCAAAAGTGCGAGCTTGTGAGCGCGGCGGCGGTCTCGGCGCAGCCGCCGTCGATGAGCATCGCGGCTAGACTGACCGCTTCAGCCATCGTCGAGCACGCGCCGTACAGTCCGAGATACGGCGCACCGACGCCGCGCATGGCGTAGGCGGAGCCCACGCACTGGTTGAGCAGGTCGCCGGAGAGCACGTAGTCGAGTGCCTCCGGCGGCAGCGCCGCCTTGCGGCAAACGCGCGCAAAGCACTGCCGCAGCATGGCGCTCTCGGCCTGCTCCCAGCTCTTTTCGCCGAAATATGTGTCCTGACTGACGCTGTCAAAGCGGTCGCGCAGCGGACCTTCGCCCTCTTTTCTGCCCACGACGCTGGCAGCGGCGCGGATCACGGGCGGGGTCGAAAACTGCACGGTCTGCCGTCCGATACGTTTGCCTTTCACGGGATCACCTTCGGCGATAGTATCCCCGGTTTTTTCGAAATGATGTGCCGCGGTCCGGATTATGTACCTTTGTATTTTCGCCGCGTCGCCATGCCGCCGCGGATGTGCCGCTCGGCCTTGTTGCGGTCGAGCAGCTGCCGCACCTGCTGATAGAGCGCGGGGTCGATCTTCTCCAGCCGCTCCGTGAGATCCTTGTGGACGGTCGATTTGGAGACGCCGAACTGTTTGGCGGCGGCGCGGACGGTGGCGTTGTTGGCGAGAAGATATTCCGCGAGATCGCATGCGCGTGCTTCCATGTCCGTGTGCACTGACACCACTCCCCATATTTGCGTAATTCAGTATATGAATTTCTGCGGGGAATATGAGGCGGGCGCTGTCGGCCGCGGGGAGTATGCTGGGATGCTTCCATATATGTGTAAACGGTATTGCATATTTGATAAGAAATGTTATAATAAACTTACTTTGTTTAATCGCAATGCCGAACACTTCGGCGGCCTGCGTACTGCTTTCTGCGGCGGCAGGGCTGCTAACAAAATGACAGGATAAAAAACTGACAGGGAGGAAACACATGAAAAAACGACTTTTGAGTTTCGTACTCGCGGTGCTGATGATCGTGTCGCTCCTGCCGGCCACGGCGCTGGCGGCAGACATCGTGGACAGTGGTACCTGCGGTGCAGAGGGCGACGGAAGCAACCTGACCTGGACGCTGGACAGCGAGGGCGTGCTGACGATCAGCGGCAGCGGTGATATGCATGGCTATGGTCCTTCTGATGCGCCGTGGCATGGCAGGGTAAAGTCAGCTGTGATTGCAGAAGGCGTGACGAGCATTGGCTGGTATGCTTTTTGTGATTGCACATCTCTGACGAGCGTGACGATTCCGAACAGCGTGACGAGCATTGGCGCTGATGCTTTCTATAATTGCTCATCTCTGACAAGCGTGACGATCCCGGACAGCGTGACAAGCATTGGCGTTGGCGCTTTCGCTTCGTGTACATCTTTGACTGGTATATGGGTCGCTGAGGGCAACAGTCATTACTCCAGCGATGCATCCGGTGTTCTGTTCAACAAAGATAAGACTACTTTGGTGCAGTGCCCGGGCGCTTTTGCGGCATATACGATCCCGAATAGCGTGACGAGCATTGGCGATGGCGCTTTCTCTTTTTGCACATCTCTGACCAGCGTGACGATCCCGTACAGCGTGACGAGCATTGGCCGGCATGCTTTCCAGGGTTGCACATCTCTGACCAGCGTGACGATTCCGAACAGCGTGACGCTCATTGACTCGTGTGCTTTCGAAGACTGCACATCTCTGACCGATGTGTACTATACCGGGAGCGAGGCGCAATGGAAAGCGATCTCTATTTCTTCCGCTGGAAATGATGACCTTTTGACCGCCAACATCCATTACAATTATGTTTCCCATACCCACAGCTACAAGGATGTTGTGACCGCGCCGACCTGCACGGATAAGGGCTACACGACCCACACCTGCGCCTGCGGCGACAGCTACGTGGACACTTATGTGGACGCTCTGGGTCACGCATGGGACAACGGCAAAGTGACGAAGGAGCCGACGGAAACTGAGACCGGTGTCAAGACCTACACCTGCACGCGCTGCGGCGAGACCAGGACGGAGACTATGCCGGTGCTTCCGCATACGCACAGCTACAAGGCAGTCGTCACAGCGCCGACCTGCACGGATAAGGGCTACACGACCCACACCTGCGCCTGTGGTGACAGCTATGTGGATGCTTATACCGACGCACTCGGCCACGCATGGGATGGCGGAACGGTGACCAAGCAGCCGACAGAGACGGAGACCGGTGTCAAGACCTACACCTGCACGCGCTGCAACGAGACGAAGACGGAGTCTATCCCGGTCGTCAGCGTCGACGTGACGCAGATGTTC
>OGDN01000291.1_pt1 | contig 105551 bp, 92 predicted proteins | sample 1570271 | NCBI WGS metagenome assembly OGDN01 (sample SAMEA4384481, study PRJEB24528) | human gut metagenome
CCTGCAAATACTTGTCAAGAGAAGCGCTCTCTCTGTTAGTGATACTTTTTGTAATTTTTAATTGTCTCATTCTTCTAAAACAGATTTGGGTGACAAAGTTACGACAATTTATTTTGATACGAACAATCCTAGCCTAACTTTTTCACCTTATTTATATCTTAATCACCCATAACAAAAAGGATGCCGGCAAATGTTTTACCGGCATCCTCTCTTTTCGTCTTTGTTTGCGATTATTACAACCCTTTGGATTTACAATTGAATAATTTACAATTTGACGATGTACGATTTACGATTAAAGTTACCACATTATATTTTATACTAATACCTAATACTTTACACTTCATAAATCAAAACGAACTTCAATCATCAAATCGTAAATCATCAAATCGTAAAACTTTTTATTCCTGAGTCAAATCAACCGCAAAGTTACCACGTTTACCTGAAGGGAATATACCCGTGAGGAAGAGTACCTGATCGGGAGACTTCACAGCTGCCTTCATCACATTCTCCAAATCTTCTACGGTACGCATTTGCTGGCCGTTAGCTTTCAGGATAATAAACCCTTTACGGATACCGGCATCTGCCATTTTACCATTGGAAACACCGGTAACTTGCAAGCCATAACCTAAATTGAGTTGTTTTTTCAAATCATCGGATACGGGTTTGAATGCTGCACCAAGAATATCCATACCGGCATCTTTCACAACTTTCGTCGTACCTTGTTCGTTCTTCAATGTAACTTCTACAGTCTTTTCCTTCTTGTCACGCATCAGTTTAACTTTCACCTTGTCACCCGGACGATATTTAGCCAAAGCTTCCTGCAAATCGGCGAATTTATGGATAGCTTTATTGTCTATACCGATGATAACATCGTCTACCTTGATATCCGAACCGGCAGCAGAACCACCGTCAACAATTTCACGCACCCAAAGACCATCTACTACACCAAATCTCTTACGGGCATCGCTCTTTATCTCGCTCCATTTCTTACCATCTTTATCGGCAACCTGAGTATCACCCGGTTCTTCGGTAAGGGTAGTGACACTTACACCTAACTTAACACGTTGCACAGTACCGAATTGCTTGATATCGGCAACTACTTTTTTCATGATACTGGTAGGGATAGCAAATCCATAACCGGTATTAGAACCCGTCGGAGAAAACAAAGCTGCATTGATACCAATCAGCTCACCGGCTGCATTTACCAATGCACCGCCACTATTACCCTGATTGATGGCAGCATCTGTCTGAATATAAGATTCGATACTCTTGTCTCCCATACCCAAGGCACGTGCCTTTGCACTGACGATACCGGCAGTTACAGTAGAGGTCAAATTAAAAGGGTTACCTACTGCAAGTACCCACTCTCCTACTTTCAGAGCATCCGAATCACCAACCGGAATTGTCGGGAAATCATCACCTTCAATCTTAATCAAAGCCAAATCCGTTTCTTCATCCGTACCTATGATACGCCCTTTGAACTGACGGTTATCGTTCAAGGTTACACTGATTTCATCTGCACCGGCAATCACGTGATTGTTCGTTACGATATATCCGTCTTTAGAGATAATGACACCTGAACCGAAACCGGTACGTTCCGGAGTCTGTATCTGACGCTTCTGTGTACCGCCACGCCCGCCGAAGAAATCACCGAAGATATCTGCAAAAGGGTCTCTTACCTCTACTTCCTGTACTTTGGAAGCCTGAGTGGAGCGTATATGTACAACAGCATGAACTGAATTTTCTGCCGCTTGTGTCAAATCCACCGGTTGGGCATCGCTCGCACTATAAGAAGCCAAACGCACACTGGGGTTTTGCTCAAACATTTCGCTGAAAGCAGCGGGGCTTTCCTTTTGCAGCATCTTATAGGTGGTGACACCTGCTACCCCCGAACTGAGGATTACGATTGCTGCAACTCCAAGGATGTTTTTTGTTGTCTGTTTCATACTACTTCTATTCTTTTTAAACTGTTAATATTCGAGTTTCATTTAACATTTCGACGTTAAAATAACGACAAAAATCATTCAGTTATTCAGCTTGTCACTCTTTTTTGTTCTCTTTTAACAGTGGATATTTAGAGCTTAACAGCGATTAACGGCAGGGACTGACAAATTAGCATTTATGTACGATTACTGACATGTTAAAAGACTGACATTGAAGACATAAAAAAACTACTGTAATTTCACAACCCCAATACCCGGCAAATCGGGTAACGTTATTTTTCCTCTTACCACCTCCATACCTTTGAAACGATCATTGGCAATCAGCAGACTACCATCCAAATCAGCAAAGTCTACAGCCGGAGAGAATTGTGAAGCCGCAGAAATGGCACAGGATGTTTCCGTCATACACCCCACCATCACTTTCATATCCAATGCACGTGCCAGAGTCACCATCTTCCAAGCTTCACGCATACCCGTACATTTCATCAGTTTGATATTGATGCCTGTAAAAGCACCTCTCAGAGCGACAATATCTTTCAACCGTTGGATAGACTCATCGGCAAACACCGGCAACGGGCTTTGCTGTGTCACCCAAGCAATATCATCCAGCTGTTCTTTCGGCATCGGCTGTTCTATCATGACAATACCTTTTTCTTTCAACCAATAAATCATGTCGAGAGCATGACGCTTATCTTTCCAGCCTTGATTGGCATCAATGGCAATGGGTAGATCGGTGACCGAACGAATGGTTTCGATCATTTCCTTATCATTCTCCTGCCCCAACTTCACTTTGAGAATATTGAATTGTCCGGCGCATTCTTTTGTTTTTTCACGTACCACATCAGTGGTATCTATACCGATAGTAAAGGTAGTGGAAGGAGCTTTATCTTTATCCAACCCCCAGATTTTGTACCACGGCGCTTGCAATAGCTTACCCACAAGATCGTGCAGAGCAATATCTACCGCCGTTTTTGCGGCGGTATCACCCGGTGAAAGACTATCTATATAAGTAAGGATATCTTCCAGTTGAAAAGGATCTGAAAATTGTCCGATAAGATTCTGTACTCTTTTCAGGAAGGCCATCACGCTATCCATCGTACCCAATTCGCGTTGCAGATAGGGAGGCATGGAAGCTTCACCATACCCAATAATACCGTCATATTCTATTTCTACCTGCACATCGGGAGTAGTAGTTCGTGAGTAAGTGGCAACGGTAAATACATGGCGTAACTTCAATTCATAAGGGAAGAAACGTAATTTCATCTTGGGTATCACACCGGATTTACGGTTGATATTGAACCAAGCGGAACCTTTATTCTCTCCGGCAAAGATATTATGAATAACCATGCCGGAACCAAGTGCGGCAAAGACAGTGGTCTTCAGGAAATCTCTTCTGTTTTGCATAACATACATGTTCTTGATTGAATTATAAATAATAAATTAGGGACATAGCGTCCTCATTTATAATATTCATTAGTATCCGTTGTATTAAGCTCCACTTCCTTATTTATAAACGGCAATACGCGTGTTGCAAACAAAAGGCGATTGAGGTTGTATCCATCAAACAACTCATCAGCCGGGTCAAAACTACTAATATGCACATCACCTTGAGAATGAATGAAGCGTTTATTACCGATATACATTCCGACATGTATGATGCGTTCTTTGCGTTCAGGGGTTGCCTCACTTCCAAAGAAAACTAAATCTCCCGGTTGGAGGTTACTAAAATCGGAGGTTATATCGATATGTTCACCCACATATGCCTGCTGGGAAGCGTCACGGGGAATAATAATATCATGCATGAAAAGAATGGTACGTATGAAACCACTACAATCTACACCTTTGGAAGAAGTGCCCGCCCAAAGATAAGGTATCCCCATCAGGGTATGAGATGTACGAATGATGCTACCGGCATCCTGCTTCAAGCTAGCACGCCATTTGTTTTCGGGCATGGAAACAGATTTGGGGATATATCCTTCACGACCATCAGGATAAGCCACTTTATAGAAAGCACCTTTTGTTCCTTTCCATCTCAGTCGATTACCGGCTACCACATCAGAAACGGTTTGGGAGTCCCGATTGGGTTGGGAATATACAAAACCGTAATGCGAAGTTACTACGATTTTTTCCGCACTGTTCCAGACAGCCAGTTCCGCTTTGGTTACAGGATGAACTCCAACGCGATGAATCCACGCGATGTAATTGTCCGGTGTTTGAATACGATACCAACCATCACGTTGCAAGATACGTACCGGCATACCCATCAATCCCTGAGTCACCATTTCTGAAGAGAAGTCAGGCTTAATATGAAGATTGGAGACTGATATATTGAGAATACCATAGGTTTTGCTTTCTAATTCTTTTTCATCAGGAAGTAGTTGTAAACAATCCATCACTTTGTAATTTGCTTTCGCCAATCCATCAAGTAAAGCCGCTTTCGCCTCGGGAGAGGTTGTAACACCGCGCAACATCACATTCTTTCCCGAAAAAGAATAGTCTACATCAAACAAAGCTACACGTTTGTCCGGTGCGAATTTATGTTTTAAACTGTCAGAAAGTTGAGCTACTTCCACAGGAATTGTACGATCACCAACTTCTGATGCGACAGCAAAAAGGGAAATAAACAGTGATACAGTGAAAAAAAAGGATAGTTTTTTCATTAATTCAATTGATTTGGAGTTATTAGTATTAGCAAAGCTACAAATATACTCCGGAAGATATACATATTTTCAAGTATTTTAAACAATTAATAAAATCAAGGCAACGATAACTCAGCAGGTAAGGAATTAACTCACGAATTATCCGAAAGTTTTTCGTCCTCTAATCTAAAATTGCTATCTTTGCATCCCATAAAGCAGTTGGTCGGTCTGTCGCTTGCGTCTCGTACGTATGAGGAAAGTCCGGGCAACATAGAGCATCCTACTTCCTAACAGAAAGCTGTCCGTGAGGGCAGAGTAACATAGAAGAAAATAACCGCCAGAGCTTTCGAGCCATGGTAAGGGTGAGAAGGTAGGGTAAGAGCCTACCAGTCTTGTGGTGACACAAGGGCTGTATGTCTTAGGAGTTGTAAGGTCATGTAAACCGGCGTAATGAGAGTTGCTCGCTCCATGTCGGAGGGTAGACCGCTAAAGCCTGTATGGTGACATGCGGCTCAGATAAATGACAGACACTTCTTTAATGAAGAATGTAATAATTAAGAATGAATAATTCCAAAGAAAGACATCTTTATGAACAGAAGAACAGAACCCGGCTTACAGACCGACTGCTTTTTCTTTTAAAGTAATTTGAATTTGCTTCACTATGAACCAGCGTATTGCAGCCCTTTGGAAGTTCCTGACTTACGACATTTGGCGTATCACGGAAAATGAAGTCAACAAAACGACCTTCTCCTTATATAATATTATCAAGACTGTTTATCTCTGTATCAACCGTTTCACGAAAGACCGGATTGTAAACAAAGCCTCTGCTTTGACCTACAGTACACTACTTGCCATTGTCCCTATTTTAGCCATCCTATTTGCCATTGCGCGTGGTTTCGGTTTTGATAATTTGATGGAAAATCAAATCATTATCGGCTTTGGCGGTCCGTCGGAAACAACGGAGATAATTTTCCAGTTCGTCAACTCTTATTTGTCGCAAACAAAAAGCGGAGTATTCATCGGAGTGGGTTTAATCATGTTGTTTTGGACAGTACTCAATCTGATTAACAACATGGAAATCACCTTTAACCGTATCTGGCAAGTAAAGAAAGCACGTAGCATGTATCGCAAAATTACCGACTATTCGTCTATGCTTCTGTTGATACCTATTCTATTGGTAGTATCCGGAGGTCTTTCCATATTCATGAGTACGATGTTGAAGAATGTAGAAGACTTCACCCTACTCGCCCCTATCGGAAAGTTCTTAATCCGCCTCATTCCTTTTGTGTTGACCTGGTTAATGTTTACTGCCCTGTACGTCTTTATGCCTAATACAAAAGTAAAACTGAAACATGCACTTATATCGGGTATCCTCGCCGGTACGGCACATCAGGCTTTCCAGTTCCTTTATATCAGTAGCCAGTTGTGGGTATCGCGTTATAACGCCATTTACGGTAGTTTCGCAGCTCTCCCCATGTTTCTGCTGTGGATGCAAATTTCCTGGACAATCTGTCTTTTCGGTGCAGAATTGACGTATGCCGGACAGAACATCAAGAACTTCAGTTTCGACAAAGATACACGTAATATCAGCCGTCGTTATCGCGATTTTATCTCCGTACTCATCATGTCACTCATAGCTAAACGCTTTGGAAAAGATAAACCACCCTATACCGCCGAAGAAATATCCGAAGAATGCCAGATACCTATACGCCTGACTAATCAAACTCTCTATGAGTTGCAGGAAATCAACCTGATACACGAAGTGGTAACTGATGAAAAGAGCGAAGATATTGCTTATCAACCATCTATGGATATCAATAAACTGAATGTGGCACTCCTTATAGACAGGCTGGATACACACGGTTCGGAAGACTTCAAGATCGATATAGATGAGGAATTCCACGGTCAATGGAATATTTTAATGAAAGCGCGGGAAGAATATTACAAAAGCGCCAGTCAGGTATTACTGAAGGACTTATAAAACCCTAATAGTGGTTATATGAAATAACTTTGTCTTTCGGTTTCCGTGACTTTTTCCGCTTTTCCTTCAACGGATATCCGATAGCTATATCGAGTAACAAACGTTTATGGACTGGAATGCCGGTGAGTTTCTTTATCTCTTTCTCATCGAACCAACCCATGATACAAGATCCTAACCCTTCATCCTCCGCCGCCAATGTAATATGTGCAGCAGCAATACCTATATCTATTAATGGAAAATATTTATCCTTGATTTTAGCACCCAGAAAAGCTGTGACGTTCATCGATTCTTCTACTACTAAAATATGGATAGGAGCCTCTTTGGCAAACTTATTCATTCCCAAACCAGCACTAGCCTTACCCACTTTGACAGAAAGTTCCGGATCTGTAATTACCACAAACCGCCAAGGTTGGGCATTACAGGCAGAAGGTGACAAACGGGCAGCCTCCAATATGCGTTCCAATTTCTCCATTTCTACAGAGCGAGACATATCGTAAGCACGATCGCTCTGTCGGGAGACGGCTAATTGCAAAAAATCGGTCATGAGACAAGTTTTTTTATTTATATTGAATCATCCGGCTGATATATTTACCAATAATATCGAACTCCAGATTTACCACACTACCTATCTTAAAAGTATGGAAATTAGTATGTTCAAAGGTATAGGGAATAATAGCGACCTGGAAAGTATCGTCCGTAGGATTACATACCGTCAGACTGACACCGTTTACCGTTACAGAGCCTTTGTCTACAGTTATATAACCTCGCGTTGCCATTTCCTTATCAAAAGCGTAACGGAAAGTAAAGTAATAACTACCTTCTGCATCCTTTATATCAATACATGTTGCAGTCTGGTCTACGTGTCCTTGTACGATATGCCCATCCAAACGACCGTTCATCATCATACTACGTTCAACATTCACTTTATCCCCTACTTTCAATAAGCCGAGATTGGAACGGTCTAAAGTCTCTTTCATGGCCGTCACTGTATAAGTGTCATCCGTCATGCTGACAACAGTCAGACATACACCATTATGAGAAACACTCTGGTCGATTTTTAATTCATTTACGAATGAGCACTTGAAAGTGAAGTGCACATTTTCCTGGTCTTTAACCATCGCCACCAACGTAGCACATTCTTCTACTATTCCGGAAAACATAACTTTATCTATGATTGAACTGTATTACAATTGAGAAAATCTTTTGGCAAAGATACGAAAAAGGGAATTACATATAAAGAAAAAAAGGAAGCTTTTCACAAAGCCTCCTTTTTCAGTTTTCAATAGGTATTAGTTTTTTTTTAAGGTAAAAAGATTGTTTTCAGGATAACGTTGCAAATATAGGCGCTTTTCGTGATACTAACCAAATTAAAAAACATGTCATATAACATCTTTTTGAAATTTCTTTTGATTTTATTATCATTTCAAAGCACTTTTCTACATCCGCAATCGTTTTCAGTGGACAAATATAGAGTTATTTTCCATGAAACACTAAAATTATCCTAAAAATCCACTTATTTTTCCTCATTCAAATAGCGTTCTTCTGTACGTCCACTATGTTTTAACACTTTTGCGTCAATAAAGAAGACTATTTCCTCTGCTATATTGGTGATATGGTCACCGGAACGCTCCAATTTACGGAAGACACTCACTAAATTCAGACAAGAGAGGGCACTTTCGGGATGCCTGTTAATATAATCAGCAAGGATAACAGTAGCATCAGCATTAATCTCATCCAACAGATTGTCTTTGGCAAATACTGATGTCGCTAATTCTTGACTCTCGTCCTGAAGTGACTTTTTAGCCAATTCGAGCATTGAAAGTACTTCGGCTATCATTTCTCCCAAACGGAGCTTCTGAACCAATTCACCATCCAACACAGGTTCTTTGCAGTTGAGAGCAAACCTGGCAATACCTTCCGCAAAGTCACCTAAACGCTCCAAATTCGTATTAATCTTCAACATGGCGAGTACAAAACGCAGGTCGATGGCAACAGGATTATAGAGTGCTATGATGTCTTCCACATCACTATCTATCTTCAACTCGAAAGCGTTGACGCGACGTTCGCGTACCAATACTTGTTGCGCCAGTTCCCGGTCAAGAGTAAGTACGGCTTCTCCGGCACGATCAAGCTGATTATAAACCAAAGTCCACATTTCGTCTATTTCTTTTTTCAACAAGACGAGTTCCGATTCGATAAACTTTACCATAATTTTATATTTTAAGTTTGAATAATCACTATATCTTTTTCGGTGAATTTATCCAAAGCGTCCCGTGATATAATTCTGTGTTTCTACCTTTTCGGGATTTGTAAATATCTTCTTCGTATCACCAAATTCTACCATTTCTCCCATATAGAAAAAAGCAGTGCTGTCACTGACACGAGCCGCTTGTTGCATATTATGAGTGACAATGACAATGGTATATTTCTTTTTAAGCTCATGAATAAGTTCCTCCACTTTCGCTGTAGAGATAGGATCGAGTGCTGAAGCCGGTTCATCCATCAACAAGACAGAAGGAGCCACTGCCATGGCACGGGCTATACAAAGACGCTGCTGTTGTCCGCCGGACAAGGCGTATGCAGAAACTTTCAATTTATCTTTTACCTCATCCCACAGGGCGGCACCTCTCAAAGTTTCTTCTACCCGCTGACGGATAAAGGCTTTGTCAGTAATACCATTTACACGAAGCCCGTATGCCACATTTTCAAAAATACTTTTAGGAAAAGGATTTGGGCGTTGAAACACCATACCTACTTTTCTGCGTAGCTCGTCAACTTGTATCCCCTTCCCATAAATATTTCGTCCGTCAATACGGATCTCACCGGTCAAACGGGTATCAGGAATCAAGTCATTCATCCGATTGAGCAAACGAAGAAAGGTAGACTTACCACATCCTGAAGGACCGATAAAGGCAACCACAGATTTCTCTTCAATATCCATACTGATGCCCTTCAATGCATGAAAATCGCCATACCAGAAGTTTACATCACGTGTTTCTATTTTATTTATCATATCAGTTTGTTTTTATTTTCTTCTCAAAGTATTTTCGCAAAATATTGGCCAGAAGATTTACCAAAAGGATAATAACTATCAATACCAGAGCTGTGCCATATGCTATTGGAAGTTGGGCTTCCATATCCGTACCACTTGTAGAAATGACATACAAATGATAGGGTAATGCCATACACTGGTCAAAAACACTAGTGGGAAGTTGTGGTAAAAAATAGGCAGCACAAGTGAAAAGGATTGGTGCCGTTTCACCAGACACACGTCCTAAGGCCAAAATCAATCCAGTGATAATATTAGGCATACCCATAGGAAGAATGACGTGCCAGATAGTTTGTAATTTGGTAGCTCCCAAAGCACGGCTACCTTCACGCAAACTATCGGGAATAGCTTTCAAAGCTTCTTCTGTAGTACGGATAACCAATGGCAAACTTAACAAACCTAAAGTCAGCGAACCGGCCAAAATGCTATCCCCAAAATCCATATAATTGACGAACAGCGCCATACCGAACAAGCCAAAAACAATAGAAGGAATACCACTCAGATTATTCGTCATCATGCGGATAAACCGTACTATCCACCCTTTGGGAGCATATTCGTTCATATAAATGCCACTCATCACTCCTACCGGAAAAGCAAATAGCGCACTCCCTATCATCAGGCAGAAAGTACCTACAATGGCTGGTAGAATACCTCCTCCAGTCATCCCATCTGCAGGGGCGGTAGTAAGGAAGTCCCAACTGACAACTCTGATACCCTTATACACTATGAAACCAAGAATAGCAAAGAGTATCAGCACTACACTCAGACTCAGCAAACGAAACAAGCCGAATGCTATGTTTTGTGAAAGATGTTTTCTATTTATCATACGCTTACTTTCTCTTGCCCGAAGATACAGCTTCTACCGTGAAGTTTATCAACAGACTGATAAAAAACAATACAACTCCCAAAAGGAACAATGCCTCGTAGTGCGCGCCACCGGCAGGGGCCTCACCCAGTTCGGCGGCAATCGTTGCAGGAATAGTTCGTAAAGGTTCCAAAATAGTATGAGGAATGACTGCTGCATTTCCCGTCACCATGAGTACTGCCATGGTTTCACCAACAGCACGCCCGATTCCAAGTACAACTCCTGATGTAATACCAGATATGGAATAAGGTATCACCACCTTATATATAGTCTGCCACTGTGAGGCTCCGAGAGCCAAACTGGCTTCACGCATGGCGTGGGGACAATTACGCATGGCATCTTCCGTCACCGTGATGATAGTTGGCAATGCCATTATCGCCAGTACGATACTCCCCGCCAATCCGCTCTCGCCTACCGGCAAGTTGAACACTTTCTGCAAAATAGGAACTATAACAATCAGCCCGAAGAAGCCATAAACAACGGAAGGTATACCGCTCAATAGTTCAATGATGGGTTTCATCATATTACGTATCTTCGAATTTGCCACTTCGGACATATAGATAGATACTGACAAACCAAAAGGCAATGCAAACAGAATAGCAAAGAAACTTACCCACAATGTACCCGTAATTAACGGCAGAAAGCCAAACAAAGGTGCAGGGGTTGCTGTAGGAAACCACTCGGCACCGGCAAAAACATCTTTCACCGAAATGGTATTATCTTTTAACAAATGAACAGAGTCGGGATGAATTACAAATTGCCCGGGAACAAAGGCTATGATTTCCGGAGTCTTTTCTACGAGTTCCGTGATGCAGGAGCCTGCATTCTCGTAGGATGCCCCCAACTGTTCTTCTGTATAATATTGTGTAATGTTTTCCAAACGAAAAAGCCGGATAGGGAGATCCTCCCCACCGACTTCCTTCCAGTTTGTTATCTCTTCGTCGAAAATATTTTTTATCTGGACAGGAGTTAGTTCAGAAACCTTATTCCCCTTATTTAAAGCCAACACATAACCTTCTTCAATAATACGGCTACTAAACAAACCCAACGCCTCTGAAAAAAGGAATAAGACGATAAGTACGATGGTAAGACTTGTTACAAAACCACTACAAGCCAGAATACCTTCTATTATCTTCTCAAAAAGTTTTTTCATAATTACTTAATTGATTTTCTGATGCAAAGAAAACCGCTTGATGTTAAGGCGATGTGACTACCGTTTGAAAGAAACATTTCAAAAATGTTACATTTTCATTACAAGATCACATTGTTATGTTTTGTAAAACAAATGTAACATCAATTTGTTTTCTTTGCAAAACAGATACTGTTCAGGTTGTTAAGTATGAATAGAAACCAATCATTGAATTGAGATTTTATAAAAATGCAAAAGAAATAGAATTATCAAATAGAAACGTTGAACATAATGAAAACTAAAATTATCATCCTCACTTTCATATTAGGAATAGTTTCTGCCGATATACAAGCGCAACGTATCAAAGGTAGCGACACAGTACTTCCCATCGCCCAACAGACAGCCGAACGGTTTATGATATTAAATCCTGATGCACGTGTCACTGTCACAGGTGGAGGAACAGGAGTAGGACTCTCTGCCCTACTGGACGGAACGACTGATATCGCCATGGCTTCACGGGGGATCAAGTTCAGTGAAAAGATGAAAGCCAAAACTGCCGGCGAAGAATTGGAGGAAGTACCCATAGCCTACGATGCCCTTGCAGTAGTGGTTCATCCTTCCAATCCGGTGAATCAGCTCACACGACAACAATTGGAAGATATATTCCGAGGGAAAATCACGAATTGGAAACAAGTAGGTGGTGATGACCGGAAAATTGTAGTTTATTCGCGAGAGACTTCTTCCGGTACTTACGAATTTTTTAAAGAAAGTGTACTGAAAAACAAGAACTATATGAGTAGCAGCCTTTCCATGCCGGCAACGGGTGCCATCATACAGTCAGTCAGCCAAACGATAGGCGCCATCGGATATGTGGGACTTGCATATATTTCTCCCCGCATCAAGACACTTGCCATTTCATACGACGGCAAACTTTATGCCACCCCTACCCTTGAAAATGCGATCAATAAATCATACCCTATCGTACGACCGCTGTACTATTATTATAACAAAAAAAATATCGAAAATATTACTCCGCTTTTACAGTTTGTACTATCTCCTGCAGGACAAGCAATCATCAAAAAGAGCGGATATATCCCCGTGAATTGAAAAATGAAGGATTTCATTTTGTCCTGCCCTCTATTTGCACTATCTTTGCCCCCACGTACGAATAATTGATAGCACTATGGCAGAAATTAAGAACGAAGAAACAGGTGAAAAGAAGAGCCTGAACTTCATTGAACAAATAGTAGAAAACGACTTGAAAGAAGGTAAAAACGGAGGTAAAGTACAGACACGTTTCCCGCCGGAACCTAATGGTTACCTTCACATAGGACACGCCAAGGCCATCTGCCTTGATTTTGGCATTGCAGCTGCACATGGTGGCATCTGTAATCTACGTTTCGATGATACTAACCCCACCAAGGAAGATGTGGAATATGTAGAAGCCATCAAAGAAGATATCCAATGGTTAGGCTATCAATGGGGTAACGAGTATTACGCTTCTGACTATTTTCAACAATTATGGGACTTTGCCATCCGTCTTATCAAAGAGGGGAAAGCCTATATAGACGAGCAGACATCCGAACAAATTGCCGCTCAAAAAGGTACTCCTACCCAGCCGGGTGTGGAAAGCCCTTACCGCAACCGCCCTATCGAGGAAAACCTTGAACTGTTCCAAAAGATGAACAGCGGAGAAATTGAAGAAGGTGCCATGGTATTACGGGCCAAGATTGATATGGCAAGTCCTAATATGCACTTCCGTGACCCGATTATCTATCGTGTGGTAAATCATCCGCATCATCGTACGGGTACCACTTGGAAAGCATATCCGATGTATGATTTTGCCCACGGACAGAGTGACTTCTTTGAAGGTGTGACACACTCATTGTGCACGCTGGAGTTTGTCCCCCACCGTCCGCTATACGATCTTTTTGTAGATTGGGTAAAGGAAGGCAAGGATTTGAATGACAACCGCCCCCACCAGTATGAGTTCAATAAGTTAAACCTCAGTTATACGCTGATGAGTAAACGTAATCTATTGACACTGGTAAAAGAAGGTTTGGTAAAGGGTTGGGATGATCCCCGTATGCCGACTATCTGCGGTTTCCGACGTCGTGGCTATTCACCAGAGTCTATACATAAATTTATCGATAAAATAGGTTACACCACCTACGATGCCCTCAACGAATTTGCGTTGTTGGAAAGTGCAGTTCGCGAAGACTTAAATACCCGTGCCACCCGTATATCCGCCGTACTAAATCCGGTGAAGCTTATCATCACCAACTATCCCGAGGGACAGGTTGAGGAATTGGAAGCTATCAATAATCCGGAGCGTCCGGAAGAAGGTAACCACATCATAGAATTCAGCCGTGAATTGTGGATGGAACGCGATGATTTCATGGAAGATGCACCGAAGAAATATTTCCGTATGACTCCAGGGCAGGAAGTACGCCTTAAGAATGCTTATATCGTAAAATGTACAGGTTGCAAGAAGAACGACGCAGGAGAGATTGAAGAAGTGTATTGTGAATACGATGCAAATACCAAGAGTGGCATGCCAGAAGCTAACCGTAAGGTAAAAGGTACGCTTCACTGGGTAAGTTGCGCTCACTGCCTACAGGCCGAAGTACGTCTTTACGACCGTCTGTGGAAAGTGGAAAATCCACGCGATGAACTTGCTGCCATCCGTGAAGAAAAGAATTGTGATGCACTGACTGCCATGAAGGAAATGATTAACCCCGACTCTCTTCATGTATTACCTTGTTGCTACATAGAAAAATATGCTGCCGGTATGAAACCGCTTACCTACCTGCAATTTCAGCGTATCGGTTACTTCAATGTGGACCGCGAGTCTACACCGGAGAAAATGGTATTCAATCGTACGGTAAGTTTGAAAGATACTTGGGGCAAAATCAACAAATAAAGCATAAGGAGTAAAAAAAATAAATGAGTAAAAAAAACCTGCTGTCCGGTAGAGACAGGGAATTGCAAGAACTGGCGGAAAACTATGAAGCTGCCTGTGAAAACAATCAGCCTTTCTATGCGGATGCAGATGATTTTGCAGACTTGGCAGATTGGTATGCTGTCCATAATAAAGTACAACAAGCCAATGAAGTCGTAGAATACGGTTTAAACTTGCACCCTGGCAATACGGCATTGTTGGTAGAACAAGCTTATCTTTTAATGGATTCGCATAACAAAGATAAAGCTCAGGAAGTCATTGACCAGATTTCTGATAATTATTCACCTGAAGTAAAGGTTTTGAAAGCTAACCTCATGCTGAACGAAGGTAAAATAGATGATGCCGAGCAACTTCTTGACACGATAGAGGATAAGGAAGATTTGGCTAATATCGTGGACGTAGCCTATATGTACCTTGATATGGGATATCCTGAAAAAGCGTTGGAGTGGCTAAACCGTGGACTCGATAAATATGCGGAAAATGAAGCATTTACCGCTGTCACCGCTGACTGTTTCTATGCACAAGGATTGACAGAAAAAGCTGCTATCTTTTATAATAAGCTGATTGACAAGGATCCTTATTCGGCTTCTTATTGGCTGGGGTTGGCACGTTGTTACTTTGACCAGCAAATGTTCGACAAAGCTATTGAAGCATGCGACTATGCCATTGTCGCGGATGAAGAATTCGCAGATGCCTACATGATGAGAGGACATGCCTTTTACCAACTCGGAAATGAAGAAAGTGCATATGAGAATTATACTCTGGCAGAAAAACATCACGCTCTTTCTTCTGATTTCCTACATATGTTCATGGGGCTTAGTAAATTGGCTACCAATCAATGGGAAGAAGCATACAGTCACTTGGAACAAGCCCTGGAAATTCAGGAAGAAGATTCTCCTATTATGCCTTCACTCTATGCTCATACAGCACTCTGCCTTTTTAAATTAGGGAAAAAACGCAAGGCATCCCAGTACTTCAAAAAAGCTCATGAGTTAGGTCCGGAAGAGGTTGATCCTTATCTGCTGGAAGGCCGTGCTTTTATGGAAAATGGTGATTACGAAAAAGCTGTGAAGAAATGGGCTAAAGCCTTGAAAATTGCACCATACGCTGATACTTGGAATGAAATAGGGATGTACAGCATGGAAATGGGACAATTAAGCTACGCCAAACTAGCGTTTGAACGTGTCAAAGAGATGGAACCGGGTTTTGAAAAAATTAATGAAAGACTGGCTTCACTCTACGTACTCCTCAGAGATAAAGAGAACTTTATGAAGTACAACCAGCTTTGTAAACATCCGCTCGACCAGGAAGAGTTGAAAAAGATTGAGAAAGTACTGGAAGGGGAAGACAAAGATGAATTGGCAAAAATGATGAAGAATATTATAAGTGCAATACAATAAAAAAAGTAAATTCAAAAAATGGAATCATCAGCAGAACTCATCAAATGGGTATTAGAAAACCTGAACTATTGGGTAGTCACGCTTTTTATGGCTATTGAGAGCTCATTCATCCCATTTCCTTCAGAGGTAATTGTTCCACCAGCCGCATGGAAGTCTATGGCAGACGAGAGTATGAATATATTTCTGGTTATCATTTTTGCCACTATCGGTGCAGACTTGGGGGCATTGATTAATTATTATCTAGCCCGTTGGTTAGGTCGTCCTATTGTTTACAAATTTGCCAACAGCCGTTTGGGGCACATGTGTCTCATTGATGAAGAAAAGGTACACCATGCCGAGGAATACTTCAGAAAACACGGTGCGGCATCTACATTTTTGGGGCGTCTCATTCCGGCAGTACGCCAACTTATCAGTATTCCGGCAGGACTGGCCGGTATGAAGTTAGGTCCTTTCTTGCTATACACAACACTTGGTGCAGGAATATGGAATTCGATACTTGCACTGCTTGGTTATCTTATTTATCGTTTTACAGACCTAAAAACGACTAATGATGTCTACATCATGGCAACTAAATACAGCCATGAAATCGGTTATGCCATCATAATAATCGTAGTGTTGGTTATAACCTTTCTGGTGTATAAAGGGATGAAGAAAAAGAAATAAACTAGCGATGATATCAATACGAAAAAACGGTGAGCAGATTTATTTCTTACTCACCGTTTTTCATTATCGCATTAAGTCTAGTGTTATTTCTTTACCGCTTCAATAGCTTTATCATAATCAGGTTCCTGTGTAATTTCGGGAACAAGTTCCGTATAGGCAATCTTCCCATCTTTACCGATTACCACAACTGAACGTGCCAACAGACCTTTCAATGGACCATCGGCCATAAGTACCCCATAATTCTCATCAAAATCAGAGAAACGGAAATCGGACAATGGAATCACATTCTCAATGCCCTCTGTAGTACAAAAACGGGCATGTGCAAAAGGCAAATCTTTGGAGATAGCCAATACTACCGTATCGGATAAACCAGCAGCCAGTTTATTAAACTTACGTACTGAAGTTGCACATACGCCAGTATCCAAACTCGGAAAAATATTTAGGATTACATTTTTTCCGTTGAGTTCTTTCAGTGAAAACGAAGATAAATCCGTCTTTACCAATTCAAAGTCGGGCGCTGCTTTACCCACCTTTATAAATTCACCGATAACCTTTACCGGTTGACCTTTAAATTTTGTTGTAGCCATAGTTTTATCAAATTATATACCAATATAACAAATTAAACATAGGAAAAGTTCAACAAAAACTTTTTCTATAAATGAGTTGTTACTTCACTAATCAATTTATAACAATCATTTAAAATTAAAAATTCACATGAAAACTATTTTTGATGAAATGAAACAGGAAGTGAAAAATTGGTGGATTTCACTTATTCTCGGTATCCTGTATATCGTAGTGGCCTTGTGCCTAATGTTCGCCCCGCTCAGCGGGTATGCAATCCTGAGCGTTCTGTTCAGCATTTCCATGTTGTTCAGCGGTTTGCTGGAGATTTCCTTTGCTGTGAGCAACCGGCAACGGATATCAAGTTGGGGATGGTATCTGGCAGGAGGTATCATAGACATGATCTTGGGCTTCTATCTAATAGCTTATCCTCTATTGAGTATGGAAGTAATTCCATTTATCATCGCTTTCTGGTTAATGTTCCGGGGGTTCTCTTCTGTAGGTTATGCTATGGATTTAAAAAGATATGGAACCAGAGACTGGGGATGGTATATCGCATTCGGTATCCTTGCCATCATCTGTTCACTCATTATCCTGTGGCAACCGGCAGTAGGCGCTATCTATGCAGTTTATATGATTTCGTTTGCTTTCCTGATTATCGGTTTCTTCCGCATCATGCTCTCCTTTGAACTGAAAAACCTTCATAAACGAGTAACAGAAAAATACAAAATGGGAAAAGATGACAAAGAAATACCGGCTGTATAAAATTCAGGCGAATAATAATTCGCCCGAATAACAATCACGTTTTACCTTTTGTGCAGAAAGCGGAACATCGTTGTTCTAGACACTCCCATTTGTTTGGCGAGAGCAGAACAGGATGCTCCCCTTCTTCGTTCCATCATCACCAAACGCCGGTTATCGATGAGCATATTCATCTTTGGCGCATCCCCCTTTCTACGTCCCAGACATACCCCCTCTTTCTTTCTGCGTGCCAAAGCTTCTTTTGTACGCATAGAAATCAGATTACGTTCAATCTCCGCCATTAATCCAAAAGCAAATCCAAGTACTTTACTATTGATATCATTTTGAAAGATGTATCCTTCTTTGGTACTATACAATACCACTCTTTTCTTAATACAAGAATTAAGGATAGTCATAATCTCAAGTAATGTACGACTCAAACGCGAAATTTCAGTTACAATCAACGAATCACCGGGTTTCATACGATCCAGTACTCCCGACAATTTTCGATTCTTACTACTCACACTTCCACTGACTGTCTCAGTGTACCATTTGTCGATAATCAAACCGTTTCTATCTGCGAAACGTAAAATCTCTGCACGTTGGTTTTCCAGGAACTGTTTTTCCGTGCTCACTCTTAAATAAGCGACTACTGCCATAATTTTGTTGTTTTATTGGTTTTACGCCGCCAAAGAACGGTTATTCCGACAAAAACGCCAACGTATAGTCCCGTCGGATTATTCAGAACTAAGGATGTGTTTTTCGTTTACTCAATTTTGAATTAGGAAATATAATAAAAAAATAGGAATGATAGGTAATGCCTATCAGTATCAATTATGAATTAAACTTTAATACCCGGCACCCAACAAAAAGTTCTTCAAAAACATAATCTTCTTTTATACAGAAAAAGTATTTTTTCCTCTTTTTCATTTATCTTTGTACATTCATTCTTGATTTAAGAAAGAAGAAGATGCTTCGACAAGTTCAGCATGATAGATGGAACTGTCATTTTCAAGCAAGGAGAAGTAATCTTATATGTCAAAAAACAACAAACATTATTAATTAAAAATCAGAAGATTATGGCAATGCATACTTGGTTTGAGTGTAAAATCCGTTATGAGAAAACAATGGAAAACGGAATGAACAAGAAAGTTACCGAACCATATTTAGTAGATGCACTCAGCTTTACAGAAGCAGAAGCACGTATTATAGAAGAAATGACACCGTTTATCTCCGGTGAATTTACGGTATCGGATATCAAACGGGCTAATTACAGTGAGTTGTTCCCTTCAGAAGAAGATGCTGCCGACCGCTGGTTTAAATGCAAACTGGTGTTCATCACTTTGGACGAGAAGAGTGGGGCTGAAAAGAAAACATCTACCCAAGTACTTGTACAAGCTGCCGACTTGCGGGATGCAGTGAAGAAACTGGATGAGGGTATGAAGGGTACAATGGCTGATTATCAGATTGCATCGGTAGCTGAAACAGCCATCATGGATGTATACCCGTATAGTGCGGAACCTAATGACAAACCGGAAGTTTAAGAGCAGATATGAGGTATAAAGTATGAATTGCGATGTAGTGTATATGTATACCACACAATTTATGACTTAATACATCTTCACAACTTATACTTTATACTTTATACTTCATCCCTCATGCTTTATACCTTAATAAGATGATCGCAGAGAATTTAAAACAAGTATTGAGCGAATTGCCTGAAGGGGTACGATTGGTTGCTGTTTCCAAATTTCACCCTAACGAGGCGATAGAGGAAGCCTATCGTGCCGGGCAACGTGTGTTCGGAGAGAGTAAGGTGCAGGAAATGACTGCCAAGTATGAGAGTCTGCCCAAAGATATTGAATGGCATTTCATAGGGCATCTGCAAACCAACAAGATTAAATATATCGTGCCATATGTAAGTCTGATTCATGGTATTGATTCCTATAAACTACTCACAGAAGTTAATAAACAGGCTGCGAAAGTAAACAGAACTATAAACTGTCTGTTACAACTACATATCGCTCAGGAAGAAACTAAATTCGGTTTCAGCTTTGACGAATGCAGGAAAATGCTGACAACCGGAGAGTGGAAAGAGCTCAAAAACATTCGGATATGTGGATTGATGGGTATGGCTACAAATACGGATAATACAGAACAAATCAAAGCTGAATTTTGTTCTATAAGTAACTTCTTCAATGAAGTAAAGTCCACGTGGTTCATCAACGAAAAGACTTTTTGTGAATTATCTATGGGAATGTCGCACGACTACCATGAAGCTATTGCCGCCGGAAGTACATTGGTACGCGTAGGAAGTAAGATTTTTGGAGAAAGAAACTATTAATAACCTAATTATCATGGCAACATTAGAAACTACTTTTGCCGGGTTAAAACTTAGAAACCCGATTATTATCAGCAGTTCCGGACTGACCGACAGTGCTGCGAAGAATCAAAGACTTTATGAGTCAGGTGCAGGAGCTATCGTACTAAAATCTCTTTTTGAAGAGCAAATCATGTTGGAAGCCGATTGGCTTGGTGATCCCAATATGTATCCGGAAGGCAGTGATTATCTGGTGGGATACATCCGTGAACATAAGCTGGGCGAATATCTGGAATTGATTAAGGAAAGCAAAAAGGTTTGCGATATTCCTATTATTGCCAGTATCAACTGCTATCAGAATAATGACTGGATTGAATTTGCCAAGAAAATAGAAGAAGCCGGTGCAGATGCCCTGGAAGTTAATATACTTGCCTTGCAAACTGACATACAATATGCATACGGTACTTTTGAACAACGCCATATTGATATACTCAGTCATATCAAAAAAACAATCAATATCCCCGTTATCATGAAATTGGGTGACAACCTGACTAATCCGATTGCGCTCATTGACCAGTTATACGCTAATGGAGCTGCAGCAGTGGTCATGTTCAACCGTTTTTACCAACCTGATATCGATATTGAAAAAATAGTTCAGACTTCAGGTAATGTATTCAGCAATGAAAGTGATTTAGCTAAATCTTTGCGCTGGATAGGTATTGCCTCAGCCGCTGTGGATAAACTGGACTATGCAGCATCAGGGGGTATACACAGCCCTGAAGGTGTTGTAAAAGCTATACTTGCAGGTGCATCAGCTGTGGAGATTTGTAGTGTACTATACCAAAATTCATACGGTACTATTAACGAAACTATCCATTTCTTAAATGACTGGATGGAACGTAAAGGCATGAAGAATATCAAACAATTTAAGGGAATGTTGAATGTAAACGACCTGAATGGTATAAATACATTCGAACGTACACAATTCTTGAAATATTTCTCATCACACAAATAAGAAGCAGACTAAAAAATAAAGCAACGCCCCGTAACATAATATTGTTACGGGGCGTTATATTTATAAGTGATTTCCTTATAATAACATCTTATCAATTCTTTTTATCCAACGCCTCGAAACAAGAATTTTTACTAATAAATTCGGGAACGATATCTTTCATAGCAGCCACAATCTTCATCTGATCATAAGTATAGCTGACATCAATCAATTTTTGGATACGTTCCTTCACTTCATCATAATCATACTCACGCACGGTGGCAATCATAATCTTCTCATGGTAGGTGGGTTTCGTAAGTTCCTTTACGTTAAGCAATTCTTCATACAACTTTTCACCATGGCGCAAACCTGTAAATTCAATCTTCACATCCATACGTCCCGAAAGACTAATCATCCGTTTAGCAAGTTCTACAATCTTCACCGGTTTACCCATATCAAAAATATAAATCTCTCCCCCATTCCCCATACTTCCGGCTTCAAGTACCAAGCGACAAGCCTCAGGAATAGTCATAAAATACCTTATAATTTCGGGATGAGTCACGGTCACAGGACCACCACGTTGTATCTGATCACGAAAACGAGGAATAACAGAACCATTAGAACCCAATACATTCCCAAAACGCGTAGTGATGAACTGAGTAGCATGTCTTCCCTCCTGTTGTAACTTCTTTGCCAATGACTGCACGTAGATTTCACAGATACGTTTGGAGCACCCCATCACATTGGTAGGATTTACCGCTTTATCCGTAGAAATCATTACAAATTTTTCCGCACCGTATTTCACAGCTAAATCAGCCACTGTACGTGTTCCAAAAACATTCACCTGAATGGATTCCGATACATTATCCTCCATCATCGGTACGTGCTTGTAGGCCGCGGCATGGAAAATATATTGCGGCTTAAACTCCTTGAAAATATCTTCCATACGAGTTGCATTGGAAATATCAGCAATGATAGTCGCAGCATCTATATCCCTCCAGCGATCTTGCAACTCCAAACGTATATCATGCAAAGGAGTTTCTGCCTGATCCACCAGAATTAGCTTATAAGGATTGAAAGAAGCTACCTGACGCATGATTTCGCTACCAATGGAACCGGCAGCACCGGTAATCATCACACGCTTACCTTCCAAATGGGAAGCAACTTTATGAATATCTATTTCAATGGGATTACGCTGCAAAAGATCTTCAATCTGTATTTCCTTCAACTGGGTACGATTCAACAACTGACCGTTCCACTCACTTAATGAAGGAGCGGTCAGCAGTTTAATATTGTGTGCCAACAAGCGGTCTGCCATATCAGACTTTTTCAACGCTTCCATCTTGGCAGGAGATACGATTATAGTATGAACATCACGATCTTCCAGATTGTCAATCAATGTATCGTCATTAGGATAGACCTTGACACCCATCATCACTTTATTAACCAGTTCCGACTCATCTGCTATAAAACCGCGTAAACGATAGTGGTTACGCAAATTGACACGCAATGACTTTGCAATATTTACTCCGGCTTCTTTAGCTCCATAAATAAAAACATTGGCACTATGTGAACCATCAAAATTCAAAGCTTCGAAAAATATCTTTACGACAACGCGAGAACATGCCATCATAGCAAAGCTGATAATATAGGACATAAACAATACCGTAGCAGGTGCAAATGTTATTCCCATAAAACTCTTAACCAGCACACTTGATATCAACAGCAAAGCGTAAGATACCGTAAGAGATACAAAAATACGCATGATATCGACAAACGATGAGAAGCGCAAAACATTAGAGTATGTACGAAATACCCTAAAAAAGATTAAATTGACAATGACAGTCCATACAATCGTTGTATCTATGGAAGATGATTCCATAAAAAGACTCCTAAAATCATATCGCAGCGCATAGGCCAATAAACTGGATACAACAATAATAAGTACATCAATCAATAGAACAGTCCATATCGGCAATACCTTCGCGGAAAGGTACCGATGAAAAAAGTTTCGCTTCATTTCGTTTGACAGTTTTTGTTTTAGGCATCGCAAAGATACACTATTTTTATCAAAGCGAATAAGAAATAGATAAAATTTTACATTAAATTACTTGCCAATTCACTCAACTGGCTACGTTCTCCTTTTACCAAATTTACATGAGCAAATAAATTTTGATCTCTCATACGGTCTATCATATAGACAAGTCCATTGGACTGGCTATCCAGATAAGGTTGGTCAATCTGCTGGATATCTCCCGTGAATACCATTTTAGTACCCTCTCCCGCACGTGTAATGATGGTTTTGATTTCGTGTGGAGTAAGATTTTGTGCTTCGTCAATAATACAATAAGTTTCGCTCAAACTACGTCCACGAATGAAAGCTAATGCTTCGATAACGAGTTGGTCACTTTTCTGCATATCTTCCAAACGTTTCACTTCACTTGAATTGGATGCAAACTGATGCTTGATGACATTCAAATTATCGAACAATGGTTGCATATAAGGAGCTACTTTTTCATTAGCATCACCGGGCAAGAAGCCTAAATCTTTATTGGAAAGAGCAACAATAGGTCGTGCCAACAAAATTTGTTTATAATCGGTCAATTTACCAAGCGCAGCAGCCAAAGCCAACAAAGTTTTACCAGTTCCCGCTTTCCCCGTAAGAGCAACCAATTTAATATTGGGGTCATTCAACACTTCAAAAGCAAAACTCTGTTCAGCATTACGAGGTTCAATCCCGTAATTCTTTGTCTTATTGACACGGCATACAGAATGAATAAAAGGATTATAACGCGCCAACACACTACTACGGTCACTCTTCAATACAAAACATTCATTAGGATGAAGAATATCTTTAAAGTCAAATTCACTGATATCCAACCCTTCCCTGGATGAATAGATACGATCTATCAAAGAAGGATCCACACCTTCAAACACTTCATTGGATTTTTCGAATATATCTACATTGATTACCTTATCATTTATATAGTCTTCACACAAAAGTCCGATAGAACGTGCTTTCATACGCAGATTGACATCTTTGGTGACAAGGATAGATTTCATTTTCGGTTTCTTTTCAGTGAGCCAATCTACAACCGACAATATCTGATGATCGGGAATACGCTCAGGGAAAGAGTCGTGTACACGGGGAGAATCTACGGCACCGGCAACAACAAAAAGACGTCCTAACCCTTCACCCAACGGAGCACCTTTCGTAAAAAGACTATCGTCGGTAATCTGGTCGAGTTCACGAACAAACTCACGGGCATTGAAATTGATCTGTTCGTTGCCTTTCTTGAATTTGTCGAGCTCTTCAAGTACTACAATGGGAAGATAAATATCATTCTCCTGAAAATTCTTTAGACAGTTATAGTCGTGAAGGATAACGTTTGTATCAATCACAAAGTTTTTCTTTGTTCCCATACTCGTTAGATTTAAATTGTTTATATCTTTGTTGCTCCTAAGATAACAATTTAAAAGAAAGAAAAGATTGCTTTCTTGTTAATTTTCATAAAACATGGACTATCAGAACACTTTAACTTACTTATATAACAGTGTACCTATGTTCCAGCAAGTGGGTGGCTCTGCTTACAAAGAAGGATTGGAAAATACCAAGGTACTAGATGAACACTTCGGACATCCCCATCGCTCATTCCATAGTATTCACGTGGCAGGCACCAATGGTAAAGGTTCTTGTTCGCACACATTAGCGGCTATACTACAAGAAGCAGGTTACCGTGTAGGACTTTATACTTCTCCTCACCTTATAGATTTCCGCGAACGGATACGCATCAATGGACAACCTGTTCCGGAAGAATACGTCGTACGATTCGTAGAGAATGAACGTAGTTTCTTTGAACCGCTCCATCCTTCCTTCTTCGAACTGACCACCGCTATGGCATTCTGTTATTTCGCTGATGAGAAAGTAGATGTAGCCATCATTGAGGTAGGATTGGGAGGCCGACTGGATTGTACTAATATTATCCGGCCGGACTTGTGTATCATTACCAATATCAGTTTTGACCATACGCAATACTTAGGAAATACATTAGCCAAGATTGCAGGAGAGAAAGCAGGCATCATCAAAAGTGGTATTCCAGTAGTTATCGGAGAAACCACTCCTGAAACCAAACCTGTATTCCTGAACAAAGCGCGAGAGGTAAACGCACCGATTTTCCTCGCTGAAGAAAATGACCGTGAAGATTATCCCGGTGTGGAAAGCGAATTGAAAGGTTTGTATCAGAAGAAAAATACCCGTACTCTCCTCACTGCCCTACCTTTATTAAAAGAAGCAGGTTACCGTATCGATGAACAAATCGTACGCAACGGATTTGCCAGGGTTTGTGAATTGACGGGGTTGATGGGACGCTGGCAAAAGTTACAGGAATTTCCTACCCTGATTTGTGATACCGGTCATAATGTCGGAGGGATTACATATATCGTGGAACAATTGAAACAACAGCCTTACCGTCACTTACATATTATAATAGGTATGGTGAATGATAAAGATATCAGTGGCGTGCTGGCGTTACTGCCTCGGGATGCTACCTACTACTTCACCAAAGCCAGTGTAAAACGTGCGTTACCCGAAAATGAGTTGTATAAACTTGCTTCTTATGTAGGATTACAAGGAGATTGCTATCCGGATGTACCTTCTGCCGTACAGGCTGCACAAGAAAAAAGCCTCCCGGAAGATTTTATCTTTGTAGGAGGCAGCAGTTTTATTGTTGCGGATTTGTTAGCGAACCGCGATACACTCAATCTCCACTAAGGCATCCTTCGGAAGCGTTTTCACAGCAACAGCCGAACGAGCGGGAAAAGCACCGTCAAAATAAGTGGCATATACCTTGTTCATATCTGCAAACAAAGACATATCCGCCAGAAAAACGGTAGTCTTCACGATATTTGCCATGCTCAGTCCTGCTTCTTCCAGAATGTGCTTCACATTCTCTAAAGATTGACGGGCTTGTGCTTCGGCTCCTTCCGCCATCACTCCTGTCGCCGCATCAATAGGTAACTGACCGGATACAAACACCATACCATTAGCTTCAATCGCTTGACTGTAGGGGCCTATTGCGCCCGGTGCCTTTTGGCTACAAATTACTTTCTTCATAATCTTTTTATTCTTTTATCGGTTCATATCAGGTATATCATATTTTTTTGACTACAGTAAAAAGCCAATATGCTATACCTCAAAAACATTTTTCACTATATTCAAAAAAAATCTGTCAATAGATGCAGTATTCATGAAATCCGTGCATTTACTATACAAATACACAAAAGAAATTTCACTCATAACCTGTTATACCTAGACTTAACTTTTATTTCAGTAGGGGGGAGTTTCCCCACATAAAGGCTCTGCTTGCGAAAACAGAGCCTTTATCTTTTTTATACTTTCTCTTCTTATTTGCAATGTTTTTGAATCAACTCATCAACATTAGGATCACCCAGTTCTTTCGCTTTGGCAAAATTTTCGCAAGCTTCTTGCTTCTTCTTCATCTGCAAGTGGGCAATTCCCATCAGACGATAAGCTTCGGCATATTTAGGATCTATTGCCAAAGCATCTTGCAAAGCCTTCAAGGCCGCTTCATTACGTCCTACACGCATATTAACTACTGCCAATTCGGCATAGTAGGTCAGTTCCTTCGGATTTAGCTCGATAGCTTTCGCCATATCATCCAACGCACGCTGGAACTGCTTTGCTTTCATAGCAGCTTGTTCGCGATAGTAATAGAATACATCATTCACGTTACCCTTCACGGCTTTATAATAAGCGTCATAATCAAGTATCGCTCCCCGGGCTTGATTTGCATCCATACGAACTCTCGCACGTTCCAATAAATAAGGCGCAGCTTCGGTGGTATACGGTTCTGTGAAACGTGACATGCAGCTATCCATCAGAGCTAACACATCTTGAACGGGAGCTTTCATCAGTTCTTTAGTCTTGGCAGTACTGAAAAAAGTAGCCGGCGATACCAGATTAGTTTGGTTTACCTTCTCATAGCACACAAGTGCTGCAGCATAATTCTGTTTGGCAAATTCGATATCGCCTTCCAACTGAACATAGACCGGAAGTTCCTCAATGGCTATTGCTTTCTTTATTTCCTCCAAAGCCTTATCATAGGACCAATCTTTATATACCTTTTCCGGCTGTCCCAGTATATAATTATAAATCAACTTGGCACGGTTATAATAAACATCATCCTTCTTATTTGCCACGTCCAAAGCCTTGTCCATATCAGCTACCACTTTAGCCATGGAAGCCTCATCTTGGGACACGTATATCTGCTGCGTGGCACGACGGACATAGCCATCCGCACTATTCGGATACTGAGCGACAAAATCATCCAGCAATTGGGAATATTTTTCAGGAGAAAGCTGTGAAGAAGCCATATAAAGGAAAACCAAAGCCGTTTCCTCGGTATCGGGTAAAGCTTTCTTGATGCCGATATTCTTCAAAGACATATCACTGAAGGAGAATGCATTCACAGCCTGTGCCATTGCAAAATTAGCATCTACCGCATAACATATTGTGGCAGTATCTTTACCGGAGGATTTCTGAGTTAATGCAAACACCTGCCCTTCTTCAGTCATCACAGGACAACTTACCATCTTATCCTTCAGATGTACATTGAGCGTGTAATAATAGTATTTATCAGAAAACTTATCTTCCGCTTTCACCTGGCCGGAAGTATAAGAACGGTCTTTCTGTGTGGAATATGGAAGTATATACACAGTGGCATCAACAGGAGGATTTACAGTTGCCAAGGCCAATGCGGGAACTTTTTTGGAAGTAATACCTACACGAAACTTGACAACATCATACATATCATTTGCTCCCATAATAGAAACTACCGGCATCTGCGTACCCTCCGAATTCATTACTATAGCGCGCTGCGCACCTTTGAAAAGTGTATAATCGGACAAAGCGACACCGTCTTCCGTGACGAAAAAACCGTTTCCGGTATTCAGTATTTTATCATTCTCATCGTATGTCACCACCGAAAAAACGGCGCGCTTGGCTTTTTCAACCCATTTGGGCGATTGAGCTACACTCCACTGAGCCAAGAGACAGAGGGCAAGCATCAAGAATACTTTTTTTCTCATATTTCATTCATTGTTATATCGTATATACACTTGAAGTAAATGTATCATGTATTTACATCATCTATTTCTAAGAGACCGTAATACGTTGTTTCACAGCCTCATAAATCAGAATACCTGCTGCAACAGACACATTAAGCGACTCTATGGAACCGAGCATGGGAATTTTCACCCACTCGTCACACAATGCCAGATTGTCGTATGAAACACCTTTATCCTCAGCCCCCATAATGATACACATGGGACCGGTATAATCTGCCTTTGTATAATCGTAATCTCCTTTTTCAGTAGCCGCCACAATATGGAAACCGCTATTTTTGAGATATTGCAAGGTGTCTTTCAGGTTCTGTTCACGACAAACGGGCAATGTATGCAACGCACCTGCCGAGGTCTTCATCGCATCAGCATTCACCGACACACTATTTTTGGCCGGAATTATCACCGCATCCACCGCCGCACATTCACACGTACGGGCAATGGCACCAAAATTACGGACATCCGTTATACCATCCAACATAACAAACAAGGGGTTCTTGCCTTGCTCGAAAAGGAACGGAACCAGATCTTCCGTCTTCTGGTAAGTAACGGCCGAGACAAAGGCTATCACTCCCTGATGGTTCTTACGTGTAATGCGGTTGATACGTTCTACCGGAACGCGTTGCACCGGAATTAAAGTTTCCTTTAAAGCAGCAAACAGCTCTTTGGATAAATCACTTTGGATATCTTTCTTAACCAATATTTTGTCTATCTCTTTCCCTGCTTGAATGGCTTCAATCACAGCGCGAACGCCGAAAATCATTTCACTTTTATCTGTCATCTTTTTACTTATGATTTTACTATTTACAACTTACGATTGGGATTATTTCTTAATACCAACTCCAATCTCTTTTCAACGATGAATTCTTAACTCTTGATTTTCAACAGAGCTTTCGCATTATTCAAAGCCGCTTCGGTCAAAGCAGCACCACTTAGCATGTGGGCTATTTCCTCTATCCGCTCTTCATCGGTCAAACAACGGATGTGACTATTTGTCTCTGTCTCATTATCTTGTTTGTACACTTTATAGTGAGCACGTCCACGCGCAGCAATCTGCGGCAGATGAGTAATACTGATAACCTGACGGTCATGATCACCCATTTCCTGCATGATATCTGCCATACGGTCGGCAATTTCACCGGAGACTCCGGTATCTATTTCATCGAACACAATAGTAGGCAGTTTCACCGCTCCGGCTATCATTGCCTTGACTGACAACATCACACGGGCTATTTCACCACCGGAAGCCACTGAGGAGATACTCTGCAAAGTTCCGTTCTTATTGGCGGAGAACAAAAAGTTCACTGTATCCGCACCATGCACACCCGGTTCTTTACGCACTCCTATTTCTACTTGGAAACGGACATTGGGCATGCCTAACGGCATCAGACGCGCCGCCATTTGCTTCTCAACTTCACAGGCTGCAGCAGTACGGGCTTTTGTCAATACGGCAGCTTGTTTTTTCACTTTATTATATAGAGATTCGCAACGGGCTTTCAGTTCTTCTATCCGCTCATCCGAAGACGTAATGTTAGAAAGTTTGGCTGCATATTCTTCTGACAAAGCCAACAACTCGCCTACCGTAGATACCCGGTGTTTCTGCTGCAACGAATAAATCAAATTAAGCCGGTCATTCACTTCATCCAGACGGACAGGATTAAACTCTATTTCTTCTCCCTTATCGGAAATTTCCTGGGAAATATCTTTTAATTCGATATAAGTACTTTCCAGCCGTTCGGCAAGTTCTTCTGCCGACGGATAGACTTTTTGTAAACCTTGCATCGTGTTCAGACACTCTTTTAAAGCAGAAAGCAATCCTCCTTCGTCCGACATCATAATTTGGTCGGCACGATACAAACCTGCTTTTATTTCTTCTGCATGACTCAAGGTATCGGCTTCCTGTTCCAGTTCCTCTTGCTCACCAGCAGTTAAATGTACCTCTTCCAACTGTTCCAACTGGAAACGGACATAATCTTCATCCGCCCTATCTTGCTCGGCTCGTGCAATCAGTTCTTCCAAATCCTGCTGCGTCTGCTTCCACTCCCGATAGAGAGACTGGTAGGCCGACAAGGCTTCTTCATCGTGCGCCAATATATCCAGCACATTGAGTTGGAAGCCTTCTTTGTTCAGCAACAGATTTTGGTGTTGTGAATGGACATCGATCAGTTGTTCACCCAGTTCCCTCATCTGCACCAATGAAGCGGGAGTATCGTTAATAAAAGCACGGCTCTTGCCCGAAGCATAAACTTCACGACGAAGAATACATTCGTCTTCATACTCCAGTTCATTCTCCTCAAAGAATGGACGCATGCCGTATGCGCCTATCTCGAAACGAGCTTCAATCACACATTTTGAAGCACCCAAACGGATGGATTTTACATCGGCACGTTGTCCCAGCAACAAACCGATGGCACCCAAAATAATAGATTTTCCGGCACCTGTTTCTCCTGTTATCACGGAGAAACCACTACCGAAGTTTATATCGAGTTTCTCGATAAGAGCGTAATTCTGTATGTAAAGTGAACACAACATGGCTACATTTACAATTTAATGATATACTAATTGATCATTTACTCTTCAGTACCTCTACCAGATGGTCTATGATGTCAGCAGCCACTTCAACTTTGGATTTCAAAGGGTAGTCCGTCTTACCTTTCCGGTCTATGATACTTACTTTATTAGTATCACAACGGAAACCCGCCCCCTTATCATTCAAAGAGTTGAGTACGATAAAATCCAGATTTTTCCGGTTCAGTTTATCTTCCGCATTATGCTGTTCATCATTTGTCTCAAGAGCAAAACCTACCAATACTTTCTCCGGATACAACGCTTTAAGATTTCCCAGATAAGCAGCTATATCCTGCGTAGGCTTCAGGTTCAATGTCATTTCACCTGTCTTTTCCCGTTTGATTTTCTGATCTGCCACCTGTTCCGGTGTATAGTCGGCTACAGCCGCAGTCAGGATAGCGGCATCCACATTGCCAAACAATGAAGTGACGGCATTGAACATCTGTTCTGCCGACTCCACATCCTGCCTCATAAAAACCGGATAATGTGTCTGCTGCTGGACAGGACCCGTCACCAATATAACCTTCGCGCCTCTGCCGGTACATTCATCGGCAAGTGCAAACCCCATCTTACCGGAAGAATAATTACCGATGAAACGTACCGGATCAATTTTCTCGTAAGTCGGTCCGGTAGTTATCAAAATGGTCTTTCCTAACAAATCACCTTCTGTCTTTGCGAAGTATTCTTCCAAACGACGGATAATAACCTCCGGTTCCTCCATTCGTCCTTTACCAACCAAGTGGCTTGCCAATTCGCCCGTACCCGGTTCAATGATATGATTTCCGTAAGAACGCAACATATCCAAATTCTTCTGTGTGGAGGGATGGGCATACATATCCAAATCCATGGCGGGAGCAACGAATACAGGAGCCTTTGCCGAAAGATAAGTGGTTATCAACATATTGTCGGCAATGCCATTTGCCATTTTTCCGATAGTAGAAGCGGTTGCAGGAGCTATCAACATGGCATCTGCCCACAGTCCCAAATCCACATGGCTGTTCCAAGTACCGTCACGTTGTGCAAAGAACTCGCTAATAACAGGTTTGCTGGTCAGGGCGGACAGAGTGATAGGTGTAATAAATTCCTTACCGGCAGGGGTTATTACAACTTGCACTTCTGCTCCCCGTTTTATCAGTCCGCGAATAATATAGCAGGCCTTGTATGCGGCGATGCTTCCTGTGATACCCAATACGATTTTCTTTCCTTTCAGAGTATTTGCCATGAAAATTATGTGATTACTAATTACTAATTGCGTGAACTGTCTTCAATTGATGTAAAAATGCTACCAAGATAAAAAATTGTCATTTTTGAGTCATCTCACGCAAACGGATCTTGGTCAGCACAGCTTTGGTGTTCAGTGTAAAGTCACTGTTCTGTATCCAACTATAATAACCGGGATCACGCTTCAACACCTCCGATACGGGTATACCTTTGTACTTGCCGAAGTTAAAGACTTCCACACCCTTTTCATCATAGACCATACGACCGGCAAAATCTACGTTTTTATTAAAACTGGAGTAATCTGCAAGGAAAGCTATATCATTCTGCAATTCCTCATAACGGTCAAGCTGTGACATCAGTACTTCGTAGGTAGCACGGGTATCGGCTTCCGCAGTGTGGGCATCTTCCAGGTTCTTACCGCAATAAAATTTGTAAGCGGCAGACAAAGTACGCTGTTCCATCTTATGGAAAATAACCTGCACATCCACAAATTTACGTTTAGATATATCAATATCCACATCGGCACGCAGAAACTCTTCGACCAGCACAGGGATATCGAAACGGTTGGAATTGAAACCGGCAAGGTCACATCCCTCAATGTCATTCGCTATGTTTCGCGCCACTTCCTTAAAAGTAGGACAATCTGCTATATCCTCGTCATAGATACCGTGAACGGCGGATGCCTCGGCAGGAATATGCATTTCGGGATTGATACGCATAGTCTTGGACTCCTCATTACCGTTGGGATATACCTTGAGATAACAAATTTCTACTATCCGGTCTGTATTGATATTGGTACCCGTAGTTTCCAAATCGAAAAAGACAATAGGGTTCTTCAAGTTTAATTTCATTATGTATTTCTTTATATAAGTTCACTGCAAGTACATGAAAACTTTGAAACCACAGATTACACAGATTAGCACAGATAAATCATATATTTGGAAAATAATCTGTGGAAATCTGTATAATCTGTGGTTCAATGAACTAATGTCCTTGTGATGATAAATTATTATTAATCATTCAGCATCATCGGCATCAACAGCATCAATAAATCTTCATTTTCTTCCTGCTCTACCGGAATGATGACACCGGCACGTGACGGATCGGCCAATTCGATAACAACTTCATCGGCAGAAATATTATTGAGAATATCAATCAGGAAAGTAGATTTAAAACCGATACTCATCGGATTACCCGCATATTGGCACATCAAACTTTCTTCAGCGGATGTAGAGAAATCGATATCCTGTGCCGAAATTACAATCTGGTTCTCTTGCATACGCAACTTGATAAGACTGCTTGCCTGTGAAGAAAAGATAGATACACGGCGCAATGCACCAACCAGTTGTTGGCGGTCTATCGTCACCTTATAAGGATTATTCTGCGGAATTACGGAATTATAGTTCGGATAACGTCCTTCAATCAGGCGGCACACCATTCGGTAGCTTGCCAACGTAAACACCGCATTACGTTCGTCAAACTCAACAACTACCGCACCTTGTTCCTTCGGCAACAGATTCTTCATCAATGAAGCCGGTTTCTTGGGAAGGATAAAAGCAGCACGTTCGTTACCTTTGGCAGCCAACGTTTTACAACGTACCAGCTTATGGCCGTCGGAAGCTACCATCGTAATATCTTCTGTCGTGATGTCAAAATAAATACCATTCATCACCGGACGAAGTTCGTCGTCAGCCGTAGCAAATACGGCGCGGTTGATACCTCCCAACAAAATCTGTGCATCCATTTCCACACGTACGGCATTTTCACCCAACATCGCTGATTGCGGAAATTCATCAGCATTCTGCCCCACCAGACTATATTTACCATTCTGATACTGTACTGTTATTTCCAATGATTCCGGATTAACGTCGAATGCCAACGGTTGCTCAGGAATTTCCTTCAAAGCGTCCAACAATGTCTTGGCAGTTACGGCAAAACGTCCGTCCATATCACTTTCGTTCACTTCAACCGTAGTAACCATGGTCGTTTCACTATCGGAAACAGTTACTGACAAAGTTCCATCCTGTAGTTCAAATAGAAAACAATCCAAAATAGGCAGCGCATTTTTTGAATTAATCACGCGGCTGATAGCCTGCAAATGGCTGGAGAGCGCAGTACTCGAAACGATAAATTTCATATATTCTGTATATTTAAGTTTTAATTTTATCCTTCTTGTTAACTAACGGACAAAGTTAAAAAAAGAATTCCCTATGACAAAGAAATAGCAAGAAAAAACAGTCGTTTATTCGTCTCATATTCCTAAAAAATTGTAACTTCGCCGCATCATTAAAAAAGAGAACAATGGAATTTACAGGAAAGATTATCGCTATACTCCAGCCCAGAGGTGGAGTTTCAAAGACGGGTAACGAATGGAAGGCACAGGAATACGTGATTGAAGATCATGGTCAATATCCCCGCAAAATGTGTTTCGATGTTTTCGGAGCAGACAAAATTGATCAATTCAACATCCAGATGGGTGAAGAATTGACCGTTTCTTTCGACGTAGATGCACGCCAATGGCAAGATCGCTGGTTCAACAGTATCCGTGCATGGAAAGTAGAACGCGTAAACGCCGCCGCACCTGCACCAGGCGCTCCTGTTCCACCGCCGGCACCAACTGCCGCACCGGAATTTCTGGCTGGAGACGTCAAGGACGACCTGCCGTTTTAACTGATAATTGAAAAAGGATAATATAGATTACATTATCCTTTTTCAGTTCTTATAAAGCAACACGATATTCGGATAAACCACTCCTTCCACACACGTAAACTGTACGGCAATCATAAAATGACGAAAGAATTTTGCCTGACGAAAAAAGAAATTAGGCACTAACCGTACATAAGTTTCAGGCTGGTCCATCATTTTCTCCATGTCCACCATCATTGCAAAGTTGTAAACCGGTGAAAGACTCCCTGCGCTTTCTTCGTAAACTGAAGTTCCATCCAAAATTTCATTACTTTCTATCGCATCGATATAGGCCGAAAGACTCTGCGCATCTGGCGCCAACAGTAAGTTCCCCCGATAGAAGCAAGCATAAGTGTAAAGAGCGGATTTTGTAATACCTGTGAGTTGTGTCAACATCGTATTCCGAGGTAACAAATACTGCTGAAACCTTCTTGCGTGAGGATACAAGGCATATTTCGGCAAAGATTTAGGTACAGTCGGAGCATCTTCCTCTTTCGGAGTTACATACAATAAATTTTGCAGGCGATGCTCCGCCCTACTCTCATTTTTCACCGGAATACTCATCACCGCACAAGGATGGACATCCGTTGTATCTTTCGATTGAAAAAGACAGGACATGATATTTTCTCCAGCATATTCCTTAAAAAAATGCATCCACTCTTCATCTCTCTGCTTGATATAATCAGAATACGTGGCCTTTGCATATTCCTGCCGCGCAGTGAAGTTAAACATCGATTCCATATCCGAAATAGCCCACTGGTCGTAAAAGAAAGTAGATGCAGGCAACCATTCACCCGGAAAGCCTTCTATTGGTTTTTGTTTACGCAGCGCATTGATAAACGTCTGAGTACTATCCGTCCCATGGCTGACGCCCGAACAATAGATAGCCCCCTCATTAAACTTCATGTCAAATTCCGCCCAACTACCCAGATGAGTTTGAGCACGGATACCATCTGTATCTTTACCCATATCAACCTCCTTCATACGCATATAAACGGTGGCTGCCACATTACTATTCTTGCCGGCATGCATAGTACGAAAAGAAGAAACATCCATTAGTGATTTTTTAGAATGACGGGCATCGATAACCTGTTCTATCAAACGCTTTTGAAAACTGATGGCTAAGAAATCTTCAGTAAAATATGCAGCAAGAAAACGTCCGTCATTCATTGGATAGATACGTATTTCCTCGCCCCCGTAGTCGAAATATTTAGAAGGGAATGTACTGGAACAATATTTCTGAATAAATGACTCAACCAACCCGTAATCGCCCGATCCCAAACTACAATACAACACTTGGTTCAAAGGTGTATCAGGCTCATGGAAACTTATAAGTACCTTATTCATCTGTTTACTAAGTCCATGCGGAATATCTCCAGCCAACGTATGCAGATAATTCTTCAGATAAACAAAAAGTTCGGATACATATAAGAAATGATTGTCCTTACTGCAATTCAGCTGATTGATATCTTCTACCAAATCTGATACCCGATCGGTTTCGAGTACAGCAACAGCATCCTGCGGAACTAAAGTATAAAGATTGAAATCTTTTTGATTATTTACTGCATTCAAGCGATAAAACGAATACACACCGAAACCCGTACATAATAAAAGTACGGATACAATGACTGCTATTCGTATAAGGAGTCGGAGCTTCATGGTATTCAATTCATCAACATCTGGCAAAAATAAACATTTCTACTAATAAAACAAAACAAATGTTTTAAAAAGTTTAGAAAACTATTTCAAGGCCATCATAAGCAAAATGAACATGAGACGGAAGTTGCTTACTGATTTCAGCATGCAGTCCGGCATGATGGCTCATGTGGATGAAGTAGGTTTCTTTCGCTCCAATCCGTTCCGCAGCTACCAGCGCCTCGGATATACTTTGATGTGTGGGATGCGGCTGAGGACGCAGAGCGTTCATTACGAGAACATCCAATCCTTTCAATTGTTCATAAGCTTCTTCGGGCATCGTGTGCATATCCGTGATATATCCCAAACATCCGCCAATACGATATCCCAATATCGGTAATTTACCATGCATCACACGCAAAGGCATCACCTCCGTATTATGAATATAAAATGATTTACCCGCCTCTACTTCCTGAAGATAAATACGAGGTACTCCCGGATATATTTTATCCACAAAACAATAGGGCATTCTTGCCCGCAAATGAGTAGCCGTATAAGTATCCGAATAAACAGGTATTTCCCCGAAACGGCAGAAAGGGCGCAAATCGTCCAAACCGCCCACATGGTCGTAATGCTCGTGTGTAATGAGCACACCGTCAATCTTCTCATAAGAAGAGGTACGCAACATCTGTTCCCTGAAATCGGGACCACAATCTATCAATATCACCGCATCATCCGTATGTAGCAGAGACGATGCACGCAAACGGTTATCACGAGGATCAGCAGAAGTACAAACAGGACACGTACAACCTATTTCCGGCACCCCGGTAGAAGTTCCGCTCCCTAATATTCTCAGTTTCATTGTTCATTATCAATTATCCATTATCAACTTTCAATCAGACAAACTTCCGGATAAATTTCAATACCAAACTTCGCTTTCACCGACACTCTCACAGCATCCGAAAGGGCTACCACATCTTTTCCTTCCGCCCCACCCAGATTGACCAGTACCAATGCCTGTTTATCATGAACGGCAGCAGATCCCAACGCCTTACCTTTCCAGCCACATTGATCTATCATCCACCCCGCAGGTATTTTCACACGGCCGGCATCCACATCATAATGGGGCATTGCCGGATATTGACGCAACAATTCCTCAAATCGGGCACGAGACACAATAGGATTCATGAAAAAACTCCCGGCATTACCCAGTATCTTCGGGTCGGGCAACTTGCTCTCACGGATATCGATAATCACTTTACGTAAAGTTTTCAGGTCAACTGCAGGATACTTCGCCAACTCCTGACGTATAGTACCGTAGTCCAACGTATACTGTTCTTTTTTACTCAATCGAAAATTGACATGGGTGACAAATACCGACTTCATTTCCGGACGTTTAAAAAGGCTTTTACGGTAAGCATACTCACATTCGTCCACACAATAAACACGTTTATCACCCTGAATGTTCACAGTCTCCACCGAAGCAATCAGGTCTTTCACCTCCACACCGTAAGCTCCGATATTCTGTACCGCACTCGCTCCTACCTCACCAGGTATCAACGAAAGATTTTCGGCACCATACCATCCGTGTTCCACACAGCAAGCCACAAAATCATCCCACACCACACCGGCTCCTACACGCACCGATACGCTGACTTCATCCTCCGCCGTTACTTCCACCCCATGTATACACGAATGTAGCACCGTACCTTTATAGTCGCCAACAAACAACAGATTACTGCCTTGCCCGATATGCAGAAAAGGAGAAGTAACATACCCATTATCAATCAGTTTTTTTAATTCTTCTACTGAACCATACTCCACAAAAGTGGCGGCTTTCACATCAAATCCAAATGTGTTAGGTATATTCTTTCTTCTGCAAATCATTATTAATCAAATTCTTTATTAAAATCAAATGCTTGTATCTTCATATTTATACATTTCCCATTCCCCTCCCCGTTTCCGGAAATAGAAAATGTTGGAATAACCATTGCCGATACCGTTCACTTTCAGGATTTTGGAGGTCGACCGGTCTTCGTTCTTTTGTCCGTAATTGATATTGGAAAGTCTATCAACAGGCATCAACGGGCGGAAAGCATACCACTGGTTTACATCAAGCGTAGTTTCCAGGATAGCAAATTCATCATCAGGATCTATGGTGATAAATTGCAATGGGTCACTAATGTGCCGGCTCTGATACAGGCTATCTGTAGCAAAACGGGTATAAAAGTCTACAAAGTCTTCATTTTCCCCCTTTTCTATCCGGCGCAGATTGATTGCTTCAAGCATCCACATTCCTTTGATACGCTGAAAGTAGTACTTCTTCACCATACGGGTTTTGAGGTAAATCCATTCCACCTGTACAGATGTCAACGCCGTATCCCCCACCATATCCATATCGGCTTCCTTATCGAAAAGCAATGTATAATAGTTCTGTTTCGCAAACAGATAATCATGTTTCCAATACTTCTTTTCGATTTTCGATGGGGTATCAACGTTATAATAAGGCAAAGGAAAAACCGTCCTTTGCTTTTGCAAGGTATCGTCCGTAGCGTAGTTGAAGATAAAATCATCAAACAACTCGTCAGCTTCCAGCGGTTTCGGTTCTTCCTTTACCTCTACCTGTTGTAGTGTGTCGACCTTATGATTGGCCGAATCCACCATTTCAGTAATAGTAGAGAAGGGATCCATTTTCACTTTACGGTTTCCACAAGAAACGCATAAAGCGAGTAACAAAAATCCCATTACTAATTTTTTCATCCTTTACGGACCTCTATGGTCACTTATTTAGTTTAGCTCTTAACTTCTCAAGCATGTCCACCGTCATAGATTCCAAATCAAACTCGGGTTTCCAATCCCACTCCTCGCGAGCGCAAGAGTCATCCAGACTGTCAGGCCAACTATCAGCAATCGATTGCTTCAGGGGATCGATGTTATATTCCATTTCAAAGCCGGGCACATGCTTCTTGATAGCTTGGTAAATTTCTTCCGGGTCAAAACTCATGGAAGCGATGTTGAATGCATTCCGGTGTTTCAAACGTGCCGGAGCAGCCTCCATCAGCGTAATAGCCGCATTCAGGGCATCAGGCATATACATCATATCCATATAGGTACCTGCCTTCACAGGACACACAAACTTCTCGCCTTTCACAGCCGAATAGAAAATATCCACTGCATAGTCGGTAGTACCGCCACCCGGAGGAGTTACATTGGAAATAATTCCCGGAAAACGCACCGCACGGGTATCCACGCCATATTTCGTATGGTAATAATCGCTCAACAATTCAGTAGTCACTTTTGTTACACCGTACATGGTACGTGGACGTTGAATAGTGTCTTGAGGTGTCTTCACATGTGGCGTAGACTCTCCAAACGAACCGATAGAACTCGGAGTGAACACAGCGCAACCATATTCGCGTGCCACTTCCAGCACATTCCATAGGCCATCTATACCGATTTTCCAAGCCATGGCGGGACGGCTTTCGGCTACAACCGAAAGCAATGCTGCCAGATTGTAAATTGTATCAATCTTGAATTGTCTTGCTACCACTTCAATAGACTGGCGATCCGTCACGTCGGCAATGGCCGAAGGTCCTGATGCTTTTAACTCCCCCTGAGGCATAGCACTCGGAATATATCCGGCTATAACATGATCATTACCATAACGTTTACGCAGTTCCAACGTGAGTTCCGAACCGATCTGTCCGGTGGCTCCAATTACCAAAATATTTTTCATTCGACTTATAAATAAGGTGTTTATAATTACTAAGGCGCAAATATACACACTTTTTTTTCATTTTTCTATCAAAAAGATATTGTTTATTCCAATAAAAATAGTGTCCTTTGCAGAGCATGTTATAAACATGTATCACCATTAAATATTAAATCCTATGTACGGTAAAATGAAAGACTACCTCAGCAACACACTTGCTGAAATTAAAGAGGCCGGACTCTACAAAGAAGAGCGCCTTATCGAGAGTGCACAACAAGCTGCTATCACAGTGAAAGGCAAAGAAGTTCTGAACTTCTGCGCAAACAATTATCTGGGTTTATCCAATCACCCCAACCTGATTGCCGCCGCTCAAAAGATGATGGATCGCCGCGGATACGGAATGTCCTCCGTACGCTTTATCTGCGGAACACAAGATATCCACAAGGAACTGGAAGCTGCCATTTCCGATTACTTCAAAACTGAAGACACTATTCTCTACGCCGCCTGTTTCGATGCCAACGGAGGCGTATTCGAACCGTTGTTCACCGACGAGGATGCCATCATTTCCGATTCATTGAACCACGCTTCCATCATCGACGGTGTACGTCTTTGCAAAGCAAAACGCTACCGTTATGCCAATGCCAACATGGAAGAACTGGAAAAATGCCTGCAAGAGGCCCAGGCACAGCGTTTCCGTATTATCGTAACGGACGGTGTATTCTCTATGGACGGTAATGTTGCCCCAATGGATAAGATATGCGATCTTGCCGAGAAATATGATGCATTGGTCATGGTGGACGAGTCTCACTCTGCCGGTGTGGTAGGTCCTACCGGACACGGCGTAAGCGAGCTGTATAAGACATACGGCCGTGTAGATATCTACACCGGAACTTTAGGAAAAGCCTTTGGCGGCGCCTTGGGTGGATTTACCACCGGTCGTAAGGAAATCATAGACCTTCTGCGTCAACGTAGCCGTCCATACCTGTTCTCCAATTCATTGGCTCCGGGCATCATCGGCGCCAGCCTTGAAGTATTCAGAATGCTGAAGGAGAGCAATGCATTGCACGACAAATTGATGGAGAACGTCAACTATTTCCGTGATAAGATGACTGCTGCCGGCTTCGACATCAAACCTACCCAAAGCGCCATCTGCGCCGTTATGCTATATGATGCCAAACTGTCTCAGATCTATGCCGCCCGCATGCAAGAAGAAGGTATCTACGTTACCGGCTTCTACTACCCCGTGGTTCCCAAAGACCAGGCACGCATCCGTGTACAGATTTCTGCCGGACACGAAAAAGAACATTTGGATAAGTGTATAGCGGCGTTTATCAAGGTAGGAAAAGAATTGGGAGTGCTGAAATAAACAAGAGTAATATAGATACACAAAGTGATAGGGTGATAAAACGATATTACTCTATCACTTTATCACCTTATCATTGTATCACTTTTTATTCTTATTTACGTTCGCCCAGTTTTGCGTCTATAAAGAAAATTCCGGCAGCACCGGCTTTTTTAATCATATCTACGATGCCGGCGGCAGTAGCTTCTTCTTCTACCTGTTCACGAACAAAACCCCACAAGAAATCTTGAGTGGCCTTATCTTTTTCAGCAGCGGCAATATCAACAAGATTATCAATCATTTTTGATACGCGGCATTCGTGCTCGTACACCTGTTCAAATACTTCCAACGGAGTACCGAAGTCGTTAGGAACAACATCAATCTTATCCAATTTGGCCTTGCCGCAACGCTTAATGATGTAAGATGCCATTTCGCAAGCGTGGTCTTTCTCCTCGGATGACTGCTTTCTCAACCAGGAAGCCATACCGCAATAACCTTCTTTCTCCATATAGAAAGACATTGCCAAATAAAGGTTAGATGACCACATCTCAGCCGTAATCTGCTCATTAATTGCATTCTGTAATTTTTCTGTTATCATAATTGTATTTATTAAGTAAATTGAAATGATTACAAATGTAACAAAGATGTCTTTAAATTGTTCGTTCTATAACATTTTTTACAGAAATAAATCTCTTCAATAATTAAGTAAGCACATCTTGTTCAAAACATAAAAAATGCAGAAAATGCAGTGTACTCCTTTCCTCACACACACGCGCGTACATTATTAATGCGGATGAAGACAAATGGTCGGGAACGATCGGCTGTGCCGCCTGTCAGGACACGAGGAAACATATGAAACGGCAAGCGAAGACCATTACTGTAAAAGTTGATGAAATACTCCTGCCGAGATACTCCTGTTGAATAGCAGCTATTATATATATACGCGTGCGCGTGTGTGTGAGGAAAGGAGTACACTGCATTTTCTGCATTTACTGCATTTTTTCGGAAAATAGAGTACTACTTCACGGTTCTAATGTAGAACATTAGAACTGCCAAGTAGAACATTAGAACCGTAGTGCTTAACCATCGTACCCTCTATACTTTCAGTCTTCTTCAGTCATTTATCCAACTATAACGAACCCTAACGAACAAAAACAGACAATCTTGCGTTTACCGTGCCGTATCTTCGCAACATGATTACAAAACAGTTGAGAATTCAAGAATTAAAATCCGAATGTACGATTATTCATCACAAATAGCAAGTATAGGGATAATCATTATCCTATTACACCAGTTCTTCCGAAGTATAGCCTTGCGGCAACTGGCGGCAATTATAACCCGAAGCCATAATCTCACCATATGCGCCGGCGGAACGGAGGGCGATAAGATCGCCACGCTGTGCGGCATTCAAGTCGACGGCTTTACCAAAAACGTCGGAGGACTCGCAAATAGGACCTACCACATCATAAGTCTGCACCGGAGCATCGGAGGTGATATTCTCTATCTTATGGAATGCCTGATAAAGAGCAGGACGGATCAGGTCTGTCATGCCGGCATCGAGAATAGCAAATTGCTTATTGGTACCCTGCTTCACATAGAGCACACGCGAAATGAGAGAACCGCATTGCCCCACTACCGCACGCCCCAATTCAAAATGAAGCGTCTGATAAGAGCGGAGTCTCAGATGCTCGGCATAGGTAGAGAAGTATTTTTTGAAATCGGGAACAGGCTGACGGTTGGGATGAGCATAATCTATACCGAGACCACCGCCTACATTGATGTGCCCGATACGGATGCGGCGCGCTTCAAATTTATCCTGCAACTCGTTGACACGATTACACAGGGCTACAAAATCGCCCATATCAAGAATTTGCGAACCGATATGAAAGTGCAAACCGATGAACTTGATATTTCCCATTTCCTGAGCTACATCGATGACATGATCCATATCTTCCATACTGATACCGAACTTATTCTCCGCCAATCCGGTAGTGATGTTGGCATGGGTATGGGCACCGACATTGGGATTGATACGGAAAGCCACATTGGCAACTTTACCTTTGGCTGCCGCCAGTTCGTTAATGACTTCAAGTTCAGGAATGGACTCTACATTGAAACAAAAGATATCATAATCCAAACCCAAATTAATTTCCCAATCAGCTTTACCTACTCCGGCAAACACTATTTTTCCGGCAGGAAAACCAGCTTTAATAGCAGCACGGATTTCTCCACCACTCACACAATCGGCCCCCAAACCATTTTCGCGAATGATGGTGAGCACTTTAGGATTGGCATTGGCTTTCACCGCATAATGCACCGAATAATTTTCATACTTCGCAACCTCGGTACGAATACAAGAAAGGGTATCACGCAATACCTTTGTATCGTAATAATAGAAAGGGGTACTCAGTTCACGGAATTTATCAATGGGGAATGTTCCTTTCATATAACAGGATGTAATCTTTGTTTAGTAAAAAAGGGTGTGAAAGAAGTTATTTATAATTTCTTTCAGACACGGATTACACGGATTACACGGATTTCACAGTTTCTTTTCATTCTTTATCCATGTGAAATCTGCATACATAATCCGTGCCCGAAAGATCAAAAGATATTTTATTTTCCGTTGAACAACGCATCGCTCAACGACTGCAACGCTATTTTCTTATCACATTCGCGAATTAGAAAAGAAATATTGTAGTTACTACCGCCAAAGGAAATCATACGTACAGGTATGTTACGCATCGCATCGAGTGCTTTAGCCTCAAAACCTACATTTTCCCATTCAAGGTCACCTACCACACAAATGATGCACATATCCTTATCTACTGTCACAGTGCCATATTTCTTCAGATCATCCAAGATTTCATTCAGATGTTTGGTGTTATCGATAGATACGGATACTCCTACCTCGGAAGTACAAATCATGTCGATAGAGGTCTGGTAACTTTCAAAAATCTCGAACACCTTACGCAAAAATCCATGTGCCAGCAACATCCGGCTGGATTTAATTTTGATGGCAGTGATATTATCTTTAGCAGCTACCGCCTTGATTTTGCCCTTCTCCGTATCGTTCGAGATCAGTGTACCCGGAGCTTTAGGATCCATGGTGTTGAGCAAACGTACAGGGATATTGGCGTACTTAGCAGGCTGAATACAAGTGGGATGCAGGATTTTTGCGCCGAAGTATGCCAACTCCGCCGCTTCCTCAAAATGAAGATGACGTACGGGAGCCGTCTTGTCTACAATACGCGGATCATTGTTGTGCATACCATCAATGTCAGTCCAAATCTGAATTTCGGAAGCATTGATAGCCGCACCGATCAGAGAAGCGGTATAGTCGCTGCCACCACGTTGCAGATTATCTATCTCACCGTATGCATTACGGCAGATGTAACCTTGCGTGATGTAGATATCGGCATCGGGATGCAACTCAAGCTGAACCTGAAGTTTCTCCTTGATATATACAGGATCGGGTTCGGCATTCTTATCAGTACGCATGTACTCCAAAGCCGGAAGCAAGATTGACTTCACACCACATTCCTGTAAATAGTAGTTCATCATAGCGGTAGATATCAACTCACCCTGTGCCAATACTACTTTCTCCTCGAACAGTGTGAAGAGGTCTTTGGTATAAGAACGGATATAATCAAAATGAGATTTGATAAGTTCCAGACCTTTCTGTTTATACTCCGGTGTAGCATAGAGTTCGTCAACGTGCTGGCGGTATTTAGTCTCCAGCTTATTGATAATCTCGTTGGCACCCTCCGGATTTTTCTTGTACAGATAGTCCGAAATCTCAACCAATGTGTTTGTGGTACCCGACATGGCAGAGAGAACCACAATCTTACGTTCACCATCGGTAATCAATTTGGCCACTTCCTTCATTCGTTGAGCCGAACCTACTGAAGTACCTCCAAACTTTAAAACTTTCATTTTCGTTCCTGTATTAAAATGTTATATAAATTTATTTATTTTACTTCTGCTGTTCCCGGTGTGGTATACATATCCGTTACATCCGTTATCTGATGGTCGGCACAACGGTATACCCGACCCGGATATTCCCAAAGCAACTGCATGTTGTGGGTAGTCATGATCACCAACGAACCGGCAGCGCTCAAATAGTGCAATAGTTGGGTGATGGCAAATCCGGTTTCCACATCCAGATTTCCCGTAGGCTCATCGGCAAGAATAATCTCCGGAGAGTTGAGCACGGCACGGGCAATCACAATACGTTGCTGTTCTCCACCCGAAAGTTCGTTGGGATACTTATATCCCTTATTACCCATTCCCACCAACTGTAGCACTTCGTCAATACGATCTTTGACTTCCCCTTTGTTCTTCCAACCTGTAGCACGAAGTACAAATTCAAGATTATCGTACACCGTGCGATCGGTAAGCAACTGGAAGTCCTGAAATACGATGCCTAACTTGCGTCGCAACTCGGGAATATGCTTACGCTTGATGTGCAACATATCATAGTGCAACACACAGGCTTCGCCCGAAGCTATATCAAGTTCTCCATAAAAAGTTTTAAGCAAGCTCGTCTTGCCGGAACCAACCTTACCAATGAGATATACGAACTCTCCCTTGTGCAGTTCGAGATTCACACCGTTTAGTACACACAACTCCTGCTGGTGTATATCTACGTCTTTATATCTTATCAGCGTATCGTCCATCATGATAGATCTATACCTTAATTTAGTGTTTCTTCCAGTTTACGCTATGGCGTTCTTCCAACTCACGTGCCAGGTCTTCAATGCGATAACCTTTGGAAGTAAGCAACACAATAAGGTGGTAAAGCAAATCGGCACCTTCGTAAATCAAACGCTCGTCTGTACCGTTACAGGCCTCGATAACAGTTTCAACAGCCTCCTCGCCTACTTTCTGGGCCATCTTGTTGACACCCGACTGAAACAAACTGGTGGTATAAGACCCTTCGGGCATTTCACGGTGACGTTTTTCAATGAAATCCTGAAGAGTTTTCAGGAACATGACGGGTTGCTCGTTCTTCTCACCCCAACAAGTATCTGTACCGGTATGACAGACAGGTCCCACAGGATGTACCTGAATAAGTAATGTATCCTGGTCGCAATCCTCTTTCATGGAAACCACATTCAGAAAGTTGCCACTCTCCTCACCTTTCGTCCAAAGACGGTTTTTCGTACGGCTAAAGAAAGTCACTTTTCCGGTTTCTACCGTCTTATCGTATGCTTCCTGATTCATAAAACCCAACATCAGCACCTTAGCGGTGTCTGCATCTTGTATAATAGCCGGAATGAGTCCGTTCATTTTGTCAAAATCCATTTTATTTACGATTTAACTATTTACGATTTACTCTATTATTTTCTCATCGCAATTCCTTGGGCACAAAGATACGATTTTAAATCGGGAATTTTAATTTCTCCGAAGTGAAAAACACTGGCTGCCAAGGCAGCATCTGCTTTTCCTTGCAGAAAGACATCACGAAAGTGCTCTTTAGTACCTGCTCCACCTGACGCAATGACAGGGATGGAAAGTCCGTCGGCAAGGTTTGCCAGAGCTTCATTGGCATATCCTGTTTTTACACCGTCGTGGTTCATACTGGTAAAAAGAATTTCTCCTGCACCACGTTCCTGGGCTTCTTTTGTCCACGAAAAGAGTTCCTTATCCGTTTCCACACGACCGCCGTTCAGATAACACCACCACCCCTTTTCAGTCTGCATGGCATCTACCGCCAGCACGCAAACCTGAGAGCCGAAGTTCTTGGCTATCTCGTCTATCAACTCCGGACGACGAATAGCGGAAGAATTGACAGAGATTTTATCGGCACCGGCATTTAAAAGACGGTCTACATCGCCCAATTCATGGATACCGCCCCCTACAGTAAAAGGAATACTTATATTGGCGGCAATACGCTTTACCAGTTCAGCAAAAGTTTTACGGCCTTCAAAACTGGCAGTGATATCCAAAAACACCAACTCATCGGCCCCTTGCTCGCTGTAGGCACGCGCCAATTCCACAGGATCACCTACCTGACGCAGGTTCACGAAGTTGGTTCCTTTTACGGTCTGCCCATCTTTGATGTCAAGGCAGGGAATAATTCTCTTTGCTAACACTCTTAATTTATTTATCGTTTAAGATTATGATTTGTACATCATAAAAAGTCCTCTAAATCTTTAAAGGTGATACGTCCCTCGTACAAAGCCTTACCGAAGATCACGGCAGGTACTCCTGTATCCTGAAGTTTACGGATATCATCGGCACAACTCACTCCTCCACTGGCAATCAGGTAAAGGTCCGGATGTTTTTCCAATATCTCCTTATACAATGTAAGCGAAGGACCTTGAAGCATACCATCGCAACTGATATCAGTACAGATAACTTTGCGGATACCCTTGTTTACATAGTCTTTCAAAAAAGGGAACAACTCGCAGGGGCTTTCATCTTTCCAGCCATTAACGGCAATCTTATACTCTTTTACATCGGCACCAAGAATGATTTTTCCCGCACCAAAGCAATCGAGCCAATGGCAGAAGAGTCCGGGGTTCTTAACGGCTACACTGCCGCCCGTCACCATCTGCGCTCCGCTCTCAAAAGCTATTACCAAATCCTCATCGCTCTTTACCCCACCACCAAAATCTACTATCAAGGAAGTGCGGGAAGTAATCTGTTCCAACGTACGGTAGTTTACCACATGATGGGAGGCAGCGCCATCAAGATCAACCACATGAAGACGACGGATACCATGGTCTTCAAATTTCTTGGCCACTTCGACAGGGTTTTCATTATACACCTTCTTACTGTCATAATCACCTTGGGAAAGGCGTACACATTTTCCGTCGATGATGTCAATAGCGGGAATAAGTTCTATCATAGGTTCAGAAAGTTTTGTAATATATGTTCGCCTACACTCCCGCTTTTTTCAGGATGGAATTGCGTGGCATAATAATTATCCTTGTGCAAGGCAGCGCTGAACGGTAATATATAATCTGTGACGGCAGCCGTACAGTCATTGACAGGAACATAAAAACTATGGACAAAATAAACAAACTCTTCCTTTGTGAAACCTTCGAACAGTTCACTATTGGTCTTTTTCAATGTATTCCAACCCATATGAGGCACTTTGTCTTCATGCCGTCGGGAAACAAATCGCTTGACATCAACATCAAAAATACCAAGACAATCCACATCCCCTTCTTCTGAATGCCTGCACATCAACTGCATGCCCAAACAAATGCCCAAAACCGGTTGGCGCAATGTCTTTATCAGCACGTCCATACCACTGGAACGAAGAAAATTCATAGTTGTTTCCGCTTCACCCACACCTGGAAAGATTACCTTATCAGCGGCGCACAACACTGCCTCATCCGATGTAATCACAGCTTCTACCCCCAAACGTTTCAAAGCGTAATCGACCGAACGTATATTACCTGCATTATATTTAACGATTGCAACCTTCATTTTAACAATTAATCATCGATAATCAACAACTGATAATGAACAACAATGAATTATCCATTATCAGCTATCCATTAATTAAATATTACGGTTTTGTTCTTATAGGCTAAAACTTTACGTTCAATATGTTTCTGAACGGCACGCGAAAGCACTATTTTCTCCAGATCTTTGCCTTTATTCACCAAATCCTGTACCGTATCCTTATGAGTAATCCGAACTACATCTTGCTCAATGATAGGCCCGGCATCCAGTTCGGTAGTTACATAGTGACTGGTGGCACCGATAATCTTCACACCACGCTCAAAAGCTGCATGATAGGGTTTCGCTCCCACAAATGCAGGAAGGAAAGAGTGATGAATATTGATGATACGGTTGGGATAGGCATTAATCATCTGCCCCGAAATGACTTGCATATATCGCGCCAGCACAATGAAGTTTACTTTGTACTTAGCCAGAAGTTCCATTTCTTTCTGTTCTTGTTCCTCTTTGGTTTCTTTTGTTATCGGGAAAAGATAGAAAGGAATACCAAAACGCTCTGCCACATGTTGCAAATCGGGATGATTACTGATTATAAGAGGAATTTCCACATTCCATTCACCTGCAGTGTAACGCGCCAAAAGGTCGAACAGACAGTGGGACATCTTTGATACAAAGATAGCCATACGTGGTTTTACATCTGAGAAGTAAAGGCGGAAACTCATTCCGTATTTCTGAGCATACAATGTCGCAAAATAATCTTCTATTTTTTCCTGCGGCACCAGAAATTTCTCCAATTCCCACTCAATACGCATGAAAAAGATATTCTCCACATGGTCTACATATTGATCCAGATAGATAATATTACCCTTATTCACCGTTATAAAGTCTGTCACTTCTGCCAATATACCCGGCTTGTCGGGACAGTGAAGCAACAGTTTGGCTGTTTTCATCATCCTAAAATCTCTTTTTATCGTTATCTAATTACAACATTCTCGTTTTGAGTTCGCAAAAATAACGATTTATTGCAAAAGAACGAAGTTTTCGAGCAAGAAGTTTAAAAGAAGGCTTAAAAAGTTTCGTTTTCTTCAAAAAGTATCTTTCAGTTTCTATCGAGGTGCACTTACATGCAATAGAAAAGGCAGTTTGCAATCACAAACTTTTTTTATTTTACAATATTCTCAGAATGAGACTATAAAACAAATACAGCTATTTTTCTTGAAAAAAAGTTCATCACAACTATTGCAGATTTCAAAGAAATACCTACCTTTGCAACCGCAATCGAGAGAGATGGCAATGATAAAATGAAATTATGGTGCGTTAGTTCAGTTGGTTAGAATACATGCCTGTCACGCATGGGGTCACGGGTTCGAGTCCCGTACGCACCGCTTAAAGCTCTGAAATTCAAAACAATTTCAGAGCTTTTTGGTTTATTCTTTATCTTTCAACGGAGAAATATAATCTTCCTTAATAAATTCATCATACACTTTTTTAGGATGATCGAACGGAGCAACGCCTATCCTATCCTCGTTAAAGTTCTGACGACGAAACTGTTTTAACTTTACATTATCTTCGGCATATTCCCTTAATTTCTTTTTCTCGCGCCCATACAGAGAACTATCCAATACTTCAGAATCCAACAGGCTTTCTTTAGGGGTAATTGAAGGTAACAGTTTCTGTTCCAACAACCCGCGATAAGCACCATTATACTCACACCAAACACAATCTCCAATCGTAAACAAACGGTACGTATAACTGGACCATGCTGTTTTAATATTAATCTCACGGGCATAAATCTCGACGGATGCTTCCGAGTCGTAATCCCTATCACGGATAACAACCACTTTCCTGCCCGAGAGTTCTTCCTTTATAACAGTCGTCCATCTGTCACACTGCAGAATTTCATCAACAATGTCTGACAGCTTTTCTTTGATCTCAAATTGTATTCTCATAATCGTTGCCTGTGGGGCAGGACTTATTTAGTACCCCAATATTATAATTACGTTTCTAAGATAAGAAAAACAATAATAGAAAACAAGTTAAAACTTTTTTTTCCAAAACATTTTGATAGAATTTGATATAGAAGCGTAAACTCTTACATTTATTTAAGAATACTATTGCATACTTTTTACTTCCAGATTGTTAACTATCCAAAGAGTTTGAACCAATAAAAAAAGAACAATTATGAAACAAATTATTACATTATTAACATTTATATTAGTAAGTTTATCGACCGTGAGCTATGCACAAAGCAGTAGTGAAGTAAAACGTATAGAACGTAAAACACAGCGTGATGCTGAGAAGGCGCGTATCCAAGCCCAGGAAGAGCGTGCATATGCAATGGCTTCACAAGCATTGCACGATGGAAAGTTTGTGTTGGAGGCAGACCAGCTGGTTTTCAAAAGAGGACGAAGTGCATTTGTTTCATCAATCACAAATTTCGTAATGATGGATGATAATCACGCATCAATCCAAGTAGCTTCCAATAGTGCTATTGCCGGGCCTAACGGAATAGGTGGAATTACTGTAGACGGTAATGTAAGAGGATTAAAAATATCTACTGACAAAAAAGGAAATATGAACTGTAGTTTTAATGTACAAGGTGTTGGAATATCAGCGCAAGTCCATATTACATTGACTCGTGGCAGTAATAGCGCGTCAGCAAGAATTAGTCCGAACTTTCATTCCAATAATTTAACATTGAACGGTAATTTGGTACCATTATCTCAATCCAGTGTTTTCAAAGGACGTTCGTTTTAAAGGATTTATGTAGACAGAGATACTATAGTAGGCTTGGTGATATAGATAAGAGTATACACCTGAGAATGCTTATACAGCAGCCGAAGAAAAAAGTAAGCGATGAGAAAAAATATAATGAAACAATGAAAAAAAATAGTAGAAAATAATAAATGATAAATTAGCGGGGTAATCCCGCTAATTTTCTAAAATCAATTCCATCGGACCACCTCACCTATCATCGGCATCAGAACATCCAATAAACCTTTCTTTGCCAAGTCTATTACATTTTTTAGTGGTTCATTCCAAGGATGTCTCGCCAATGCATATTTAGAGTGATGAACAGTCAGTACTTTTTCAACATTCAAATCACGGGCAATTTGTCCCAAGTACTTTGGTAATGTATGGATATACTTCCAATCTTCATTATACTGTCCATTCTCCAGAATGGCTAAATTGATACCTGGAAACCTCTCATTCAAGACAGCATAATAATCAAGGTGATCCCAATGATCGTGTGTGATTAACAGATAATCAATGAAACAGGAACAGCTGTACAAAATACAGGATCTACAAGAATTCGCCTACCATCAATCTGAATAAAACAAGAAGAATGCCCAAACCATACGAGAACATTTTCATCCTCAGCAATCTTCTTAAGATCAGTTTTGATAACAGAAATCTCTTTATCAGGACGTATACTTTCCTCCTTCTTGAATAAGAAATCCCACATAGTACCCAAACGTCCTTTTCTCGAAGTCATCATCAAAGTAGGATGCAAATTATGGAGAATTTCATATTTCCAACCACTTTAATTCTGCACAAATGTAGCCTAACTTTTTTAGTTCACAAGTATACAAGATACAGATATTATTACAATAAATCATTATCTTCGCAGCCTAATTATGAGAAAAACAATTATGACAGAAGAAAAAGCAACAAAAGATATACATAGTTTATGTTGTATAGGGTATATCACTAAAGATAAGATTATTACCCCCCATAGTACAGTAGATATGCCAGGCGGTACTTCTTTCTATTTCGCCCATGCCATCAAACATCTAAATGCAGATGATTTTTTATTAGTAACCGCTTTGGCTGATGCTGATATGAATGTCATAGAGGAGATTAAAAAAGAAGGAATTGAAGTAAAAATCTTACCTAGCACTCATTCTGTATGCTTCGAAAATATATATGGAGAAAATCAGAATGAACGTACCCAACGCGTAACGGCCAAAGCCGACCCGTTTACAGTAGAGGGATTACAGAATATTAATGCAAAAATCATTCATTTAGGTAGCTTGTTAGCCGATGACTTTTCATTAGAGCTCATCAAGTTTTTATCAAAGAAAGGACTACTTTCTGTTGATGTACAAGGCTTTCTGCGAAAAGTAGACAATGAAAAAGTATTACCGGTAGACTGGTCTGAAAAAAGAGAAGCCCTTAAATATATTCATATATTGAAAGCCAACGAGTCCGAAATGGAAGTTCTCACGCATTGTTCCGATCCTAGGGAAGCTGCATTATTAATTGCGGATTGGGGAGTGAAAGAAGTATTGATCACATTGGGAGATAAAGGATCACTGATATACACTAAAGGGCAATTCTATGAAATACCTGCCTACCCTGCCATGCAAATAGTAGATGCAACGGGATGTGGTGACACTTATATGGTGGGATATCTATATATGCGTAATAGAGGTACCTCTTGTGAAGAAGCAGGATGTTTTGCAGCTGCCATGTGTACAATCAAACTTCAGTCACACGGACCATTCTGTGGTACAGAAGAAGAGATAAAGAGGATAATCGATAGATAATGGCAATGTACGTTGCATAAAAATATGAATATTTTTCATCATTAAACCCCAACCGCATAGTATGTTCCAAATAGGCAGCCTGTTCCTTTAACCGTTTCTTGACATTGATAGCAAAACATATTCATTTCCATAATCTCTATACATTTTAAAGTTTATACTTGCTTTTTCTTAGATGAAAGTTTTATCTTGCGCAAACGGTAACCTATGTTACATCGAATCACAAAAAAGTAAAAAGAAAATGGAAATTAACCAATAAACCTTGCTTATCTATTCATTTATTGCCATCATTCGGAAGATATCGTTATCATCATTTATTTTATTGTTCTGTTCCTGTCCTTTTATACAACATTTTACCGCGTCTCTGTCTCAACCGACGTAACCATAAATAATATCCGGTCAACGGAAGTGTACAACCTATTAAGGCTGCTATAAATGTTAGTATACGAGTAAACAGGCCTCCCCAATTTCCTACATGAACCGAATATATCCAACCACGAATTTTACTAACTTTATCCGTATCTTCATAGAATGTTGTTCCGATTATTTCTCCGTTATGCGGATTGAAAGTATAACGATCAGCAGCACGTTGATTTCCCAACCGATTGAAAGATACAGTCGCAGTACCTTTAGAGAAGGTGATTTGTTTATAATCTGGATTATGTGTTTTCAATTTGTCATACACTTTTTCCCAATTTGCATACAGTGTCAAACGCTGCCCTTCAGTATGCCCATATACACTGTTTGCCCGACTGTTTTCTTTATTCTTACTGTGGGGTTGCTTGGACAGCTCTATCCCCAATACTTTGTAAAAGCCCGTGCGATACCAAGAAAAAGACCATGTCAATCCTGTAATTGCCATTGCTAAAAGTAGAACAAGAGTATACATTCCCCCTACTACATGTAAGTCATACCAAAAACGTCGCCACCCCTTTCCTACTGTAATCTTTAGACTGTTTTTCAGTACCCTCTTTGTACGAGGCCACCAAATAACAATACCTGATATCAGAACAAACACAAACATCAATGTAGATGTGCCCACAACTACTTTCCCCACAAATATTCCACCATCCGGTTTCATACTATCCAGTAACCAACGATGCAATTTAAACATGGCAAGAAAAAACGGAGTACGTCCAGAACGACCTTTGACCTCACCCGTATATTGATCTACAGATAGGGAAGCTCGGTGTGGCTTCGACAGACTGACTTGATAAGTACGTTCCGGATCGGATGAAATACTAATGCCCGTTATAGAAACACTGTCCGGCAATATACCGGAAACTTTTGCCATCAGTTCATCCATCGGAATAGTCCGGGCTTTTACTTTCCGTACATAGTAAAGGTCACGATGACATAACTCCATTACTTCATTCTCGAATACCAACATGGCACCCGAAAAACATATTAAAGTTATTATCAATCCGAAGGGAACCGATAGCCACAAGTGTATGTTACGAAAAACTTTCTTCATCATTTACCGACCTGTACCAACTTACCTACTCCACTTACTTGAGTCGCCTCTACGCTAAGCCCCTTTGTCGCAGTAGCATTTACCGGATCAATTTTATAAATGGCGGGATTAGCATCTGTAGTAGTCACTGCTATATAAGCACTGCCATTTTCAGCATATAGTGTATTACCAAAAGAAGAAATCCGGTCAGCAGAAGGTAATCCATCCACATAAGTCAGTTTTTTAGAACCGGCTTTAAATATGGCAAGCTGATTGGCTGTAAACCCTGTCTGACTGAATGGACGATCATACATCAGCAACAAGAAATAATCTCCTGTTATATGCCAGCAACGCAAGAAAGATTTTCCATTTGTCTGTTCTTCGAGATTACAATAGTAATCATCAAAATTCTCACTCCCTGCGGGAATACGTACCACACCGGCAGGTAAAGTAGTTTGTTGACGAGGATCACCCATTGTCTTGGCATAGCTTGGAGAGAATACATATATATCTCCATTATCTGCAGCCCAGATAGTTTGATAATACTGAGACTTATAACGTCCGCAGGCATAACTGATTTTATTAGTCCTAATGAGTGATTTCTCTTTTAAAGTTTCATCTTTAAAGATAACCACCCAGCATTCGTCCGGATATTGTGTCCACTGTAGTTCATCCTTATTATAAGCACTGCTACCACTACCTCCAGATTCTGTTTTAACCAAATCTTCATTTCCCTTTTTCACCCATTTACCGTCTTCATACTTCACTCCATACTGGCTCAGCCCCATTGGTACAGCTACACTGAAAATCTTGTTATCGTGTTCCAGCAGACCAGCCAATGTCACATATTCACCATTGCCTAGAAAGTTTTCAGACAAATAAGATTTGTCTTGTGTATCATTCGTCGTAAATGTTTCAGCCATCACGTCCAAATAAGAGAGCAGAAAAACTTTCGGTACATATCCATTATTATCAGCCCATGCAGTAGGTCCGTCTCCTGAAGAAGAAGTCATGATATATTTACTATAAGTACCATAAGTAGTGAATCGTTTCACCGCAAACTCCTTAGAACGGGCCTGTAACTCATTCCGCACATTCATTATATAGGAGCGAGTTGTTCCTGCATTACCCTGATTATACGTTAAAGCATACAGATATTGTTTTTTATAAAACACCCATTGAGTAGCACCATCATTCACCAAACCATTGTTTACAGTAGTAATTGTTCCACCATCCAGTGTCTCGGAAGTCAACAGTACATTGGTACTATTACCTCCCGACGCTTCTACCGAAGATGCTATCACGTATTCTCCTTTACCTTCATTAGCACTACCATTACTTGGGTCATCAACATCTGTACAAGCTGTCAATACTACTCCGGCCATCGCAGTAGCGAAAAGTCCGGTCAATAAGAAATTTTTCTTCATTTGTTTTTACCTTTAAAATTAAACTAATATCACATCTATGATTAAAAAGACACACGTACTTTTCCATAAAAAGCCCGGCCTGCTTTCTGAAGGCTAAAGTTATCATACAACTTCTCGTTTGTCAGATTACGGCATTCCAATGCCACATTGTAGCGTCCGTCCATCAAACTGTAAGAAAGGGCTAAATTGTGTGAAAATTGGTTTGGGACCACATAGTCTCCCTTATTCGAGCCTATTTTAGACGAATAGTATGTGAAACTATGTAAGTATTGATTATCATATGATATCGTCAATACATTTCCTTGTTCCCCCAAATTACGCCAATAAAAAGTCACATCCGAATCGGCAAACATATAAGGTAAGTTCGGCATACGTTCACCATAAACCAAGTTATCCGTATTGCCGGATATGGATTTCTTCATATTATCACGCACATCCATCTGGGTAAAGTTTCCTCCCACACTCAGCCATTTCCCCAAAACATATCGGGCGGAGATACTATACCCTTTCGCCAATACCTTTCCGTAGTTTATATAAGTTGCAGCTTTTTTTCCACCACTCAAACCGGTTATGTTACGTTGGATATAGTCTTTTGTATTCCTATAGATCAATCCTCCTTCCAAATATACGGAGTGCTTGCCGAATACCTGGTTATAACTTAAATTGAAATTCAAATTGTCACTATTCTCTGGTTTGATACCCATATCTCCCATTTCAAGATCTTCATCGCCAAACATTTCTTCGACAGTGGGAAGACGATATGCCTTTTCGTAGGATAGCTTTGCCTGTAATCCCGATATAATGAAATAGGTTCCTGCCGCTCCATATCCCATGGAACTTATATTTCGAGTAGTACGGACATATTCACTCTGATTAGACGAGGTAGCTATAGGACCTGCCACAAACTGTTTATAGTACTTACCAAATACAGATAAATTCCAGTGCTCGGAAGGCATCAGACGATATGACAAACCGGAAATATTCTTACGCGTTTCCTTGGCAATAGACTCTGTCTGCTCTTCTTTGGCCAACAAAGAGGTATTGGTACGCTTAAAAGCATTCAGTACATGGTTGAAAGTCAACGTCTGTATCTTATTAATACGGTAATTTACGGTCATCGTACCACTCCAATTATTATTATCTGCCCGCGAATATAGGTTAGATTGTTCTCCCGGAGAATTCAACGGATATCTCTCTCCATACCAATTATATTTATAAGAAGCTGTATCCACATTGGTCGTCATATTCCTGTTATAGTTGGCAGTCAGTACCACATCAAGTCCTTTTATAAACAGATTACGCTTACTATATTCTAACGAAGGTATCAATGAATGAGCTTTACGATGTTTTTGTCCGTAAACAATATCTTGACGTACACCGGTCTGTATATCCTTATACATATTTGAATAAGTAAATCCCAACATCAACCGATCTGCCCATTTTTTATCTATAAATCCTAATTTTCCAATGATGGCTTCATTGTGATAAGTATCGTTAAAACGTTTCACCCGTAGCTTATTATCCTTGTCAATCGCTCCTGTAGTAAAATCCTCTACCGAAGCATTTATGTAATAATCATTGTCCGAATAATTTTGGAAAACATTAATCTCATACGCAAAACCATTCTTGAGGGTTTGCCCGAAATTAACATAAGATTTATGTGTGTTAAATGAACCATATGAATAAGAAGCATCCAGAAACCAACGACGACGTTTCTTGTTTGTTACAATATTGATAACTCCTCCGATGGCATCTGTTCCAAAACCTACAGGTACGACTCCCTTATAGATTTCAATACGATCTGCAAAGTTCACAGGGATATTATTAAGCCCGAAAGAGCTACCTACCCCTTCTTGAGGCACACCGTCAATAAACACTTTGACATGCTTTCCGCTAAAACCATCCAACATTAATTGCATATCCGAACCTACCCCACCCGATTCACGTAATTTCATACCTGGTGCTTTAGTCAAAGCGTCACTCAAATTTTTTGTTGTATTCTGTAATTCCTTCGTATCAACTGCCACTGCATTGAATGCAGATTTTTTTACCCGACTCACTCCATTAGAAATAACCACTACTTCATCCAATAATTGAGTTTCCGGAGTAATTGTTATATTTTGCTTGATTCTCTGACCAGCTGTCAAAATCACAGAATGTTCTACTGTTTTATAACCAATGGCAGAAATAATTAAGGTATAGTTACCAGCTGGAGCATTCAAATGATAAATACCTTCCTGATTAGTGGTTCCTCCATAATGGGTACCTTTTAAATAGACTGTAGCAAAGTCTACAATTTCTTTTTCTGTAGATATAATCCGCCCCGATATTATCCCATCATTCCGTTGGGCGCACACAGAAAAAGATATCCATAAAAAGAAAAATAAAAGAACGATTTTTAATGTAGCTGTTTTCAATTTACAATGTTTATTATATTGTTAATAATACCACTACAAAGGTCTATATAAAAAGAAAACCACACAATCGCTATATGCAGGTAAAAAAGATGCCGCAAATACTCTGATAAGTATATGCGGCAATCGCTATTTATAGGTAAAAATAAAAGTTATTCCCTACTCATCAAACGTTCTTCAGCCATCTTTTCAAACTTGGTTCCGGGACGTCCATAATTGGAGTATGGATAAATGGAAATTCCTCCACGAGGAGTAAACAGTCCGGTAACTTCGATGTATTTAGGATTCATTAAGCGAATAAGGTCTTTCATTATAATGTTTACGCAATCTTCGTGAAAAGCACCATGGTTACGAAAACTAAACAGATAAAGTTTCAGGCTCTTACTCTCCACCATCTTGACATCAGGAATATAACAAATACGTATTTCCGCAAAATCAGGTTGCCCGGTAATAGGACAAAGACTGGTAAACTCGGGGCAATTGAAGCGTACCCAATAATCGTTATCAGGATGTTTATTATCAAATGCTTCCAATACCTCAGGAGCGTAATTCTGTTTGTATTCTGTTTTTCTTCCCAAAAGGGAAAGTTGTTTTTTCAATTCAGTCATATTCTTATTGTTTTTTTTCATTTATCCCCCAATATCTCTCCAATCCTTCACGTCGCAACTTACATGCCGGACAATGCCCACAACCATCACCCGGAATACCATTATAGCATGTCAAGGTTTCATTACGAATAAGTTCAAGTACTCCCAATTCATCAGCCAGCGCCCAAGTTTCAGCTTTATCAATCCACATTAAAGGGGTATGAAGAACAAACTGTTCATCCATTGCGAGATTCAACGTAACATTCAGTGATTTGATAAAGGTATCACGACAATCAGGATAACCACTGAAATCTGTTTGAGACACTCCAGCCACAATGTGATTAATCCCATGTTCACGAGCATATACAGCAGCAATACTCAGAAAAAAAAGATTACGCCCCGGTACAAATGTATTCGGAAAACTATCAGCAGGCTTTTTCTGATCCATCACTATACTGGTATCTGTCAAAGCATTATGCCCTAACTGGCCGATAAAGGAAACATCCATTACCTTAAGCTCCACTCCTGCCTTACGGGCAATCTCCTTTGCCAATTCCACCTCCTTCTGATGTTTCTGTCCATAGAGAAAACTCAGCGCATATACTTCCTTGAATTCACGTTTCGCCCAGAACAAACAAGTAGTAGAGTCTTGCCCACCACTGAATACAACCAGCGCAGTTTCATTATTCATCTTATTCATTATATCAAATTAAATTCCGATTTTCAATTTCCTAAATATCTCCGATTTTCCATATCTTATAAGATACACCTTCATCGTAAACATCACTTCCATCTATCTTCTTAATTGCCTTTACTACCCGAATAGTCACAGGAAGAATCAACACTTCGTACATAGACTTCAAAACGATTTGGATACACATCATTAGCAGTAATTCACGTCCTGCAATGATACCACCGAAGGCTACCGGAAAAAAAATCAACGAATCAGCTGTTTCTCCCACTACCGTAGACCAAATAGCACGAGCTGAGAAATTACGTCCGCCACTTGCTATCTTCATCCGGCTCATCACGTATGCGTTCAAAAACGAACCTACCAGAAAAGCCGACAAACTGGCAATCACAATACGTGGCGCCATACCAAAAACAAAATTAAAGTGAACTGCTCCATCCCAGAAAGGAGCGGCAGGCAATGCTACAGCAATCAAACCAAGCATCACCACAAAAAAGTTCATGGCAAATCCACTCCAGATGATCAAACGTGCTTTACGAAATCCCCATACCTCAGCTATACAGTCATTGATGATATAGGAAATGGGGAATACCAAAAGACCAGCTGTTACAGTAATACCGAAAACCTGAATAACTTTGGTTTCAAGAAGGTTGGCTGCTATCAAACAGACATTAAACAAAATGCCCAACAGCATGAAAGGTACAGATACTTTTTGCTTCATATTCCTGTTTTTTACGTGGTGTTCTAGAATACACGACCGCTATTCACGGCATCATACTTATTTATGATTTAACTATTAACGATGTACGATCAAAGCTAATCTTTATATAACCTTATCTGCAATGAAGTACTCTCCAATCGTTAAATCGGTTACAAAGATACATTTTCTTTCAGTGACCACAAAACCATTTTAAAATTAAGTTGTTGAAAGCACATTCACCAAAACCTAACTTAAATGAAAACAATCTTAAAAACAGTGTTTCTATTATGCATTGCCGGGTTATCAACGTCCACAACCCATGCACAGAAAAAAGTGATTATCGAAGACGAATCTTCCAAGGGAGTTGTTCTGGTTACCATGGATAAAGCAGGCAACGAAATTATCCGTATCATGAACGAGTCACAATTACCCCACATTCATGAACCACAGGCCCCTCGTTTTCTGTTAATGGACAGAAAAGGAAAATTTGCCCTGGGTATCGGAGGTTATGTACGTGCTACTGCCGAATATGACTTCGGCGGCATTGTCGATGATATTGACTTTATTCCTGCTTTCATCCCCAATAGTAGCAAAATCAAAAATCAGTTCCAAATGGACGCCAATACTTCCACAATTTTCCTGAAATTAGTCGGGCACACCAAACTATTAGGAGATTTTATCGTTTATACTGCAGGTAATTTCCGAAATGGTTCCAACAAGGGTTTCCAACTACAAAATGCATACGTATCTTTCCGTGATATAACAGTAGGTTATACTTACGGCGGTTTTATGGACTTGGGTGCACTACCCTCCACCATTGACTTCCAAGGTCCCAACGGAGCAACATTCTATCGTACTACCCAATTAGCTTATACATACAAAGGTTTGAAAAACTTCCGTTTCAACGCATCAATTGAAATGCCTTCCGTGGATGGTACTACCAACAGTGATCTGAATATTAACCAACAACGCATGCCGGATTTTACCGCCTACGCACAGTATGGTTGGAATAATAGCAGCCACCTGCGTGTAGGTGCCCTTATTCGTAGTATGACATATACCAGTTCATTCTGTGACAAAGCATCTTCCGTTACAGGTTTCGGCGTACAGGCTTCTACTACATTCAATGTTGGCAAGAAATGGCAAGTATTTGGCCAAGCTACGTATGGAAAAGGTATCGGGCAATATCTGAACGATATCAGTAATCTGAATGTAGATATCGTTCCCGATCCTGATAAAGAAGGTAAGATGCAAGCACTGCCGATGTTAGGATGGTATGCGGGTTTACAATATAATGTCTGTCCGAAAGTTTTTCTTTCAAGTACTTATAGTATGTCCCGTCTTTACTCAGATAATGGTTATCCCGATGCAGTAGGTAGTACTTATCATTATGGACAATATTTTGTAGTCAACATGTTCTGGAATGTAACTTCCAACATGCAAGTCGGTGCAGAATACCTCCGTGGTTGGCGTAATAATTTCGACAACTCCACACATCATGCCAATCGCATAAATCTATTGGTACAGTATTCGTTCTAAAACGGATTAACAACGAGAAAGCCGCTTCAAAATAGTGTTTGAAGCGGCTTTCTCTCTATATAAAGGTCGGATTATGAAATAAATATCAGAAACGATAGTCTATACTAAGACCGAAAACTTTGTTAGTACGACTGTATACATTTGTACCGGACAATCCAGTGCCATTGTAATTTGTAGAGACTTTTGTATAATCGTCATAGTTGGTCCACATATAACCTACATTCAAATCAGCTCTTTCCGAAAGTTGCAATTTTGCACCTATACCCAAAGAGTAAGAATCACATGAGAAGCTGGTATCAGACTGATAATTATCAGACAGACCATAATCTGTAAACTGTAGCCCACCGCTCAGAGTCAATCTGCTGATTACATCCCATTCTATACCTGCCAGATACTCATTGGTTCCTTTAGTCAGATATTTCTGTTTACCATCAGCCATACCAGCGTTTTTATCATCGTAAAAGTGGTACTCTACCGATGCACGCAATACAGGAAGAAACTCATAGGCAACTGCTACTGAAAGCATGGCAGGAATATCGTTCGGAGTATTTACACCATGCTTGTAAGCCTCTAATTCACTTTCAGGAGCACCTATCATCCGGAACGAATTCAATTTAGTGTTATTTTCAATGTTCAGGTTAGCTTTGAACTCATATTTTGCACCAATATTCAGTTTGCCCAATTTAGCATCTAAACCGATGACCGGAGTAAATCCCCAACCGGTCTGGCTACAATCCAAATCGATACCAATAAGTTCGGTTCCAACAGGTATGGCTCCTCCGGACAAATCAACTGCAGCGCTGGCATTCAGTGCTCCTTTATAACCGCCACTGAAATAGTTCATACGACCACCAGCAAAAGCAGAAAGCCAATCTGTTATTTTATATGTCAAACCTAACTGTACGGAATAAATGTACTGTTTACCATCCATATAACTATTCAGCGAATAGGTCTTGCTCGGAATATTATTGCCAGCCAATCCTGCTATTACCATAGCATCGAACATAGAAAGACCGTCATCAAACGAAGCCTTTCCCCCACCACCTGTAATACCGAAAAAGCCGGAAATCGTCCAGTCTCCTTTCCTATAAGCAGCAAATACGCTGGGAATAACAGGCGCTGACGCTTTACCCTCATAATACTTATCCAAACCTAAAGCCTCACACGAAGCATCGATATTTCTTGTTTGAAAAGCACTCTGAATGCTCAAAGACGTATAAAAACCGTCTTTCGGTAAAAAGGCCAAACCCGCTGGATTAGACAAAGCAGCATCTACACTGGTAGTATTTGCGCCACGGGATAACATACGAAGAAATGCGGGGTGTTGATTTGTATTCGTCAGGAGGCCTCCTGCAAAAGTTGGAATTGAAACGATTAACATCACAATGCTAATCAAGGAAATTTTTCTCATCTAAATCTTTTTTAATTGTTTCGGGCGCAAAGGTACAATAATATTGCACATAAAAAACTTTTTTGTGCATTTTATTTATAATAGAAAGATAATTAATTGAAAACATCAATTGTTTCAAGAGAAACGTTTCTTCTTTGCGGATTGAAAACCATCTATTATTTCAATGAACTTTATCGTCTTTACATACGTTACTTTAAGAATAAGAAAATTCTAAAAATAAGAAAATCATGGCATATACTATTGCATTTTTCGGTAGCAAACCTTATGATGAGACTTCATTCAATGACAAAAACCAAGAATTCGGTTTTGAACTCCGTTATTATAAAGGACATCTAAATAAACATAACGTCATGTTGACACAAGGCATAGATGCTGTTTGTATCTTCGTAAACGATACTGCCGATACAGAAGTTATCCAGCAGTTGGCGGAAAATGGCGTTAAATTACTCGCCTTACGCTGTGCGGGATATAATAATGTAGATTTAAAAGCAGCTACCGAACATGGCATTACAGTAGTACGTGTACCTGCCTATTCGCCCTATGCAGTAGCAGAATATACCGTTGCCCTGATGTTGTCACTAAATCGCAAAATCCCCCGTGCCACATGGCGCACACGAGATGGAAATTTCTCTTTGCACGGTCTTCTGGGTTTTGATATGTATGGTAAAACGGCAGGTATCATCGGTACGGGTAAGATCGCCAAAAAATTAATCCATATCCTGCGTGGCTTCGGCATGAACATCCTTGCGTACGATTTATATCCTGACTATAACTTCGCCCGAGAAAACCAAGTAGTATATACCACGTTGGATGAGTTATATCATAACTCTGACATCATCTCCCTGCACTGTCCTCTGACGGAACAAACCAAATACCTCATCAACGATTATTCCATCAGTAAAATGAAAGACGGTGTTATGATTATCAACACCGGACGCGGACAATTAATTCATACCAACGCTCTGATTGAAGGATTGAAGAACAAAAAAATCGGTTCGGCAGGACTGGATGTATATGAGGAAGAAAGTGAATACTTCTATGAAGATCAATCAGACAAAATTATTGACGACGATACACTGGCACGCCTGCTTTCATTCAATAATGTCATTGTTACGTCCCATCAGGCCTTCTTCACACGTGAAGCGTTGGCAAACATCGCCTCTACCACTTTGCAGAATATCAAAGACTTTATAAACCATAAAAAGCTAGAGAATGAAGTTAAATTATAAAGCTCCGGCATCTTTTTATATCGGCCGATTGTTACGACTGATATAAAATAACCATTTTAAACCACAGAATTATGAAAAAAGTAATAGACAAGGCTGACAGCCGTGGACGTTCATTATACGACTGGCTTGACAGCCATCATACCTTTAGTTTTGATGAATATTACAACCCACGCCGCATGAACTTCGGAGCCCTGCGTGTATTGAACGATGATAGTGTAGCTCCGGGTAAAGGTTTCGGAACTCATCCTCACAAAAACATGGAAATTATCTCCATTCCGCTAAAAGGGAAACTAAAACATGGAGACAGTAAGCAAAACAGCCGTACCATTACCGTAGGTGACATTCAAACTATGAGTGCAGGCACAGGTATCTATCACAGTGAAGTGAATGGAAGCGAAACCGATCCGGTAGACTTCCTTCAAATTTGGATAATGCCGGAAAAACTGAATACACCTCCGGCTTATCAAGATTATGATATCCGCCCTTACCTACATAAAAATGAACTTACCCTCATCGTATCACCCGATGGCGATGCACCTGCCAAACTGCTTCAACAAACTTGGTTCTCTATCGGAGAAATAGAAGCCGGCAAAAAGTTAGGCTATCACATGCATCAATCCCATGCCGGAGTTTATATCTTCCTGATAGAAGGAGAAATCAAGATAGATGATACGGTGCTTTCCCGTCGCGACGGCATGGGTGTGTACGAGACAAACAGCTTTGAACTGGAAATTTTGAAAGATGCGCATATTCTCCTAATTGAAGTTCCTATGTAAGACTTTTACATAAAATAACAGTCTAAACCAGAAGTATGTGTAGCGTTTTTTGTAATATTGTACTATAATTCAACTCATAAATGAAACTTGATTACATTTATCATAGTGGTTTTGCGATTGAAGCGGAGGGAGTGACAGTCATTATCGATTACTATAAAGACTCGTCGGAAGAGGAGCCCGGCAAAGGAATCGTACATGATTATTTACTGGAGAAACCGGGTGTACTCTATGTACTCTCTTCTCATTTTCATCCTGATCACTTCAACCGCGAAGTTCTTTTATGGAAAACCCAACGACCCGATATTCATTATATCTTCTCTAAAGATATAATGAAGCATCGGCGCGCATCAGCAGAAGATGCTACCTATATCAATAAAGGTGACATCTATGAGGATGACAATATCCGTATTCAAGCTTTTGGTTCTACAGATGTAGGCATTTCTTTCCTGATAGACTTGCAAGATGTCCGCCTGTTTCATGCAGGTGACCTGAATAACTGGCATTGGAGTGAAGAATCTACCCCGCAGGAAATACACAAGGCCGAAAGTGATTTTCTTGCTGAGGTGAAGTTGTTGCAACAAACAGTTTCACAACTAGATGTAACCATGTTTCCGGTAGACGACCGTATGGGAAAAGATTATATGCGTGGCGCAGAACAATTCGTGGAACAAATAAAAAATACTATCTTTGTGCCTATGCATTTTAGCGAGAACTATCAGGGAGGGAACGCATTTCGTGTATTTGCTGAAAATCACGGTTGCCATTTCTTAACAATATCCCACCGGGGACAGGGTTTTGAGCTTCCTTTCCCGAAATAACATAAGTTTATAATTCATCACTAAAATAAAACATATCTATTATGAAAAATTTGACACAACTTCTTTTGGCATTGTTTTGCCTGTGTTTACCCACTATGCTCTATGCAGATCGTGACGACAGTAAATATTTAGCCGGAGCCGTTCCCGAAGTAGATGGTAAAGTAGTATTCAGTAAAGAATTCAGTATCCCTGGAATGTCTCAGGAAGAAATCTACAACCGTATGATGGAATGGCTGACTGGCCGGTTAGCTAAAAATGAAAATACCAGTCGCATCGTTTATACTGATGAGGAGAAAGGATTAATCGTGGGAACTGGCGATGAATGGATTGTATTTAGTTCCAGCGCTCTATCATTAGACCGAACTAAAATTAACTATTTTGCATCTATCATTGCTTTACCGGAAAAATGTATCCTCGAGATAGAAAAAATCCGTTTTAGTTATCGAGACGGAAAAGAGAAATATACAGCTGAAGAATGGATCACCGATAAATATGCTTTAAATAAAGCCAAAACCAAATTAGTACGTGGACTTGCCAAATGGCGTAGAAAAACGGTGGATTTTGTTGATGAGCTTTGTTTAAGTGCAGCTGAAGCTTTAAGTACCTCCACAGAAACAGTTCCGGTAGAAGAAAAAGTAGAAGAAAAGAAAGCAGAAAAAGCGATAGTAAACTCCGGAACAACGGTAATTATTCAAAAGAAAGTTATTCCTGCTACTCCACTTGTACCTGCTACTCCGGCTGCTCCTACCACCTCAGCTGAATATAAGGTTATTGCTCCCAGCGAGTTATCTGCTGACGCTATTCAAACAGGAGCCGGCAAACTGGTAATTGTTATCGGTAATGAACCGTTCAACATGACCATGATGACAGCCAACTCTGGTGGTTCATTGGGCAAAGTCAACGATAAACCTGTTGTCTTCAGTATCTTGTCACCCGACCAACCTTACGAACAAATGGAGAATGCTGAGAAGTATACTATACGTTTCTATCCTACCGGAAAAGACGAGCCATCCGTTATCTTAGAATGCAAGAAACTTCCTTCACCTGCCGCCATGGATGGAATGCCGAGAACCTACGTAGGTGAAATAATAAAAGCAACCATTAAATAAATTCCCATTACAGTATGGAAATAAAAAGTAAATTTGATCATTTCAATATCAACGTCACCAATCTGGAACGTAGCATTGCTTTCTACGAAAAAGCATTGGGGCTCAAGGAACACCACCGAAAAGAGTCGTCCGACGGCTCTTTTACGTTGGTTTATCTAACCGATGGTAACACAGGATTCCTATTAGAACTAACCTACTTGAAAGATCATCCGCAGAACTATGAGCTCGGAGAAAATGAAAGTCATCTCTGTTTCCGTGTAGCCGGTGACTACGAAACCGTGCATCAATATCACAAAGAAAATGGATGGGTATGTTTTGAAAATACTACCATGGGATTGTATTTCATCAATGATCCGGATGATTATTGGATTGAAATCCTCCCGGTAAAGTAACGGTGGCCTAATCATTAATTATCAACGATCAACCAATTCATAATGAGTATAGAAGAAGCAATGATGGGCGGTATTGTTTTCAAAGGTAAGAAAGACAAGCCTAAAGAAGAAAACAAAATAAAAACTAAAGCCAAAAAGAAGACCTACATCACCGGTCTGCACGGCTCTGGAGCCGCAAAGATGAAAGCAGAAATCCGTAAGAAACGTGCAAATCGGCATAAAGGAAAGTAAAAATATTTTTTTAATGGAAAAGTGTAAATTCTTAGAATAGGATTTACACTTTTCTTTTTATTACCTTAATAAATTTGTCACGGAAAACAGTGACAAATTTATTCAATCAACACACTTTTTTGCATATAGAACGTTAAAAAAAGCATTTCCCTCAAAAAAAGTTAATCTAAAGTTTTGCATATACTAATAAAGCATTTATTTTTGATGCCGCAAACGAACAAAAAAACTTATTTTAAAAAAAGTGATTTTATCACAATATAAGAAAAAAAGGCTCTACTTTTTTTTAACTAAAACTATAGTAGTATGCTTTCTTTTATCAATAACTTTGAACGACGTATATGCGCAAGTAACGAGCGGTAAAAAAGAAGATGCAAAAGCCGAAGTCATCTCTTTCAAGAACCGTTGGGGGATTAAAACAAACGCAGTCGACTGGTTATTGACAATACCTAATATTGGCGTAGAGTTTGATTTAGGTAATACCATCAGAAACAAGCGTACCATCAGCACCAATCTGAAATGGAACTGGAACACAAGCCAAAAATATAAACCGGCAATAGTATTCAATCTTTTTGACGTTCGTGTGGAATGGCGACAATATTTCCGCACTCGTCAACGTGGTGGAGTCACGAAAGATACCAACTTGATGACACGTCTCAAAGAGACTGTATTTACCACTCAACGTAAACAGCCCCGTCAAAATCGTGCCTATTATTGGGGAGTATATGCCAATGCTTCAAGCTATAATTTCAAGATAGGCAAGGAAGGTAAACAAGGTACCGCCTATGGTGCAGGTATCAGTGTTGGCTATACCGCTCCGCTTTATGGATACCGCAATCACTACATAGATTTAGAGTTAGGTGGTTCCATCGGTCTGCTCTATACATCATACGATGTTTATATCCATGACGTTGAAAGTAATTGTTATCCACACCTCACCGATAAAAGTAAAGGAGGACACCTTGTACCATTTCCTGTACCGACCGACTTACGTATTGCTTTTGTCTATCGCTTTATATCAGCTGGAGACAAATACAAAGAATCTATTTATCGCCGCATACAGATACGCAGCGAAAAACGCAATGCCATCAATGCTAAAATTAATGCAATGCGTCTACGTATTGACTCCATTGCCGATGCCATACGCAAGCAAGGCGGAAGTAGTCCTGACAGTTTACTTAACAAAGAAGAGTTGAAGCAATGGAAACTTATGCAGGAAGAACGTATACAGCAAGCAGAGAAAGAAGCTGCAGAGAAATTACGTAAACATGTAGCCGACTCATTAGGAATACAACTGTCCGACTCACTGAGTTCCGAACAAGAAAAAGTCCTGCGCAAAACTCTGAAAGAATACGAGGAAACCTTGAAACGGCAGGCCGTATTACAAGATACTGCCAAACAAATAAAACGGGCAGCCAAAGAAGCAGAAAAAGTAAAACGGAGAGCCAATAAGGAAAAAAATAAGAATAAGAATAAGGAAAAGAAAGAGGAAAAGAACAAAAACGGAAAGAATACAAAGCAAGAAGACGATGTATCCACTACAACGAATGAGGCTGTAAAACCAAAAGACGATACCATTTCTCCCATCGAAACAGGAACTAAAGAAAAGGAGGGCATGGAATGAAGCGACAGTATCTTACATATCTCCTGACGCTACTTTTCACGCTATGTGGAATATCAGCCTGTACCTCTGTAGAACTTTGTCCGGAAGTAGAACATCCGCACGTAGCAAATGTGCGTGCACGTTTCAATTGGAATAACGTCAATAAAGCAGATATTCCCGACGAAGTAAACATTGTGGCAAGTCGTATCATCAACACTTGGCGTACTCACGGTATAGCTGATACTTCTAAGGACCCCACTAAAGAAAACAATATCACCTATCAACAGAGCTCCTCCAAACTTTCAGAGAGTGAAGCAAATAGTAACCATACATTTTACTTGCGGGGTGGAGAATACAATATCTTCGCCATCAATAACCAGAAAATATCAGCCAATACTAAGGGAGAAGGTACAGTCCCTATATCTGAACCTGAAACAGCGGAAAGAACTGCTATTGAGATAGACAATTTAGAAAACTACATCAACAATACTCAAACCAGGGTAAACGAACTCTACCTACATATCAAAAGTATGGGGAACAAGAAACCTGACATCGTAAATGACAATGACCTGCCAGACTTCAATCCCAACTATGAATATTTGGAAAATATTACCACACCCATTTATCATGCCGTGAAGAAAGGGGTCAATGTCAATTCGGGACAAGAAACCATCATAGACTTCGATATGCAACGTATCAGTCTGAAGGTAAACATTACTTTCAAAATACAACTAAAAGCAAATAAAAATAGAGAAAAGATAGACATAGACGACATTGACTCCCCTATCGTAGAGTTATCCGGAATATGCGGACGTTTCAACATCAGCGAAGCCTATCTGGACACCACCAAGCTCTACCGCATGGCGTACAAGATAGTGAAACCGGAAAACGAGCAAGACATAGAACCTCGCACCGGAGAAGACGACACACAACAAGACTTTGTGAAAGAGTCAGAAGACACCTACCGTTGTACCGCCCGCTTCAACACACTGGGAGTAATTCCCAGCGGTAGCAAGAACCATCTCAACGGTCCGGGCATCGTACAGGTAGCCGTAAAGGTATGGTCCGACCTGCTGGACGACAAGGGCAACCAGGTATTAGACGAAACAGGAAGTCCCAAAAGAACTGGACGCTATATCTACGCCGGTATCAACATACGGGATGAACTGATAGCGGAACGCCTTGTCGAGATACGCAACGGCAAGACCTATATGCGCTACAGCAAAGATGACGTGAATGTAGAAGTGGATCTCCCACTGATCATAGAGAAAGACCAGATAGTACCCGACGACAATGGTATGGGTTGGATTCCCGCTGACCCAACTAATCCGGATGGAGACATTGACATTGAAATATGATAAACCGATTATCACCTACATATAGCCCACTCAATACAATGAGAATTCGTTTCTTATTGCCATTTGTACTGTTGCTGACCCTTTACAGTTGCGGCAACCTGTACACCGGTGACGAAACACCTGTCCTCCCCGATGAACCGGATTTTCCCGGTGACAAAAACGAGATACCTGTGATGGTGGCCTTCTGCGACCCTGTCTACAATGTATTGACACGTGGTACAGGAGTCATCGATCCCACCGACACCGACAACTACGGCAAACGAATGCAGAAAGGCCTGTTTTTCATCTATGCTTTCCGACGCGACAATGCCGGTGACAATGTCTATACCACCCACCGCCTTGACGACATAAATCAACGTTACTGTTTAGTAGACGGCAGTTGCGACGAACCTATGATGCAAGATGCCGCCAATCCCCAAAGGGACAAGAACGGTTACCCCTACCTCAGTCCCGAACAATGCAAGGAGCACGGCAAGCGTGCCCGTTATGCAGGAAACGGTTCGTTCGTCAACTGGATAAGTACCACCAATGCCCCTTACTACAGTACACAGCAACAACTCGACCCGTTCAACTTCTTCGCCTACTGCTATGACGATGCCCAGATAGGCGATGTGCAACGCACTACCGACCGCATCAGCTTCGACGTCACCGTAGACGGTTCGCAAGACTTGATGTGCGCCTCCGCAACCAACTTGGGCACACTGATCAGTGAGATTGAAAAGACTCCCGACAAGAACTACGGAGACTATCAGGAACTGGTAAACCGCCTGAAACAATTACAACCCGACGAGTTGAAGACAGTAAATACTTATTATTACAGTACCTATACCGCCTATTTCAATCTTTGGCCTATCATACGCATGCAACATCAGATGGCATACGTGAAAGTGAAGTTCCGTTCTGTATTGAATGGTGGAACTTCCGACTTTATACGTATTAAATCCGTACGGCTGGAAACAGTACACAAAGGAACTTTCACTGTAGCAGCTTATGATCTCAACCAACTCGGTGCCCACTTTCCCGAAAACGGTGAACGTGCGGAATTACTTGCCCGTGACCCCTCGGAAGGCGAAAACGGTGAAGCGGCCTGGCGGGTAAAGACCTGGACGAACGAAAACGGCACCCTCTACCACCCCAAGCACCCACCTGTGGAAGAGGGAGAAACGAACAAGCCTACCGAACTGGAAGGGGGAACCTTTCTGGCGCCACCGGGAAACAATGCCCGCCTCATCATAGAGACGGAGTACTACCGCGACGGGGATGAAAGCGTACCACCGGTAAAGGCGACTGTGACACATAACCTGAAAGACATCATCATTAACAAAGACAACACCGGTAACTTCCTGAACTACGGATTTATGCGTAGCCGGGAATACACCATTACCGCCAGCGTACACGGTTCGCAGGACATACGGATAGACGTACAACCCGTTTCGTGGGTAAACGGTGGAGATTTCGACATCGACATAGGAGAAGGAGAATTCGAGAATTAGATATCTTTTTTATTATTAATTTTAATTTATGTGATTATGAAAAAGCATTTTTTCTATGCAGCAATGGCTCTCGCAGTATTGAGCAGCTGTTCTAAGGACAATGATCCGGCGGTAGCTCCCAATCCGGATGACAACAACACCAAGCCGGTAGCCATCGAACTGGGCATCAACGCCCCGTCGGTAAGTGTAAACACCCGTTCCAGCGGTACGGTAGGCGGTATGACGGACGAAACCAATCTGTGGAAAGGGCAGACCTTGCATGTCGTGGCTTACGACAAAGGAACGACCCACAAGACAACAAACAGTGAAAGTACAACCGAACCGAAAGAGTATATCTTTAATAATCTGACTTTCAAGGCACCGACCCAGACATGGGATGAAGCTCAAACAGGAAATGAACTGCAAGGCGGTAAAAGTATCTATATCTTAAAAGACCAAAGCACCATCCAAGCCGTATATTACAACCCTACCGGCAACATGGACTTCTACGGGTATCATATAGACGATTTATCAGCTAACCTTGACGACGCTACCAAAACCGTAACTGGAATTACCATTACAGGAGCCGAGGACTTGCTGGGTGCAAAAACCAAAGAAGTAAGCGAAGCCAATTATCCCGGTGTACAAGCAGGTGACATCACCGCATTCAATGCAGCCGATCCGGAAAGAGGCTTCAGCGCATGGGCTGCACGTAGAGGCATACAGCCTATTCTGGAGTTCAAGCACTTGCTCACCCGACTGACTTTCTCTGTTACCGCAGCAAAAGCCGACGCAGCAAAATACTATTGGGATGCAACAGCTGGCGGAGGTTCAGGCGCATGGGTAGAGAACAAATCAGCAGAAGCACAAGCTGGAGATCAATCCAGCACTGCCGTTGAAGTTGTAAGTATCGCCATCAAAAACGTCAAGACAGGCATGAATATTGTTCTTGACGGAGCAGAAGGGGGAAAAACATATCCGTATGCAGCCGCTACAACAGAATCAGCGACGTCAGATTTAGCTTTACAAGAACGTAGTGGAGATGCCATGCAAACCTTGACAGCCACCGCTCCCGTTGCTTTCGACGCTTCAGGTGAAGACCACTCAGGTTCTTTCCCTGGAGGAGCCGGCACGTATTCAACCAAGACTCCGGTAGGAGAAAGCTTGATGATTCCGGAAGGAGACACTGAATTGACACTGGAAATCAAACTCCGGCAGAAAGTTGTCGATACAGAAGGATATCCCACTGGAGATAACAAAACTTACAAAATTAAAAACGGTACCGTAAATTATACATTGCCATTCAGCAGCGTTCAAAATAAAGTAGGAGAACAAACCGTATTCACAGCCGGATACTCTTACAACGTAAATATCAAAGTATTCTCTTTCGAAAGAATCGATATTACAGCAGAACTTGCTAAATGGGTATCAGGTGGCGACTTCGACATTGACGCCGAATAATCCCTGCCATTTTCCTGCATAGCACGGAAACTATTCATGTCACAACGGGCGTAGCCGGAGTCCCTCTTCTCCCTGCGCAATCAAGGGAGAAGAGAACTTCGTCCGCCCGATATGACAACACCCTTTTTCAAAGATAACAAGTATTCCCTATGGGGAAATGACGTTCTCCACCAACGGCAACTCCGTTCCCCCTAAAGGGAACGACGGTTTCTTACTATGGGAACGACAGTTTCCCTCTATGGAAACGGAAGTTTCTCTTTAAGGAAACGGGAGTTTCCCTTCGAAGAAACGGGCGTTCCCTGCAAGAGGAAACGCGGGTTTCTATTAACAGAAGATAAAAAACACATGTTTTACGACTAATAAACTCATTACTCAAGATTATGAAAAAGAACATCTGGATATGGGCATTGGCAGCCACCACATTGACGACAGCCTGCTCGCAAGACAATGACCCCGTCGGTGAAGAACCGAAACAAGAAGTCACCGACAACGACTGGATAAGTCCGGACGGACAGGTAGTAATACAACTGGGCGGTACGGACAACACGGCAGCCGATGCAATCATCACACGTGCACCGATAAAGGATGACGGAAGCAACTTCTTCTACGACCTTTCCGGTTCCCTCACAAATCCCAACACCGTAGGTATCCTTGCACTGGCCTCGGACAAGGCAGGATGGAGCGATACAGACAATTACGGCATTTTGCTGAACAACATCGAAGGTATCGGCAGCACCGAGAAAAAATCGAAGGCAGACGGTGCCCAAAAAGACCAACTCAACAAAATCACGCTGAAAGGAAAAACGACATGGGGCGGTGTGTACTACTACCCAATGAAAATAAAATATAACTACGACTTCTACGGATATGCACCTTATGTGACAGGCGAAAGCGTGAGTGCAACAGATTCCAAGATTTCGTATACGAACTTCAATGGTTCACAGGATATCATGTTCTGCAAAGCTTCGGCACAGGACATACCGGCGGGCGCCATCTATACAGACGACTCCCAAACCATGAACACGGAGGTGTTGAAAGGTTATAACGCCAAATACATCCGCCAACTGAAGTACCACAAACAGCTGAACTCGGGTGGCAGTACCGGAAAAGAAGACTACCCCTGGATTCCCAACCTGGCCTTCGAACACCAACTGGTATGGTTGAAATTCTCCGTAGTAGTGGCTAAAAACCAAAGCGATGCCGACAAGGCCGCAGTTGCCGGACAACTAACAGTAAAGGACATCAAGCTGAAGGCCCATCCCACCACTGTGGATTTGGACTTACAGGCAGAAGATGCCAACAGACTGGCATGGGGATCCGCAACCCAAGACTTACCGATGCTCAACCCCGACAACGATGCTGTTGTTACCGAAGCTTTTGCACCGGAACAAGCAGAAACACCTACCATAAGAGGTTATCTGCTCGTGCAGCCACATACAACCTACACCGTAAGCCTGACCGTAGTTCCCAAAGCAAGCGACAATGGAGTACAGCCCGAAAGCCAGACATTCGATGTGGAACTGAAAAATGTTGGAAAAGGCTTCGAAAAAGGCAAGAGCTACAATATCCGCCTCGGCATCTACGCCCTGCAGGAAGTAGAAGCTACCGCTGAACTGATTTCTTGGGGTGCTGACGAAACAATCGACATTCCCGTAGAATAAAAGAGAACAAACTATCAAGTAATGAGTAAACAAATAGTAAACATATCCTCTCTCTTAAGTTTCATGCTCCTGTTGTCAGGATGCGGACAAGAAACTTCATTGGTTCCCCTCCCCGGTAACGGGGAGCAGGAACCGGTGGAGATTCGCTTGAACGCAAGTCTGGCAGAGATAAGTGTGGAGGTGACGCGCGCCGATGCCACTATGTTGATGCCCAATGGTAGTAGGATAGGTTTATACGGTATGCGAAATTCCGGCGACTTGCCAGGAAACAATCCCTACATCGATAACTGGGAGTTTGTTACAGACGCAGATGGAGCAATGAGTAATCCGGATCACGCCAAAGTCTACTTTCCTGCCGGAAGGGAACAGGCATTTCTCTATGCCTACAGCCCCTATACAACATCGGTAAAGGTGATGGCGGATGGTAAGGTAGGTATCCCCGTAAAAAGCGATCTTGCCGACAACCCTACTGAGAGTCCTTGGAATACCGAGCCTTGGACACATGCAGCCACCGACCTGCTCTATGCTTACGATGACCCTATTCATCACTACAGACTGCCCCTTCCCGATAATCCTCTCAATGAAAATGCCTATTTCATTTTCAAGCATGCTTTGGCAAAGCTGAACATTCTGGTATCTACCTCTTCTGCTACTGAAAGCTATCAGTTGAACTCCATCACCGTGACCTTCAGTAACGGACAGTATGGCTACATGAACTTGACAGATGGTAAAATAACCCCCGAAGCTTCTTCAACAAAGACTTTTACCGTAGGTTATGATCCGTCACAAACCATAATCAGTAACACCACTGATCAAGCACAGTTTTCTCACATCGTAATTCCACCCGCCACGATTACCGATAATGCCATAGAAGAAATAAAAATAACCGCCAATGGTACGGAATACATCGTGTATGAAGCTACAAGCGGTCCCGTCATCACCTTGACAGCCGGTATGCAAAAAACATTACATATCAAGTTCAACCCTGATAATCAGGCCCATTCTTCATTGATAGATTGGGATAATGATGTAAATCAAGATATTGATTATAATAGATAGAAAGAAATGAAACCGAAACAGATCCTCCTCCGTTCCATGCAACTGGTGTTTGCCACGCTGCTCTTGCTCTGCGCCGCCCCTGCCCTGCATGCCCAGCAAATAGCGATAAAGACCAATGGACTGATGCTTGCCGCTATGGCACCCAATGCGGGTTGTGAATTTGTTGTGGGCGAACGAAGCAGTATCGACCTGTCCGCTTTCGGTTCTGTCAATATCTATGGCAACAAAGCCAAGATACTGGGGTTCCAACCCGAATACCGTTATTGGTTCAACGGTCGTCCCATGACTCGCGAATATGTAGGTATAGCAGCTCTGGGTACCACCTACGACATCACATGGGGAGAACAAGTTTATAAAGGTGACGCCTTTGGCGCAGGTATTACTTTTGGTTATGCACTCAATTTGAACAAACGTCTCAATGTGGAATTTTACGGAGGCTTCGGTGCCGTATACTTCAATCAGAAACAACATTACAAAACCGACAATCTGGACGATTATGTTGAAAACGGCGTGACGCAAGCCAACGCCAACGGATATAAACTGTTGCCAATAAAGCTGGGAGTGTCAATTTCGTACATACTAAAGTAACTGTAAATAGAACAGTGAGAGTTATGAGCTAAAAAATATAAAAGGATATGAAGGAATTGGGTAAAATTCTATTTTGTATGGCTATGGCTTTTGTTACGCTTCAAACAACGGTGGCGCAAGAAATCTCCATTGTTTCAGGTAAAGTACTGAACTTGCCCGAAGGCGAAAAGAAAGCACGGCCATTTCCTGTAACAGAAAAGGTATATGTATTCGCTTTCAATACGGTGGCTGCCGCACGCGACGCCTTGAAACAACTGGAAGGCGGAGGAGGTACTATGATGTCTGATGCTGATGCCGTGGCAGGAGCCGACGGATATTACGAGATACGCGTGGCCGAAACCGGTGCGCTCATCTTCCGCGTAGCGATGAAAAGCGAACTGCGCGAAGTGAACTACAAACAAACGATCGATCTTTCCATTGACGGTGGTATCGCCCTGGACGAGGTAGAAGTTGTAGCTGAAAGCAAGAAACCGCAACCCAAACCTGTAGCAGGCAAAATTGTAGGTAACAAACTCATTGTGGATAATTCCATTGGTATACCCAGCAACTACGGAGCACCCAACCGGCGGCTTATCATGCAACCATACGTAGTGGATTGCACTACGGAGGACACGGTGAGTTATATCGAACCTACCGTGATAGACGGTGAAGAATATGGCCTGACGCAAGACCGACGTATGGCCTATAATATGAAAAACGATAAACTCGCCGCCTTCATCAGCCAACGTCGTACCCTCAACGAAGAACGTTTCGACCTGACTGTGAAAGATTCAGTACCCATACCCGATCCAAGACGCATATACAGCGTACTCACCAAAGTGATCATTGCCGACTACACCCACCCCACCTATATGGACGAATGGAAACTGACGACTTGCAAGATAAAGCGTCCTCTACAATTTCTGGAATTCTCATTCCCCGACTTTGAACTAGACCCCGATAAATATAAAGAAACTCCCCGGCGCGAACGACGCAACACTGCCGGAAACATATCACTTACTTTCCTTGTGGGGAAGGCGGAACTTGATCCTGAAGACTCTACCAATATCGCCCAGATGCAGAAACTGCAAACCGATTTGATGAATATTGTCAATGGAGAAGGAACCACCCTGAAAGAATTCAAGATTACAGGTATATCTTCTCCCGAAGGACGTTATGCCAGTAACCTGGATCTTGCCCGAAGACGTACCGCATACGCCCTGCAGCAAATCACCTCCGTTATTCCACCCGAGAAATGGAAACGGGTATTTAAACATCCCAACGAAACACGCGTAGCCACTTGGGACGAAGTGGCGGACTTGCTGGAACAAGACAGTTTAAAGGCCGAAGCCGCCGACATCAGGGCGATCACTCAAAAATACAAAAATCCGGACGCACAGTTTGCAGCTGTATCACGACTCCCCTACTACGCCACCGTTATCAAAGACCGGTTACCTAAGTTGCGTACCGTCCAATACGAATACAAGCATGAGATCTTCCGTGAACTGAATCCTGACGAAATACTGGAACGTTACAAAAATGACCCTGACTACCGGGACGGCAAGAAGTCGTTTACCCGCTACGAATACTGGCACCTCTTCCAGATGGTGAAAGATCCGAAAGAAGCGGAAAAGATATTCAGGCGTGCTTACAGGGAGACTATGGCTTACGACCTGAAAGGGCAAGAAAAGCCATGGATACTTGCCGCCAACAATCTTGCCGTGGCGCTTCTGCGGCGCGACACTTTCGACGTGGATGTACTGAAACCGCTGATAGACATCACCCGCAAAGTGAACATGATAGATACTTTCAACGACGGTATCAGTGTGATAAAGACAGAAGTAAACCCCGAAACAATCGTCGCCAACCAATTGGCAATGTACATACGTGCCTACAACTTTGAAGATGCCAGTATCCTGGCCGACAAATTGCCCGACACCGAACGTTTCCAGATGATCAAGGCTTTTGCCAACTGTCTGGGTGGATATTATGATTACCGGGGAGCAGCCAATATTAAAGAATCTGAAGAACGGAAAAAGGTATTCCAACAAGTAAAAAACTCCTCACCCATGAACAATGTCGTAATGTGTATGGCCATGGAGACAGACCCATACAACCGGGAAGCTGAAACGGCTCTGGACTCCATCCCCGACAGTTCACTGAAGCAATACTTGAAACTGGTACTTTTCATAAGAAGCAAGAAACTATACGAATGGAGTTACGACAATGCATTGGATTTTGACGAAGCGTGTAAAATACTGGACGCCATTATCCAGAAAGATAAGAAGTTCCACAAAATAGCTACCAATGACGGTGAAATCAGTAAGGAATTCATGGATTATTTTGAAGAGGGAGGATGGAAACTCTATTAAACGTGAAGATTGAAGTATAAGATATGAAACATAAAAACATATTGGGGAGGATGGGGAAACTAATCGCATTATTTTGCGGAATGTTGTTGACGGGAACAATACCCGCTGTTGCACAACAACCGAAAGAGCCGATATCACCGGAGAAGCAAAAACAACTGGAAACGCAATCCGAACAGCACCGTGACAGCACAAGTACGGACAATACCGGTTTCGACGCCACACAGGAAATATTTTCCAAACGTTACCGCCATCCCGATGCCGTACCTTTTGACACATTATGGAAAAACAATGTCTATATTTCCCTGTTCGGAGGTATGGATAAGATGGTACCGCGTGGTAGCGCCGACTTCAGTACAGGTCCCATCGGCGGCATTGCCGCTAACTGGCAGTTTGCACCCTCACACACTGTGAGAGCATCGCTACTTGCCGGGAACCTCGCCCGGAAAATAGACAACGAGACATTGCGGCGGTTCGGCTTGCAACTGGACTACTTGCTGAATGTAACCACTTATACAAGCGGTTATAATCCCGGACGCCTTTTTGAGTTCCTGACCGTGGCAGGTATCGGCTACCAATATTCCTCACTGGCAGGTAATGCGGAACATGTAGGTGAATTACATCTGGGCATACAACTGAAGCTACACCCCACAGCGCAAGTAGACTTTTTTATAGAGCCACGTTTCACCGTTTTAAGTGACGGAATAGATCACTCTTTCCAAAAAAACTGGCATAAATATGATATGACCTACGGTGCCATAATGGGCATGAATTACCGCTTCAAGGCATGGAAACCTTTCGGAAAAATACGTACACTTGAAGGAGATAAATTTCCAGATAACACATTCATCAGTTTCGCTGCCGGCGGACAAATACAGGCATCACGCTTAACTGACGAAATAGGGTTGACGAACTCCATCGGGCCACATTTCAGCCTGTCCGTGGGAAAGTGGCTGATACCTGCTTTTGGCCTAAGGTTATCTGGTTTTAAATCAGCCGATACATGGCATAAAAAGGTACTTGTAGCCACCGAAACCACTCCTCAAGAAGAATTCTATGAAATGTCAACGTATATGGGTGGACGTCTGGAAGGCATGTTGGATGCCACATATTTCTTCAATGGACGCCAAACCGACCCCAAGTTCTCTATAAATCTGCTGGCTGGTGGAGAACTGGGACTTATCAGAAAAGAAAGCGGATATCATCCCGCCAAAGGGGGATATACGGGTATCACGGGTGGCGTGCAGTTGAAGTACAAGCTGTTCAACGATGTATCGTTGTTCATAGAACCGCGTACCACAATGGCTTCATATTCTTTAAAAACCAATGAAAAAGTGGAGAACAGGTATTTGGCAAAGAAATATACGGATAATCTGTTCAATATCAATATAGGTATTGAAATACGCAGGTCGAATGAAGAAAGCCGGATGGCTCGTTCGCTATCTTTAGAAGACTTTAAACCTTCTTTCTTCGTCAGTGGTTCAGCAGGCTTTACCATCCCGGTGGAACCTAAACGTTACGAATTGAAACGTCATTTCAATTATCAGGCAATGTTGGCGGTAGGACGTATCTTCACTCCTATCTCATCGGCACGGGTGGCGGTAGATTTTAGTCCGTTGTCCGTAGACATGAAGGGGGGAGCAGCCAGTTACAATATGGTAAGCGGTAGTGTAGACTATCTGTTGAATTTAAGTAATCTGATGATGGGATTCGATGCCGAACGAAAGTACGACGTACAACTATTGGCGGGCTTGGTAGCTTCCATGAGGTTAGCTCCGTCAGACGAAGTGTCTGACGAAGACATGAATAAAAGCAAGTTATTCATGGGAGGAGAGTTGGGAGTACAGACATCTTACAAGGTCAGTTCCCGTTTCAAAGTCTTTCTGGAACCATTAATACGAATCTATGGTAAAAAACTGTTGAAACAAAGTAGTATCCAAGGTACCGACATCGTAATAGCGCTACGTGCAGGCACATGCTTCTCATTCTAAAGGAAGTATGCTTCATTTCAGCATCTCATCAATCTTCTTAACCAAAGAAGCAAATTCTTCAGGATTATACAGGCGGGTAAGAAAAACAATGCGGCCTTCCTTGTCAATCAGCACATTCCGGGTGATACCCGCTTTACGCAATGCATATTTGGCAAATATATCCGCTCCGGGATCCAGTCCCAAAGGATAAGTAATGCCGGTAGATTTACCAAAGGCAATCACTTTATCCAACGGCTCATCGCGGTCAATCCCGATCAAGGCGAAATTAGGGTTGGACTTATGCTTCTGCCAAATATCTTTTTCAATGAAAGGCATCTCTTTCCGGCAGACGCCACACCAACTGGCAGTAAATTGCAACATCACCACTTTTCCACGAAGCTCGGAGAGTTTCACAGTCTTGCCGTCGGTCAACTTTACGGTAAAATCGGGAGCCATCTGCCCCACTTTTACGATATAACCAGTATCGTCCGCCTCCTGGGCCATAACCGCCATGCTACACAATGCAAACAGGCAGAATACTAATAATCGGATTTGTTTCATTTGCTCAATCTTTAACGGTTTATTTCATAACGCAAAAGAAACGAATTAGGGGTAACAAAACAAATAGGATATAAACACTTTGCGAATATTTAACTTGTATACTTACAAAGAGGATGTCAAAAGTCCGATAACGCTATCAATATAGTAGCCTACTCAAACTTTTGACATCCTCTTTCTCCTTCCCAGATAATCAGATATTAGGTTTGATATCCAGCTTTACAGGCTTAATCATATTTTCTGGTTTCAGAATTGTATCCAGGTCTTCTTTTGAAAGTATATTATGCTCTAAAACCAGTTCGTAAACCCCTCTGCCGGTTTCAAGCGCTTCCTTGGCAATCTTAGTAGAGTTTTTATAACCGATAACAGGATTAAGCGCCGTAACTACACCGATACTGTCATGTACATGCCGGCGGCAAACTTCCTCATTGGCAGTGATGCCGTCAATGCAAAGAGTACGCAAAGTATCGAAACCGTTCATCAACAGATCGGCCGACTCAAAACAACATTGCGCCATAACGGGTTCCATAGCATTCAGCTCCATTTGCGCCGCTTCACCACTCATAGCTACGCAAAGATCATTTCCGATTACTTTGTAGTCTATCTGGTTCATTACTTCAGGGATAACCGGATTTACCTTGCCCGGCATAATGGAAGATCCCGGCTGCATGGCGGGAAGATTGATTTCTCCCAAACCGCAACGCGGGCCGGATGCAAGCAAGCGAAGGTCATTACATATCTTGTTCATCTTCACCGCCACCCTTCGCATCGCCGAAGAATAGCCGACAAGGCAAGACGTATCGGATGTGGCCCCCACCAAATCACCGGATAACTTAATCTTCAGTCCGGTAATCTTCTGCAAAGCCTCCACGCATTTTTCGGCATATCCGGGTTCTGCCGTAATTCCTGTACCGATGGCGGTAGCTCCCATATTAACGGTAAGAAACTCCTCTGCCGCAAAATTGAGGTTCTTTATTTCATCGCGCAAGATACTGGCAAATCCGTTAAATGTCTGTCCGAGAGTCATCGGCACGGCATCTTCCAACTGTGTACGCCCCATTTTGATGATATGCTTGAACTCTTCCGCTTTACGCTGGAATGCGTCGATCAGTTCCTCAAAATGTTTCATCAACTTGAGATGAGTATAATACATTCCTATATGTATAGCAGTGGGATATGCATCATTGGTAGACTGAGAGCGGTTTACATGGTCATTGGGTGAACAATACTGATACTCACCACGTTTATGTCCCATAAGTTCGAGAGCGCGATTGGCAATAACTTCATTGGCATTCATGTTGGTAGTGGTTCCGGCTCCTCCTTGAACCATGTCCACCGGAAACTGTTCGTGATGCTTGCCGTCAAGTATTTCCTTACAAGCTTTAAGAATGGCATCCCTTTGCTCACCGGTAAGCAAGCCAAGGTCGAAGTTTGCCATAGCCGCCCCCATCTTGGTGATGGCAAGAGCGTTGATAAATAATGGATATTCGTTCAGATGAAATTTACTAATACGAAAATTTTCGATACCCCTGAGGGTTTGCACTCCGTACATAGCATCTTCGGGTATTTCACGGCTACCGATTAAGTCACTCTCTGTACGTGTTCCTTTTAATAAGTTCTCTTCCATAATATATATTAATTAACAGTTATTCATTGTGTACTTCTAAATAATAACCAAAGGTAAAACAATTTGTTTTGTAAGCGATACGGCTTATCAATAAGTTAATAAACTTTAACCGTACAACAATCATACACATTATACTATATATATTGTGACAAAATGAAACATACACTCTAAAATTTCCCAAGGTCTTATTTTTGTAAAGAAAGACTTCATTTAGTAAATATACGCTAATTTCAGTAAACACTTTAACTTCTTTTTTTGTTATATAAAAGATAATTTCAGAACTTAGCCACCCGCAAAAACAATGTTGTCTTTGTATAATCTTAATTTGAAGAATATATGATATTACAATTACTATTCGTTCTAACAGCTATTATCATCGGTGCACGTTTGGGAGGTATAGGCCTTGGAGTGATGGGAGGCGTAGGTTTGGGGATACTTACCTTTGTATTCGGCCTGCAACCCACAGCACCGCCAATTGATGTGATGCTGATGATTGCCGCCGTTATTTCCGCGGCTTCCTGCATGCAGGCAGCCGGAGGACTTGACTATATGGTGAAGATAGCCGAAAAGCTGCTACGTAAAAATCCATCCCATGTCACCATCCTCAGCCCCATCGTAACTTACTTGTTTACCTTTGTCGCCGGAACGGGGCATGTAGCTTATTCCGTTCTTCCGGTGATTGCCGAAGTGGCGACGGAAACCAAAATACGCCCCGAACGCCCGTTGGGTATTGCGGTTATCGCTTCGCAGCAAGCCATTACGGCAAGTCCCATTTCTGCTGCTACGGTTGCGTTACTCGGTTTATTGGCAGGCTTCGACATTACATTATTCGATATATTGAAAATCACTATCCCGGCAACTATACTCGGCGTACTGGCAGGTGCATTGTGCTCCATGCGCGTAGGCAAGGAACTGGTAAATGATCCCGAATACCAGAAACGTCTGGCAGAAGGATATTTCGACGGTAAGAAAGTGAAGATTGACGATGTGAAAAACAAACGCCATGCCATGTTATCGGTACTTATATTCATCCTCGCTACCGTCTTTATCGTCCTTTTCGGCTCGCTCGAAGGCATGCGTCCCTCCTTCCTGATTGATGGAAAAGTGGTCACTCTGGGCATGTCTTCCATTATAGAAATTATCATGTTATCGGCGGCAGCCATTATTTTATTGGTAACCAGAACCGATGGTATCAAGGCAACGCAAGGTTCAGTGTTTCCTGCCGGAATGCAAGCCGTCATTGCCATTTTCGGTATCGCCTGGATGGGCGACACGTTTTTGAACGGCAATATGACTCAACTTACCGCATCTATTGAAGGCATTGTACGCCAAATGCCGTGGCTGTTTGGGGTCGCACTGTTTGTGATGTCCATCCTGTTATACAGCCAGGCGGCCACCATACGCGCGTTGGTACCGTTGGGCATTGCCCTGGGCATATCACCATACATGCTCATAGCCATGTTTCCGGCAGTAAACGGATATTTTTTCATCCCGAATTATCCTACTGTAGTGGCTGCCATCAATTTCGACCGTACCGGAACAACCCGGATCGGTAAATACGTACTGAACCACTCCTTTATGATGCCGGGCATGGTTGCTACGGTAGTTGCCATTGTTCTGGGATTGTTATTCATACAAATATTCTAACCAATATACTTCAACCTATTTTTTAATTTAAACAATTAAGTTATGAAAAAATTCAAAAGACTTAGTGTGGTAGCTGTAATGCTACTGTTTTCTGTAGCGGCAGTTTTCGCGCAGCAAAAGCCCAATATCCATATTCTTGCAACCGGTGGAACAATTGCCGGAACAGGAACGTCTGCCACTGCGACTAACTATACAGCCGGTCAGGTAACCATCGGGACACTGCTGGACGCCGTACCCGAAATAAAGAATATCGCTAACGTTACAGGCGAGCAAATCGTTAAAATCGGTTCTCAAGACATGAATGATGAAGTCTGGCTTATCCTCGCAAAGAAGATTAACCAACTCTTGAAACGTTCGGATATCGATGGTATCGTTATTACTCACGGAACCGATACCATGGAAGAAACCGCTTATTTCCTTAACCTGACGGTCAAAAGTGATAAACCGGTCGTTCTGGTCGGAGCTATGCGTCCCTCTACAGCCCTTAGCGCCGACGGCCCCCTCAACTTATATAATGCCGTTGTGGTGGCGGGAGCAAAAGAGTCTAAAGGCAAAGGAGTTCTGGTAGCTATGAACGGAAGCGTGCTTGGCGCTACAAACGTGGTGAAGATGAATACCGTCGACGTACAAACGTTCCAGGCTCCTAATGCAGGTGCACTCGGTTATGTTTTGAACGGTAAGGTAACGTACAATATGTCATCCGTAAAGAAACATACCACCCAGTCCGTTTTCGATGTAACCAATCTGAACTCACTTCCCAAAGTAGGCATCGTCTATAGCTATTCAAATATTGAAGCCGACATGGTTACACCTATGTTGAGCAACGGCTATAAAGGTATCATTCATGCAGGAGTAGGCAACGGAAACATTCATAAGAATATATTTCCGGTTTTAATGGATGCGCGCAAAAAAGGTATCCTCGTTGTCCGTTCTTCAAGAGTGCCCACAGGACCGACTTCACTGGACGCCGAAGTGGACGACGCGAAATATCAGTTCGTAGCATCCCAGGAATTAAATCCCCAGAAATCACGCGTCCTGTTGATGCTTGCATTGACCAAGACCCATGACTGGAAGCAAATTCAGGAATATTTTAATGAATACTAAAATCGATATCCGGAAATGATGAAGAAACTAACATTCATACTCCTGATGGCAGGCTGCATACAGGGAATACATGCCCAGGATACGGAGAAAAGTGACAGGTTCCTTGGGAATAAAACCCTGTTTGAAGAACTTACTAATGTGGAAAAGAAACAGGATAAGTTTAACTTATTCCTCAACATGCAGGGAAGTTTCGATGCCAATTTCCGCGATGGCTTTGAACAAGGAGCCTTCAAAATGAGACAACTTCGTATCGAGGCGAAAGGTAATATCAACAGTTGGCTCTCGTATCGGTACCGGCAACGCCTGAACCGTTCGAATGACGGTAGCGGAAACATAGACAACCTACCTACCTCTATTGACTATGCAGGTATCGGAATAAAGTTAGGCAAAGGATTTTCCCTCTTTGCCGGTAAACAATGCACCGCCTACGGAGGTATAGAGTTCGATTTAAACCCCATCGACATATACGAGTATAGCGATATGATCGAGAATATGAGTAACTTCATGACCGGTTTGAATATCGGCTACGACATTACTCCCAGCCAACAACTGAACTTACAGATTTTGGATAGCCGCAACGGTTCCTTTAACAGTACCTATGGCATTGAGACGGTAGAAGGTGAAACTCCTCAACTGGAATCGGGCAAACTGCCGCTTGTCTATACCCTGAACTGGAATGGTAACTTTAATGACGTGTTCAAAACACGTTGGTCTGCTTCCGTCATGAACGAGGCAAAAGATAAATACCTCTATTATTACGCGCTGGGTAATGAGTTAAATCTGGACAAATTCAATATGTTCCTCGATTTCATGTATTCCAAAGAAGGGGTCGACCGTAAAGGAATTGTCACAAGGATGACAGGTAAAATGGATGGGCACAATGCTACCGATGCCGGTTATATGTCATTGGTAACCAAGTTAAACTATCGCTTTTTACCTAAATGGAATGTCTTTGTAAAAGGAATGTACGAAACCGCCTCTCTTACCAAGAAACATGGAGATTTAGAGAAAGGGAAATACAGTACATCCTGGGGATACCTTGCCGGTGTAGAGTTTTATCCGATGGAAACCAACCTGCATTTCTTCCTGACTTACGTAGGACGTTCATATGACTTTACAGCCCGTGCCAAGGCACTGGGACAAGAGAATTATTCAACAAACAGAGTATCGGTTGGATTTATATACCAGTTACCTGTATTTTAATAGGACAGCTTTTCTTACAAGTTTATGTATATAAAAAAACTCCGGAATAACTTAATAAACTATTCCGGAGTATTCTTTCGAGGTACCTGGCAGATTCGAACTGCCGTACACGGTTTTGCAGACCGCTGACTAAGCCACTCATCCAAGGTACCAGTATTTCTTGTTTGCGGATGCAAAGGTAGTACATTTTTTTAAACTACCAACTATCTACAGCAATTTTTCTTTGTTTCTTTTGGCTTTCCACTACACTCCGCACGTTTTTTATCGTACAATTGCTTTAATTCACAGCCGGTTACACAATTCTCGCATGGATTACGTTTTTCCTTTACCCGCCGAAAAAAAGAATAAATGCTCTGACCAATCCGAAAAGCGCATAACAGCAGCACCAATACAACTACCCAATTTTGCCAATTGCTCATATAAACAAACCTCCTATCTGATAAATAGTAAAAGATACTCCCCACGCCAATAAAGTAGTATATACGGCTGTAAACAATGCCCACTTCCAACTGCCCGATTCTCCCTTAATAGCCGCCAGCGTGGCAATACATGGAAAATATATCAATACAAACACCATGTAGCAAAAAGCGACCAGAGGGGTAATTGGAATACGTTGTCCCAAACTCACAGTGTCTACCTCAGCATCATCGGCATAAAGTACCCCGAGCGTACTTACCACCAATTCCTTAGCCCCCACACCGGATAGAATGCCAATACCCAGTTTCCAATCGAACCCCAAAGGTTCAATAACCGGCTCCACCGCCTTACCAATCTTACCTATATAGGAATTTTCCTGTTGCTCGGCAACATCTTCATAGGTATCATGATTGGGATAATAACCCAAAGCCCATATCACAACAGAAGCCACCATTATAATCCCTCCCATCTTACGCAGATACTGTGCACCTTTCTCCCATGTATGCCTGAAAATAGACTTAGAAGTCGGTATACGATAAGGAGGCAATTCCATAACAAATGGCGTATCGTCTCCTTTCACCAAAAAACGGCAAAAAAGGCGTGCCATAACCACAGCCAGCAAAATACCGATAGCATAAATTGTTAACAAAACCAGGCTGGCATTGTTCGGGAAAAAAGCTCCTACCAACAACAAGTAAATAGGCAGACGGGCACTGCATGACATCAATGGATTAATGAGCATAGTTACCAGACGACTCTTACGGTTCTCGATAGTCCGTGATGCCATAATTGCCGGAACATTACAACCAAATCCCATAATCAACGGTATGAAAGATTTACCATGTAACCCCATCTTATGCATTATCTTGTCCATAATAAAGGCAGCACGAGCCATATATCCCGAATCTTCCATCAGCGAGATAAAGAAATAGAGAATTAAGATGTTGGGTAAAAAAACAATAACACCACCTACACCACCTACAATACCATCGACCAACAAAGCCTTCAACGGTCCTTCGGACATATTGTTACGGATTAAGTCTCCCAACTCTCCAACTAACCATTCAATACCTTGCATAGGATAATCACCTAAAATGAAAGTTCCTTCAAACATCAGATACAGGAAAAGAAAAAAGATAGGATATCCCCACACACGGTGCGTTACAATAGAGTCTATAACACGGGTAACATGTGCCGTATCTTTATGATTATCGGTATACGTCTCACGTAATGCACCAGATATAAAACCATATTTGGCATCGGTTATAGCCTGCTCACTCTCTTCATTAATCACATTGCGGAGACGCAGTTCCTCCCGGTCGCGAACTTCAAGAATTTCTTTTCCATTGGAAAATTCCCGTACCACCTTCTCCAAATCTTCATCATTCTCCAAAAGTTTGATAGCCAGAAAACGGGTGGAGTATTTATGACGTATATTCTCGTTGACGCTGATGACACGCTTTACCGTATCGATGCTTCGTTCCAGTTCCGGTCCGTGATTGATATGGATATGGCGATAAAAGCCCCTCGGATGATCTTCTTCCTCTTTGTGAGTACCAAAATCATGGTCGGGAACATATTCTTTATGCCAGTTACGTAAATCGTTTAATATCTCAGCGCGTACCTTCCCTTTCTTGTCAAGGAAGTCGCCCCCTTCGTAAATACCGATAATTGCATGGAACAACTGCTCAATCCCCTTTCCGGTACGACTGACGGTAGGCAACATCGGAACCCCGAACAGTTGTCCCAACTTTACATAATCCAACGTATTGCCACTGGCGGTCAATTCATCGTACATATTAAGGGCAATCACCATACGCACATTCATATCAATCAATTGAGTCGTGAGGTAAAGATTACGTTCCAGATTAGAAGAATCGACTACATTGATGATAATATCCGGCGTCTCGTTAATGATATGCTGGCGAACATATATTTCCTCTGGCGAATAGGCTGAAAGAGAATAGGTACCGGGAAGATCGACAATGCGGAAATGATAACCCTGAAAGTCAAAGTAACCTTCTTTAGCATCTACAGTAACGCCACTATAATTGCCCACATGCTCGTGTGAACCGGAAGCAATATTAAACAGGGATGTTTTACCGCAATTCGGATTTCCAACCAAAGCTACATTAATGGTACGGCGTTTCCCCAGAGCAAGACGTTTCAATTCATCTTCTCCCAAAACCATGTCTTCACTTAATCCTTTATGATAATCCAGTTGCAGGTCCAGTTCCTTTATCTCATGCTCACTTATAATCTCTATCATTTCGGCTTCTTGCCGACGTAGGGATATCTCATATCCCATTACTCTATATTTGATAGGATCTCTTAACGGAGCATTCAACAAAACCTCCACGGTCTTTCCTTTGACAAACCCCATTTCCACAATACGTTTGCGGAAACCACCGTGTCCTAGCACTTTTACAATTACCCCTTTTTCACCGGTTTTCAATTCGGATAAACGCATAGTTTTCTGCCTTTCTATATTTTGGACGCAAAGATAAAAATTATGTTCGCACGCAACAAATAATTTAGAATGTTTTTAAATAAGAGAGTATAAGTGATTATCAGAAAGAATAATTTATCTTTGCAAAATAGAAATACATTTTAGCAAATGGAAATAAGAAAAGTAGCACAATATATTGAGCAAGAACGACTCTTCGACAAGAGAGATAAAATTCTCGTAGCACTAAGTGGAGGAGCAGACTCTGTGGCCTTGTTACGCTTATTGCTATCACTGGAATATACCTGTGAAGCCGCCCATTGCAATTTCCATCTTCGTGGTACAGAGTCTGACAGAGATGAAGCATTTGTTCGCCATCTCTGTAAAGAATTGCAGGTAAATTTACACGTCATTCATTTTGATACGAAGAAAATTGCAGAAGAACGACATATCTCCATCGAAATGGCGGCACGCGAATTACGTTACAATTGGTTTGAGAAACTCAGGAAGGAGTGCCACGCAGCGGTTATCGCCGTTGCCCATCATCAAGACGATAGTGTTGAAACTTTCCTCTTGAACTTAATTCGTGGAACAGGTATCAACGGTCTGAAGGGAATACGTCCCCAAAATGGGCGTATTGTCCGACCTTTGCTTTGCACAGACCGCAAAGAAATCATGGGTTATCTGGAACACCTCCAACAAGGTTATGTAACAGACAGCACGAATTTACAAGACGAATACACCCGAAATAAAATCCGCCTGAACATACTGCCGTTAATGCAAGAAATCAATCCTTCAGTAAAAGAAAGTATTCTCACTACGACGGAACACTTGAACGATACCGCTACCATATATAAAAGAGGTATAGAAGAAGGAAAGTTACGGGTACAAAACTTGAAAGGTATCCATATCGAAACCCTAAAACAAGAACCCACACCGGAAACATTACTGTTCGAAATACTCTATCCTCTCGGATTTAATCCGACCCAAGTGAAAGATATCTACCGTTCATTAGACGGACAACCGGGTAAATCATTCACCATTCCCGGATGGCGTGTAGTCAAAGACCGTGATTATCTACTTATTGAACCTTACAAACCAATCACCCAACCGATTCTTCAGATAGAAGAACATCCCTACACTCTGGATTTTGTAATCCCTCGTGACAAAGACATAGCTTGCTTTGATGCGGAAAAGCTGTTATCTCCTTTTTTGCTCAGATTATGGAAGCAAGGAGACGCCTTTGTCCCTTTCGGCATGAAAGGACGAAAAAAAATAAGCGACTACCTGACCGACCACAAATTCTCTCTCCTGCAAAAAGAACAGCAATGGGTACTTTGTTGTGGTGAAGATATCATCTGGCTGGTAGGCGAACGAACGGATAACCGCTTCCGTATAGATGAAAACACACATAGGGTGATAGTGATAAAAGTAATCAGTTCCGGCACCTGATTTATAATCTTTTATCATTGTATGAAGAAAATGATTTAACCATTGGTAATCAATACACAACGTAGGATATATTCAGTATATAACTAAATAAAATTCAATATACACCCCTATCTGCTACGTCCATTAAACGTAAACATCCTTATACATCTTTTTCAAAATGGTATTTACACGATGATCCGGTTCTCTTTGGGCTTTTTGAAGCAATCGGACAGCAATGCAGCAAACGGAGTATCGTATGTACGTGCCTTTTGCGGACATCCCTTCACACAAGCACAGCACTTGATACATTTCTCGACAAGCGTATTACATTCATCCCCTTTCAAAATAGCACCCGTAGGACAATGCTTCACACAATAACCACAATGTGTACAAAGTTCCGCATCCACTGCCGGAATGCGAGGCAAAGGTACACCGCTTTTTCTTAGTTTGATTACTTTACGCAGAAAACGGAAAAGGGGAAAAAACGGTTGGCGGGGACGTTGAATACGATTCACATCTACCGCATACAATCTCTCCATATCAACCGCAGCTTCTATTTTGATACGGATCTTTTTCCCGAAGTCTTCGGCATATTTCAAATCATCCACATCAGGGCGACCTGCCGCAACCGGATTTTTTCCGGTACTATAAGAATGCTCACCTATAAAAGTCGCTCCCGCTATCACTTTAAAACCACGTTCGGACACAAAAGCATCCAATTCTGCCAATGCTTTCTCGTAAGCACGATTACCATAAACTACCACCACTACGGCAGGAGCACCCGCCGCATGTATCTCTTTCAGACGTTCTAAAGCCAATGGAGCTACCTTTCCGCCATACACAGGAACAGTAATTACAACCAATGTATCCCGAGGGATTTCCAATTTATCAACAGCATGCAGAGTCAAGTCAGTACTTGTAACCTTAGAAAAGCCGATACCGCGAACAATTGTTTCGCCCACTTGTTTAGAAGTATGGGTAGGCGAAAAAGTAATCAAATGAGCTTCGTATATATTCATAATGTATTCTTGATGATGAAGCAAAGATAAACTTTTAAAATTAAAAAAATGACGATTTATTTATGAAAACAAAAATATTTATTACCTTTGCGCCATTGAAACATTCTGTTACTCCCTTACTGAGGTGAGAGGTTGTAGGTCAGATTTCCGGTTCAATAATAAATAATCCCTATTAAATCATATTTATAAGGTAAACTTGCCTAAATAAGTAAAAACCATTCACATATATACTGTATGTATAATATCATCCAATTAAACGACAAGAATTTGTCGGAATTGCAAACTATTGCCCAAGAATTGGGTATCAAAAAAACAGACTCATTGAAAAAAGAAGAACTCGTTTACAAGATACTCGATGAACAAGCTATTGCCGGAGCAACCAAAAAAGTAGCAGCCGACAAACTGAAAGAAGAACGCAAAGGGGAAAGACAAAAGCGTTCTCGTGTAACTGTAAAAAAAGAAGGAGCAGATAAAGTATTCTCAGCCAATAAAAACGGAGACCTCACTAAAGCTACCGAAACACCTGCTCCACAAGAACAACCCAAAGTAGCCGAAGTTAAAGTAGAGCCTGCTACAGTGGCTGTTACTTCTGTAGTAACAGAAACAGAACCGGTAGCTGTTCCTAAACGTAAACCGGGACGTCCACGTAAAGTCAAGCCCGAAGTAGTTGAAACAATAAAAGAGACTCCGACAGTTATAGAAAAAGACCCAAAAACTGAAATCGTAGAAAAAAAAGAAGAAAAAATTATCGTACCGGATGAGAGTCTTATCCTGGCAGAAATAGAAAATGATTTTATTCCTATCGAAGAGCTCCCCACTGAGAAAGTGGAATTACCTTCAGAACTCATCGGTAAATTTGAAGCTACCAAAGCTGAAATACCTGTACCTACAGAAGTACAACCTCAACGTCCCCGCCCTCGTCCTCGCGAAAACAACGCTTCATACAATAACAACAACAATAATAACCGGAACAACAATAACCAGCGTCCGGCTCAACAACGCCCGGTATTGCAAAACAATAACGATACTCACGCGATGCCCGAACGCAGACCGGTAGTGGAACGTGAAAAAGCATACGAATTTGATGATATACTCACTGGAACAGGTGTATTGGAAATTATGCAGGATGGTTACGGTTTTCTCCGTTCTTCCGACTATAACTACCTTTCTTCTCCGGATGATATTTATGTTTCTCAATCACAAATCAAGTTGTTCGGATTGAAAACCGGCGACGTAGTAGAAGGCGTTATCCGTCCGCCCAAGGAAGGTGAGAAATATTTCCCGTTGGTAAAAGTATCCAAAATAAATGGACGTGATCCGGCTTTTGTCCGTGACCGTGTACCCTTTGAACATCTTACGCCGCTTTTCCCGGATGAGAAATTCAAACTCTGTAAAGGTGGATATTCCGATTCACTGTCTGCACGTGTAGTAGATCTCTTTGCTCCTATCGGTAAAGGTCAACGCGCCCTGATTGTGGCCCAACCCAAAACCGGTAAGACTATCCTAATGAAAGATATAGCCAATGCCATCGCAGCTAATCATCCGGAAGTTTATATGATTATGTTGCTTATTGACGAACGTCCAGAAGAAGTTACCGACATGGCACGTACTGTTAATGCAGAAGTTATCGCCTCTACTTTTGACGAGCCTGCTGAACGCCACGTAAAAATTGCCGGTATTGTCTTGGAAAAGGCAAAAAGAATGGTGGAGTGCGGACATGATGTCGTTATATTCCTCGATTCTATCACCCGTCTAGCACGTGCTTACAACACGGTATCACCCGCTTCCGGTAAAGTTCTTTCCGGTGGTGTGGACGCCAATGCATTGCATAAACCCAAACGTTTCTTCGGTGCGGCACGTAACATTGAAGGCGGTGGTTCATTAACGATTCTGGCTACTGCCCTGATTGATACAGGTTCTAAAATGGATGAGGTTATCTTTGAGGAATTTAAAGGTACGGGCAACATGGAATTACAACTCGACCGTAATTTGTCTAACAAGCGTATATTCCCGGCTGTTAATATCGTTGCTTCCAGTACGCGTCGTGACGATTTACTACAAGACAAGCAAACATTAGACCGTATGTGGATTCTCCGCAAGTATCTTGCAGATATGAACCCGATAGAAGCAATGGACTTCGTAAAAGATCGTTTAGAAAAGACAAAAGACAACGACGAGTTCCTGATGAGCATGAACAGTTAAACTATAGAAATAATATCCTAAAAAAGAGCGGAATAGTTAATAACTTTTCGCTCTTTTTTTATTACTTTTGCCACTATTATAATATTTTCCTTTACAGACAAGAAAAGATAGCAAGGTGAAAATAATAAAAACAAATATAATTCTTATCTTAGTGCTACTTGGAACACCCTCATGGATCTTTTCTCAGGAAAAAGCAACGAGTAGCAGTCACCTTAACCTTGTGGCGGAATTAATAGATAATAATCTAGGATATTCACGGAAAGTATCTTCCGATGATATCATTAAATGGGAAAATGAAATAGTATCTATCTTCCAGAAAGAAAAAGATTATGAACGTATGTTCATTATGAAACAAATGGTAGTTTATGCCTACGGTTTCCAAGGTAAAATTACCGAGGCGTTGAAAAAAGCCAATGTCATGATGACAGAATCCAAACTGATGAATTATGATATCGGTATCGCACTTTCCCATTTTGCACTAGGAGATACTTATCTTCATGCCAGTATGGCTCCGGAAGCTGTAGAAGAATATGAAAACGCCATAAATATATTGTATAAAACTCCCCAGTCAGAAAAACTACAGGAAAGAATATTCATCCAACTGATACCTACTCTTATCAAATTAAAACGAATGAATGAAGCGGAAGCGTATCTGCAAAATATGGGAAGATTATATACTGATAAACAGTCAAATCCATTTATACATTATATATATCAGGCATATTATTACCTACAAACAGAAGACTTGAGTAAAGCCCATGAACATATCATAGATGCAAAGAAAGCCAACAACAAAAATCCTTTTTATTTCCATTCGTCCATATTGAAATACATGCAGGCCGAATATGCCCAAAAGACAGGAAATTATGAGAAAGCGATACAACTATATACAAGTTTAGCAGAAAAAACAAATAGTATAAACGTTTATAATAACTATATAAATCTCAGAAAATCAGCTGCTAAAATATACAAAGAATTAGGACATTACAAAGAAGCTTGTGAAATTTATCAAGTTATCAACGCTACACGTGACTCTATCAATGACCACTACTATACTTCACAAATCAACTTGCTACGTACAGTATACCAGGTAGACCGTTTAGGAGTAGCAAACCAAAATCAACGTAACCGCCTGTTATTCTATCTAATCATAGGTAGTATATTGATTTTGGTTGTCTTCATCATATTCGTTATTTATATAAGAAGAGCCAATAACCAGCTTGCCACTTCAAGGTTAAAGTTGAACGAGGCACGAAAGAATGCAGAAAATTCAATACGTACCAAAAGCTTGTTTCTCTCTAATATGAGCCATGAAATACGTACACCGTTAAATGCATTATCAGGTTTTTCATCCATATTGACAGATAATAATATAGATAAAGAGACCCGGCAGCAATGTAATGACATTATTCAGCAAAATTCAGCTTTACTCCTAAAGCTGATAGATGATGTAGTAGACCTATCAAGCCTTGAAAGAGGAAAAATACAATTTCGTCTTGGTATATATGACGCTGTATCGCTCTGCCGTAATGTTATTGATACTGTAGAAAAGATAAAGCAGACTTCCGCCACTGTTGTCTTTCAGACATCGTTAGAAAAGTTAGAACTCCATACAGACGAAGCACGCTTACAACAATTGTTAATTAACCTGCTTATTAATGCCACCAAGTTCACAACAGAAGGTAGTATTACCCTTGCATTGGAAATTGGTAACAATGATATGGCACAGTTCTCCATAACCGATACCGGATGTGGTATAGCCGCTGAAAAACAAGATAAAATCTTCAATCGCTTTGAAAAATTGGATGAGAATGCTCAAGGTAGCGGATTGGGACTGTCTATCTGTCAACTGATAGTGGAACATTTTGGAGGTAAAATTTGGATTGATAAAGAGTACAAAGACGGGGCACGCTTTGTATTTATCCATCCCATCCACCTCAATGAGAAAAAAGAGGAGACTATATCATGAAAAGGATAATATTTATAATTCTCTTTATTCTGCAAACATTGTTCGGATTAGCCGATTATCAGTTGGTTACCGACAGCCTGATCGAATCATTGCCAACAATGCCTCACGATAGCATACGCTTACAGGCGTTGGAGCAATTGACTCTTACTATGCAGAGTACACCGCAATCCTTAAAATTCGCCAGCGAATTATACAAAGAGGCTAAATTGCAGAATAATAAACATTACCTTTGTAACGGTGCCTATTTTCATATCCTCTATTATTACAATAATAATGAAGAGCAAGACAGTATTGCCAAATGGGTCAGTATCATACAACCGATAGCTCAAAGCATTCAGTATTGGAAAGTTTATTTCAATTCCCAGAAGCTTCTTATAAACACTTATATATACAATAAACAATACGAATATGCGTTTAATGAAGCGTCTAAAATGCTGGAGAAAGCTCAAAATATTAAGAATGTGGATGGAGAAGTAGCTGCCTATCAATGTATGGTAAACATATATCATGAAACTAATCAGTGGACAGAAGAAGGAAAAATACTCAAAAAAATCTATGAACTATTACCTCAGATTACACATTCTGGTACGCAGGTCAACATTCTGTGCCAACTAGTCAACTTCAGTAATCAAAGAAAAAATTATACTGATATGAAAACATATCTGGATGACACAAAGAAAGTATTAGATGAAATGATACGTGTTAATCCTGAAATGCAACAAAGTCTGTATGATCAGTACTTATTTTTGGAAATATTTTATACCCATTTCTATATAGCGACAAACCACCCCACTCTTGCAGAAAAACATTATAAAAAAGCGCAAACTTATGTTACCCCACATACTTTCCTTCCCTACCATGCGACTTTCCAAAATATGTCCATTGATTATTGTCTCTACATGAAAGATTATAATACCGCCCTTGTATTGGCCGACAGTGTTATCCATTTGATGAAACAAAACGGGTTCGAAGAATCTGATTACGCTAAAGAGATTGGCTATAAAGCAAATGTACTAACAGCTATGGGGCGATATACTGAAGCATTACCACTTTATGAAAGAGCCATACAGATTGAAGACTCTATAAATACAGTAATATCCAACAAGCAACTAGAAGAGATCAAAGATAGCTACCATCTGAACCTGTTGATATTAGAGCGAGGAAAACTAAGAAGTTATGTACAGACTATCATCCTTGTAGTGGTAGGTGTGGTTCTTATATTATGCATCATCTATATGTTACGTATCAATCGTATACACAAAGAACTCCGTCTTTCGGAGAAAGAGACTAAAAATGCTACCCGTAAATCGGAAGAAGCAAATGAAATGAAAAGTCGTTTTCTTTCTAATATGAGTCACGCTATTCGTGTTCCTCTTAACAGTGTAGTAGGTTTTTCCCAACTAATGGTTACCGATACAAATATCAGTGAAGAAAACCGTAGAGAATATTCCGGTATTATCCAAGAAAACACAGAGAAGTTGATGTTATTGGTTAATAACGTTTTAGATCTTTCGCGTCTGGAAGCTGATATGATGAAATATCAACTGACAGATTATGATATTGTACAACTCTGCCACGATGTTATAGATAGTGTACAAATGCAAAATCCAAAACTCCATGTCAATTTCCAAAGTAATGTGAAAGAATGTATCATACAGACTGACTGTAATCGGATAATCCAAATGATAATCAGTATACTTACCGGCCCATCGACTACGTACAACGAAGAACGGAACATAAACTTTATCTTAGACAAAAATTGCGAAAGGCTTTGTTTCAAAGTAATCAACAGTCCGCTGGCCGACAAGCAATATTCCGGACAGGAGGTTTCTATACGCCATGACATTAATCGATTACTATTAAAACATTTTGGAGGAAGTTATCAGATTATTGCAGACGCATCGGCAGGTCCTACCCTTCTTTTTACTTATCCGGTTCTAAATCTACAATAATATTCTGCTTCAAAAGAAAGCTAATACGGGGATTTTTTGTACTTTTGCGGCTCAATAAGAGTAATTTGTAATTTAGTAATTGTAATTAGATACTATGTTCGATAATTTAAGCGAAAGACTTGAGAGGTCGTTTAAAATTCTTAAAGGTGAAGGTAAAATTACCGAAATCAACGTAGCAGAAACGCTGAAAGATGTACGTAAAGCCCTTTTGGATGCTGACGTAAATTATAAAGTAGCCAAAAGTTTTACAGATACAGTAAAGGAAAAGGCTTTGGGGCAGAACGTACTTACTGCCGTTAAGCCCAGTCAGTTAATGGTGAAAATTGTACATGATGAACTGACTCTACTCATGGGCGGTGAAACTGCTGAAATTAATATTGATACCAAACCTGCAGTCATTTTGATGTCCGGTTTGCAAGGTTCAGGTAAAACAACTTTCTCCGGAAAGTTAGCTCGTATGCTGAAAAGTAAAAAGAACCGGAAGCCTTTATTGGTAGCTTGTGACGTATATCGTCCTGCTGCAATCGAACAATTACGTGTACTGGCCGAACAAATTGAAGTACCTATGTACTCCGAACCTGATAGTAAAGACCCGGTGGCTATTGCACAAAATGCCATCCAGGAGGCAAAAGCTAAAGGTTATGACCTCGTAATCGTCGATACCGCCGGTCGTCTGGCTGTAGATGAAGAGATGATGAACGAAATTGCGGCTATTAAAAAAGCGATCAATCCGAATGAAATTCTATTTGTCGTAGACTCCATGACTGGCCAGGATGCCGTAAATACGGCAAAGGAATTTAATGAACGACTGGATTTCAATGGTGTCGTATTGACAAAGTTGGATGGTGATACGCGTGGTGGTGCTGCTCTTTCCATCCGTTCAGTGGTCAATAAACCCATTAAATTCGTGGGTACTGGTGAAAAGTTAGATGCTATCGATCAGTTCCATCCCTCACGTATGGCCGACCGTATTTTGGGTATGGGTGATATTGTTTCTTTGGTAGAACGTGCACAAGAGCAATATGACGAAGAAGAGGCTAAACGCCTGCAAAAGAAAATTGCTAAAAATCAGTTTGATTTCAACGATTTCTTAAGTCAGATTGCCCAAATCAAAAAAATGGGTAATCTAAAAGAACTTGCTTCAATGATACCGGGTGTGGGTAAAGCGATCAAAGATATTGACATAGACGATAATGCCTTCAAGAGTATTGAAGCCATTATCCACTCTATGACTCCCGAAGAACGTAGTAATCCTGCAATATTAAATGGTTCACGCCGTCAGCGCATCGCCAAAGGTAGTGGAACGAATATTCAGGAAGTGAACCGTCTGCTGAAACAGTTCGACCAAACTCGTAAGATGATGAAGATGGTTACAGGTAGTAAGATGGGAAAAATGATGCCGAAGATGAAGAGATAATATCTTTTTATAGATAATAAAGGAGAAAGCATGTAAACTTTCTCCTTTTTTTATTATGCTACTTGGATGAATTGTATTACATTTGTTATTTCAATCACAAAATAGCATACATTATGAAAATGAGTTTTTTAGCAGTTACTATCAGTCTACTGGTAATATTTTGTGTATGCAATTCTGCATAAACACAACAACAAGCTGGTGCATATATAGTAAAAGAAGAATTAAGTAATTCTTCTGCAAATGTAAAGATGGCTTATATGATGCATTACGATGATAATAAGAATATTAACAACACTCTTATAGGAGACAACCAATTTATATTCGGCATCATCCTTAAACGTAATCTTCGTGGTGACAATATGATTCAAACTGTAACAGAAATAATGACAAATAAATAATAGAAAATAGTATGCAACTAATAGACGGAAAAACAATTTCAGAACAGGTAAAGCAGGAAATCGCTGCTGAAGTTGCCGAAATCGTAGCTAAAGGTGGCAAACGCCCCCATCTGGCCGCAATCCTTGTAGGACACGATGGCGGCAGTGAAACTTATGTTGCAGCCAAAGTAAAGGCTTGCGAAGTATGTGGATTTAAGTCTTCGCTCATTCGTTACGAATCTGATGTGACGGAAGAAGAGCTTTTGTCTAAAGTACGCGAACTTAATGAAGATCCCGACATTGACGGTTTCATTGTGCAATTACCTCTGCCCCAACATATTTCAGAACAGAAAGTGATCGAGACAATTGATTACCGCAAGGATGTTGATGGTTTCCATCCTATCAATGTGGGTCGTATGTCTATCGGACTACCTTGTTATGTATCCGCCACCCCCAATGGTATCCTCGAACTCTTGAAAAGATATAAGATAGAGACCTCCGGCAAAAAATGCGTAGTACTGGGACGTAGTAATATTGTGGGTAAACCTATGGCTGCCTTGATGATGCAAAAAGCTTACCCGGGAGATGCAACCGTAACCGTTTGCCATAGTCGTAGCAAAGATCTGGTAAAAGAGTGCCAAGAAGCAGATATTATTATTGCCGCCTTAGGGCAACCCAACTTCGTAAAGGCAGAAATGGTAAAAGAAGGTGCTGTGGTTATCGATGTTGGTACTACACGTGTACCGGATGCTACAAAAAAGTCTGGCTTTAAGCTGACAGGTGATGTCAAGTTTGATGAAGTCGCTCACAAATGCTCATTCATTACTCCTGTACCGGGTGGTGTAGGACCAATGACTATTGTTTCATTAATGAAAAATACTTTATTGGCAGGTAAGAAAGCAATTTACCAATCACAGAAGCAATGAAAGCGCTTGTCGTTTTTATTACTCTATTATATAGCGTAACCCTTTTTGCGCAGGAAAGGATTACGCTATTATTTGTTGGTGACTTAATGCAACATCAAGCTCAAATAGATGCAGCACGTACTTCTGATGGAAAGTATGACTATTCCCCTTGTTTCTCGCAGGTAAAAGAACAAATTTCAAGAGCAGATATCGCTATTGCCAACCTCGAAGTAACACTTGGAGGGAAACCTTATCATGGATATCCCTCCTTTAGTGCTCCTGATGAGTTTCTAAAGACAGCCAAAGATGCCGGTTTCGATATTTTTCTCACTGCCAATAATCATTGCCTAGACCGTGGTAAGAAAGGACTGGAACGTACTATCCGAATGCTTGATTCCCTTTCTGTACTACATGTTGGAACTTACAAAAACCTATCCGAACGAAAACAACATTATCCCCTTTTCATCTATAAGAAAAATTTCTGTATTGCTTTACTTAATTATACTTATGGTACGAATGGAATAAAAGTCTCCTCCCCGAACATCGTAAACTATATTGATAAAGAAATCATCCAACAGGATATTTCTAGTGCTAAAGCTAGAAAACCAGATGTAATTATTGCCTGTATGCATTGGGGAGAAGAATACCATTCACTCCCCAATAAAGAACAACGAGAACTTGCCGACTGGCTATTACAGCAGGGGGTAACACATATCATAGGTTCACATCCACATGTTATTCAACCCATGGAATTACGTACAAATGGCTTTCAACAACATGCAATAGTCTATTCATTAGGCAATTTCATTTCCAATATGAGCGCGACGAATACAGATGGTGGACTAATCTTTACCTTGGAACTTGAAAAATATCCACTCCCCCCACCTGTATATCCGAGATTTACCGACAAAAGTTATTCTCCATCCTTTGTATCCTCATTTATCTCTTTTCCCTTCCCTCGGGTCATACATTGCGGATATAATTTAGTTTGGACCGCACATCCCAACCTCACTGGGGAAAAAAATTATATTCTTTATCCTGTTAATTTTTCTTCAGACAGTTTACCATCTACTGTTCGTAACCACTTGAATATCTTTTTAAAAAACTCACGAAAACTATTACAACGATACAATATCGGAATTATAGAGAATAGCAAATAGCAAAAAACGAACAAAAATATTTGCCATATTCTTTGCAATATTAAAGATTATCTCTATCTTTGCACCGCATTTAAGAAATGCATAAATATGGTGACTGTAGTTCAGTTGGTTAGAGCGTCAGATTGTGGTTCTGAATGTCGAGGGTTCGAGTCCCTTCAGTCACCCCCCCAAAAAGAGGAAATTCAAAATGAATTTCCTCTTTTTTTTATGTACAAGGCTTTTACGTTATAGAGGTCATAGCCCCAAAAAGAAAAGAAGATATGTAGCGTAACATCTTCCTTACGTTACATATTTTTATTGTGTAATATATTGTTTTTCATTGCACTCGGTAAGTATTTCTTTAGCATCAAAGTGAAAGGAAACAAATCAAGAAAAATACTTTATCTTTGCAAAAATATAACTCAATCGGATATGAAAATTCTCTGGATAGACCTGAATAGTTCCTATGCTCATTCCTCATTAGCTCTCCCCGCATTGCATGCGCAGTTGGTAGACGATTCTTCCATTGAATGGAACGTCGTATCAGCTACAATCAATGAAAATATAGGTAGTATTGTAGAAGAAGCCTATCAATACAAGCCCGACATCCTCGCCGCAACAACTTGGCTTTTTAACCATGAACAACTATTACATATTACCTCAAGACTGAAAGTACTGTTACCCGAATCTTGTTTCGTTTTAGGAGGTCCTGAATTTCTTGGAGATAATGAAGAATTCCTACATAAAAATCCATTTATTAATTGTGTATTCAGAGGAGAAGGAGAAGAATCATTCCCAAAATGGTTGTCCCATTGGAATGAGCCACAACTATGGAACGACATTCCCGGCCTTTGTTATCTTGATTCAGAAAGAAAATACAAAGATAATGGCATAGCCCGTGTGTCGAACTTTTCAAATCTTACCCCCCCCGAAGCAAGTCGTTTTTTCAATTGGAGCAAACCTTTTGTGCAGCTCGAAACTACCCGAGGATGTTTCAACACTTGTGCTTTCTGTGTCAGCGGAGGAGAAAAACCAGTACGTACTTTATCTATTGAAAACATTCGTAAACGGCTCCAAATCATCCATCAACATGGGATAAAAAACGTACGGGTACTTGACCGTACATTTAATTACAACTCACATCGGGCAAAAAAGTTACTTCAGTTATTTCTTGATTTCCCTGATATTTGTTTTCATTTAGAGATACATCCTGCACTTCTCTCCCACGAGCTAAAAGAAGAATTGAGACAACTGCCCAAAGGACTTCTCCATCTTGAAGCCGGTATTCAAAGCCTCCGCGAACCGGTACTTCAACAAAGCCGTCGTATAGGTAAGCTATCTGATGCATTAGAGGGACTGAAATATCTTTGCTCATTACCCAATATGATAACCCATGCCGACCTTATAGCCGGCCTTCCATTGTATCATCTCAATGAAATCTTTGAGGATGTACGTACTCTCGCCAGATATAATGCCGGCGAAATACAACTGGAATCACTAAAACTACTTCCCGGTACAGAAATGAGAAAACGTGCAGAAGAACTTGGCATACGATATTCTCCCCTACCCCCATACGAAGTTTTACAAACACGAGAAATCAGTGTCAGCGAATTGCAAACTGCTCGGCAACTTTCCCGCTTACTAGATGGCTTCTATAATACAGCTGCCTGGCAAACTCTGACTCGCGAATTGATATTACACGATGAGAATTTCTTATATGACTTTCTCAACCATCTGATACGTACAAATCTCATTGATCAGCCTATGAGTCTCGAAAAACGTGGTCTTATTCTTTATGAGTATTGCAAACAGAACTATCCTAGTTATCAAACGACCGCTACTATCGCATGGATAGAAGCCGGTATGTCACTGAAGAAGCTCCCGGCAGAAAAGGTTAAAACCAAACATCAAGTTCCCCCAGAAAATTGGAATGTAATATATGGAGAATACAACAACAGTCTTCGTCTCTGTTTTCTACCCACTGATGAAGAAGCAGAAAATGGCTATTGGTTCGGTTTCGAATCAGAAATACAGAAAGCAAAACCTTCATTCAAAGCTTCAAAATTATCTTTATAAAGTATTAGGGACTATAACTAATTAAGTCATTATCAGGTTATTTATAAACAAATCGTTACCGTTTTTGTCCGGTAGGGAATAGGTAACGATTTAATAACGAAACTATGTCTTTTCAAGTCCTTTTGTTGTCTTGGAAACAAGACTTATAGGCAATAAAAAAGCCTACAAATCGCTGATTTGTAGGCTTTTGTCCAGTAGGTTCTGCGGAGAGACAGGGATTCGAACCCCGGGTGCCTCGCAGCACAACGGTTTTCAAGA